>Ga0114974_10000906_pt1 | contig 23754 bp, 17 predicted proteins | sample S_130206_EF_Meta_FD_87318 | JGI IMG/M metagenome (GOLD analysis project Ga0114974, IMG submission 87318) | Freshwater microbial communities from Lake Simoncouche, Canada to study carbon cycling - S_130206_EF_MetaG | ecosystem: Environmental > Aquatic > Freshwater > Lake | place: Lake... | reverse complement strand
TGGCCTGCCAGCCCTGAACGGGCTGCGGTTTCGTGAACTGCGTCACACGAGCAAGGTGAAACCTTGCCACGTGCGGCTAATGGCTGTCGTCTTGTAACGGCACGCCGCCGCATAACTTGAGCACAGCACTGTGCGCCTTATCACCTTCTATAGCGTGGCATGGCGATTGCTTTGACGTAAGCAGCGCTGTTGCATGCGTTGCTTAAACGACGGAAACCCGTCACAGCAAACAGGCAACACATCGCTGCACAACGGACACCTTATATATGGCGCACTTCAAACATCTGATCTGGATCACTGCCCTGCTTGCCATAGAGGCGTCTGCACAGGCCATTCAGGACACCGCGCAGCTACGTGAGCTGGCCAGCGCACACGTGCGCTCGCTGATGCCGACAGGTGATGGCAGAACAACGCTGCATGCGCAGGCCGCTGCGCTGGATCCACGCTTGCGTCTGCCCCTCTGCGCCGCACCTGAAGCTTTTCTACCGACAGGCACAGCGCCTGCCGCACGTATGACCGTGGGTGTCCGCTGTACCAATCCTTTCTGGACTGTGTATGTGCCGGTCACCCTCGAATCTGAAATGCCTGTGCTGGTGCTGCGACTAGCGGCTGCAGCAGGCAGTGTGCTCACCGGCGCAGATGTAGAGCTACGTACCCAGCGGCTGCCGGGCTTTACCTCACGATACGTGAGCGACATCACGGCACTGCAGGGCCGACATCTAAAGAATGCAGCAGGGCCTGGCACCGCGCTGACAACCGACCTGCTCATGAGTGACGTGCTCATCAAGCGCGGTCAGCGTGTGACCTTGGTCGCGGCAGCCGGTGGCATTGAGGTACGAGTCCAAGGCGAGGCCATTGCAGATGCCTCACCTGCTGGGCGGGTCAAAGTTCGCAACATTGACTCGCAAAAGATTGTGGAAGGACAGGCCGAGTCATCAGATCGTGTGCGACTCGGACTGTGATATGACAAATTGGTCCTCAAGTTCCAATAAACCTTGCCGTTAGCCCCTATGAGACAGGCAACAGTAGTGACAGGAGAACGACGGTGAGCAGCAGTATCAACGGCTTTGGAACCCAGCCAATCCGCATTGCGGGCGGCAAGTCGGTTTCGCGTGCCGCTGACGGCAGCGACACCGGCGCTTCCCCCGATTCGGCGTCCAGCGACGCGCCGAGCGACAGTGTTTCGATCAGCTCTGCTGCACGCAGCATGGCCACACTCGAAGCGGCTGTCAGCCAGTCTTCCACGGTAGATAGCGCCCGCGTGGCAGCCGTACAGCAACGCATCGAGGACGGCACTTACAAGCCCGACCCACAGCGCATCGCTGACAAACTGATCCGCATGGAACGCGAGCTGCCGGGGCGCCAAGGTCGTCAATGACGCACGGTATTGATCCGTCAGTCTGCCGCGATACGCTTGGGCGTCTGCTCAGCGACGAATATTCCCTGCTGATTCAGCTCGAGCGCCAACTGGTTCGCGAGCATGCCTTGCTTGGCAAAGGCGACATTGATCGCCTGGAGGCTGTCGGTGGCGAACGCCAAGCCTGCGTGGCTGCACTGCTCAAACTCGAAGACGAACGTTTGGGCCTGTGCCGCATGCTCGACCACAGTCCAGACCTGAAGGGTTTGGAAACACTTCTGCTTTGGTGTGACCCGCAAAGCCTACTGCGTCAGGCATTACAAGACTGCACCGACCTGGCCGGTCGCTGCCGCGATCAAAACACGCGCAATGGCATGTTGGTCAACGTGCGCTTGCAGCGCGTGTCGGGCGTGTTGGGTTTGCTCACCAGCAACGACTCCACACCGGCCTCATCAGTCTATGGCCGCAACGGCAATGCGTTTGCCGCGCCTGCTGCCGCCGGTCGCATGCTCAGCTTTAGCGCCTGAAGACGGCGCCCTGCCCGATCGGGCTGCCGGCGCCTTTCCTTGAACCAAAAAAAACCCGGCCCTCATTTCGGAGGGCCGGGCTGTTTTCAGCTATCTATCTGACGTGAATCAGAACGAATAGCGGGCCGACAGACGAACCGAACGAGGTGCCTGGAAGCTGGTGGGCTGCAGGTAGTTCTGGCTCAACTGGTTGCCGCTGGCCGCGTTCGTGGTACCGCGGCTGTAGTCGCGAGTCTCGTTGAGCTCGGTCGGACGGGCGCTGTTGAACACGTTGAACACGTCAGCCTGGAAGGTCAGCTTGCCTACTGAGGTCAGATCCTCGCTCACATAGGCCAACTGCATGTCCAGCGTGGCTGTCCACGGAGTACGACCGAAGGTGCCGCGCTGATGCAACTCAGACACGCCCTTGTCGTTCAAGCAGTAGTAGGTCGAGGCGGTGTTATACGCCTGAACGCCAGCGAAGTCAGGCGAACCCAGCGGCACATAACCAATGCAGCTGAGCGGACGACCCGACGACACGATGCCGTTGAAGCCGAGGCGCAGTTTCTCGGTCAGGGCATAGTTGCCGAAGCCCTTGAACACATGCGTGCGGTCGTTGGGCAGCAGGCCCTTGGCGCCGTCATCGAACGAGCCAAAGTCGAAGTCCTGCGTCACGCCGGCATCGGCCTGGTCGATGGTCGAGTTCACATAGCCTTCGCCAGTGCCCTGACTACGCGACCAGACATACGAACCACGGAAGCTCCACTTGCCATCCCAAGGCTTCTCGGCAGTGAATTCCAGTGCCTGATAAGTACGGGTGTACTCGTCCAAGCCCATGGCCTTCGCCGGGATGGTGTAGAACGCATACTTGCCGTCACCCTTGACGTCCAAGCCGATGGTCATGTCCTTACCCGGGTTCACCAGGGCGCAACCAAACTGGTACGAATCCAGCGTGGCAGCAAACGACTGGCCAACGGCCCAACGATCCAACGCGGTGTGATCGCAGTAGTCGTCCATGCCGTTGTTCAGCTTGCGGTACACGCCCTTCAAGCCAACTGTCCAGTTGTTATCCAGCGTGCGCTGGAAGCCCAACATGACCTCGTCCTGGTTCATCGGAGTGAGGTTCTGGTCGGCAATCGTGGTGACATCGGCCAACACGCCTGGCGACAGCACCACGGTATCACCCACCTTCTTCAGCCCGGACGGGGTCAGCGTGGTCGCGTCACGGCTGGTGTAGGTGTAGTAGCTGTACAGGTAACGTTCCGCACGCGTCGCGCGGATGTTGGTGTTGGAGGCCACTGGGATGTAGTAGCGACCCAAGTTACCGAAGATCTTGGTCGGCTGGCTGGACTCCATATCCCAGGAGAACCCCAAGCGCGGCGCGACTAGGTTGTCCTTCTTGACGAAGCTCTTGCCTTCGCCGTTCTTGTTGTCGAACGACTCAGCGCGCAGGCCGGCGTACACCAGCACGCGCGGAGTGATCTTCCAGCTGTCCTCGAGGTAGTAGGCGTTGTTGATAACCTGATAGCGACCGCTGGTCGAGTCATAGAACAACTCACGCACATACTGCGAGCCAGGCGTGAAGCCGGCCACGCCGTTGATCTTGCCGCTGGCTGGCGTCGTGTAGTAACGGTAGTACACGCCACCCGAGTAAGACGCACCGGCACCGATCGAATCAAACTTCTGGTAGTCCACACCACCGCGGATGGTGTGGCTGCCCAGCTTGTATTCGAGGTCGAAACGGCCGGCCGTACGCTTGTCCTGATCGTCCGGGAAGAACGGATCGGTAACGCGGCTGTTGGAGAAGTTCCAGCAACCGGCATTGGTGCCGTTGTCGATGACGACCGGGCAAGAGGAACCCAGCGCGCGCGCGCCCTTATAGGCGGTACCGGCAACGTCGATCACCTGGCCACCCTGGGCCGAGACGGTGAGGCTGTCGGTCACATAGCCGGTGTACTTGCCCATGAGCACCGAACCACCGCTGTACACCCAGCTGGTCTTGCCCAGGTTCAGGTGAGTGGTGGGGTAGTAGGTGCCGGTCGGGTTGGTGAAGTCGGTGATGTCGGTACGGCTCTTGTTATAGATGCCGGTGAACTCAAGTAGGTTCTTGTCGTTGATGTTCCAGTCGATCTTGGCCAAGCCGTTGGGCGAGGTGTTGGCCAGATGAATGCTGGTGGTTTCACCGTAGCTGTCACTGCTGACCTGCGGGCGATTGACCAAGGCAAAGAAGAACAGCTTGTCCTTGATGATCGGGCCGCCCAGGAAGGCGTTGACCGACATGCTGTCGGAGCTGCTGGCGTTGCTGAAAATGTAGTACTTGCCAGCGCGAGTCGGCTCCTTGTCGAGCGTGTCATGACGATCGCCCTTGAGACCTTCCGGAGTCCAATAGGTGGACACGCCGCCATGCCAATCGTTGGTACCACGCTTGGTGACCAAGCTGATGACACCGCCCAGCGAACGGCCGTATTCGGCACCGTAACCGCCAGCCTTGACCTGCTGCTGTGCCACTGCTTCGTAGGGCAGATCGGCATAGGAGAGGAAGTTGCGGATGTTGGTAACGTCAAAGCCGTTGATGTAGTACGCGTTCTCTGCAACCGAGGCGCCGGCGAACGACGGGATGTTGCCCGCACCCAGGCCCGAGTCACCCTTTATGACGGTCGGGGTGAGCACGGCAACAGCGTTGGCGCTAAGGCCAACAGGCAGTGCCTGCACCTGGTCTTGCGAGATGGTGAAGTTGCTGCCGACGCTGCTGAAGTCGATGGGCTTGTAGGCGCCCGAAGTCACAGTAACCGTGGTCAGGTCCTGAACCAGATCGACGGCGGTGCCGCTACCGATGGTGACCACAACTTCGGTGGTCTTGCCGCCAGCGCTAACCTTGTACTTACCGGGGGCCAAACGCGACAGATTGAACGCGCCACTGGCATCGGCAGTGATGGTGCGGGTGCTGCCCGAGTCGCCACTGGTGATGGTGACGGCGGCGCTTGGCGCCACCTTGCCGTAAATCGAACCCTCTGAGGCCTGTGCATAGGCCAGCGAACCAGTACCTGCGGCGGCGATCGCGAACGCGACTGCTGCTGCAACCTTAACGATATGCTTGGACATTATTTTGTGACTCCCTGAACGTATGTTGCACAGCTACAACCTGCGAACAGGGTGCTGCGAGCGCATGGTTTGGGTGAGACACCCCGTGGTATCTAGACCCGTGTTACAAACCTATTACGTTCAAGGCCTAAAGGCCACCCCCCGACGACTATTTTTAAGTGTTTTGCGGGTAGAAAGCAGCACAAAACGGCCAGCTCTTCGCGCTGCGAAACAATAGTGTTGCCAGAGTGCAACACTATTGGCGGCAAATCAGACGTTAAAGCGGAAGTGCATGAGGTCGCCCTCGCGCACCAAGTACTCCTTACCTTCCAAGCGCAGCTTGCCCGCTTCCTTGGCGCCCGCCTCACCCTTGCAGGCGATGTAGTCGTCGAAGGCGATGACCTCGGCACGGATGAAGCCGCGCTCAAAATCGGTGTGGATGACCGCGGCAGCCTGCGGCGCCGTTGATCCGGCCTTGACCGTCCAAGCACGCACTTCCTTGGGACCCACGGTGAAATAGGTCTGCAGACCCAGCAGCTGATAGGCGCCGCGGATCACGCGGTTCAGGCCCGGCTCTTCCAAACCCAGGTCCTTGAGAAAGTCGATGCGCTCGGCGTCCTCGAGCTGGCCGATCTCGGCCTCGATGGCGGCGCAGATGGCCACCACCACAGCGCCCTCGGTGGCGGCGCGGGCGCGCACCGCGTCCAAGTGCGGGTTATTGGTAAATCCGCTCTCGTTGACATTGGCCACATACATGACCGGCTTGAGCGTGATCAGGTGCAGATCGCGCAGCTCTTTGCGGTCATCGTCGCTCATCTGCATCGAACGTGCCGGATTGCCGTTGTTGAGGTGCTCGCGCAGGCGCTGCAGCAGATCGCGGCGGCGCAGGGCTTCCTTGTCGCCAGACTTGACCAGCTTGGCGGCGCGATCGACGGCTTTCTCGACGCTCTGCAAGTCTGCAAGACCCAGCTCGGTGTCAATGACGTCGATATCGGCGATGGGGTTGACGCCACCGGCCACGTGGATGATGTCGTCGTCCTCAAAGCAGCGAACCACATGCGAGATGGCATCGGTTTCGCGGATATGCGCCAGGAACTGGTTGCCCAGGCCCTCGCCCTGCGAAGCACCGGCCACCAGGCCGGCGATATCGACAAACTCTATGGCGGTGGGCAGCACCTTTTCGGGCTTGGCGATGGCAGCCAAGGCATCCAGACGCGGATCGGGCACACCCACCACGCCCACATTGGGGTCGATGGTGCAGAACGGATAGTTCTCGGCTGCGATCTGCGCGCGCGTCAGCGCGTTGAAGAGGGTGGACTTGCCGACATTGGGCAACCCGACGATGCCGCACTTGATGCCCATATGCCTTAGACCTTCTGTTTGCCGTCTGCGGAGTGGAGGGATTTCATGACCTGCTGCGCGCCCTGCTCCAGCACACGCGGCAGGCAATCGGCGCCGGCATAGGTGCCGTCGTCGAGTAACTGCTGCTCGGCCGCCGAAGCGCGGCCCAGCACAAAATCAGTGACCAGATCCCGCGAACCGGGATGGCCGATGCCCAGCCGCAGGCGCCAGAAGTCCTCGCCCAGATGGGCAATGAGGTCTTTGAGGCCGTTGTGACCACCCGAACCGCCGCCCTGCTTCAGGCGCACTACGCCAGGAAGCAAGTCGAGTTCGTCGTGGACCACCAGCACGCTGGCGGCAGGGATCTTGTAGAAATTGGCCACAGCGGCGGTGACTCCGCCGCTGCGGTTCATGTAAGCCTGCGGCTTGACCAGCCACAGCTCTGTGCCGGCCACCCGCACGCGGGACAGCTCGGCATCAAAGCGCGGCTCGCGCCGCCAACTTCCGCCGTGACGCCGGGCCAGCTCGTCGACGAGCCAAAACCCGGCGTTGTGACGGGTCTGCGCATACTCCTTGCCCGGGTTGCCCAGGCCGGCGACCAGTTGGATGTCGGTACCGGCCATAGGTGCGGGGGCAGGATGCAGCGCGGACGCGGCTTACTTCTTCGCCGGAGCCTTGGCAGGCGCAGCAGCAGCCTTGGCAGCAGGCTTGGCAGCCGCCTTGCCCGCAGCGGGCTTGGCTTCTGCGGCAGCAGCGGCCTCGGCCTCGGCTTCCTTGTCGACGCGCGGCGCATTGATGACCACCAATGGTGCGTCATGACCGTGTGCCAACTCAGGGATGGTCACGCCTGCAGGCAGCTTGAGATCCGACAGTTTGACCGAGGTATTGATGCTCATCTGGCCCATGTCGACTTCAACCGACTCTGGCAGATCCTTGGGCAAGCACTGGATCTCGATATCCGCACGCACGTGCGACACCGTGCCGCCCTGCAACTTCACGCCGGGGCTGGTGGCCTCGTTGAGGAAGCGGATGGGCAGGTGCACGCGAAGCGGCTGGTCTTCGAACACACGCAGCAGATCGACGTGAACGACGGCGTTCTTGGCCGGGTGCATCTGCACGTCCTTGACGATGACAGCCTGCTTGGTGCCGGCTACATCGACATTGACGATGGTTGAATAGAACTTCTGGTTGTCGATTACCAGCAGCAGCTTCTGATGGCTGAGCGAGATATTGGCCGGTGCGGCGCTACCGCCGTACACAATGGCCGGCACCTTACCCGCGTGACGCAGGCGGCGGCTCGCACCTTTGCCCTGGTCGTTGCGCGGTTCGGCGCTGAGTTCGAAAACAATACGCATGTTGATCTCCTGACGTTGACACAACGGCACACCGCCGCGACCTGCGGCGCGCCACCTTCAAAAACTAATCGATATACAGCGAGCTGACGGACTCTTCGTCGCGGATGCGCCGGATGGTCTCTGCCAGCAGTTCGGCCACAGACAGCACGCGGATGCGGCTGCAAGCCATAGCTGCGGCAGACAGCGGAATGGTGTCGGTGACCACCAGCTCATCGAGCTCTGAGGTGGAGATGCGCTCGACAGCCTTGCCAGACAGCACCGGATGGGTGATGTAGGCGATGACCTTGCGCGCGCCCTGCTCTTTGAGGGCCACCGCGGCCTGGCACAGCGTGCCGGCGGTATCTACCAAGTCGTCGATGAGGATGCAGCTGCGATCGCGCACATCACCGATGATGTTCATGACTTTGACTTCGTTGGCACGCGGCCGGCGCTTGTCGATGATAGCCAGATCGCAGTCATCGAGCTGCTTGGCCAGCGCACGCGCACGCACCACACCGCCCACATCAGGCGACACCACGATGAGGTTCTCGTGACGCTGACGCCAAGCATCGCCCAGCAACACCGGTGAGCCGTAGACGTTGTCTACGGGGATATCGAAGAAGCCTTGGATCTGGTCGGCATGCAGATCGACCGTGAGCAGGCGATCAACACCGGCGCCGGCAATCATGTTGGCGACCAACTTGGCGGTGATGGCAGCACGCGTGGCACGCGGGCGGCGATCTTGGCGCGCATAACCAAAGTACGGAATGACTGCGGTGATGCGCGCGGCCGAGGCACGGCGGCAGGCATCGACCATAACCAGCAATTCCATGAGGTGGTCGTTGGCCGGCGGGCAGGTGGACTGCACGATGTACACGTCGCGACCGCGCACGTTTTCCATCAACTCTACGTTGACTTCGCCATCGCTGAAGCGGCCCACTGAGGCACGACCAAGGGGCACCGTGAGGTGCCGCGCGATATCATGGGCCAACGCCGGATTGGCGTTGCCCGTGAAAAGAGCCATCGATTGCTCGGTCACGGTCTCGAACCTGCAAGGCAGTCTGCGGAACCGCCAATTATAGCCGAGCGCTGCCTGTACGTCATTTCAAAACCAGCCGGGGGGCTCTCCATGACCGATATTTCTGACGACTTCGCGGCCACACGCCGCCGCTTTCTGGGTGGCGCCACTGTGGCAGCCGCTACCGCCGCCACCGGTCTGGCTGCCGGCCTTACCCCGGCCACCGCCCAGGCTCAGACCCCTGCCCCGGCCGGCTACCGTCCACCGCAGGCTGCGCCGCTGAAGGACGTGGCTGGCAAAGTCGCCTACATCACCGGCGCCTCCAGCGGCATCGGCTTAGGCATTGCCCGTGCCGCTTACAACGCCGGCATGAAGGTCATCATCGGCTATATCGATGACACGCAGATCGAAGGCGCGCTGGCACTGTTTGCCGACAAGTCGCGCGTGCATGCCATCAAGCACGACGTGACCGACCGCGCCGGCTGGGTGCGTCTGGCCGATGAAGCCGAGAAGAAGTTCGGTCGAGTGCACCTGCTGGTCAATAACGCCGGCGTGGGCGTGCGCGCCCAAGTGGCCGAAGCCACCCACAACGATTTTGACTGGGGCTTCAATGTGAATGTGGCCGGTGTGTTCAATGGCATCCAGACCTTTGTGCCGCGCATGCGCGCCTATGGCGAAGGCGCACACATCTGCACCACCTCGTCGATGAGCGGTGTGCTGCCCGGCGGCAAGGCCGGCATCTATACGGCTAGTAAGTTTGCAGCGATGGGCCTGATGGAAGCGCTGCGTATCGAATTGGAAGAAACCAACATCGGCACGTCGGTGTATCTGCCCGGCGCAGTCAACACCAACATCGGTCGCAGTGAGTTATATCGCCCCGAGCAACTCAAGAATGCACCGCGTGCCGCCACTGCTGCACCGCTGCCGCGCCCGCCCGGTGGCATGCCGGGCAACCCGCCGGCACCGGCCGGCATGGACCCGATCGAAGCAGGCGAAGTGGTACTGGCCGGCATCCGCAACAACGATCTGTTCATCTTCTCGCACCCGGAGTTCAAGCAAGGCATTGCCGAGCGTTTTGAATCGGTGTTGGCCTCGCTACCCACAGGGCATCAGCCCACTCCAGAGCGCTTGGCACTGGAGCGCGTGACCATGCGCGTACCGCTGTACGCCGCGGAGACCGCTAAGCTGCAATCACGCAGCAAGTAAGCGGCAACAAAAAGGCCGCGGCGGTTGCCCGTCGCGGCCTATTTCAATCAAGCAGGCTAGCGGTGAAGCCAGCCGCCTTATTCTCTCATCAGAAAGTCAGGCCCAGGCCCAGCTTGTAAGCGCGGCCGATGGTGTCGTAGAACACCGCGTTGGTGCCGCCGTTAGCAGCGCCACCAAAGCCCGTGCCCGTCGCAACCGGGGGGTCCTTGTCGAACAGGTTGTCGATGCCACCCCACACCCGCAGAGTCTTGGCAAAGCCCAGATCCTGGAAGGTATATGAAGCATTGAGGGCGAACACCTGATAGCTGGGCACCGAGTTCACATCTGAACTGGTGTAGCGACCGGTAGCCATCAGCGCCGTGTAGTTGGAATCCGACGGCGTAGTGCCCAGATAGTTCATCTTGCCCGAGCTGACAAAGCGATCCTGCAGCGTGGCACTGAAGTTACCCAACACATAGGTAGCCGACAACGTGGCCAGCCATTCAGCCGAAGGCTGGTTGTCTGACAGGAAGCTGTTGGCCGTACCGACCTGACCCACCACGTTCACACGCGACGTCGGATCCGGTGTCGGCTGGAAGCTCTGCTCCATCATGTGCGTAGCCAAGAAGCGGAAGTTGACCGCACCGTAGTCGTTCAAGTTCAGCTTGTAGCTGCTGGTGATGTCAAAGCCGCGATACAAGTACTCGCTGCCGTTGAACGCCAGAGCGCGCAGGTTGCTTACACCCTTATAGTTCTTGCCGTTAAACGCGTAGGTCGTACCGTCCAGCGTCAACAGGTTGCAGAACTCTGCAATGTTCGACACTTGGCAACCATCCAGCACGCGACGCACGTTGGCCTGTTGGACCGCATCGGTGATCTTGATGTTGAAGTAGTCGATAGCGAACTGGAAACCCGGCACTGCATCAGCCGGAGTCAGCACGATGCCCGCCGTGAAGGTATCTGCCTTCTCCGGCTTCAGATCGACGTTGCCCTCGAGGCTCCAGTTGCAGGCATCCACTTGGTTGCTGCCCACGGGGCCGCAGAAACCAAAGATACCGCCGGCCTGGATCTTCTGGCCGTAGTACAGCTCACGGAAGTTGGCTGCACGGCTATCGCGCGAGTAAGTACCACGCAGGCGCACTGAGTCGACCACATCCCAGTTGAGGCTGGCCTTGTAGGTCAGCATGTCATGGGTGCGCTTCTCGCCGGTGGTGCCGGCCTTGCCTTGGTTCTCATACTGCGAATAACGCGCAGCCAGATTCACATCAAAGCGCTTGGCCATCGGTGCATCACGCAGCAACGGCAGATCCAGCTCGCCGTAGCCTTCGATCACGTTGACGTTACCGGCAAACGACTCGCCGTACTGAATCAAGTAATCGGTGCGCACGTAGTCGGGCGCACCGCCCTGTGAGCCGACGTTCTCGCCCTTCTCCTGGCGATACTCCACACCCGCTGCGCCCTTGAACGCGCCGGCGCCAATGCCGTCGCTCAAATCGCCGGTCGTGTTGAAGGCAAACACCGACTGGTTATAGGTCAGCTCTTCGAGCAGATAACCAAAGGCGTAGTCGTGTGCGGCCTTGGACATTGCGCCAGTGCCAAACGGATTGAGTGCAACGCAACCCTTGGCAATCGGATCGGCCGAACCGGTCAGCGTGGTGCGGCAGATCGCCTGGCCCAGCGTGGCCGAACCGGCACGCGTATCGATCACCGAGTCGATGGCGTAGTTATAGGCATTAAGGTGACGGTTATCGGCCACCAGCTGCGAACGCTTGGTCTCGCCGTACTGGAAGTAGCCGTCCCAGGTCCAGCTCGTACCGGCAAAGCGGCCGTCCAAGCCTGCGGCCAGACGCTTCACTTCGGTGTTGAAGTCCGAGTGCGAATCGATCTGGCTGGTCCAGTCCTTGTTGTAGAACGCAAAGCCACCGGGGAACAGTGCGGCTGCTGCCTGCGCTGCCTTTAGCGAACCTGCACCAGTGGCTGTGCCCAGGAACGCGTTGTCGGCGTTGATAGCCGTGAACTGCGCATCCAAGCCGCCCGTGCGGTTGGAAGTGACCACCTTGCCGTAGCTGGCATCAACGCTCAGGTTCAGGTTGTCGGCCAATTCATAGGTGAGCGTCAGGGCGCCAACATCGCGCTTAACAGGGGCGCGCAGGTTGGAGTACTTGTAGGCCGACTTGCCGTCACCACCAACCACGGTGTTAAACGGCGAACCGGTAGCGCCAGTACCCACGTTATAGGCAACGGTGCCGGTGCCGGCAGCGTTCACGCCATAGGTCGGCGCGCCAAACGGTGCACCGAAGTTCTGGAACACACCGGCGTCGCTGATCTGCCCAGCACGGGCATTGTCCTTGAGCAGATACTGCGGCGCGGTGGCACTGGTGCCGCCGTTGGCAGTGCTGTCCGGGTTGTTCACAAACGCAGTGCCACGGGCGCACCAGTCGCGCACGGTGTAGCAACCGATCGAATCCGACTGCTGATGCTCATAGCCCACGCTAAAGTGGCCACGACCTTCGTTAAAGCTGCTGCCGAAAGCCGCTGCGATGTGACGGTCCTTGCCATCGCTCTGCGCGGTCTGGCCAAAGTCCACATCCAGCTTGCCGCCCTCGAGCTTGCGAGCCAGGAACACGTTGTTCACGCCCGAGATGGCGCCCGAGCCATAAGCGGCCGATGCACCGCCGGTCACTACGTCCATGCGTTCAATGAGCACAGACGGGATGAAGTTGAGGTCGACGCCGTCACCCTGATTGGTGGGGACGAAGCGGCGGCCATTGACCAGGTTCAGCGTGCGGCTGCCGAAGAACGGGTTCAGACCACGCAGGTTGGCGATGGTCGAACCGGCGAAGAAGTTGGCGTTGCCGGTGGTGGTCGGCGAGTTGTTGGATACGTTCGAAGGCAGCGACTTGATCGCGTCACCCACGTTCACAATGCCCATGTTCCTGAAGTAGTCGGCATCCACGACCGTGGTCGGGTTGGCGGTGTCGAAGTCAGTGGCGCGCTTGATGCGCGAGCCAGTGACCTGCACTTCATCGAGCTTCTCTTCGGCCGCAAAGGCCTGCGAAGCAAAACCGCCCAGCAGGGCAGTGCCCAGTGCAGCGGCAACAGCGGCGCGTACGCCAGCGGTGTGAAAGCGTGTGGTGTTTGATTTCAAGTGTGTGTTCCTGTTTGGTCGTTAAGACCATTGGATAAGGCCACAGACGCTCCTTGATGACAAGTCAAAGTTGCGACGACAACTTTAATTCGGTTGTTTTTATCGAGCTGTACAGCGCATAAACGAAAAAGGCCGCGGCGGTTGCCCGTCGCGGCCTTCAAATCAACATCAACTTGCGCTGTCTGGATAGGTGGCGGGCTTACACCCGCCACCGCAGACAGACTTCTTGGTTGGCGCTTAGAACTTCGCCTTGAAGCCCAGGAAGTAACGGCGACCCAGAATGTCGTAGTAACCACCACTGGTCGAGCCCTGGCCGGTCGTGCCGAGGCTGTAGCCAGTGGGGTTCACGCAACCCGGTGCGCCATTGCAGACACCCGACAAAGTGGTACCGACAGGGTACCCATTCGCCGCACCAGTGATCGCCGGCTGGGTGTCCAGCAGGTTGTCGATACCAGCGCGGACGGAGAACGTGTCATTGACCGTCCAGTTCGCCGACAGATCGAAGATGTTGTAAGCGGCGACTTCCTGGTTTGTGACGGGAATGTAGCTCAGCAACAACTTGCTGGTATCACCCGCAGCGACAGCCGCGTTATTGGCGATCGTCGCATTTTCCACCGCCTTGCCAGCCACATCCACGGAAGGCAGATTCCGCCAGCGCAGATTCACCGAGAAGCTCGGCAGCGTGTAGCTGAACGAGGTGAACAGACGATAGCTGTAAGCGCCGGCATTAAAGCTAGAGAGGCTGGGGCCCAACGAACCCTTCCAATCCACGACCGGATCGTACTTGGCAGGCGACTGCTTGGTCTTGTAGTAGTTCAACCAAGTGCCGTTCACGTTCAAGCCGATCGCGCCAGGGATCATGTCGATACCCAGGTCAGACAGGTTGGACATCCAGTTGACGTTGAAGTCCACACCGGAAGTCTTGACCGTTGCCTGATTCGCATAGCCGATCTGTGTGCTGAGAATACCGCCAGTGCTTTGATTGCGCGTAGCCAGCTGACACTCTGCCGAAGCGGCCCGAGCCGCTGCGCCAGCGGCATCGGTCACCTGCACTGCGCCGTAGCACAGGTACTGTGCGTAGGTCAGCGAGTACGGCAGGATCGCCTGGTCGATGCTGATCTGGTACCAGTCTACCGTCGCTGTGATGCGTCGCAGCCACTCCTTCTCGAAGGGCGAGCGCAACACAACGCCCGCAGTCCAAGTGTCGGCAATCTCGTTCTTGAGGTTCGGATTGCCGGTCTGGTTCACCCACGCAAAACCACCACCGGTCGAGCCCGGCTGGTTGACAAGCGGGTTGCGGTAGAAGTAGTTGGCAGCCGTCGCACCCATCTGAGCTTGGCAAATCAGGTAGGCACTCTGGGCACCGGCCGCGGTCTGGCCAGCGGCCAGCACCGCAGGACGCGAGCTGGAGTCCGAACCGACGTTCGATGCTGCACCACCCGCACCGAAGGGCGAGTTAGAGATCAGGCCGCAAGGATCGCCATAGGCAGCGCCGCCGGTGAACACCTGCTGCAGGTTGAGGTACAGCTCACCCAGGTTCGGCGAGCGGTTGGCGCGGTTGTAGCCGCCGCGCAAACGCACGTAGTCGTTGAACTCGACGCTACCGTTAAACTTGTAGGTCGTGGTGCTGTCCTTGCCCTGGTAATCGGAAATACGACCACCGATTTCCAGCTCGGCACGCTTGAGGAAGGGCAAGTCGCGAACGACAGGGATCAGGGCCTCACCGTAGTAGTCCTTGACCGAGGTCTGCGCGTCCAGGTAGCCGGTCGGGTACAGGCCAATGACCTGATCCGTAATGGCTGCAGTGGACTGCAGGATATCGGGGTTGAACTGCGAGCTGTTGCGACGGCCCTGGTAGCCCAATGCAGTGCGTACTTCACCAGCCGGCAGGTTGAACAGACCACCCTGCACGTTGAACTCGGTGACGTCCTGTTGGTTCTGCGTGCGCGTCTGCAGCGGAGCCTGAACGATGTACTGGCAGTCCTGCGAAGGCGTCGCATCACCCTTGAAGATGGTGTCGTAGTAACCCGAGGTGCAGGGCATGGCAGTGGTGCCGAAGAAGTTGTTGGCTCCAGGATAGGTGCCAACTAAGTTGTACACCTTGCCGTCGCGGGTGATGGTCTGTCCCGGGGAGGCCGTGCCATTGCCTTGGAAAGCGGTATTACGACCGTAGTCGTTCGCGGTCACGACCGTACGCCAGCGCTGCAGCGAGTTGTTGCCGAAGGCCACGTTATAGGTCGAGGACTCGCCGCGCGAGTAATACAGCTCGCCCTTCCAGTCCTTGAACGGCAGCTCAAAGTTCAGGCCGGCCTCAACTTCCCAAGCCTGGTTGATATCTACCGTGCGACGTCGATCGAAGCTGCCCAGCGGGAAGGTCTCCATGATCCAGCCGGTGCTCTGGGCTGCAGAGCCCACCGCGCCGCGGCTCAGCAGCAGCATGGCCAGCTGTGCCGGCACGGGGTGCAGGGCACCGGTCTTTCCGGTAGCGATGTAGGTCGGGTTGGCCAATGTGCCAGCCAAGCCCGCCGCCACGTTTGCGGCAATGCTGTAGTCCTTGGTCGGATCAACCGGGCTGTCCACAGCTGGGTTGAAGGGGATGGTGGCTTCCCAACCTAAGCTGGCGTTGGTACCAGCAAGGAAGGTCGCGGTCGTGCTCTGCGCAAAGCGGCCGCTGGTAAAGAACTTGATCTTATCGGTTACATCGTAGTTCGCCGAACCCATGAAGGCATAGCGAGTCTGCGGCGAGCTGGCGTAGGCCTCCGTCTCGTTGTAGGTAACCTGCTGGATCAACGTCGGACCGTTAGGGCAAACCGACACGACCGGAGATGTGCACAGCGAGCCGTCATACTGGTTGACGTACTTGTAGCGCTGTCCATCGATCGGCAGACCGAAGGTGCTTGCGTTGTTACCAACGCCAATAAACAGCGAACTGTTCGGGTTGAATTTCACCGAATTGGTGGCAACCCCAGAGGTGCGATAGCCCGGAGGATTGGCGGTACCGTTAGCCCAAGACACAACACCGGTGCCTGCTGGCTGGTTGATGATGGCGTCGAGGGTTGCAACGTTGTAGCCCAGCGTGAACGGGTTCCAGCCGTTGAGGCCCATGACGAAGCCGAGGAAGTTGCCGCCGACGGTCGGGTCAGCCCAAGCCTTCTTATAGAAATCGCGGTTCTTCTCAAAAGCGCCTTCGCGGTTGTAGTACTCGGCAGCGAACACCACGTTGCCGCGATTGTCGGCAAACTTGGTGCCCAAGATTGCCGAGGCGCGAGTTTCTTGGTTGTCACCAGCCTGCGAGATGCCCTGCTGAACATCGGCTTCCAGACCCTGGAAATCCTTGCGCAGAATGAAGTTCGACACGCCGCCGATGGCGTCGGCACCGTAGGTGGCCGATGCGCCGCCGGAGATAACCTCAACGCGCTTGATCATCGACGAGGGCACGCTATTGAGGTCAACGACCATCAGCGCGTTGGTGGGGGTGGCGCGGTGGCCATCCATCAGCACCAGATTTCGGTTGGGGCCGAAGCCGCGCAGCGATACCGAAGCGATACCGACCGAGTTCACGGCGGAAATCTGCACGTCGGAGTTCGTGGCCTTAACGGTAGGCGAAGCGGCCGGGTTGAACTCCGGCAGCTGGTTCAGGTAGGACTCGATGTTGAGGCCAGACTTGGACTCAAGCGCCGCAGTATCAACCGACACCAGCGGGCTGTTGGACACATAGTCCTTGCGGGTGATGCGCGAACCGGTGACCTGTACTTCTTCAAGCTTGTCGGCAGCAGCGGCATCGGCGGCATACGCCTGCGGCATCTGACCCAGCATTGCAAAGCCACCCAGCGCCATCGCTACGGCGGCGCGGACGGCGAACGAGCCGCTCACGGACAGGCCTTTGGTTTCAGCGTGCTTCATCTGATCTCCCCAAACTAGTTATTACAAAAAATCGCGGGGCCACAAAAAGTGGCATTTAGGCACCTTTGGTGGTGCTTTGTTCCCCACTCCGGATAAAGCCATATTTACAACCAGGCTTTCAAGCGTTTTAGACAACTTAGTGTGTTTATTTGGCAACAACGCGTCCAAATAGCTGCGCACCGACCAGTCTTAATTGAAGTTACAACTCTAATTTAACGACCTGGGCTTAGGCTGCATGGCAAACACGACGCGCTTCAGGCAAGAATGCCCAAACGCATTACTGGGGACTTCAATGAACAAATCTCTCGCTTGGCTCGTGCTTGCTGCTACGTGCCTGTCGGCCACTGCGGCCGATGCACCCCAACAAGCTGTCAGCAAGGTGATCGATTGCAGCAAAGTGCAGGATTCGCTGCAGCGTCTGATGTGTTTCGATCGCGAGGCCGCGGCACTGTCTAAGGCCGTTGCGCCCACCGCGGCAGTCCCTGCTCCAGTGGCCGCTGCAGCAGCGGTCGCAGTGCCTGCTGCGGCCGCCGTCGCCAAGCCCAAGTCGCCCGGCATGCTGGCGCGGGCCAAGTCCGCCGTCGGCTCGGTGTTTGGCGGCTCTGCTGAAACATCCGATGTTGTCGCGGCACCCGCCAAAACCGCAGCGAGTGCCCCGGCAGCCTTTGGTGCAGAGCAGATCACCAAGAAGCCTTCTGAGGTGAAGAAGGAACAGCAGTCACAGGAGCTCAAGGCCATCATCGAGTCCTTGCGCCAGACCGTTCCCGACACTTGGTTGTTCACACTCGATAACGGCCAGGTGTGGCGTCAGGACGAAGCAAGAGAGGGCTTTCTGCCGGAAGAAGGCGACGAAGTCACCGTGCGAAAAGGTTCGATGGGCTCTTATCGGTTGAACCTGGACAAGGACGGCAGCAAGATTTGGGTGCGCGCCACGCGCGTGCGCTGAAAATTGGCTGGGGTGGAAGGATTCGAACCTCCGAATGGCGGGATCAAAACCCGCTGCCTTACCACTTGGCGACACCCCAACAGTTAACCGATTCCGCGCACCGCCCAGGCCTGACAGCCGGGTGGTGGCGCTGCTGCCACAGCCCGGGCTGCTGATTCGTCGGCGAACGCCGCAAACACACAGGACCCGGTGCCGGTCAGACGGGCCGGGGCAAACTGCCCCAACCAATCCAGCGCCGCGGCCACTACCGGGTAGCGGCTGCGCACCACCGGCTCACAATCGTTATGACCGTGGCCGGCGAGGAAGGCAGCGATTGTGATGGGCGGGGTATCACGCGTCAATTCAGAAGCAGCGAATACCTCGGCTGTACTGATCGAAACCGGCGGTCGTAGCACCACAAACCAACGCTGCGGCGTTTGCAGCGGCACAAGTTGCTCGCCTAAACCCTCGGCCCAGGCGTTGTGACCGTGCACAAACACCGGCACATCCGCACCCAGCGCTAGCCCCAGCGTTGCCAACTCGTCGCGTGACAGACCTAGGTCCCACAGCTGGTTAAGGCCCAGCAGCACCGCGGCAGCATCTGAACTGCCACCGCCCAAACCGCCGCCGGCAGGAATGCGTTTGGTCACATGAATGCGGGCGCCCAGCCGGCAGCCTGTGTGCGCCTGCAACCGCAGCGCGGCTTTGACACACAGGTCGGCTGCATCGGGCATGGCCGCCAACATAGGGTCATCGGGCGGCGGGTCGCGCACGATGCGCCCGTCGTCGGTGACCGTCAGCGACACCTCATCTTGCAGGTCGATCAGCTGAAACACAGTCTGCAGCAAGTGATAGCCATCGGGCCTGCGACCCACCACATGCAGAAACAGATTGAGCTTGGCTGGCGCCAGCACCCGCAATGCACTCATGGCAAGTCAACCGTCCAACGGTCCACCACCAAGCGCAGCCTTACTTGGTCACGCATCAGCGTGAGACGACGCGGCAACTGCGCTGTAGCCAGCGTGCTGCCATAGCGGCCGTATTCGCTATAGTCGATATGCCACCCGAGCTGATCTATCGAAAGCAGCGTTTGGCCATCAGCCGAGAGCTGCTGAGTAAACAGTGCGACGGTCGGATCGGGCACACCCAACACCCACCAGCGCAAGCTGCCCAGCGGCGGCTCAAAACCCAAGCGTTGCGTCAGTTGCTCGCTGGCCAACGGACCACTGAAGTGTTCGCCGCGACTAGCCTCCAGCGTCAGTTGCTTGTTATCGCTCACCACGCGCGCGGCGCCAAAACCCAGTGGGGCACGCAGGTCCAGCTCGGTACGGTCACCGCGCTGCGTCCAGCCTAGATTGGCATTGAAGCCCTCGCCGGCCACAGCCGCAGCGAGTCGTCCTTCTAGTTGAAACGACTGTACGGCCTGCAGTGCGGCGCGTCGTTGGTCCAGCGGTGCAAGAACCACCGCGGACACAGACGGTGGGCGCACCGCGCTCACGCAAGCAGACAGCAGAAGCAGCAGCGGCAGCGCAACTGCCGCGCCGGCTAAACGTGCTCTAGCGGCCACGCTTGGCAGGTACCGCACCGGTGAGTCGATCCTGGGTGGCGATCACCACGACGTTGCCGGGATCGCGGTTGAGCGCCTGCGCCCAGACATAGCGCGCCCTACCCTCATCACCACGCCGCCACAGCACCTCGCCCAAGTGCGCGCCGATCTCGGCATCGCGGCTATTGCGCCAGGCAGTTTCAAGGACCGGCTGCGCATCAGCGAGTTTGCCGCGACGGAAGTGCAACCAACCCAGACTGTCTTGAATCGCCGGGTTGTGAGGTGAAACGGTCAATGCCTGACGAATGAGCTTTTCGGCGCGATCCAGACTGCGGTTGTGATCGGCCAGCGTGAAGCCCAGCGCATTGGCCAAGCCCGGGTCATCAGGACGTGCGCGCTGCAACTGATCCAGCGCAGCTTCTGCCTCGCGCAACCGACCGGCACGCTCCAGCAAATTGGCACGCTGAAAGCCCAACGACGGATGCGCCGGATAGCGCTGCAACGCTGCATTGATGTCGGCCAGCGCAGTGACAAAGTCACCCTCAGCCGCCAACAGATTGGCACGCGTGTTGACGGCTTCGATAGCAGCATCAGGATTGCGACGAGCGTAATCCTCTAGCAGCGCCATCGCCTCGCTGCGCTTGGCGGATTTGATCAGTACACGTGCCGCACCGGCACGCGCCTGCAGACCAATGCCAGCTTCATCAAGCAGCTGATAGGCACGCAGCGCCCGTTCGTTATCGCCACGGCGCTCGGCAATCTGTGCAAGAGCCAAGGTCGCCATAGCAGTGCTGCCACGCTGTGACATCAGGTTCATGAAATGCTTTTCGGCTTCGACGTCATCGCCCTGCTCCAGCGCTTGCGCACCCAAGCGCCGATCCGCACCGGCAGCAAGCTTGGCGTCTTCGCGCAATCGCAGCAGCTCAGTGCGCGCCTGCTCACCTCTATCGGCATTGGCCAACAGATCGGCAATCAAAAAAGTGTCGTCACCACCGAGGGTAGGCAGCAACTCACGAGCCGATGCCAGCGCTGCATCATGCTCGCCCAACAGCGAACGGATGCGGATCGACAACAGTTTGGCCTTGGACTGCTGCGGCTCCAGCTTGATCACGCGCTCTGCCAGCTGCAGAGCGCGTTGAAAATCGTAGGCATGAAACGCAATGTTGGCCGCAGCCAGCAGCACATCGGAGTTGGAGTCATCGTTAAGAAACACCGGTGCAAACACACGCTGCACGGCAGTGGCCTCGGACTCGCCTTCAAGCAAATCGGCAAATCGCTGCGGATCCTGGTTGCCGGCCGACGACGAGTCGTACCAGACCGTCAGCGCCTTGCGGGCATCCTCGAGTTGGTAGCGCTTTAGCGCCACCAGCGTAGCCAGCAGCGCAGCCTCACCGTTGCGCGGCACCAGTGCCTGCCAGCGCTGCACGGCGCGCCAAGCAGTGTCGAGCTGTTCACACCCGACTGCCACCTGCGCGGCACGTGAGGCAAGCGACGCATCGGCAGAGGCAAGCGCCGCCTTGGTATAAGCCTCGGCACCCTCCCGGCACTGACCGCGTTGCAGCGCCAGTTCGGCGATGACCACATCGGGGCTACGCGCCCAGCCCGGCTCGGATGCCGGTGCGGCCGCCAACAAAGGATTGGCCAGCAGCAACAGCACGCCGGCAGCCAGACGGATAAGGGTTGATTGAGGCATCATGGCGCCGACTATATGCCCATCACCTGCAGCCGTCCCGCTTGAAAGACTCGCTCCGCACCAAACTCGAAAAGACCTCGGACCGCTTCGAGGAAATCGGCCACCTGCTGGCCGATCCGGCCATTGCCGGCGGATCCACACAGTTTCGCGAACTGTCGATGGAGTACGCGCGATTAGAGCCCGTGGCACAGGGCTTTGGTGCGCATCTGGCCCTGGAACAGGAACTGGCTACTGCCACCGCACTGGCCAACGATGCCGACCCTGACATGCGCGACATGGGTGAGGAAGAACAGCGGCGTCTGCGAGCGGTACTGCTGGAGCATGAGCGCAAGTTAGGCCTGCTCTTGGTGCCGGTCGACACCCGAGATGAGCGCAATATTTATCTTGAGGTGCGCGCAGGCACGGGTGGCGATGAAGCGGCTATTTTTGCGGGCGATCTGCATCGCATGTACAGCCGCTATGCCGAACGGCGCGGGTGGCAGGTCGAACTGATCAGCGAAAACATTGGCGAACACGGTGGCTTTAAAGAGGTCATCAGCCGGGTGGTTGGGCGCGGTGCGTTCTCAGCCTTCAAGTTTGAGTCAGGCACCCATCGCGTACAGCGCGTGCCCGCCACCGAAGCACAAGGCCGCATTCATACCTCGGCCTGCACCGTGGCCATCCTGCCCGAAGAAGACGCGATCGAATCGATCGAGATCAATCCGGCGGATCTGCGCGTGGATACCTTCCGTGCATCCGGTGCCGGTGGTCAGCACGTGAACAAAACCGACTCGGCTATCAGGCTTACGCACATTCCCACCGGCGTGGTGGTGGAGTGTCAGGACGAGCGCTCGCAGCACAAGAACCGCTCGCGGGCGATGGCCTTGCTTAAGGCACGGTTGCTGGCGGCAGAGCGTGAGAAGCAGCAATCGGCGCAGGCGCAGTCACGCAAGTTGCAGGTCGGCAGCGGCGATCGCTCCGAGCGCATCCGCACCTATAATTTTCCGCAGGGTCGCATTACCGACCATCGCATCAACCTCACGCTCTACAAGCTGGCCGATGTGGTGGAAGGTCAATTGGATGAACTGCTGCAGGCCTTGCAGCAAGAGCATCAGGCCGAGGAACTGGCCGCGCAGGTTGGCGAGTAAAACGCATCAACTCAGCCGCGCGCACCACGCTGCACGCTGACCAGCATCGCGCTGACGTAGATCACCGGCAACGACAGCAGCGCGGCAAACAACACCCGCGATACGGCCACGCCAGTACGCGCGCCCTCCTGCCCGGCCAGCGACATCACCACGCCAAAGAAAATACCCACCAGCATCACGAACACCAGCACTGCTGCCAGCGTGGCCAGATAACTGCCGGTCAGCGTCAATGCATTGCCACGCACCAGCGCGATGCTGCGACGGCAGGCCTGCAAGGGCCCCAAGCCTTCGCAGACCGCTACCGTCCAGGCCAGCGACAACCACACCATCGGCAACACCAGCGGCGCGCACAGCAGCCAGATCACTGCAGTGAGTGCGGCAGAGGGCAAGGTGATGAGGCTGCGGCGCAGCGCATCAAAAACCCGCAGCGGACTGCCCTCGACCAGCGACTGCTGACGCAACGTGACCGCGCCGTAACACAGCAGCATGATGAGGATGCTGGCGCCGTACAGCGCCCACCACTGGCCGCTGTGCACCAGCCCACTGCCCTCGCCGCTGGCGATGGATTCAGACCCGGGCGCTCCGCTGGCCAATACGCCAATCAGTGCCAGTGGCAAACAGAACACCCACGATAGCTGGAATAATGCCGCCGCCGCCCGCAGTACCTCTCGCGCCTTTAGCGTGGAGGGCGGACGCCATTTCACAACTGGAGTTTCAGGTTTGCCAGACGACGAGGACAGGTCAGCTTCAGACACGGCAGGCTCCGCAATAGGGGCAGGCAATGTAGCAGAGCAGCGCAGCGTTGCAGAGCTGCTGCAGCACGCGGCGCAGCGCGGACTGCAGCGACTGGACGCCGAACTGCTGCTGGCTCGCGCCACGGGTTTGTCACGCGCGACGCTGCGCGCTCATGACGAATTGCCTGTCGTCACCACTGCGCAGGCGCAGTTTGCCGCTGACTGCGCACGTCGGTTGAGCGGTGAACCGTTGGCCTACATTGAAGGCCACAAAGAGTTCTGGTCACTGGCGCTACAGGTCTCGTCCGCGGTGCTGGTCCCGCGTCCCGAAACAGAACTGCTGGTCGAGCGCTGTCTAGCACTGTTGCCTACGGGGCCGCAGCACATTGCGGATCTGGGTACCGGATCTGGTGCTATCGCGCTGGCGCTGGCACACGAGCGGCCGCAATGGTCGATCACTGCTGTCGATGCATCTGCTGCGGCATTGTCAGTGGCGCAAGCCAACGCTGTGCAATTGGAACTGCAGCGGGTGGACTTCAGGCTAGGCAGTTGGTGCGAGCCGCTGGGCGACAGGCTGATGGATGCGATCGTCAGCAACCCACCCTACGTCGCGCCCGATGACCCGGCGCTAGCGGTATTGGCGTATGAGCCGCTGTCAGCGCTGGCAGCCGCCGATGAGGGCTATGCCGACTTGCTGACCATCGCCCGTCAGGCACGCGACCACCTGTGGCCGGGCGGTTGGTTGCTGTTGGAACACGGCAGCGCGCAGGCGTTGCGACTGGCCACAGAGCTTGGCGCGCTCGGTTACGCTGAGGTTGTCTGCCACCCCGACCTTGCCGGACTGCAGCGCGTGACT
>Ga0114974_10000905_pt1 | contig 23756 bp, 24 predicted proteins | sample S_130206_EF_Meta_FD_87318 | JGI IMG/M metagenome (GOLD analysis project Ga0114974, IMG submission 87318) | Freshwater microbial communities from Lake Simoncouche, Canada to study carbon cycling - S_130206_EF_MetaG | ecosystem: Environmental > Aquatic > Freshwater > Lake | place: Lake... | reverse complement strand
CCAACGGCTTTTTGTACCTGTCGGGCCAGGGGCCCAAGGGACCGGACGGCAAGACGCCGGCGGGCAAGGTCGGCAGCGCTGTCAGCGTCGACGAGGCCTATGCCCACGCGCGCCAAACCGGCCTGAACCTGCTGGCCGTCGCACACATGGCGCTGGGAGACCTTGGCCGGGTGCGCCGCGTCGTCAAGCTGCTCGGGATGGTCAATGGCGCGCCGGATTTCGGCGATCACCCCAAGGTCATCAACGGCTGCTCGGACCTGCTGGTGGCGGTATTCGGCGAAGCCGGGCGACACGCGCGCTCCGCCGTGGGCATGGGCTCTTTGCCGGGCAACATGACGGTGGAAATCGAGGCCATCCTGCAGGTCGACGGCTAGGTCGCCACGGCGCGGGCATCGGGCGCAGGCCCGCGCCCGGCGCCCGCGCATGCTGCAGTGCATGATTGCCGCTGTCAGGCAGATATGCTCAAATGCCGAGGCTTTCAACACCACGGCGATGCGGGCGCAGCGTGGAACCCCACGCAATGCCGTTCGCCAACAGGAGACACTTCAATGACACGTTCCAGGCGTTCGATTCTGAAGGCCGGCGCTGCGGCGCTGGCGGTGGTGGGCGCACCCCACGTGGCGCGGGCCCAGCAAAAGCCGCCGCGCCAGGCGCGCATGGTGCCGCACGGCGACCTCAACGTGCTCGACCCGATCTGGACGACACAGAACATGGCGGCCTACCACGGCGCGATGATGTACGACACGCTGTTTGGCTACGACGCCAACTTCAACCCGCAGCCGCAGATGGTCGGCAAGACCGATATTTCGAACGACCGCAAGACCTATAGCTTCGAGCTGCGCCCGGGGCTGAAATGGCACGACGGAACGCCGGTCACTGCGCGCGACTGCGTCGCATCGATACGCCGCTGGCAGGCCAAGGACGGCGCCGGACAGCACCTGTTCGAACGCGTGGCCGATACGCCGGTGGTCGATGAAAAAACCTTTCGCATCGTCCTTAAAGAGCCCTACGGCCTGCTGATCGACGCGCTGGCCAAGACCACCACGCCGCTGTGCCTGATGATGAAGGCCGAGATAGCCGCCACCGACCCCAACACCCAGATCACCCGGCATATTGGTTCGGGCCCGTTCAAGTTCGTCGAAGCCGAGTACCGCCCGGGCAGCCGGGTGGTCTACGAGCGCAACCCCGACTATGTGCCGCGCAGCGAGCCGGCTTCGGGCATCGCAGGCGGCAAGCGGGTGCTGCTCGACCGTGTCATCTGGGACATCATCCCTGACGCGCAGACCGCTGCCTCGGCGCTGATGGCCGGCGAGGTCGATTTCTTCGAGGTGCCGCCGATCGACATCCTGCCCGCGCTGACGGCGACGCCGGGCGTGAAGATCGACGTCTTCAACAAGCTGGGCAATGTGGGCTATGTGCGCCTGAACCATCTGCACGCCCCCTTCAACAACCTGGCGGCGCGCAAGGCGGCGCAGCTCGCCATCAACCAGGAGGACATCCAGCGCGCTGCGGTCGGTAACGCCGCCTACTACCAGACCTGCGGATCGCACTTTGCCTGCGGTTCGGCGATGGGCGTCACCGACGGGTCCGAGGCGCTGATGCTCAATGCGCCGCTGGCGCAGCGCCAGGCGCGCGCGCGCGAGCTGCTCAAGGAGTCTGGCTACGACGGCAAGCCGATCGTGCTGCTGCACGCGACCAACATCCATGTGATGAACCAGACCATGCTGGTGGTCGCGCAAAGTCTGCGCCAGGTCGGCTTCAACGTGCAGCTGGCGTCGACCGACTGGGGCGCGGTGGTCACCCGGCGCTCCAACCAGAGTCCACCCGACCAGGGCGGCTGGAACGTCTTCTACACCTGGGCCGGCGGCAGCGCCGCCGCCAATCCGGTCAGCCTGCTGTGGAATGCAGCCACCGGGCGCAAGGCCGGCGTCGGCTGGCCGGAAAATGCGGCCATCGAAAAGATGCGCAACGAGTGGGCGGCGGCGCCAACGCCGGAATCGCGCAAGGCGATCGCAGCCCGGCTCAACCGCACCATGATGGAGTATGTGCACGACGTCAAGACCGGCCAGTGGATGGCGCCGGTGGCGTATCGGGCCGACCGGCTGCGCGGCATGCTGGCCGTTCCCGAAGTGATCACCTGGTGGAACGTGGAGCGCTACGCCTGAGCCTGCGACGCCCCCCAGTGCCAGCCAGGTCGGCGTGACCTGGCCGGCACTGAGAACCGATGCTCTCCTACTTATTTCGTCGCCTGCTCGGCGTGCTGCCGGTGATGCTGGTCGTCGGTATTTTCGTTTTCTCCCTGCTGCACCTGGCGCCCGGCGACCCGGCCGCGATCATGGCCGGGGACAACGCGAGCGAAGCCAACATAGCGCAGATACGCACCCGCCTGGGCCTCGACCGGCCGCTGCTCGAGCAGTTCGCGAGTTGGGCCTGGTCGACCCTGCATGGCGATCTCGGCGTATCGATGTTTTCCAACATCGCCGTCACGACGCTGGTGCAGCAGCGCATGGGCCCGACCTTTTCGCTGGCGGCCACGACGATGCTGGTGGCGGTCAGCATCGCCGTCACGATGGGCGTTCTGGCCGCCTGGAAGGCGGGGTCGCTGCTTGACCGCGCCGTCATGGGGCTGGCGGTCACCGGTTTTTCGGTTCCGGTTTTCGTCGTCGGCTACCTGATGGTCTACTTCTTTGCGCTGCAATGGCGCTGGCTGCCGGTACAGGGCTATGTGCCGCTGTCCGAAGGCTTCTGGCCCTGGCTGCGCCACCTGATCATGCCGTCCTTCGCGCTCGGCCTGGCCTATGTCGCGCTGATTGCGCGCATTACCCGCGCGAGCATGCTGGAGGTGCTGGCGGAAGACTACATCCGCACCGCCAGCGCCAAGGGCGTCGCCACCATGCCGATGCTGATCGGCCACGCATTGAAGAACGCGGCGGTTCCGATCGTCACCGTCATCGGCATCGGCGTCGCGCTGCTGATATCAGGCGTCGTGATCACCGAAAGCGTGTTCAACATACCCGGCATCGGGCGCCTGGTGGTCGATGCCATCGCCCGGCGCGACTATCCGATCATTCAGGGCGTGATGATCCTGTTCGCCGCCGTCTATGTGCTGATCAACCTGCTGATCGACCTCAGCTACTGCCTGCTGGATCCGCGGATCCGCTACGCCTGATGGCCGAGCACAGCCCGTCGTCCCGCGCCGCGGACTTCGCTCGGCGCCAACCGACCATCGTCGTCGGCGCGCTGCTGCTGTCGCTGATCACGCTGGCGGCCCTGCTCGCGCCGCTGATCGCCGGCGATCCACTGGCTTTTGAGCCGGTCAACCGGCTGCGCGGGCCGTCGGCCCAGTTCTGGCTCGGCACCGACAGCCTGGGGCGCGATGTGTATGCGCGCATGGTCCACGGCGCACGCATTTCGCTGCTCGTCGGCCTGGCGGTGGCGCTAATTTCCATCGTCAGCGGCTCGGTGGTCGGACTGCTGGCGGGCTACTTCAGCCGCTTTGACGCCATCGTCATGCGGCTGATGGACGGCATCATGGCGATCCCGTCGATCCTGCTGGCCATCGCGCTGGTGGCGCTACTCGGCGCCAGCGTCAAGGTGGTGATCATTGCGATCGCGATTCCGGAGATTCCGCGCGTGACGCGGCTGGTGCGCGCGGTCGTGCTGTCGGTGCGCGACCTCCCCTTCGTCGAGGCGGCGCGATCCAACGGTACCCGCGTGGGCAAGCTGCTGCGACGCCATATCCTGCCCAGCACGGTGGCGCCGCTCATCGTGCAGGCGACCTATATTTGCGCGTCGGCGATCCTGACCGAAGCGGGCCTGAGTTTCCTGGGCGCGGGAACGCCCCCCGAGCTGCCCACCTGGGGCAACATGATCGCGTCGAGCCGGCTGTACCTGCAGATCGCACCCTGGACCATATTTGCGCCCGGGATCTGCCTGGCGCTGGTGGTGCTGGCGGTCAACCTGCTCGGCGACGGGCTGCGCGACCGCCTCGACCCGCGCATTTCGAGGCGGATGTAATGCAACCGGTACTCGCGATCGACAACCTGCACACCCGCTTCTTCACGCGCGACGGCGTGGTGCGCGCGATCGATGGCCTGTCGCTGAGCGTACAGGCCGGAGAAGTGCTCGGCATCGTGGGCGAGAGCGGCTGCGGAAAATCGGTCACCGCGCTGTCGGTGATGCGGCTGATACCGCCCCGCTCGGGCCGTATCGTCGCGGGGTCGGTGCGCTTCGAGGGCCAGGATCTGGCCGCGCTCGACGATGCGCAGATGCGCCGCATTCGCGGCAACCAGATCGCGATGGTTTTCCAGGAGCCGATGACATCGCTGAACCCGGTGCACACGGTCGGCGCGCAGATCGCCGAGGCGGTGCGCATCCACCAGGGTCTGTCGCGCGCCGGCGCGATGGCGCGCGCGGTCGAGATGCTCGGGTTGGTGCGCATACCGGATGCGCCGCGGCGGGTTCACGACTATCCGCACCAGTTTTCGGGCGGCATGCGCCAGCGGGTGATGATCGCGATGGCGCTGTCGTGCAACCCGAAGCTGCTGATCGCCGACGAACCGACGACCGCGCTGGACGTCACGATTCAAGCCCAGATACTCAAGCTGATGGTCGACCTCAACGGCCGGGTCGGCGCCGCCATCATGCTGATCACGCACGATCTGGGCGTCATCGCCGAAACCGCGCATCGGGTGGTCGTGATGTACGCCGGGCGCAAAGTGGAGGAGGCAACAGTGCAGGCGCTGTTCGACCGGCCGGTGCACCCCTACACCCGCGGCCTGATGGCGTCCATCCCGCGCGGGCGTCAGGGCGCGCGAACGCGCCGACTGAGCGAGATAGCCGGAATCGTTCCCTCGTTGCGCGAAGCCGCCCCGGGCCAGGCGGCCTTCAGCGGCTGCGCCTTTGCACCACGCTGCGGCTTCGCGACGCCGCGCTGCCACACGCAAGCGCCGCCGCTGATGGCCTACGGCGCCGACAGCCCAGCGCCCGCCGCGAGCGCCGAGGTAGGGGCCCATCTGGCGGCCTGTTGGGAAATCGAGACGGTGCTCGGATCATGAGTGGCGCCCCACACACGGCGAGCGAAGTCCTGCGCGTGGAGGGGCTCAAGAAGCACTTTGCGGTGCGCAAGGGACTGCTGCAGACCACCGGCGCGAGCGTGAAGGCGGTCGACGGCGTTTCCTTCAGCATCCACGCCGGCGAGACGCTGTGCCTGGTCGGTGAGTCGGGCTGCGGCAAGTCCACCGTCGGCAGGACCCTGCTGCGACTGCAGGAACCCAGCGCCGGACAGATCTGGCTTGGCAACACCGAGGTGACGACGCTCGACGATGAGCAGATGCGGGTGCACCGGCGCCAAGTGCAGATGGTGTTTCAAGACCCCTATTCCTCGCTTAATCCGCGCTTGCGCGTGCGCCAGATCGTCGGCGAACCGCTGGAAAACTACGGCCTGGCCCAGGGGCTCGACAAGGAGCGCCGCGTCGTGTCGCTGCTGGAGAAGGTCGGGTTGCGCGGCGATGTGATGGACCGCTTCCCCTTCGAGTTCTCCGGCGGCCAGCGCCAGCGCCTGGGCATCGCGCGCGCGCTGGCGCTCAACCCGCGGCTGATCGTCGCCGACGAACCGGTTTCGGCGCTGGATGTGTCGGTGCAGGCGCAGGTGCTGAACCTGCTGATGGACCTGCAGGAGGAGTTCGGGCTGGCTTATCTGTTCATCTCGCACGACCTGGGCGTCGTCGAACACATAGGCCACCGGATCGCCGTGATGTACCTGGGGCGCATCGTCGAACTGTCGACCAAGGAACGCATCTTCAGCCGACCTCTGCACCCCTATACCGAGGCGCTGATGGCTGCGGCGCCGATCGCCGACCCGCGTGCGCGACGCGAGCGACTGGTGATCGAGGGCGACGTTCCAAGCCCGATGAACCCGCCGTCGGGATGCCATTTCCACACCCGCTGCCCGCACGCGGTGGCGCGCTGCAAGGCCGAGTCGCCGCCGCTGTTGGAGGTGGCGCCCGGCCATGTGGTGGCCTGCCATCTGCGTGGCAAGGACGACGCAGCTTTTGCCGCGCCATGACCGATTCCAACTTCCGGGAACCAACGATGCACCCTGAGCGCAATGCCCACGACCTGATCCTGCGCGGCGCGCGGGTGATCGATCCCTCACAGAACATCGACCGCGTCACCGACGTGCGTTTCACGGCAGGCGTCGTGGCCGCCATCGGCGAGCAGCTGCAAGCCGGGCCCAGCACCGAAGTCCGCGACCTGCGCGGCCAGGTGCTCACACCCGGCTTGATCGACCTGCACACCCATGTTTACTGGGGCGGCACCGCCATCAGCGTCGACGCGGTGGCGCTGGCACGCAGCAGCGCCACCGCCACCTTTGTCGACGCAGGCACTGCAGGCGCCGGCAACTTCCCGGGTTTTCGCAAGCATGTGATCGAGCCCTCGCTGCCGGTGCGCATACTGCCGCTGCTGAACCTGTCCTACGCGGGCATATTCGCTTTTTCAAGCCAGGTGATGGTCGGCGAATGCGAGGACCTGCGCCTGCTCGACCTGAACGAATGCGTTCGGGTGGTGCAGGAAAACGCCGACCTGATCGTCGGCATCAAGGTGCGTGTGGGCCGCGGCGCCAGCGGCAACTCGGGCATTGCGCCGCTGGACATGGCGCTCGAAGTCGCCGAAGCCGTCGGGCTGCCACTGATGGCGCATCTGGACCATCCACCACCGTCACGGCTCGACGTCAGCTCCAGGCTGCGCGCGGGCGACATTCTGACGCACTGCTTCAGGCCCTTTCCCAACGCGCCCGCGCTGCACGGCGGCGGCGTGCGGCCCGAGATTTTGGCTGCGCGCGAACGCGGCGTCATATTCGACATCGGCCATGGCGGCGGGTCTTGCGGCTTTGCCACCAGCCGCGCCATGCTCGCGGCGGGCTTCAAGCCCGACGTGATTTCGTCGGATGTTCATATCCTCTCGATTGCGGGACCGGCCTTTGACCTGCTGCACACGCTGGGCAAGTTTCACGCACTGGGCATGACGCTGCCCGAGGTAGTGGCCTGCGCCACCCTGAACGCAGCGCGCGCGATCCGCCGGCCCGAGCTCGGAACGCTCAAGCCGGGGGTCGGCACCGACGCCAGCGTATTTGAGGTGATCAGCGAGCCCACCGAGTACCGTGACGTGGTCGGCGAAGTGGCGCACAGCAACAGCCGGCTGCAGGCCCGCGGCCTGGTGCTGGCCGGCCGCTGGTGGACCTGAGTCCCATCAGGAGCCCCGGTTTTTCGGCGACACTAGCCGCTTAAAACAATCAGGAGACGATATGACCCAACCCGTTCGCGCCACCGACACCCCGATCGCCATTGCCGTCGAGCAGGGCAAGGACTATTACTGGTGCTCCTGCGGCCAGAGCAAGAGCCAGCCCTTCTGTGACGGATCGCACAAGGGCAGCGCCTTCACGCCGGTGAAGTACAGCGCAGCGGAAAGCAAGACGGTCCACTTCTGCGGCTGCAAGGCCAGCGCCAACCAGCCGCTGTGCGACGGCAGCCACAAGAATCCGGTCTGAGTCGGGCGCCTGGGCGCCGACCGATGCGCTCAGGCGGTCGGCGCGCGGTGCAGGCGGCGGTCTAGGACATCGCACAGCAGCATGCCGGCGATCATCGCGGCGACAAAGGCGGCGGCTTTGGGATGCCCCGCTGCCAGCGCGACCAGCGCGGGGCCCGGGCAGAAACCGGCCAGACCCCAGCCTGCGCCAAACAGCAGGCCGCCGATCACCAGGGGCTTGTCGATCTGCTGGGCTTCGGGCAGATACAAGGCGCCGCCCAGAAACGTGCGGGTCCGCTTCTTGGCCACCGAAAACGCGAACAAGCCGACTGCGATCGCGCCGCCCATGACCAGCGCCAGGGATGGATCCCAGGCACCAAAAAGGTCCAGAAAACCCAGCACCTTTGCCGGGTCGGTCATGCCCGACAGCAGCAGGCCCAGGCCAGCCATCAGGCCGACCACAAATTCACTGGCGCGATGCATGGTCCGTCTCCTCAGCCGGTATGCCGGACGACCAACACCACCAGGAATCCGGCGGCCATGAAGCTCAGCGTAGCCACCAGGGCGCGCGGCGAAAGCCGCGACAGTCCGCACACCCCGTGGCCGCTGGTGCAACCCGATCCGTAACGGGTGCCGAAGCCCGCCAGAATGCCCGCCACCACGATGAGCCCATAGCCGGCGTCGATACGGGGCTGCGCAAAAGCGTCGGCCGGTGCGAGCAGGGAAGCCACCAGCGGCGCGGCGCCGAGCCCGGCCAAAAAAGCGACGCGCCAGCCGATGTCGCCCGACCGGGGCACGAGCAATCCGCCCAGGATGCCGCTGATGCCCAGGATGCGGCCGTTGAGCAGGATAAACAGGGCGGCGGCAACACCAAGCAAGACGCCGCCGGACAGCGACGTCCACGGCGTGAAATGGGTCCAGTCAATTGTCATCGTCAAGTCCTTTGCATTGCGCTTCATGCAGCGCGCGCTTTCCAAATCCAAACATCTTCCCCAGGAGCAGGGCCGCCATCGCGTCAGAACGCCGCGCTGCCCGGGTTGTCCGCTGCGCCCACCAGCGTCGGCAGGTTGGGCTGGCGAGCGGACACCGTTCCCTTGGACTTGAGCCAGGTTTCCACCAGTTCCCAGATCGGCTTGCCACCGGCCCTGGCCGCCTCTTCGGAAACCGGCGCCCAACCGGCAACCTTGTACCTGCGATCGGCCTGCAGCGGCTTGCCGCCGAGCACCAGTTGGTCGATGCGCTTTCCCATGGCCGCCTGCGGGTCGCAGCGGTACTGCAGCCCCCCCACCCGCACCATGTCGCCGCCCTGCTGGTAGTAGGGATCGGGGTTGAACAGGTTGTCGGCCACGTCCTCCAGAATGGTCTTGATGGTCCCGCCACTGATCTCGCTGAGGGTGGCGTAGGGGTAGGTAATGGCCGTCATGTCCATCAGCCATTCGCGGGTGATCGCCTGGCCGGGCAGCAGCGTCGTTCCCCAGCGGAATCCGGGCGAAAAAGCGATTTCGGCCGACTGCAGTTCCATCATCGCGTCGAGCAGCAACTGGTCGCCACTGCCGTTGAAGTTGCCGCGCCGGTACAGCAGGCCTTCGTTGACCGCGAGTTTCTCGCCCAGCCGGGCTTCAAAGGGCGCGCGCACCCGATTGATGAGCGCGTCCATTTCCCGGTCGGCGGGCAGCACGTTGGCAAATATCGGCAGCAAGCGGTAGCGAAAATCGACCAGCTTGCGGCCCCTGACCTCGAAGTCGATCAGGCCGAGAAACTTTGAGTTGGAGCCGGCGTTGGTGACGATGGTCTGGCCGCCACGGTTGGCCACCACGCTGGCCACCGGCATCGCGTCGTGCGTATGACCGCCCAAAATTGCGTCGATGCCGCTGACCCGGCTGGCGAGTTTGAGGTCCACATCCATCCCATTGTGCGACAGCAGGACCACCAGTTGCGCGCCCTGCGAGCGCGCCTCGTCAACGGTCTTTTGTAGGCTCTCTTCCTGGATGCCAAAGCCCCAGTCGGCCACCAGGTAGCGCGGGTTCGCAATCGGCGTGTAGGGAAATGCCTGGCCGACGATGGCGCAGGCAACGCCGTTTATTTCGCGCATGACCCAGGACTTGAACACCGGATCGCCAAAGTCGTTGGTCCTGATGTTCTGCGCCAGAAACTCGATCTTGCCGGCCAACTCCTTGTCGACGATCTCCTTGACCCGCTGCATGCCCAGCGTGAACTCCCAGTGCCCGGTCATCAGGTCCACGCCCAGCAACCGGGCCGCCTCGACCATGTCCTGGCCCTTGGTCCACAACGCCGTTGCCGAGCCCTGCCAGGTGTCGCCGCCGTCGAGCAGCAGCGCGCCCGGACGGCTGGCTTTCAGGCGTTTGACCAGCGTTGCCAGATGGGCGAAGCCGCCGACCTTGCCGTAGCGCTGCGCCGCCTGCTCGAAGTCCAGGTGCGTCAGCGCATGGGCCTGTGCGCTGCCCATGCGCACCTGGGCGCTGCGCAGCAGATGCTCGCCCACCAAGTGCGGCAGCCGCCCGCGCATGCTGCCAAAGCCGAGGTTGACGCTGGGTTCGCGGAAATGGATCGGCTTGAGTTGCGCGTGGCAGTCGGTCATGTGCAGCAGCGACACGTTGCCAAAGGCGGGCACGTCGTACAGGCCGGCCACAGCCGCTGCGCTGTCGGACTGCGCGCTGGCGTACAGCGGCATCCCCGCCATCGCGGCGGAACCCAGCAGCTCCAGAAATTCGCGCCTGTGGAGGTTCACGCCGGACACCGACTGTGTGAACTGCGCCAGCGCACGGCTAGCGATTCACCGGCGACGTCGGGTCCAGCAGCAGGCCCATGACATGGCGCAGTTCGGCTTCGTTGAGGATGCCGGCGTGTCCTATGCGCGGCATATGCGAGCAGGCGCTGTAGGCGCGGCTGTTCCAGATCTTGCCCCAGGTGTACTGCACAACAGGCCGCGACGCCTCACTGTAGGGGTCGGCCACACCCCGGTTCTTGCCGTAGTTGTAGAGGCTCGGACCCAGCGTGCCATAGGAAATTTCCTTTTTGTCGATCTGATGGCAGTTGTAGCAGTTGCCGCCGCCCGGCTGGCCCGCCGGGTCGGTCCAGGTCAGGCCACGTCCGCTTTGCGCGATTTTTTCGCCCTCTTTCCAGTCGCCGATATAGCGCGCGTCGGAAGGCCAGCGGATGGTCTTCAAGTTGGCGGCCCGGATGGCGGCTGCCAGGTTGTCGTCCAGCGGCTTGCCGGCGACGTCGGCCGCGCTGCACGCCCGGTTCGCATCGTCCTGCACCAGCCGCTCGACCTTGGCGGTGGCCTCGCTTCGAAACGACGCCTTGACGATGTCGGCGGTCAGCCGGTCGAGTTCGGGCCCCGGGGGCACGACGGCGCAGCCGCTCAGCGCCGCGGCAGCCACCCATGCCGGGACGGTCGACAGGACCCGTTGTAAAAACAGCTTGCGCATCGGTCGCTCTCCTTAACGTTTGATGGCCGGGGCGATCGATTCGCCCCCCTTGGCGTTGACGCCGAGGTACATGCCCAGCGCAATGGTCGCGTCGCTGCCAAACAGCGGGTAGGGGAAACGCTGCTGGCGGTAGCAGTCATTGAGCCGCAGCTGCATGCCCCACATCTGGCCGTTGCTGACCCGGTAAGCAGGCCAGGCACCGAAGCCGGCCCCGGCACCCGGGCTGCGGGTGAGGTTGGGCAGATCCTGCAGCCGGATGCGCTTGTCGTCCTCACCGTGGCAGGAAGCGCAGGAGAAGTCGTGCGTGCCGGCGCGCATAAAGAAAATCCGCTTGCCGACTTCATACAAGGTCTTTTCTTCGACGCTGCTATTGGGAAGGTTGAACTTCATGCCGCGCGACTCGGCCGAAATGAAAGCCGCCAGCGCGGTGACTTGCTTCTGTTCGCCGCTGCCAAAGGGGGTCCGCGCGACGTCGGCGGCGTTGAAGCCCTGCAGCGTTTCCATGCAGCTCAGCAGGCGCGACTCCAGGTCCTGCACTTTGCGGGTGTCGGCGAAATAGCGTGGCAGCTCGACAAACGCGCCCTTGACAACGCCCGGGCCCTTGCCCAGATCGCACTGCGCCAACGATGCGTTTTTGGGCCCGCGCGGCTGCTTCCACAGCCCCTCGCCTTTGGCCTCGAACAGGTCGGCCGGGTTGCCGTCGGCGAGCATGGCGCGGTATTCGGCGATGCCTTGCGCAGCGGTCTTTTGCGCCCAGCTGGCGGCGCTGCAGAGCAGGCACACCAACACCGCGGCGGATATGAAGGGGGCCCGCATATCAGGACACCGTCGCTTCGTCGCTGCGGCTATCGCCGCGGTTGTCCTTCCAGGTCACGACGATTTTGTCGCCGGCCTTTGCGCCCTTGACATTGAATTGCAGGAACGGGTTCTTGGCCACCGCCGGCCCCCATTCGGCGCTCAGCACCGTCTTGCCATTGTGCGTGGCGCCGACCTCGGTGATATGCCACGCCGGTATGGTCTTGCCGGCCGCGTCCTTGCGCTGACCGGTCTCCATCTCATGCGCCATCAATATGCGCACGGTGGCGACGCCACCGGCTGCCTGGGCGCGTATGCGCATCGGATCTGCCATTGTGAACTCCTGAAAACCGTTACCGAAATGGGCCTGCAACGCGCCGGACTAGCCGCCGCAGCCGCCGAGCGTGACCTTGACTTCTTTCTTTGCAAACAGGGCGCGGCCGTCGCCCATGATCGCCACCGCGTAGACATCGGAGGACTGGCCCATCTTGGCCCTTGTCGTCACATTCGAATCGACGCTGTCGGTCAGCGTGAAGAGCGCCACCAGGGTGTTGGGATTCTTCTCGACCAGCAGCAGCAGCTGCTTTGCGCCAGCAAGCGTGGTACTCGCGCCCAGCGGAACCACTGCGCCGTTCTCGGCGATGTCGGGCCCGGTGATGCTGACCTCTTTGCTCTCCACCGGCGCGCCAACGCCGATCGCCTTGAGCGCATCGGCAACGCTCTTGGCCTCAAAGGCCTTGGCGTTGAAGGCCAGCGCGTATTGCGGAAACAGCCCGCTGGCCGCCAGCAGACCCGCGACAACGGCGCTGTGCTGGATGGTCTTGCGACGCGTTTGGATCATGATGTTTTCCTTGCGATAAGTAGTTGCTATTAAAACCGAAAGCGGACCGTCCGCCTGCGGCGTCCCCGGCAGGGCCATGGCCGCCCCTCAGCGCAGCGCTCCCGCGGCGATCCAGGCAGCAATCGTGTTCGCGTCCGCCTCGCCAAGCGGCTGGGCCGGCATCGGGACAGGGCCCCATTGGCCTACCCCGCCCGACCGAATCCTGGCGCTCAGGTAGTCGACCTTGCCCGCGTGTTTGCGCCCGATGTCCGCAAAGGACGGGCCCAGCAAGGCTTGCGCCAGGCCGTGGCAGGCGGTGCAACCGTATTGGCCCGCCAGCGCCCACCCGGCGCCCGACCGGTCGTCGACGCGCTGCGCCGGGTCCCCGGCGGGCCGCGCCTGCGTGCCGGCAGCGGTTTCGGGCCGCGAGGTGTCGGCGCCGCGCTGCGCGCCCACCAGTCGGCTCTGCTGCGCCAGATTGCCATGCTGGTTGCGCGCGAAGTCCGGCAGCTGGGACGCTATCGTGCTTCGCCGGCGCAATTGCGCATGCACCCGCTGGCCCTTACATCGGGCCGGCCGCTGGCGCCGAACTCGCGGCCAGGCCACAGCGAGGGAGCCAGCCTCATGCCATGGCGGTTCGGCATCCTGGCTTGCACCTCGGCCATGTTCTGGTCGGACAACACAAAATGCTCGGGCAGCACATGGCCCAGATGCAGCAGGAATGCGGTCAGCGCATAGACCTCGTCGGCGCTGAGCGACTTGGGCTGATTCCAGGGCATGGCCCGGTTGATGTAGTCCCAAAGCGTCGACAGCGTCGCGAGTTTCATCAGCGTGGTGCGGCTGGGGTACGCCGGATCCTTGAGCCGGGCCACGCGCCCGGTCCTGACATCGTCGGCGGTGGTGCCCCCCACCAGCGGGCTGAAGAACTGGTTCGATTCGCCGAAAAAGCCGTGGCAGGAAGCGCACTGCGCCTCCCACACCACCTGCCCCTGCGCCACCGACCCGGATCCGGCGGGAAGTCCCCGGAAGTCCGGGCGCACATCGATGTCCCAGGCGGCGACCTCCCGGTCGGTAGCGGCGCGCCCGAGGCCTGGATAGCGTTCCGCCGCAGCGACGGCAGCCAGCGCCGACACCATTACCAGGACCAGCAGGGACCTACGCCAGCTGCACATTTTTCACCTCGCCGTTAGCCTGCACCAGCCAGGACTGAATCGAATGGTTGTGGTAAATCGAGCGCGTGCCGCGCACCGCACGGGCCTGGCGGTAGCTGGGCTGCACATAGCCGGTCTCGTCGGTAGCGCGGCTCTGGACGATGGCGGGCTTGCCGTCCCAAACCCAGTCGATGTCAAAGCGCGTCAAGCACTTCGAGAGCACCGGCGTCTGCAGCCGGGCGCTGCGCCAGTTGCGACCGCCGTCGATCGAGACATCCACCTTCCTGACCTTGCCCCGGCCCGACCACGCCAGACCGGTGATGCTGTAGAAGCCCCGGTCCAGCAGCACCTGGCCGCCCGACGGCGTGGTCACCACGCTCTTGCACTCCTGGATGCTGCTGTACTGCCGGTGCAGGCCGTCGGGCATCAGGTCGATGTAGTGCGCCGCCTCGTCCTTGGCCGCATAAGGCTTGTCGCCGAGTTCTATGCGCCGCAGGTACTTGACCCAGCTAACCCCCTGGACGCCGGGCACCACCAGCCGCAGCGGATAGCCGTTCTCGGGTCGCAGCATCTCACCGTTCTGCCCATAGGCCACCAGCACCTCGCCGGACAGCACCTGCGTCATGGCAATGCTGCGCGTCATCGACGATCCGTCGGCACCCTCGGCGAGCACGAATTGGCCTTTTTTCAGGTCGGCCCATGCCATTTCCAACAAGGTGATCAGCGGCACACCGGTGAACTCGCTGCACGACAGCATGCCGTGGCTGTACTGCGCGGTGGGCACCGCAACGTTGCCCCACTCCATACCGGTGTTGGCGCCGCACTCGATGAAGTGAAAGCGCGACACCGAAGGCAGCCGCATCAGCTCGTCGACCGTGAAGACCATCGGCCTGCCGAGCATCGCAGACTCCGAACCATTGAGCATCAGCCGGTGCTTGGACGGGTCAATGTCCCACCAGCCCTGGTGGTGGCGCTCGAAATGCAGCCCGCTGGGCGTGACAATGCCGAACATCGATTGCAGTGGCGCGAACGACACCGACGACTGCGTCGTCTGCGTCAGGCCCGGGCTCTGGCGCCGCTGCAGGTTGGACTCAAAACGCGAGGGCTTCCCGTAGCCCTCGGATGCCACGCCCTGGCCCAGGCCCTTGCTGTGCGCCGGCAACTCTAGGATGTGCGGGTCGTCGCGCGCCGACGCAGCCGCGCTCCCACCCGCGCGCACCGCCGGGGCGGCAGCACCCAGCGCTGCCGCCGTCAGTACCCCACGCAGAAAATCCCTGCGGCCCGCCTTGGCCTGTGCGAACACCGTGCGAACGTCGTCGGCGCTCATGAAGCTTTCTGGCGCCCGGAGAAGGCGTCCGGCGGGTGCGCCCTCAGGAATAGGGTTCATCGTTCATAAATCCAAACATTCTTATGTACGAATATATGAAGCCGCAGCACGCCCGGCCATAGGTGCTTTCCCCAAGCCGCCGCGCTACACTGCTTGCGCCGGCGCGCTCGCCGGTATCGGGCACTGTCTTTTTGAGGCACAAGATGCATTTCCAGCAACTCGCAAACCAGCCTGCGTTCAGGTGCCGGACCTGCGGTGCCGAGGCGCGCCTATCGTGAGCGAAGCACTCAGCCCTGCCACCCTGGTCCTTGGGGGCGGCCTGCTCCTGTCTACCGTCTTTGGCTGGGTCGCGCGCAGCAGTCATTTTTGCGTGATGGGCGCCATATCCGACGCCGTCAACATGGAGCACTGGGGTCGCATGCGCCTGTGGATGCTGGCGCTGGCCGTCGCTATCACCGGCACCAACCTGCTGGCGTTTTTTGGCCTGATCGACCTGGGCAAGTCGCTGTACCAGCGGCCCCTGCTGCCCTGGTTGTCGCTGCTGCTCGGTGGCCTGGCTTTTGGCTGGGGCATGACGCTGGCCGGAGGCTGTCCGAACAGGAACCTGCTGCGGCTGGGCGCTGGCAGCCTGCGCTCGCTGGTGGTGCTGGTGTTCGTCGCCATCGCCTCGTACATGGCGCTCAAGGGTCTGTTTGCCCAGTGGCGTGTCAGCTACCTCGACCCGATGACCATCGACCTGTCTGCCATGGGGCTGGCCCACGCCAGCCTGCCGGATCTGTTCGCCCGGTGGACCGGCATGGCCCAGCCGACTGCGCTTCTGGTCGTCAGCGCCGCCGCGCTGGCGGGCCTGGGCACTTTCTGCTTCCAGGACGCAGCGTTCCGCCGTGACCTCGCGCAGATCGCCCGCGCCGCGCTGCTCGGGCTGCTGGTGGTGGCCGCCTGGTACCTGAGCGGCCACATCGGCTACGGCGAGAACCCGGACACGCTGGAGACGGTCTACTTCGCGACGAATTCGCGCACGCTGGAGTCGCTGAGCTTCGTCGCGCCGACCGCCTACAGCTTGGAACTGCTGCTGCTGTGGACCGACAAGTCATTGCACCCGAGCTTCGGGGTCGCCTGCGTCGCCGGCGTGGTGCTTGGCGCCCTGGCGCATGCCGTCGGCAGCAAACAGTTCCGCTGGGAGGGCTTTGGCTCGCTGCAGGACCTGCGCAACCAGCTCACCGGCGCGATGCTGATGGGATTTGGCGGCGTCACCGCCGTCGGTTGCACGATTGGCCAGGGCCTGTCGGGCCTGTCGACCCTGGCGATCGGCTCGCTGATCGCGGTCGCAGGCATCGTTTGCGGTTGTATCGCCGCGATGCGGTGGCTGTCGCGCTGAACCTGCAGCGCATCGGCAGCCCGCTCAGCCCGCGCGCCGCACCGCCGTTCGGGCATCGCCCAGGCGCTGGTCCAGGTAAGCACCATAGAAATCGGACTGGGTGCCGCCGCTGAGGCGCTGCGCGACTTCGACGCCGCCGCGGCCGAAGAAGAGCAAGCTCGGTGCGAACCGAACGCCCCAGGACCGGACTTGCTGCGCGTGCGTGGTCTGCGCGCCGTCGAAATCCGCCAGCACGGTAGCGCTTTGCATATCGACCTGCACCGCGGCAAATGCGCGCTCGCGCAGCATCGGCAGCAGGTAGTTGTCGCGCGCCACCTTGCAAAAAGGGCAGCCTGGCAGGCTGACCATCACCAGCAGCGGTAAGCCCTGGCGCAGCGCTGCGGCCAGTTGCTCCTGCAAGTCGGTGGCGGTCGGCAATGCGCTCTGTCCGAGTGCGTGGTGCGCACACCCGCCCAGCACCGCCGCTGCCAGCAGCCGGCGTCGCGTCAGGGAAAACGGACGCGGCGCCTGCCTCATGGCGCCTCCTGTTCCATCAACAGGTAGGTGTTGTAGGCGTTCATCCGGTTGGCAGCGCCAAACAGCGGCAGCTTCTCAAAGCGGCTCCAGTCCGCCGCCTTGTAGGCCGCGTCAAACGGATCCATGTTCCTGGCCGCAGTGCCCATGGCCGCGCGCAAATGGCGCAGGTAGTCGCGCGTCAACAGCATGTCTTCGCGCGCTGCATGGGACAGCGGCCCGTGTCCCGGCACGATCGACGCGGCGTTAAAAGCCAGCAGCCGGTCCAGCGCCCGGATCCACTGTCGGCTGTCGGCCCGCCCGACAAAAGGGATGCGCGCGCGAAACACCAGGTCGCCGGCGAACAACACCTTTTGCTGCGGCAGATGCACCACCAGGTCTTCGGGCGTATGCGAGGGCCCGACATGCCGGATTTCGATGCGCACGCCACCCAGCGTCAGGTCGCGGTCGCCCGCCAGCCAGTCGTCCGCCGACACCATCCGGGTGGCAGCATCGATCCAGGGCGCCAGATCCCGTCGCGACGCATCCAAGCGCTGTTGCGCTGCGTCCGAATGCAGGTACTCGCGCGCCGCAGCATGGGCAAGGATGCGCGCACCCTGCGCCTGGAAGGCCTGCAAGCCGTAGATATGGTCGGCGTGGTAATGGGTGACGATCACATGCGTCACAGGCTGCGGCGTGATCTTGCGTATCGCGGCGATCAGTGCCTCGGCCAGTGCCGGCGAGCCCAGCGCATCGACGACGACGACCCCCGCATCGGTGACGACGAAGCCGGCGTTGGATATGAAGTTGCGGTTGGCCGCCGATCCGAGCGCCGATTGGCCCTGCACAAACCAAACCCGGTCGGCCACCTGCACCGGCTGCATGGTGGCAGCCTCCTGCGCGCTGGCACCGCTTGGAGCCAGCGCGAACGCACAGGCCGCCAACAGCCAGTGGCAGCTTGCCTGCCACCGCAGGCGCGCTGCGCGCGCCAAGCCAGCCGCAACCACGCTGCGTAGAGACTTCGCGCGCTCGGGCATACGGTGCACGCCCTCAGGCCAACGTGTCGGCCCAGATGTTGCGCGCCCAGGCCATCGCATAGGCGCCTTCGATTTCGCTCGCCGCACCCGAGACGCCGCCGGAACCAGGCACCGCCAGCATCGTCTTCTGGGCGGCGTCATAGCGATGGACGCTGGCCACGTGAACCACCTCGGTGTCGCTGACAAAGCTGTAGCAGGTGTTGTTGTAAATCGGCATCGGGTTGGGCTGCTTGCCGGTCAGCAGCGCCACCACGGCGCCAGCGCAGGTCTTTCCATGCTGGTTCGCCATGTGTCCCGACTTCGGCATGGCCGGCGCTGTCTGAATCGAATCGCCCACCACATGGATGAACTTCGCGGCCTTGGACTCGTGCGTCAGAAAGTCGACCTCGCACCAGCGCTGGTTGGCCGTCGCCAGCCCGGTCCTGACGGCGATGTCACCGGCACGCATGGCCGGCAGGACATTGAGCACATCGGCTTTGAGGTCGTCGTTGAATTCGAACTTCAGCGTTCGAGCGCCAGCGTCTACGTCGACCAGCGTGTGTCGGGGCCGGTACTCGACGATGCCCTTGTAGCGGTCCGCCCAGGCTTTCTTGAAAAGCGGGCCCTTTGATGTGACGTCGTCGTTGGCGTCGAGCACCAGCACTTTGCTCCTGGGTTTGTGTTTGCTGAAATAGTGCGCTACCTGGCAGGCGCGCTCATAGGGTCCGGGCGGGCAGCGGTACGGCGCCAGTGGAACCGTCAACGCATAGACGCCTCCGTCGGGCATCGCCTCGAGCTGTCGGCGCAGCGCCAGCGTCTGCGCTCCGGCTTTCCATGCGTGCAGCACCTGCTCCTGCGCGCCAAGCTTGCCCATGCCCGGCAGCGTGTCCCACATCATGTCGACCCCCGGCGACAGCACCAGCCTGTCGTAAGGCAGTTCGGCACCGCCGACCAGGCGCACGACACGCTTGTCGGCGTCTATCCGTGCCACGCTATCGCGCACCAGCTGGACGCCATGGCGCCGCACCAGGCCGTCGTAGGGCGTCGTGATGTCGGCCATGGCCTTGCTGCCGCCGATCACCAGGTTGGAGATCGGACAGGAAATGAAGGCGGCATTGGGCTCGACCAGCGTGACCTGAACCTGATAGTCGGACCACATGCGGATGTATTTAGCAGCGGTGGCGCCACCGTAGCCGCCGCCCACAACGACCACCTTGGGGCCGCCGGCGCCGCCACCCATCTGGGCGCAACCCGACACCAGAGCCGCGAGGCCTAGCACCGAACCGGCGGTGGCGCCCTGTACCAGTTGACGACGTTGGATGTTCATGGTGACCCCTATTTTTTTAAAGCGGCGAAATAGGCTGCGAGCTGGCCAAGTTGCTCGTCCGAGTAGCCTTTGCTGATCTGGTGCATGATCGTGGCCGGCCGGCTGCCGCTCTTGAACGCCTGCAGCGCCTTGAGCAGATCGTCGTGTGCCAGTCCCGCGAGCGACACCATGCCGGGCTGGGCGACACCCAGCGTCCCGTGGCAGTTCGAACAGGCTGCGGCCCAGTTGCGCACCTGCAGCGGGTCGGTCTGCGCGACGGCGCCCTGCCCGAGCGCCATCAGCGCCAGCGCGGCGAGCGCCTTGAACCGGTTCTTCTTGATGGATGGCATGTCTTCTCCTGGTAATGCAACAGGTGGCTGAGCCTCCCGGCGGGCAATAAACCCCTCATGACTCTGGATCCTATCGCTAATCTTGGATATTCACCGTCGCCGGGCATCGGGATTTACCCGATGCCCGGCGACCCGCTACAAGGATCTGCGTTAACCGGCTTTCACCGCCTCGGATTCCATGGCGATCTGCGTGCACACCGACCGGCACAGCATGGCCACGCGTTCGTCGGTGATGCGGTAGAAAATCTGCACGCCCTCGCGGCGTTTTCCCACAACACCCGCCTGATACAGGGTGTGGAGGTGCTGCGACATATTGGGCTGCGTGGTGTCGATCTCGGCGAGCAACTGGCCGACATTTTTTTCAGCGTTGCACAGACGTCTGATGATCTGCAGCCGCATCGGTGCCGACATCAAGCGAAAGACTTCAGCAGCGCTTTCGAACACCGCGTCGGATTCGACAGACTGGGTCAGTGCTTGGGGACTCGTTCGCTTGGCCATGTGCAATTGCTCGCCATTGTGCAGCAGGCGCGCCGCGGCCTCTGCGGTCCCGAGCCCGTGCCCCTGGCAAGCGCATCGGTTCTATGCGTACGGCGTGTCGGTCAGCGCGACGCTTGCGCTGGTCGTCGATTCCGGCGGACCACCGCACAGGGCCAAGGACTCAGCGACGCGCGCGCGACGCCAGCAGGCCGAGCAGTTCGCGTAGCGTGTCGCTGGCGGTCGACCCCGCCAGGTCCAGTACCAGGCTGCGCCGGTAATAGGGGCTGAGGTCTAAGCCTACGCCGACACCAAAGACCGTAATCGCTGCGCCGTGCGCGCCCGCCTCGACCGCGTGCACCATGTCGCGCAGATGGTGGTCGAGGTACTGCGCGTCGTTCGCCAGGCTGGTCGCGCTGTCCATCGGCGAGCCGTCGGACAGCACCAGCAGCAGCTTGCGCGACTCGCCGCGCTGCGCCAGCCGACGCGCTGCCCATTGCAAGGCCTCGCCGTCAACGCCCTCGCGAAACAGCTCGCCGCGCAGCAGCGCCGCCATCGGCAGGCGCGCGCGGCGCCACGGGGCCTGCGCGTCCTTGAAAACCATATGGCACAGTTCGTTGAGTCGCCCCGGGTGCGATGGACGCCCGGCGCGCACCCAGTCGCGCTGGGCGCGCCCGCCGTTCCAGGCGCCGGTGGTGAACCCCAGCACTTCGCTGACGACGCCCGCCATTTCAAGCGCGCGCACCCACAGGTCGAGCAATGCGGCGAGTTGCTCGGCGTGCTCCTTCATCGAGCCCGAACAGTCGACCAGGACCGTCAGCGCGCAGTCGGCCACCGGCTGCGCGCGTTCGCTGAGAAACAGCCGGCGTTCGCAAGGCGTTGCCACCAACTGCGCCAGCCTGCGGCCGTCGAGCTGGCCCTCTTCGTGGCCACCGTCCCAGCCATCGCGCACCGGCGCCGCGAGCAGTGCCCGCAGCGACCGCGCCAGCCACGCCAGGTTCACGCCCATCGTTGCCACGCGCGCGTCAAGCCGCTCGCGCAGTGCCTGCAGCAGTGGCTTGCGCACCAGCCCGGCGGCGGCCGTCTCGCGGTCGTAAGCGCGCGAAAAGACGCGGTAGGCGGGCGCGCCTGCAAGCACCAGGCTGCGGCCGCATACGGCGGTGGCAAAGCTGCTGCTGACTTCGCTGCTGCTCTCGGTCAGCAACGCAAAGGCAGCGTGCGCGTCGCTCTCGCCCTGTGCGCCGGGATCATCCTCGCCTGGCCCGGCTGCGCGCAGCATGCCGGCGATGCAGCGCGCCAGCGACAGCGCGTGCACCGCATAGGCGCACTGGTCCGTACGCGCGCGGCGCAGCCCCGCGAGGTCGACGCCGATGACCGGCGCCAGCGCGGCGCGCGTCGCCTCGATCAGGTCTTCGGTCTGCTCCACCACCGGCTCGCCGCTGACGCGCGAGCGCGCCATCTGCGCCACCGTGTACAGCAGCAGTCCGCGCGCGCTGTCGCCCAGCCCGGCCTGCTGAAATGCGAGCGACCAGGTCTCGAAGCAGTGGCGCAGGTTGCGCTGCAGCCCGCGCCATGGTGCGCCGCACGCCGCCTCGCAGCGGAACTGCTCCAGCAGCTCGAACAGCAGCCGCTCGAGCGCGTCCGCCGGGCGCAGCCGCGCATGCAGCGCTTCGTCGCTGTGCAGCAAACGCAGCGCGAGCCCGTCGGCCGCGCCGCGAAAGGACGCGAAGTCTGCCCTGGCGGGTTGCGGCTGCAGGTGCGGCGCGTACAGCGGCAGCGGGCTGCGGCCACGGTGCAGCCGCTGGCCGCGGAATTGCAGGTCGGCCTGGCCGCTGATCGCGCGAATCGCGGCGGCGCACAATTCGTCGACGCGCTGCTGGCGGCGCGCCAGCAGCGGCGCCGAAGCGCCGCCGTAGGCCGTCTCCTCGGGCAGGTCACGCGCGAGCGCGCTCGGGGAGGTGTCGCGCGCCAGCGCGAAGGCGTCGCCCTGCGGGGCACTCCCGGGGCGCGCTGGCGCGGCGCTCACGGCAGCTTGCCGGTCACGGCGAAGGATTCGCCGAGCTCCTGATCGAAGCAGCGCTGGAAATACTCGGCCACCACGGCGCGCTCGGCGTCGTCGCACTTGTTCACGAAAGACAGGCGAAAGGCCATCGCCGGGTCGCGAAAAATGCCGACGTTCTCGGCCCAGGTAATGACAGTACGCGGCGACATCAGCGTCGACAGGTCGCCAGCGGCAAAGCCCTTGCGGGTGAGCGCCGCCACCGCGACCATCGAGCGCACCATCGCGACGTCCAGCGCAGGCACCCGGGCCTGCACGATCGCCACCTCCTCTTCGGGCGCCAGATAATTCAGCGAAGCGACGATGTTCCAGCGGTCGATTTGCGCATGGTTGAGGCGCTGCGCGCCATGGTACAGGCCGTTGAGGTTGCCCAGTCCGACCGTGTTGGCGGTGGCAAACAGGCGAAAGAAGGGGTGCGGACGCAGCACCCGGTTCTGGTCCATCAGCGTGTACTTTCCACCCTGTTCGAGCACCCGCTGGATCACGAACATCACGTCGGGCCGGCCGGCGTCGTACTCGTCGAACACCAACGCCACCGGACGCTGCAGTGCCCAGGGGACGATGCCTTCCTGGAACTCGGTCACCTGCTGCCCGTCGCGCAGCACGACGGCGTCCTTGCCGACCAGGTCCAGCCGGCTGATGTGGCCGTCGAGGTTGACCCGCACGCAGGGCCAGTTCAGCCTTGCCGCGACCTGCTCAATGTGCGTCGACTTTCCGGTTCCGTGCAGCCCCTGCACCAGCACCCGGCGGTCGCGCATAAAGCCCGCCAGGATGGCCAGCGTCACCTCCGGGTTGAAGCGGTAGACAGCGTCTCGTTCGGGCACATGCTCGTCCGGTTCACTGAAAGCGGCGGCCATCAGGTCCGAGTCGATGCCAAAGACCTCGCGCACGCTCAGCAGGCGATCGGGCTTGTGAAAGGCGAAGTCGTTCATGAAATGGGGGGCCCTCGCAGCTTGCGGTGTCAGGCGCGCGCGCGCGGCCCGGCGGTGGTGTCGGCGTCAATGCGGCTGAGCGCCAGCGCGGCGCGCTGCAGCGCCGGCAGCCACTGCCTGGCGCGCTCGGCGTCGAGCCGCATGCTCGGCGCCTGGATCGCGATGCACAGGTTCGACAGCGCGCCCTCGCGCGGCACCCGGACCGCGATGCACAGCAGCCCGGGCAGAAACTCCTCGTCGTCCACCGCATAGCCCTGCTTGCGCACGCGGGCTATTTCGCGCTCGAGCAGCGCCAAGTCGGTGATGGTCTTGGCGGTGTACCTTTCCAGCGGCGCGTGCGCCAGCAGCCGGCGCCGCTGCGCCGGGCTCATCTGCGCGAGCATCACCTTGCCGCTGGCCGAGCAGTGCGCCGGAACGCGCGAACCCGCACGCAGGTAAAAGCGCAACGGCGCGGCGGTTTCGACCCGGTCCAGGTAGACCACCTCGCTGCCCGAAAGCGCGGTGATGTTGCAGCTCTCGCCCACCTCTTCGACCAGCCGGCGCAGCACGGCATGGCGCGCACCGTGGTGGCTATCGTTGCGCAGCAGGTTTTCGGCGAGCTGGCGCAACCGCGTTCCGGTCCCGTAGTGGCGGCCGTCGCCCTCGCGCTGCAACAGCCCGGCGGACTCGAGTTGCTG
>Ga0114974_10000902_pt1 | contig 23825 bp, 19 predicted proteins | sample S_130206_EF_Meta_FD_87318 | JGI IMG/M metagenome (GOLD analysis project Ga0114974, IMG submission 87318) | Freshwater microbial communities from Lake Simoncouche, Canada to study carbon cycling - S_130206_EF_MetaG | ecosystem: Environmental > Aquatic > Freshwater > Lake | place: Lake... | reverse complement strand
GTTGACCAATTATATAGACTAATCTCTGACAATTCAACTTTATCTGAGAATAATAAGTTTTTACCTTTTATTGACTTTATGTATGATTATTATAACGGATGTAGATGTAATGAGGATTATAATATTCAAATGGCTAAACAGGAATATGATATTATCTCAAAGGATGAGGAATTAATTATACAAATGGTTGAATATTTCCAATGTGATGGTGTTCGATTTTTGAAACTAGACTTCTAATTATTTAAAACAAAAAAAGACTCTTATGAGTCTTTTTTTGTTTCTTTTAATGTTAATTATTGAAAACTAACAACTTCGATGTCAAAGATTAACTCTTTTCCACATAAAGGATGGTTACCATCGATTATTACGTGACCTTCATTTACTTCTTTAACCGTTACATTCACTGGTTCTCCACCATTGTCTGCTTGTAACACTTGACCAACTTCTACCGGACCAGGTAATTGATCATTTTCAACTTTAACTAATAAGTCTTCTCTATACTCACCATAAGCATCTTTTGGCTCGATTTCGATAGTTACTTTATCTCCAACATTTTTACCAATAATAGCATTCTCAAATCCTGGAATAATCTTATTAGTTCCAATAGTGAATGATAGTGGTTCTCTTCCTTCGGAAGAGTCAAAAACTTCTCCGCTTTTTAATTTTCCAGTGTAGTGTACATTTACCGTACTTCCAATTTGTATCATTTAGTTTTATATTTTTTATTTATATATCAATAAAAATAAAAAGTTTAACCAATAATAATCATTTCAATATCACCATCTAATGTCTCTATAAGAAATGAACAAGTCTCACAGAAATCTCCTGTATTATAATAAGTCTTGTCTCCTATTTTATCAATAGCTGGAGTATGAATGTGTCCTATCATAATCGAATCACATTGAACCTCTTCTAATTTCTTCATAGAGAGTATCTTGAAGTCATTTATAAATGAAATAGCATTTTTAACCTTTGATTTAAGATATTGTGAAAGTGACCAGTATTCTAATCCAAAGAATCGTCTTATCTTATTATACATTTTATTAATCTTAAAACTCATCTCATAAGCCCAGTCACCTAAAACATATAAAAATGGGTGTAATCTAATAAATCCATCAAATTGATCTCCATGACAAATGTAGATATTCTCACCTTTTAATGTTTGGTAATAATGTTCATCACAAATAAGCACATCACCTAAGTTTATATTCTCTTCTTTTATCAATCCTCTTAAGAAATAATCATGATTGCCTAAAATATAAGTAACTTTTGTTCCTTTTCTAGATGATCTTAAAACCTTTTGGATAACCGTAGAATGGTCTGGGTTCCAGTAAAATTTTCTTTTCAATGATGTTAGGTCTATAAAGTCACCTACGATTATCAATTCATCATATTCATAATCTTTTAATACTTGAAGTAATTTATCCGCTTGGCATTTGGTAGTTCCTAAATGAACATCGGATATAAATAAAGTTCTAATCTTTTCCATAAATACTAATTATCTTATTTATTATATCATCTTTTGGATTTACCCAATTGTAATCTATACTATTGTAACTTAACACCCACATTCCTAATGAATTTGAGTTAAAATCTGAAGTGTAAACACCCATTCTACTTAAGCTTTCAGCATTTAATAATTGTTCATATTGTCCTTTAAGTGGAATAGACCATAATTTTTTATTTAATATAAGAGCTTCTGATGTAGTTGAAAACCCAGATGCTGTTATTATACCACTACATCTTAATAAATCTCTTTGGAAAGATTCTTTATTTATTGGACATACTATTGTGTTACTATAGGTTACCTCAGTTTTTGTTTCGTCTGAGTATATTTTAAATTTTAGATTCCTATAACATCTCATCTCATTAGTTAAAAAATTAAGAGATATTGATGGTAGATAAACTAAAAAGAAACCTTCATCTGAAACTTTATTTTTCAGAAAGAAATTTGAAATTATTGGATGATAAATAAAATCATCATATCTTTCATATCCTATTCCAATATTATAATCACATTTCGCAAAATATTTTATAAAAAATCTGAATATTCTTTTAGACAATCCTAATTTTATCGGAGTATTCTTTGATGTTAGTGAACATTGATTTGATATACTTATAGACTTAATTCCACATTTTTTAGCTGACCAAGCACTTATTGGTTCAAAGTCGGAAATAACTAAATCATATTCAGATACATCAAACTTGATATCTTTGAATAGTCTAAAAATATTTGACGATAAAATTGATTTTGGCCAATTTATTGATCCAGATTTATTATAATGTAGTGAAAATCCTTTGAAATGTCTTTTAACTTCAAATGGTAAATCTAAATTAGAGTTCTCACCAGATGTTATTATATCTACCTCAAATCCTTTTTCTTTTAGAGTTGATATTATTTCAATAGATCTTGTTATATGTCCATTTCCATTAAGTTGTATTCCATATAGAATTTTCATGTAGTATATATAGTGGCTTAAAAAAGATAGTTTTATCTTTTGTGAGATAACACAATAAAATAGTTGATTTTATAGTATTAAATAATTGTTAAATTAATTATCTCGTTTTACCCACTTAAAGAATGTACTCTTATCCTTTTGTATTTCAACATAACCATTTTCCACAAATTGATCAGGTGTTAGATAACAAGTGAATTGATGTCCGATATATTTTGTTTTTAATCCTGGATATGATTGTGAACCACCATTATAATACATTGGTCTTAACTTTCTTAATTGAGATGATTCGATTTTAACACCTAGTTCTTCTTCAATTCCTCTTACTGCTGAAACTAACGGATTTTCTCCAGATTTCATTTTCTCTGAAACCGATGATTGCATATCTCTTCTTCTAATTCTACCATCTTTAAACTCTTGTCTATCTTCTTTTAACAACCAAGTGTTATTATCTTTGTCTTTGTATAACATTCTAATTCCAACAAACTCGATATATCGAACTAAATACCCACCTTCGTCTTTAATTATACATTCTTCATTATCTACCTCATCTAATAGATGTTCAATTGTTTTTGCTTGTCCAGTTCCCCAGTATTGAATAGGAATTGAGTATTTCATTAATTGATTCTCAAGATTGATTAAAGGATGATTGGTAAAATTTTCAAATAGTTTTATATGATTCATAATCTATATATAAACTTTTTCAAATAAATATCTAAAAATATAGTGAGAGAATCTTTTTCAGAATATAAAAAAGTATTAGAACAAAATCTGATGAAAGTAAGTCATCTATATAATGGTGATGTTATTTCATCTATAGATTCTCAATACACAGAGATTAAAAACTCACCTCTCACATCACCGAGTTTTATAACCAATAGTATAGTTGACATATACCAGAAAAGTGTGAATATAATGATTGGTAAATCAAAAGAGTATATCATAGCATTAGAATCTATTAGTAAAACAAAAGATATAAATATTTTTGATAAGATATCAGAATTAGGTATAAAACCTCTTTATATATTTTGTTCAGACAAAAGTAGAAAGATTTTTGGTTTAGTTAAAAGTAAGAATAACACTAGTGCTTTTCCTTCTTATTTCTACTCAATAGATAAATATGTAGGTATGAATGTAGATGTTTTTTACTCACCATTGATAAATGATGATGATGAACTTACTTTATATGTTGTTGATAACTCTATACAAAGTTTAGTTTACTCTCTTCAAAATATGGATTATGTAATAGAACCAATTGACAATAATAATCTTGAGTGGAAACACACAATTAATTATAGTTTATATGATTGTAGATTTAACTCATATAAAATATCTATAAAGGATGTCTCTAAGTTAAGAAATGATAAAATTAATAAAATATTAAATGGAGATTGATTTAAATAAAATAACATACGGACAAATAGAAAGTGAATATGATATGAATAGATTGAAGTCCTCGGTAATTTATAATAGTTTGAATAGACTTAATGAAAATTATAATTTTATAATAATGCCTATGTCTGTTTTCAATATACTCGAATGTGATACGAGATTTTCATCATGTGAAATTGGCAACCCAACAGGTATATTTAAAGTTGGTATATTTTGTGGATATGATTGTTATGTAGACTTATATCTAACAGATAATAGAATAATACTATCAAAAGACTTACAACGTATGAGAGAAAATAAAATAAATGCTATTTTAGGCACCGATGAGTTGATAAAAGATTTAAATATTGATATTATTTTTTAATATTAAAATTTTCAAACTTAGCAACTACTTTCTTATTCACCATATCAATACTCATCAAACTTTTTCTATCAGTTTTCATTCCTTTAGATGCTCCAGCTTTTAAGAATTGATCCTTTGTAACTGAAACGGGTTGACCACTTACTTTATCAACAATTTGATAATCAAAATTCTCATTTGTATCTTGTCCAAGTAACTCAACTCCTTTAGTATCATACTCAACTTGACCACCTTCTTTAGCAATATCAATTTTAGTTTTAAGAACATTTACAAAATCTTTAGCTAATGTTTTAAGAACATCAACATACTTTTCTGTTTTATACGCTATTTTAAGAGCCGCTTTATTATATTTTAAGAAATTCAAACCTGTAATGTTAGTAATTGACGGATGTCCACCTGAGTTTCTAATGATAAGTTCCCAAGCTGGAATTTTAATATTACTCAGATAGACTTTTTGATCTGACGTAAGGTCTTCAAATAAAGTATTCATACTACTTCTTAGTTTTGGATCATTAATATCAACATTAACAACATTATTATCTTTTTTCTCAAATAAACAATCTTTGTAGAAAGCTTCTAAATCACTAAATTTAAATCCTACTCCTTCATAATCATCACCTTCTGCTTTAGCCATTGCTTTCCAATCTTGAGATGTTTCAAATTCTTTTTTAATCGACTCTAAAGAAACGAAGAATCTTTTAAGAGTTGATTCGTGTTTAGCTAAAACTTCTTTAGCAATTTCACCTAAATGAATTTCTTTCAAAGCCTTTTCTTTGAATGGATTACAAGAAACTTGTAATAAACCCATTGGCCAAGCAATACAATTGAAATCTGCTTTAGGGTTGTTTTTGAAAACAACATACCTATCATAGGAACCTGGTTTAATCATTGAACCACCACCATATTGAGTTACAATTTTATAATCTTCATCAAAATGAACACCTTTACCAATCTGAGCTCCAGTATCTAACATTTTTTTATGTCTCCAGTTAGTTGGATCGTATTCAGAAACATCTCCAGTATTAGGATCTTCGATAAAACTATAATTCTTCATTCTACCAATATAATCATTTAAGTTAGCTTTAATTTCTTCTGGAGTTGCTAATCTTCCTAACTTATCAGTAGTTTTAACATTGTTGATATAATTTTTAAGGTTATTAAACATTGAATATAAACTACCTGTAGAGTCTAAAGTTAAACACTCAAGTATATTTCTATTGATATGGTTTCTTTTACCATCTAATGATTTAACCGTAATTCTTTTATTTTTATAAGCTAATAATAATCTATTAACTACAAAACCCATCATAAATCTATTTTTAGAAGGAGAAAGGTTTTTATTAGTAGAGAAGATAGAGTTTTGAACATCTTCTGGTTTGATATCATTTACTAAAAAGTTAGCAGAGTCAACTGTTTTAATTAATTCAATATCTTCGTGAGTGAAAATATCAGAATATGAAATCTCACCTGAAATAGTTTCAACATTTGAACGAGTGTGTTTGAAATAAGTAGATTGAGTATCTTCAGCACCTGATTGTTTATCGTGGTGGTCAGTTGCAATGTGGAACATTGGTTTACCATGAGCAAAGTCAACTAATACACAAAGATTTCCTTCTTTATGATTTTTAACAGCGTATTCCAATCCACCATATTGAATAATATGACAATCAACCGTTTCTATTTGATAATAATTCTTTAAGAATTCTTTCATAGCAATAGCTGATGTAACACCATCTAAGTCTTTGTGGAAATAAATTTCCGCAGTTTTGTAAAGTTTCGCTATCTTAGATATGTTTTTAAGACCTACTTCTTCGTTTAGGAAGTTTTGATATTTTTTTATCATATTATTTTATATAATTTTCGTCTGTTTTTCTATATATTAATATATTAAACGCATTATTTACATACGATTGTTTTTGTATATAAAGTTTAGATTCATCTAATCTTAAAGAAGCAACTTCAATTATCTCTTTAAATTCATTTGATTCTACAAATGATTGTAACTCCTGAGCCTCATTCCAAGGACTTCTTGAGAATCTATCAGTATGTGGAGTTGGTTTACTAATTGAAACTTGTATGTAAGGAATTAAACCAAATTTCAAAATAGGAATACCCGCATATTTTCCTCCTGTCATATCTGTTTGTTTGAAATCAAATAACTTTCTTAGAAATCTAACATCCACTCTCCAACCATTATCTGATATGTCGGTAAATAAATATCTAATATCATCTGGTGTTACTCCAAATTCTAATTCTTCTTCATTACTTTCAAACTTTTTTAGATACTTCATTATTTCTTACCAAATGGAGTTTTTCCATATCCTTTTATATTTCCTTTTGAATCTCCTTTTGTCTCGGTATCAAATTTAGTATCAAAGAAATTTTCATTATCAGTAACAACTTTAACCTCTGAATCTAATGTTGCATAAGGTCCTAATCTACCTGATCTAAATACACCACCCATCATATCACCATTTAGATAACCATCCATGAAGTAACAATTTGTTAAGTCAGTAGATTCAACTTTACAATTTAAAACCTTTGAGTTAACAACTGAAGATTGTTGTAATTTAGATTTAGTCATTTGAGCATTATCTACTTCACATCCTATAAAGAAGCAATTCTCATAGATACCTTCACATCTACAATTGATTAAATCATATCCTTTAATAGTGGATGTGTTTTTAATTTCAGCATCAACAACTTCCATTGTTTGAGTAGTTGTTACATAATTTACAATACATTCTTTTAGACCACTTGTTGCGTCTATTAAGTTATATAATTTAGTATAAATATTCGGATAGTATGCTGATATTAAATCATAGTTACCAACTTGGTCAATTTGTAATTGAATAGTAGGAAAATCAACTATAAAGTTATCATATTTAGAAAAGTTCTTAAATAGTGAGATATTTTTTTCTAAGTACTCTTCTAACTTATTAACATCTTCTGAATTAAAGTCAGTATCAATAGAATCAAATACCGTTATTATAAATCTATCCATAAAATAAATTAGATTACCTATATTACTTTCGTAATCCTTTCCACCGACATATCTAAATTCAAGTCTTTGACTTTCTTTATCATTATTAATATTTAAGAAATTAATACCATAGTATTTATCACTTGGTAATCTTAGATTGTTTTTAACAACACTAATAGGTATATTAAAGAAGTCATATTCTTTATATGGGATAATTTTCTTTATTGATTTAGCATATACATTATTTTTTCTAGATGGAAATATTCTGTAAATCTCATCCTCGTCTGTATTTAATATTAACTTTAATATATTTAAATCATTTAAGTTTTTATCTTCATTATTAAATGATAAGTTAAAATGTACAGATGATTTCTCATTTGTATATCCGTAAGTTTGTATAAATTTTATTATTTTAACTAAATAGTATTTAGCATCATAATAATCAAGTGGTCCAGTTACCAACTCAACCATGTTAGAACCCCCTGATAAATCGGGTTCTATTTTGAAATTCTTCTCATCTGGTTTGAAGTCTGAGTGATATTGTCTAAACCCCCAAACTTTTACAGGAGCTAGTTCAATGTTTAATAGTTCTAATGTCTTATAATAAGACAGGTCTTTCATGTAAAACTCAAATTCAAACCCAATTTTAGCAAATTTAAGTTTATTTGACTGATTAAGAAATTTATCTGAATACTTCTTCATGTTGTTATATATTAAACTTCTCTTCTCAAAATTAAATAGTATGAATAAAAAGCTATAGGGAAAATATGTTGTTTTATATATATTTTGAAAGTTAAAAAAAAATTATATCGATAAGTGGAATTTTTCTGTGTCTATTGTAAAACGAGAAAGAAAGTTGACAAGTTCATCAAGGTTAACCGTATAAAAAATAAGTATATTATCGATATTAAAAAGATAATGGAAGAAGAGGAGGTTAACTTCGATGATGATAAAATGTATCTCAAAGTAATAATCTTTAATAAGATACAACAAGCTATCGATAAAAAGAAGGATATTTATTACATACCAGACTTTGATAATGAATTCTCAATAGAGAAACTATTAAACTTAAAAAAGATACTTGGTGAAAATAATTTCAATGTATTAATATTCTATAATGAATTCCGAAAAAGCCCAGAAATAATCGATGATGTTTTTTCAAATCTTTCCAAATTTTCAAACTCACAAATAATAAGAGACTATTAAATTTATATACAGATTGATGGTAGTTTAATATATAATAAAAATTAAATTATTACATGGCTTATAGATCTATACTAGGAGGATCCCCATTGGGTATAATAGGAGTAAGAAGTGCTGCTACACCTGATGGATACACATCATTTAATATTGATAAATCCAGAAATGTTAAGGTAGAAGACTATAATAAGTCAGCTGCTGGTACATTATTTACTGGTAAAAGAAGAATAAGAGCTTGGGCTGATATAAAACAATCCACCAAATCTATTGTGGATGGTAATGAAACATTTGAAGATGTTACAGGTGCAAATGCGGTAAGAGGTAAAGAAATCTATGTTCAACAAACATTGCACTCTGATTCCGTTTATGATACTTCAGTTTTAAATATAATTGAAAAATTAGCAAACACAAAAGGACAATTAAAACCAGCTGATTTCGCTTACTTAAAAAATGTTGGTGTTTATCCAAATAATAGACTAATGATAGCTAGAAGATTTGCAGCACCAACCGGTGATAATATAATGATTAAGAAAAAACCAACTGAAATTGGTTCATTAGCTACTTTAATCACATGGGTTCCTGAATCTGAGGACTTTCTAAACATATCTTTTGGTGAGGAATGGATGGAAGCTGAGGCCGATTTTAAGGGAGTTCTTAGTGGTTTAGGTGAGGACATGGGTATTGGTAATTTAGGTGGTATAGGTGGAGCTGCTGGTAATATTGTCCCACTACCAGGATTCACAGAAATATTTCAAAGGCAATTTTTAGCTTCTTTAAAATTATTAGATTCAGACTCTGCTAATATGATACCAGCTGGTAATCCAAACTTAATTAAACAAGCTAAGATGAGGAAAACGGTTGGATATAGCGAGGCTGGTTCAGGTTTGACTTGTACAGTTCAAGTTAAAATGTTATGTGAGTATGAGTTGAAGTATATTTCCGGAATAGATCCAACCATTGTTTGGATGGATTTAATTGGAACTATTTTAAGATTCGGAACATCAGAAAGTGAAACTTATGGATTAAGTAAATCAGTATCGGGTAAATTAATTAGATGGGCAAATAACCCATCAATACTTTTAAAGGAGGTTTTTACAAGTATAAAAAATACAATAACTGAAACTATAGGTAAAGTTAAGGCACAAATCGATAAGGTTTTTAATGAGGGTGTATCGGCATTGGCGAAGGCGAGGGAAGAGGAAAAAACAGCACCACCACCACCTGTAGGTCCTGATGGAGAGCCAGATGCAGATACTATAGCACTAAACGCCGCGAAGAAAGAAAGTAATAACATGATTGCTAAAATCCAAGAATTGGTTGGTAGTATTGCTAATGATGTTCTTGAGGGGTTGGTTCAAAAATATAGAGTTAAAATAATTGGTATTATAAACTCGTTAGCCGGATTACCTTCGACTCCTTGGCATCTTACAATTGGTAATCCAATGAGACCGATATTTTGCTCCGGTGATATGTTAACAAAAAGTGTAACTCTTAAACTTGGTCCACAATTGGCCTTTAATGATTTACCATCTTCAATAACTGTTGAATTTACTTTAGAAAATGCTAGAGCTTTAGGTATGCAGGAGATAATGGGTAAGTTTAATAGTGGATATTTAAGATCTATAGATGTTCAAAAGACATATTATGAGACTAGTCAGGTTACAGAAGGAGGTAAATCCTATATAGAACCCATTGGTGTTTTACCAGGTGAGTCAGTTGTTCCACCTGATAATGTCGGAGTGACAGGATCAGGAACTTCAAGTGCTGCGACTAATGCCATTGGTGGTGGATCAGGTGTTGGTGGTAATAATAGTCAAGAAAATTCTCAACAATCAGGTAACACACAAAGCACACCTGATGGTGGAGTTAAGCCAATTTCAGCTTCTGCATCAGAAACAAAAACTTTTAATACAGGAGGAGGGAATGCCTCAACTACTTCAACCGTTAGTGATCCTCATTCTGTAGTACCAGCCACAGGTAAAAAATAAAAAATATTATTATGAACATTAAATCTCTAACTCAACTTAAAAGACCAAAAGATATTTATGATCTTTTCACTCCAATGATAATAAGATCTATGGACGATAAATCATTAGATTCCTATTCTGTTAAAAAAGGTGAAGAGATGAGAATTGATTTGGTTATGTTATCGATATATGATGAGGATCCAACAGTTCTTGAGAATATTGATATAATATGTTTTATAAATGGTATAGATAATCCTTTAAATATTTTTATTGGTCAAGATATCTACTATCCACCAGTTAGTCAATTTGATTCATATAGAATTTTAGTTAATTCAAAAAATTCATCATCTCAAGTTAAAAATAAATTAGCTATTCCTAATAAAACAACCAGAAAAGATAATAATAGAAGTAAGTATGTAGAGAACGGATATTCTTTACCACCAGTTGTTTTAAATACACCACAAGCTCCTGTTAGATTAGAGGGTCAGAGTATATTAGTTGGTGGTGTTTCTAAAAATTAAATAATATTATATGGCAGATGAGCAATTATTAAAATCAGTTAGAATAGTTCAGCCAGATCCAAGTGCCTCACAAAGAGAATTAGAAGAAGGTACTAGATATCCATCTGATACTACAGGTCGAATTAGAAATAGTGAAACTAGTGCGAGATTAGATGTTTATCAGAAAGGTAAACGAAAGTATGCTGTTTTAAAGTCACCCAATACATATTTTCCGGATATTGGAGATGATTACAAATTTGAAAAAGTAGATCGATCGATGTCAGACGATGAGGTTATAAAAGGTGCTCTTTTTTTACTAAGAAATCGAGCATCTGATATTGGATATCGATATTTTTCGATTTTCAGTATTAGTGATAATCTTGTTGAAAATAAAATGATTTTACAAAATCCTTGGAAGGATTCACCACCTACATCAAGAAACTATGGATTCACTTATTATTATTTAAATGATGGTTCTCAAATTCATATAGAATGGTTGGAAAACGCTTTTTCAAAGGGATCTAAATATGACAACGCTAGTGGTTATATCGAGAAGCTAGTTAATTATTTTCCATATACTAAAAGTCATGGAACTGAAGGATTACCTGCTGATTTGAGAGATCAATCAGATGCGGCAACTGATAAATTTGCATATAGTAGATATCAAGGAAAAGATGGTAAAATTGGTTTGGATATTAAATATTCTGATAGGTTAAGACATAGTGGAACATCACGAGATAGTGATCTTATAAAAAGTGTTATAACAAATTTACAATCACAAATTAGTAGTTTTGATGGAACTTCCGATAGTAAATTAGCACTATGTGATCCAGATACTGAATATTGTAAATTAATCCGATATGTTGATTTTAATGGAGAACCTAAACCTGTAACTACGGATGATAGTGCGGCAAAGGATTTAGCACCAACAGGAGCTAGTCAATCTTCAGATAAAACTAAATTATTTTTAGTAGGATTACCTGATACTATTCAGTTAAAAGCCGGTGAAAATCTTCCAGACTTTTCTGTACATGTTAATAAAATCTATACACCACCAGAAGAGAATATTAATAATGGTGAAATAGATGAAGATGTTGAACTCGATCCAGAGTATCAAGAGTCTCCAATTTCGATAGAAGATGAAGCAGAAATAAAATTCTTATTACAACTTAGTAGTGAAGATGGTGAGAGTGGTACTGACACACCATCTTCATCTGGATCTACAGTGGATTTGAATGGACCAGCTTTGAAGACATCTCCAGGTGGAGGTGGTGGAATTAGAAGATTTCAGAAAAAAATGGTTGTTAATGGAACGACCGTTTATAATGGTGAATTACCCGCTAACTTGATTGCTAAGCTTGATTTTTCTAGTATCAAACTTGAAAAACATGCTGCTAAACAATTAAATGCTATGAATAAAGAATTCAAAGCTAAGTTTGGTGTTGATATTGCAATGAGTGGTGGTAATAGATCTTTTGATGTTCAAAATTCAATATTTGATTGGGCTCACTATGATAAAACTGGTAAGGCTAGAAAAATAGGAACCAATGGGGGAACTGCCGCTGCTAAACCTGGCACAAGTCAACATGGATGGGGTTTAGCCATAGATACAAGTAATATGGGTGATAAAGGAAGTGCTAAATTTGACTTCTTAGAGCAAATTGGTGGGAAATATGGATGGGTTAATCCAGGTTGGGCAAAGGGAAGCGGAGCCGGACACGAGCCTTGGCACAGAGAGTATATTGGAAAAGATGCTTTCAAAAACGACCTTGCATAAATAGCATAAAAAAACTCACTTAAAAATTAAGTGAGTTTTTTTATAAGCTTTTATTCTGATTATTTATCAGTTTTCTTACGAGAAGGTCTTGGTTTATTTTCAGTCTTCTTCTCAGTTTGTTTAGCTGGTTGAGCCTTTGGTTGAGCTTTAGCTGGTTTAGCTGTTTGTTCTACCTTAGTCTCTGGAGCCTTTTTAACTTTAGCTTTGATTTCTTTAGCTGTTACTTTCTTTTCTTCAGCTTTCTTTTCCTCGGATTTCTTTTCTTCAGAAATTTCTTTCAGTCTTTGCTCAATTGCAGCTTTAGCTTTTTCAGCATCTATCTCTTTAGGTGCTACTTTTTCTTCTACTACAACCACTGGTGTTGAAACTTCAACTGCTTTTTCTGATGAACCAAACAATCCTCTAAAAAATGATCTTATACTCATGATTTAACTTATTTTTTATTATATATACACTTCTTTAATCTCCCTCCATAAAAAACCTCAAAAAAACCTCAAATTTTTCAATATTTAAACATATGTCTTTATTTTATATATAATAATAAGATGAAATTTAGATATGATAAAGAAACTGAAGAATTAGTTGTATCAGAGGCTACAAGAATAGAATATCATCAAGTTAGTCTATGGTTAACCCGTCATGTAAAGGGTTACAGATATATGCCTGCTTTTAAGTTGGGTGTTTGGAATGGTCAACAATCATATTTTAAAAATGGAAGAATCAACCTAGGTCTTTGGAAAGAAGCTATGAGAGGTTGTAAAGAAATTGAAACTAGCTTTGTGTTGGAAAACAAAGATGAGTTTCCACTTAATAGAGATGTTACTTTACAAGGCGTTAGAGATTTCTGTACTGATTATTTCAAAACTCATAAAGTAAGAACTAAATCCGGTGAGTGGGTTCCATTTACACCATATGACCATCAAATTGAAGCCGCTTATAAAATTCTAAAGAATAGATATTGTATGGCTGAAGTTGCTACATCGGGTGGTAAGTCTTTAATCATATCAATTGTTATTTTTTATACTTTAAGAAATATAAATCCTAAAGCAAAGTTTCTAATAATAGTTCCATCTATTACGTTGGTTACTCAGTTCTATGATAACATCTTAGAATATAATATGGGTGTTAATAACATATTAGAAATGAGAGAAAAGAAGTTAGACCATATTCTAAATGGTTCTCACTTACCTTGTGATATTAGAATCGAAGAAGTAATGTCTGAAAGACCTCGTAAATGGTCTGGTACTTTAGATGCGAATGTTTATATCGGAACATATCAATCTTTAGAAAAATGGCCAAAAGAATTCTTCAAGCAGTTTCACACGGTTGTAACCGATGAAGCACACGGAGCTAAAGCTAAAACAATAACTACAATATTAAATCATACATTCGGAAGTGCTTACTCACGATTTGGAGTATCTGGTACATTTCCTGAAGAAGATACTTGTGAGATACTAACAATTCAATCTGTACTAGGACCAAAGATAACTGAGGTGTCTGCAAATGAATTAAAAGAGAAAGGTATTATCACACCAATGGATGTTAAAGTTGTAATCATGAATCATGAGGACTTAGAGTTTGATGGTAGAATGACTGAGATTAGAAGAGGAGGTAATGGTAAAAATGCCTTTGACTTAGAAAAAGAGTACATACATATATCAGATAAGAGATTAGATTTTATAAAAAAGATTGTAGATAAGTGTGATTCAAATACCCTACTATTATTCCACACAATTGAATATGGTCAGAAGATATTTAATAAGCTAAAAGAAGAGTTACCTAATAGAGATTTTTATTATATTGATGGTGAAGTCAGTGGTAAAAAGAGAGAGGTTATTAAGAAAGAGATGGAGAACACCGATGGTAAGGTAAAAGTTTTGATAGCTTCTTACGGTACTTTATCAACAGGAGTTTCTATTAATGCAATCTTTAATGTTATATTTGCTGATTCATTTAAATCTGAACAGATTATCATACAATCGATTGGTCGAGCTCTTCGTTTACACGATGATAAAAAGAAGGCAAATATTTTTGACCTAGTTGATGTTTTTTCAAGTAAAGAAATGTCTAATATTCTATTTAGACATTTTAAGGAAAGAGAAAAGTTCTATATAAAAAGAGGATATCCTTATAAAATTACTAAAATTAACCTTTAATTCTCACTGAAGAACATGATATAAAATATATAAGTCATGTCTGATGAAATTATAAAAAAAGTAAGATTAAGAGGTAAAATATCTAGTGATGGTAAATTTTGGAATGAACCTAAACCTGATAACTTAGGTATTGGAGATGCTGTATTAACTTTAAGTAAGAGAGGTAGGAAAGACTATTTTGTTAAATTTGAACCTGTTATATATGATATACCACCTTCCCCTAAAGATCCTCCTAACTCAACAGGTGCAAATAGAATTAATGATATATTTGGATTATCTTATAATTTTGAGCCAAAACCTTCAAATGATAAATTTAAAACAACGGATGATTTTATAACCAATTTTATTGAAGGACTTAATGTTAATATTAAATCTTCCGCATTTGGTAATCCAGCATGGATTAAAAGTTTTACTAAGTATTATTCTGGATTAACCCAATCAACACCTTTCTACGAAGTTGTTCAACCAACATTTGATCCTGCTGTTGTGCCAAGTCATCCAGAAGGATACTTTGATATTTGGAATAAGTGGGTAGAAGAGAAAAATACTCCAAAACCAAAACAAGATCCTGCTCCAAACTCTGATGTGCCACCAACAAGTGTTCCGGCTCTTAGTGGTAAAATACTATTAAAGAAAAAATCTGGACCAGGTGAGATAACAGGTATTACTGAGATTGCAATGGAGAAAATACCAGATGTCGACTCTGCTAAAATTGATTTCAAAGAAATACAATTTACAGAACCAGGTGATTATGTCATAACTGTTTCATCTGATAACGAAAAAATAGAGTATAAAGAGATATCGATTAAAGTTTTACCTAAATCAGATCTAATTGCACAAGATGAGAAAAATCAAGAAAATCCTAAGGAGAAAAACGTGGATGGAACAAGGCCGATAATTAGTCAGATAGATCCACCTACTATCAGTGTTCCTCCTATAAAATTCTCACAAGATCTCGTAGTTAAACCTTCCACATCTGGCCAAAAACCGGTTACGGATGGTTTAGGATTCACTCCATTTATTTGGTATTCCGGATATCAAATAAAAACAGAAGATTTAGTTAGTATGAACTTATATCATGATGGTATCATACCAAAGATTGAATTTAATTTTAAAGATACTCAAAATATATTGAAAGGAGAGGGTACTCCACAAGACCAAACTTCTGTCGAACTTTTCTTAAACTCAACTTCTGAAAATATAAAATCTATACATTTAGTTTTTAAAATAGATGGATTTGATAAAAGTCCTGAAAAATCAGGCCAAACTTATACAATAAGAGGAACTATAGATATACCAAATCTTTATATAATAAAAAATAAGTCATATAAAGGTACTTCATTTGAAGTATTAAGAGAAGTTAGTAAAGAATTAGGACTTGGCTTTAATTCAAATATAACTAGTGCAAATGATTCAATGACTTGGAGAAGTACTAATAAAAAGCCTTATGATTTTATCAATGATGTTATACAACACTCATACATATCAGATAAATCATTCATGTTAGGTTATATAGATTATTACTATTGTTTTAATTATGTTGATGTCGAAAAAGAACAAAGTAGAAATGTAACTGGTGATGTTGTTATTGATACAGCTGGTAGTTCAAAAACATCTACTCCACAAGACCAAGATAGAATTATTCCACTTAAGCTAACAAATGATAAAAGTTTTAATTCATCCTCATTATTTTTTGAAAAATATACAACCAAAAACAACTCAACTAAAAAGTCACTTGAGGTTGGTTATATGACTGTAGCTAAATATTATGATAGAGTTACAAAATCATTTTTAGTCTTTGATGTGGATTCATCAACATCTGATGGCAAATCATCATTGATTCTAAAGGGCAAACAAAATGATGATAAATTCTTCAAAGAAAATATTGTAACAAAGTTCTTGGGTAAATTAGATACGGATAATATGCATAAAAATTACAATTATGCTTACACTCAAAATAGAATAAATCTTGACAACTTAACTAAGATAGTGGTTGATTTGACATTATCAAATCCTAATTTTTGTTTATATAAATATATGAAGGTTGGTATTGATGTTATTAATCCTAGCGCGACTCCAACTGAGGATTTAATAAATTATAGATACTCTGGCCAGTATATAATATCTAATATTTCATATGTTTTTAGAAGAGGAAGTCTTAAACAGGAATTAAGTCTTGTGAGAAGTGAACTTGGTAAAACTAAACAAGAAATGGAAGATCCAACTCCAGTTGCTAAAAAACCAGAAGAAAAACAAATTAATGATAATCCAGTTGTTCCGGGAACCACAGCATCTACTCCTCCAATTTTGCCAAATAGCGTTTATGTTATTGGTGAAGTTCTTACGGTACAAGATAGTGCTGGAGTTAAATATAAATTAACAGTTAAACAATTACTTGAAAATGGAACTGAGGTAATAGGTAATTTAGAACAAATATAATAAAAGTAAAATGGCTACAGAAGAAATTATAAAACAAGTAAGACTAAGAAGTAAAATATCTACAGATGGTAAATTTTGGAATGAACCCAAACCTGATAATTTAGGTATAGGAGATATTAAACTAACTTTAAAGAAGAGAGGACGTAAAAACTATTTTATCATATTTGAACCCGCTATATATGATATACCCCCTGCTCCTGGAGATCCTCCTAACTTTACAGGAAGAAATAGAGCATATGATATGACCGGACTATCCTATAATTTTGAGCCAAAACCTTCAAATGATATATTTAAAACAACAGATGATTTTGTAACTAAATTTATTGATGATCTTAATATTGGTATAAAATCTCCGAACAGTATTTCAAATCCCTTGCACAGTTTTCCTTCATCGCTATCATCCTTTGGTAAATATTATTCTGGGTTAACACAATCAGGAACACAATCATTACCACCTTTTTATGAGATAGTTCAAGAAACATTTGATCCTGCTATTGTTCCAAGTCATCCAGAAGGATATTTTGATGTTTGGAATAAATGGGTTGAAGAGAAGGTTACTCCAAAACCCGAAACAACTGTAAACGTAACCGAGCCAGTTTTTGTTGATTCTAAAATAAAAGGAGATTTTAAGTTTAATGTTGAAAAGAAAGACACATTTGTAATAGTTGGGCCGACTAGTGGATCGTACAGCGTAGCAGGAGATTTAAAAATAATAACTGAGCCAGCTGATTGGGTATTTGATAATAGTGGAAATCCAGATGATGAGTTAGATGGTGAATATGTTGAGGCTCAAACAAATATTGAAGCAGAACAATTATTAGAGCTATCACAAGCTATTGAGATATCTGGTGAGTTACAAGGTGATCTACCAGCTGATACTACCGGATCTACTCTAAATGTGGATGAAACAAAGATAAATTATAATGATCCTTCATTTAGTGGTCCTCAGTGGAAGTCTTTCAATATTGATACGGCTGTTAGTTTAATTAATAAAAAACCACATAAACCTAATGCTAAATTTGTTGAGTCTTTGAAAAAAGTTCTTTTCTTTATTAAGAATGATCCAGATATAAAAGATTTAAGAGAAGGTGCTTATATGTTAGCAACAGCTTATGCTGAGTCTGGATATTCTTTACAAAGATGGGAAGCTGATTATGCTTGTACTGGAGCTGGTGTTCCTTATCCATCCAGTGGACCTTGTTCTAGTGCTACAAACTATTACAGATCGACTAAGGGTAAGAAAAATTATTATACAATGGGCACTGATAGTAAAAATCAATGTTATTTTGGTAGAGGTCTTATACAATTAACTGGTAAGGCGAACTATGAGAAATATGGGAAATTAATAGGGGTTGATTTAGTATCTAATGGTGATTTAGCCATGGTTCCTCAAAATTCTTATAAAGTTGCATCAGTTTATATGAGAGGAAGAACTTTTAAATATGTTACAAATCCAAGTGCTAAGTTTACTACTAAAAACGGATCATGGAGCGGATTAGAGGCGGCTAGAAGAAGTGTCAATGGTGGGACTAAAGGGTTAGAAGAGGTGAATGGTGCTTATAATAGCTGGGTTGATGTTTTGAAAAACTCGGCACCAAACGCATAGTAATCATTAATTTTTAATATATAATAAAAAATAGATTTATTAAAAATGGCGCTTCTTAATTTAGATAGAGATCAACCTGGATTTAGACCAAACTCTAAATATGGAAAGGATTGGTATGGTAATTTATTAGATACACATCCTCAATTTTCTAAAGGACTTTTTGGTAAAAATGACAACACAAAAGAGCTATCAACATCTGAACGATTTGATTTAACTAAAAATCTAGGAACAAAATCATTTACAGGCCCTTATACTACAAGAGATTACTTGGCGCTGTTTGGTGATACATCAACTGACTATTTTAAAAATGGATTGCATGTAATTGATGGCAAAACACCACTTAGAAATGATTCAGGTGTAAAGGAAGCATGGGATGGTTCAGAAACCGCACCAGGTCTTAGGTTAGCAAATTTTAACTACACTCCATATGAGAATAACGATCCCGTATTTTTTGGATTTGAGTTGATTATAGATGGTGTTAGTTCTCCATTACTTAATGGATCAGTTGAGGATTTTATTGAACAATTTAGTAACGTTAGTGAGATAGCTTCTAAAAAGAATGTAATGATAGATTTCAAATTACAATTTGAGAAGTTATTCAAAGTAAAAGGTACACCTAAACAGGTTCCAAATACTCAAAAAACAATGGCTGTTAATATACCGAATGAAGCAAATACGCCGTCACAAGCTAGTTATTACCAACCAGGTAAAAAAGCTTATTTATCCTACTATATTAAGAAGATAGCTGGGTTAGAACTTTTAATGATTGGAAATACTTCTAATAAGAAAAAATATCTAACAAATTATAGAGAGGATTTTATTAAATTAACATTTAATGAAGACGTATCATTAACATTTGGTACATTACAACACTTATATAAACTTTTATATTGGTCTAAACCAAATGGTAAAAATTTAATAATGGAAAATCTATTAAGATTTAATTGTGATATAGTTATTTCTGAATGTAGAAATTATCAAAGAGTTAGAAAAGCCATTGATACTGGAGATTTAGAAACAATAAAAGATAACCTAAGTAGACATATTTATTCACTTAAAGAGTGTCAACTTTTCTTTGATACACCACCACATGATTCAGAAATTGACTATGAAGGAGGTATTAAAGACTTTGGTGGATCAACCGTTACAATGGATTATAAATATGTTTCTACTAAATTTGAAAGATGGACTCCAGATGAACAAAGATTTGGTCAGTATGTTGGGTATAACAATGGAGCTATTTGGAAAGTTGGTAATCCAGGAGGTAGAGCAGCAACCGATAATACGAATAGTGGTGGAGTTAAGGATGTTTCTGTTCCTAAATTTTTTACAATTGGAACTAACACTCTAAAATCAAATGGTGTTTCAAGTCCTATTGTTTTTGATGGTTGGAATGTATCTGTTGTAAATGAGGCACAAACAAAGGGAAAAATAGCTGACCAACAATCTGGTGATGATAAAGGAAAAAATGAAACACCAGATCCAGAAGGTGGAGATACAAGTAATAATAGTGTTGATAAAAAAGCTCAAAGAAAAGCCAAAGTAAAAGAAGGACTAGAAGCCTTTAAAGAAGCTTCTAAAAAAGCTGGAGAAAATTTAGCTAAGAGTCTACAGAGTACGGTAGAAAGAGAAATAAAAGGTCAGGTTGATACTAGAATGAGATTATTAAATAATACATTGGAAAAAGTTAGAAATTCAGCCGGTCTTGGAAGAATGAGAGCTCCTACCAATGTATACACATCACATCCAAATCATGCTGGTATGGATGGTGAAAGAGCTAATGGATTCAGTACCGTTCCAAATTATATTTCCAATATACCTCTTGTCGGAGGGGCTGCTGGTGTAGGAGGAGTTTCACCAACATCTTTCTTTGATGTTCAAAATGCTGTGAGAGATTTTGCAGGCGATTCATTAGGATCAGTTCTTGGTAACCAAATTGGTGGTATTATAAAAGGTGGTTAATTTTCAGTAACAAATGATCTTTTTAATATATAATTCATATGCAAGTAAAAAGTGGTAAAACATACGTTGGTGTTGTTGAAGATTGTGAAGATCCTAAAAAAATAGGAAGAGTTAAAATCAGAGTTTTTGATGTTTTTGACGATGTTCCTGTTGAAGATTTACCTTGGGCTAATCCTTGGAAAGATTTAGCTGGTAATGGATTTGCTGTTCCTGAAAAGGGTAAGGTTGTTACTGTTGTTTTTGAAAACGGAGACCAAAATAGTCCTGAATTTATATCCTCTGACCACTATAATATAAATCTTGAGAAAAAATTAAGTGGATTAGGTACTGGTGATTACTTAACAATGAAATCACTAATATTTGACCATAGAACTCAAGTATATGTAAATGAAGGTGAGGGTCTTAAACTAGACCACAAATTTAATATGATTAATATTAAAGAATCATCTATAAATGTAAATCTAAAAGATAATTTTGCTAAAATAAATTTAGGAACTGCAAATTCAACACAAAGAGCTATACTTGGTGATAATTTTTTAAATTGGTTTGATGACTTTGTTCAAATATTAATGGGTTCAAAAGGTGGTCCATTTTTGGGTAACTTAGGAGCTCCTGTTGTAGCAACACCAGCCTTACTTGGTAGTTTACAATTATATCAGCAATTAAAAGATCCTAAATTTCTTTCTAAAAATGTTTACATTGTTGATAATGAAAATGTAGCTAAGTTAGATAGAATAGCCGAAGGTCAAAAAGGTGATACTTGGCAATCTACTGTGAAGGATAATACTATGACATCAAAAGAGCCTGTTCCATATACACCAACAAGTGGTTCTTCTGATACTACTTTTGACCAACCACCGATGGATACTCCTATAGCATCAACACAATCTATTCCTGTCGAAGCTCCAAAGCCTAAACCAGCTGAAAATCCAGATGCTAAAATTATTGAGGAATTGATGAAGATTAAAAGTTATGTTTTATCTACGGAAGTTAATAAGTTAAATATAGTTGCTATAAGAAATCAGTGTTTATCACCAGGTGATAAATACACAGATCAATTTGGTGATAAGTTGTATATAATGTATAAAAAAGAAGATGATTCTTGGGATGTTAAACATTATTTATTTTCAACGGTTCCTGGTTTAGAGTTTACTATAACTGATTCTTGGTTAACTGAGAAGAATCTTAAAAATGTTAAACCTTGGATAGATTCAGTTGGTAAGAAAATATTTATGAAGGATTATGTTAAAATAGCTGGTAGTGAAAATGGTGACCCTGTTTTAAAAAGTGGTCTTCCTGTTTTAGCACCATCTCAATATATCGATACTTATTATGTATCTGAATATAAAGGAGCTAAGGCTATGAAAGTAACACCAGGCGCATCACAATTAGTTTGGAGGGACTTAGATTTCTCAAATCCAGATACATTCAACCCAAGTAATTTAACTGCACCTGAATCTATAACACCTAATGATTTGGTTGATAATGGTATAAAAATACATTTAGGGTATCCAGGTGGTGTTAATGTTGGTAGTTGGTCTGAGGGATCTCAGGTATTTCCAACTTCTGATAGTTTAAATGAATTCTTTCAACATTGTGAAAAACACAAAGAAAAATATGGAAACAAATTTACTTACACATTAGCTACAAAAAATGATTGGGATCAAGCTACAAAAAATGTTGGAGCTGATAAAGCGAGTGATCCTTTAGGTAATACTCAGAGTGCCGTTGATGTTGCTGCTGATACACCAGGAACAACACAATCAACAGCTACTCAAAGTCAGACTCAAGAAATGGTTGAGAAAAATAAATCAGAAGTTATTGATGTTTTAGGAGATGGTAGTTTAATGATTGATGTTTATGTTCCAAAGACTATAATATCTGGTAAAATGACAACAGATGATATTAAATCTCTTAGCAATGATGATATTAAATTTTCTATAAAATCACAATCGATTCCAGGTGAGTGGCAATTTATCACTAGTGATGTTTCATATAATGCACCTAATGGTGCTGGAACTGGTCAACAAGTAACAAGTTTAAATTCAACAGAGGCTACTTATAATATTATATCTGAACAGTATATAGAAACTGGTAATAATGATTCTATTGGTTCTTATAAGATATCAATTTCACTAACAATGAACAAGAAATCTAATAATGAACAAAAGTCTGTTAAAAAAGAAATAGAGTTTTCACTTGAAAAAGGTTCACCATCTACATCTAGTTCATCTAGTGTGGGTTCGACAAATGAGTATATAATTGCTATATTAAATCCAACAACAGCGAATAGTAAAAAAGTCAATGGTAAAATAACATTTACAATAAATGGTCCTGAGAAATCAGCAACTGGTGTTGTATCTGGGTTCCCTGATGGTGGTCAAATAGGTCCAATAGAAGGACCAAAATCTATGTCATCTAGTGACACTTCATTATTAGAAAGTATGTTAAGGACTCTTGAGGAAAGTATCATAACTAAGTATAATGTTAGTATTAAATTGGTTGTTGTTGAAAAAAAATAATCTTATATTTAATATATAAGACATGAAACATCTTAAACATTTTTCGATATTTGAATCTAAAGAAGAAGTTCCTTCGGAAAAAGTCATTGAAATGGTTGATTTCTTTAATAAGGAATATGGAGTTGAAGTAGATGATAATTTTGACATTAATCATTTAAAATTACTTAAGAAAGCTTTTAAGATGTTTGATAAATCATTTATCAAAAATAAAATAGATAAAATAATCTGTAAAGATTTGGGCGGTGTTCATGGTAGATGGCATGATTCATCTAAGAAAAAACAGATGACTCTAAATCCGTCTATATTTAAATTCAAAAGAGAGTTTGAAAATGGTACAAATGATATACCATACGATTTATTTGTAGTTGTTCATGAAATAGGACATTGTATAGATCATTTAGAAAAAGTATCGTTTTCAAGAGAGTGGAAAGCAATATCTGGTTGGAAAAAATTAGATAGAAGAGCAAATGTTCCAGATGGTTATGTTAGATATGAAGAGAAAAG
>Ga0114974_10000898_pt1 | contig 23919 bp, 19 predicted proteins | sample S_130206_EF_Meta_FD_87318 | JGI IMG/M metagenome (GOLD analysis project Ga0114974, IMG submission 87318) | Freshwater microbial communities from Lake Simoncouche, Canada to study carbon cycling - S_130206_EF_MetaG | ecosystem: Environmental > Aquatic > Freshwater > Lake | place: Lake... | reverse complement strand
TTGTTATCTTGTTCAATCATCACTCAACCCCTGGGCGGAAAATGTTGACCGCCAGCTCAGCAGAAACACCTTAAAGGTCGGCCGCACGCTCTCAAAGACGCACGTGCCTTAGGCAGGCGCGCCGCCGGCCGTGGCGAGAATGAGAACGCCGCTGCCAAGTAGCGACACCTTCGCAATCATCTCGGAATCCTCGCCTTGCGTTAGTGGATAGGCATGACGGGCCGGTCAATGAATGCCTGGAGGCAGGGCGAAGACGAATATGTTGTTGTCGACGCGAGACTTAACCTCTGGGGTCAAGGAATTGAGTGACACAGGATTGGAGCCCCCCGTGGACGCGACTACGTACTGGCGCCCGCCGACCGCATAGGTAACCGGAAAGCCACTCACCGCTGAACCAAGGTTTACTTCCCACAAAATCTTCCCGCTTGTGTGATCCAGGGCGCGGAACCGTCCCGCCAAATCGCCAACGAAGATCAACCCGCCGCCCGTGGCAACTAGCGAAAAGACTCCTGCGCGCTGATCGTATTTCCATGCCGCCTTGCCCGTGGCCGCCGAATAGGCCTGAACCGTGCCGAGATTCGTCTCGCCCTTCGGCAATTCTGGCTCCCCACGTATGCCGTAAGCAGATGCCAGGCTGGGTCGGTCAAGCACGGCAGTCATGGTCTGGCAGGTATTCTGCATCGGAAAATACATCAGCCCGGTCACGGGACTATAGGCACCGGCCGGCCAATTTCGGCCGCCAGCAGGGGTGGGGCAGATATAGTGGCTTTCGCCGACCTTGTTGAACATTGCGTCAGGATTGACGGTAACCTTCCCCGTCGCACCATCAATCTTCTCAACCACATTCTGGCGGATGGTAGGTCGGCCCCAGAGGAACTCTCCAGTCTTAGCATCCAATGTGTAGATAATGCCCGTCTTACCCGGAATACCGGTGACCACCCGGCGCTTCTCGCCGGGCTTGAGCCGGGGATTGATCCAGGCCACCTCCTTGGCGTCGGGTGCGACCGCCGTATCGACGATCATACGCTCCATAGTGTGATCCATATCCCAATGATCAACTACGTGCTGATAGTACCACGCCAACTTTCCTGTTGTGGCGTCGATGGCCAAGGTCGAATTGTTGTAGAGGTATTCCTTGTCGTTACCGTCGAGAGCGAACTTGGGGGCCGGCGACGTCACCGAGGTGCCAACATAAATTAGATTGGTGTCGGGATCATAACTGGGCGTCATCCAGGCACCGACATGCCAGCGACTTTCGTAGGGCACATTGCCCCAGCTATCGTAGCCCGGCTCTCCGGGGGACGGAATCGTGTGGAACCGCCATAGCTCCTTTCCGGTTTTGGCGTCGTGCGCAGTGATCACGCACGCTAAAGGTCCGCCGCGCGGATCACAGCCGCGGGTGGAAATCACCTTGCCGTTGGCGACGATTGGCCCGGAGCTCTGCAAAGCTGGGTGGACATGATAGTCAGCAATGGGGGTTTCCCACACCACCTTGCCGGTCTTGGCGTCAAGCGCCACCACATGATCATCGACCGTGTTGCCTATAATCAGGTTATCATAGATGGCGATGCTGCGATGATCATCGATGTTGCGGACGTAGTTGCGGATATCGTCCGGTATTTTGCGCTTGTACTCCCAAAGAAGGTCGCCGCTCACGGCATCGATGGCCGCGATCGCGTCGGTCGGCTCAGGGAAGTACATGATCCCGTCATGGATCAGCGGCGTGCCCTCCTGGCGGCCCGCGGTTGTCCCGCGCGACCACACCAACTGCAATTGCGATACGTTTTTTGAATTGACCTGCTTGAGCGGGCTATAGCCCCACGCGGCCAAGTTTCCGCGCCACATCAGCCAGTCATCGCCAGCAGGGGCCTGCAGCATTTTGTCTGTAACGGGGCGGAATGGCACCTCCGAGGCTTGCACAGCGGTGTGAAGCAGCAGCGCAGAAAGTGCCAACAGCGGATATCGCACCATGCCTTTTTCCTCCCAATCGTTGAGGAATTTTGTAATGTGAGTTTAATTGAGTGTCTAATAGTTAGTGCACCTTGGCGTTTGACGTGCATGAGTGGGGGGCATGATCCGCGAAGATATCGTCATACCTGCGTTGATAGCCGTCTGGGCGCTCACAGCGCCCGCAGCGGGACAGACACAGCCAGCCGCGATTCAACCCACCGCCCAAGAAACTCGTGGTGCTGCAGCCTTCGGTGAGCGCTGCGCCCAGTGCCACGGGGAAGACATGTACGGCGGAGCCGGTACACCCAGTCTGGCGGGCCCAGAGTTCAAATTCGGATGGTCGGGCAAACCGGTCAGCGACCTGTTCGACTATATCCATGACAAGATGCCGCCCGGCCAAACCGGCTCGCTGACCGATCAGCAGTACCTCGACGTGGTCGTGGCTATACTGCGCAAGAATAGCGCGGCAGCGGATGTTGCCGAACTCACCCTCGGCTCGGACACCCTGAAGATGCCTATAAAAATTCCATGAAGCTGTGCCGATTCAATGATGGCCGCTATGGACTGGTTCAAGGCGAGCAATTGTGGGACGTTTCCCCTGTGCTGGCACCCGCCGCCGCTTCTGGAGCACTGTTCACCGAACTGGTGCGCTTGACGCCCGCAATAACGGACCATGCGGCCCGGGCGCCCGCACAGTTGCTGTCTGCAGTTCGCCTACTGTCGCCTGTTCCCCGACCGGGCAAGATCGTCGCCGCGCCCGTGAACTACATCAACCATTTGATCGAGGTGAAGCAGAGCTCGGAAATCCATCACGGCGTACGGATTGAAGAAATTCAGCGAATTGGCCTCTTCCTCAAGGCTCCCAGCTCTTTGATCGGCCCCGCCGACCAAATCAATCTGCGCTTTCCCGATAGGCGCACGGACCATGAAGTCGAACTTGCGGTCGTGATTGGGAAACGCGCCAACCGCGTCACCCGCGAGAAGGCATTGGATCACGTAGCGGGCTACAGTATCGGCCTAGACATAACCTTACGCGGACCTGAAGAGCGAAGCTTTCGCAAGTCAATCGACACCTACACCGTGATCGGGCCCTGGATTGTCACGCCTGAAGAGTTTGGTGATCCGGGCGATGCGAACCTGTCGCTCAGCGTTAATGGCCAGCCGCGTCAGGACGCCAATACACGCGACCTGATCCTGTCCGTTCCGGCCCTGATTGAATACGCCTCCACGTTCTATACGCTGGAGCCTGGCGACATACTTCTTACTGGAACGCCGGAAGGCGTAGGGCCGATCGCGCCGGGCGACATGATTTCTGCCGCTATTGATCGAATAGGCATTATGAACATTGGCGTCGCAGCGCCCTAACGTTTGTCCGATACCAAGAGCGAATTTCTGACAAGCTCCACTTCGAAGGAGCCAGCTAGTCCTGCTGTTCCCCGTCCTATCCTCATGGGCCCACGCTCAAACGGGCCAGTCTGGCTTAACCTGTCTAAGGCTCAGCGGAAATCTCCGCACAGATTCAGTCCAAATGATCTATAAACACCAATAGGTGTCGATAGTACCATGACGTTCCGCCGCCGACGGGGTCTCTCACCCACGAAGAGGTCGCTTGACTATTCGATGAGATCCAGGCCCGCCGGCTCAAGGCAATGATGGTCATATGGGCTGCGACCCAGCCGAGTACCACAAGCGCTGGTCGCGCCCAAGACCCTAGAAAGCTTTGAGGCTAAGGCGCACCGGACTCCTGAAAAAAAAGTTCCTAATTGCTTGGAAAAATTCGCCCTACGGATTGTGAACCTGGCGTCGAGTCGTTAGGTGTCTTCGCAATCTGGAGGCTTAGGTAATTTCTCGCCAGGTAGCTTCCTCCCATCGATGCGAGAGAATTAATGGCCTACATATTCGACGAGAAAACGCTGCCGAGGATGCTGGGTGCAAGCGGCGGTCGCGAGCGGATCTTCTTCGTCAACAAGGAACTGGCGAATACCGACAACATGCTGGCTGGCGTCATGCATTATGATGTGGGGGCCAAATCACCATACCATATGCATGAGAACTGCGAGCACTTCTACTTCATCATCAACGGCCACGGCACAGTGACCTCGGAAGACGGCGTGCAGGACGTGGAACCAGGCACCATGGTGTTCATTCCGGCCGAAGAGAAGCACCGCCTAAGCGCGTCCAAGGGCGAGCCCCTGTTTTACTTCGAGTTCCAAGCTCCTAACCGCTTCGTGACCTCGATACTCGACGGTACACCTGAAGACTTGGTCTGGAACCGGGTCGAAGGCGGCGTCTGGGTCCAGTCCTAATTCGGCACTATCAGCGGAAAGATCGAATCCATGAGCCTTACTTTTATCGACACCAACTCCATTCCCCGCGAACACACCGCGCACGGCGATTTCAAGGAAATCCTTAATGAGAAGCTAGCCGGTGCGAAGAATGTCGTCAGCTCGCTCCATTGGCTGAACGAGGGAGAAAAACTCGGCGCAGGCGACGCCAAACACAATTTGTTCTACTTCATCGAAGGCTCGGCCAAGGTCACTCTGGCGGGCAAGGACTACGATGTACCCAAGGGCGGTGGAATCTATCTGCAGCCTTCCGAAACCGCCTCGATCGCGGGCGCGGCCGAGGGCCTGAAGATGCTGCAATTGGCCGTGCCTGTCATCACGCCGAATTGATCTTCCGCGCCTTCCAATCAGGAGGGTGCGGTGAAGACATTTCCGAGGGGCGGTAGCTAAGAAGCAACAGTCCCTTCGTCATTGTAAAATCAAGAGAAATAGGACCGAAGAATTGCGTTTCGCAAGCATCACCTCAGACGGGATCGAAAACTGGGGCGCAGTCCTTGAGGACGGGATAGCGCTACTGGGCCATCGTTGGCCGAGCCTACGCCACGCGATCGCTGCCGGCGCACTCGCCGAAGCCGCTACCGAAGCTAAAACCGCGCGTAAGGTAGGTTTGAGCGCAATTAAGTGGCTGCCGCTGATCGCTGACCCCGCGAAGATTCTATGCGTCGGTCTAAACTACGAAGATCACCGCAAGGAAACGGGCCGCTCGGTCGTCGCGCACCCGACAATTTTCACACGTTTTGCTGATTCCCAAACCGCGCACGGTGCGTCGATCGTGATGCCGAAAGTGTCTGATAAGCTCGACTATGAGGGCGAACTCGCGGTGATCATCGGTGTTGGCGGCCGCAACATTCCGGCGAGCGCAGCCCTGGACCATGTGGCCGGCTACAGCTGCTACAATGACGGGTCGGTTCGCGACTGGCAAAACCATTCGATCCAATTCACGCCGGGCAAGAACTTCCCCGAAACGGGCGCATTCGGCCCCTGGATGGTCACGCCGGATGAGTTCGGTCCGCTCGGTCCACAACGCTTGCAGACGCGCCTGAACGGTGAAGTCATGCAGGATGCGCTGCTGGAAAACATGATCTTTTCGGTGCCAACGATCATCGAATACGTGTCCACCTTCACGCAGCTGTCGCCAGGCGATGTCATCGTTTCCGGTACGCCGGGTGGGGTCGGCGCCAAGCGGACTCCTCCGGTCTTCATGAAAGTCGGAGATCGCGTGGAAATTGAGATCGACGGTATCGGTATTCTTGAAAACAAGATAGCACGCGCGAGTTAAGCATCAGGGGCGCTATCCCTGGTGGCGCGCGCCCCTAAAATTCGCCCAGGCCCCTCCAAAGGCGGCTTCGCGCCACGAGCCGGCGCATGGTACGATCTCGCGTTAAGTGATCACCACGATCCGGCGTAACCAACAGACGGCCGCTTCGGCGGTGGACCTAGGCCGTTGGGTCTGAAGTTGGCTACGATTGGACCTGAGCGGTGCCTTGGGTATAGGGTGCGATGACGAACCCCAGCAAGCCATCCACGGCCGCAGTTTTTTCGGCCCCCCGCATGTTTATCCGGGGCGGCATGGCGGAACACAGTCATCGCGATATTCCCGAGGAAACGCCGGTCGCCCTCGTGCACGACGCTATGACGACAGCGGTCATGATGGCGACGCCCCTCGACCTCGAAGACTTCGCCGTCGGCTTCAGTTTGACCGAAGGGATCGTCAAAAATCTTAGCGAAATCAGGACTATCGAGATCGTTGCGGGAGAGATGGGCATCGAGGCTAGAGCCTGGCTCAACGCCAACCGTTCAACCGAATTGACGGCACGTCGCCGCCGGTTAGCCGGCGCCACAGGCTGTGGCCTTTGCGGCATCGACAGTCTCGCAGAGTCCGTCAGGAACATCCCAGCGGTTGGCGAGGGCGTAAAGATCAGCGCGAAAAACATCCACCGCGCTCTCGACGCGCTCAGGGATGGGCAGGTCATCGGCAATCGCACCCGCGCAGTGCACGCCGCCGGCTGGTGGGCAGAAGAGACCTTGACGATCCGTGAGGATGTTGGCCGCCACAACGCCCTGGATAAGCTGGTTGGGGCCTTGACGCGCGCGGGCACGGGTCAAGGGTCTGGCGTGATGGTCCTGACAAGCCGGGTATCGGTGGAAATGGTGCAGAAGGCGGCGACCTTTGGGGCGCAAATTCTCATAGCGGTGTCGGCACCAACCGCCCTGGCGGTGAGAACCGCCCAGATAGCCGAGATGTCCCTCATAGCCATCGCTCGCGACGATAGTTTCGAAGTCTTCAATCGGCCGGACCGGATCGTCTTGTGAAGATCGCTGGCCTAATCCTGGCCGGCGGCCGCTCGACGCGTTTTGGGAGCGAAAAATCAATGGCGCTGCTGGCCGGCGCGCCCCTCATCGACCATGTGAGGCGTATGCTCATAAGCGAGTGCAGATCGGTTGCGGTCAGCGCTGCGGTTGGTAGCGCGGCCCAAGCCTGGGCGGCCGCGCAATCGATACCCGTTTTAAACGACGACCTCGACATGGCGTCGGGGTCACTCAATGGCATTCAAGCCGGCCTGACCTGGGCCAGCGACCTTGGCATAACGCATCTGGCGGTTCTGGCCTGCGACACACCGCGCCTGCCGCCAAGCATCGTTGATCGGCTGGTCCGCGGCATCGAAAACGCTCCAGGTGTGGTGGCTGTAGACACTGACGGTGCGACCCACACCCTATGTTCAGTTTGGCAGGTTGCCTTGCGGCATCGGCTGGCACCGTACCTTCGCAAAGACCGCTATGCACCGATCCGTGAAATCCAAAAGGAACTCGGTTTCGCGCGCGTTCAGTTCGACACAGCGTTTACCAACGTCAACACCCCGGACGATCTCCGCAGCCTGGAGGCTTAGTCGACAGGTTGGTTGGTCGAACCTCAATAGCCCCCGCGCCGTCGGCGCAGGTTGGCGCGCATCGCATTGTTCTGATCAATATATTTGATATCGAACCCATTCGGTCATAGGCAGCCACACGCAGGGAGAGACGAAAATGTCGGAAGTGCCCAAGAGCGAGTTCAAGCCCAAGAAGTCCGTGGCCCTTTCAGGGGTTGCCGCTGGCGAGACGGCGCTGTGCACCGTCGGGCGCACCGGCAACGACCTGCACTATCGCGGATACGATATTCTAGAGCTCGCGCGCGAGGCGGAATTCGAAGAGACCGCCTATTTGCTGATCCACGGCAAACTGCCAACGGCCGCAGAACTTCACGCCTACAAAGCCAAGCTGAAAACGCTGCGGGGCCTGCCCGCCGGTGTGAAGACCGTGCTGGAAGCCCTACCCGCCACCGCCCATCCGATGGATGTCATGCGCACCGGCGTTTCAGCGCTGGGCTGTATTGAACCCGAGGATAATGCCCACCGGGGCGACAAGGCGCGCGAGATCGCCGATAGGCTTGTAGCCTGTCTGGGGTCGATGCTGATCTACTGGTTGCACTTTGCCAACGATGGACAGCGGATCGAGGTGGAGACCGACGACGAGACCGTCGGCGGCCATTTCCTGCATCTCCTGCACGGCACGTCGCCTTCGGCTGAATGGGTCAAGGCCATGCATGTGTCGCTGGTGCTCTACGCGGAGCATGAGTTCAATGCCTCCACCTTCACCGCTCGGGTCATCGCCGGTACCGGTTCGGACATGCATTCGGCAATCACCGGTGCCATCGGTGCCCTGCGCGGGCCCAAGCATGGCGGGGCGAACGAAGTCGCGTTCGAGGTGCAATCTCGCTATGCGAACCCCGATGAGGCCGAGGCGGATATCCGCCGCCGCGTCGAGGCCAAGGAGGTCGTGATCGGATTTGGCCACCCGGTCTATACGGTGTCCGACCCCCGAAATGTTGTCATCAAGGAGGTGGCGCGTCAGCTTTCCGACGAGGCCGGCGACCGCAAGCTGTATGACATCGCAGAGCGTCTGGAGACCGTGATGTGGGATATCAAACGGATGTTCCCCAACCTCGATTGGTTCTCGGCTGTCAGCTATCACCTGATGGATATCCCCACCCTGCTGTTCACACCGATCTTCGTGATTGCTCGGACCACCGGTTGGGCTGCCCATGTTATCGAGCAGCGAGAGAACGGAAAGATCATCCGCCCCTCCGCCGTCTATACCGGTCCGGACGAACGTCCCTACGTCCCGCTGAGCCAGCGCTCCTAAACCACCGACAAAGAAAAGAAACTCATGTCCGCCCACATAAGCAACGTTCGCCCTGAGCCTGACCAGGTGCTGGTCGACATCGCCGACTATGTCCTGAACTACCAGATCGACAGCGCCCTGGCCTACGAGACCGCCAAACACTGCCTGATCGACACCCTAGGTTGTGGGCTGGAAGCGCTGGAGTATCCCGCCTGCACCAAACTGCTCGGCCCCGTGGTTCCGGGTGCGACCCTGCCAACCGGCGCAAAAGTGCCCGGCACGCCTTATCAACTCGACCCGGTGCAGTCGGCGTTCAACCTGGGCGCCATGATCCGCTGGCTGGATTTTAACGACACCTGGCTGGCAGCAGAATGGGGCCACCCATCCGACAACCTTGGCGGCATCCTGATGGTTGCCGACTACCTAAACCGCAATGGCGCTGCACTGACCATGCGCGACGTGCTGACCGCCATGATCAAGGCGCACGAAATTCAGGGCGTCATCGCGCTAGAAAACTCCTTCAACAAGGTCGGGCTCGACCACGTTGTTCTGGTCAAGGTCGCCACCACCGCTGTTGTGGCGCAGATGCTGGGCCTGGACCGAGACCAAGTGATCAATGCCCTGTCCCTAGCCTGGGTCGACGGGCAATCGCTGCGCACCTATCGCCATGCCCCCAACACCGGCTCGCGCAAGAGCTGGGCCGCCGGGGACGCCACTAGCCGCGGGGTGCGCCTGGCCCTGATGGCGAAGGCGGGAGAGATGGGCTACCCGTCGGTGCTGTCAGCGCCCGTGTGGGGCTTTTACGACGTGCTGTTCAAGGGCAAGGCATTCAAGTTTCAGCGCGGCTATGGCTCCTACGTCATGGAACAGGTGCTGTTCAAAATCTCGTTCCCGGCCGAGTTCCACTCGCAGACCGCGGTAGAAGCGGCGGTGACCCTACAGGGCCTGCTAAAGGCCCAGGGCAAGAGCGCCGACGACATTCAGACAGTGGTCATCCGCACCCACGAGGCCGCGATCCGGATCATCGACAAACAGGGTCCGCTCAATAACCCCGCCGACCGCGATCACTGCATTCAGTACATGGTCGCTGTACCACTCATCTTCGGGCGACTGACGGCATCAGACTATGAGGACAAGATCGCCGCTGACCCGCGCATCGATGATTTGCGGGCACGCATTTCCTGCGTCGAGGACGTGACCTTCACCGCCGACTATCACGACCCCGACAAGCGCTCGATTGCCAACGCCCTGACAGTCACCCTCCGCGATGGCACGGTCCTGCCCGAGATCGTGGTGGAATACCCCATTGGCCATAAAAGCCGCCGTGCCGACGGCATTCCGCTGCTGATCGCCAAGTTCAAGACCAACCTGGCACGGCGCTTCGATGAGACGCAGCAGCAGGCAATTCTCGATGTATCCCTCGAACAGACCAAACTGGAAGCCATGCGCGTCGACGCCTATGTCGACCTTTACGTCGCCAAGGAAGCGCCATGACCTACCTTACCGCCGCCGACCAGCCCTCAATCTCGGCAGGGCAGCGCTTCCGCGACCTGCTCAAGCGGCCCGGCATCCTGGGCCTCCCTGGCGCACATAACGGCCTGGCGGCCGCTCAGGCCAAACACGCGGGCTTCGACGCCCTCTACCTGTCCGGTGCCGCGATGACGGCATCAATGGGCTTGCCAGACCTTGGTATCATTACCGTGGACGAGGTGACCTTCTTCATTCGCCAAGCGGCCCGATCCAGCGGGCTTCCGGTGCTCGTCGATGGCGATACAGGCTACGGCGAGGCCTTGAACGTCATGCATATGGTGCGCGCGTTCGAAGATGCCGGCGCCGGCGGGGTGCATATCGAGGATCAGCTGCTGCCCAAGAAATGCGGCCACCTCAACGATAAGAAGCTGGCCGATCCACAGGACATGGCCGCCAAGATCGCCGCCGCCCGCATGGCGCGCCGAGACCTCGTCATCATTGCCCGTACCGACGCCGCCGCCAGCGAAGGCATCGATGGGGCGGTGGCTCGTGCCAAGCTCTATCTGCAGGCCGGCGCTGACGCGATTTTCCCGGAAGCCCTGACCACAGAAGCCATGTTCCGGGAGTTCGCTAGCCAGGTCGATGCGCCACTGCTGGCGAACATGACCGAATTTGGCCGCACGCCATTCTTCACCGCTAGCGAGTTCGAGGCCATGGGCTTCAAGATGGTGATCTGGCCCGTCACCTCGCTACGCGTCTCGGCCAAGGCTGTAGGCGAGCTCTATGCCGCGATCAAACGGGACGGCGGGGCGCACAGCATGGTCGACCGCATGCAGACCCGCGCCGAACTCTACGAGACCATCGGGTACAGCGACTACGAGGCCCTCGACCAATCGATCATCACGACGATCTTGCCAACGCTATAAAGCGCTAGCGCGGGCTCTCGGTGATCAATCCAGACCACGGTCGGGGCGACCCGCCCTGACCGCCTAGTGTTTCACCGCAAGGTGTGTGCGCTTGAGGCGCTTTGCAATCGACCAGCGGTGCACTTCCGAAGGGCCGTCGTATATCCGGAACGCGCGCAGATCGCGGAAGATCTGTTGCACCTGCGTGTCTTCGGTGACGCCCATGCCGCCGAGCACCTGGACCGCGCGATCCGCAATCCGGAAATAGGCTTCCGAGCAGATGACCTTGGCCATCGAGGTTTCGTGCATGCCGCCCTCGCCCTGGTCAAGCACCCAGGCGGCCTGGTCTGTGGCCAGTCGAGACACATGGAGGTCCATCACATTGTCGGCGAGCGGGAAGCCGACGCCCTCATGGTCGACGATTAGCTTTCCGAACCCCGTGCGGTGGCAAGCATAGTCCAAGGCGATGTCATGGGCGCGCCGCGCCGCGCCCCACCACCGCATGCAATGCGTCAGGCGGGCGGGGGCCAGGCGCACTTGAGCATAGTCGAAGCCCTTGCCGACCTCGCCCAGAATCTGGTCGGCGGGCACACGCACATCGTTCAGCACCATCACCGAGTGACCGCCCGGCATGGTGCGGTCGATCGTATCCAGCACCCGCTCCACCGCAATGCCCTGATGGGGTAACTCCACCAGGAACATGGTCGCGGCCTCGCCAGTTCGCGCCATGATGATGCCCACGCCCGCGCCCAGCGCCCCGGTAATCAGCCATTTACGGCCGTTTATGGCCCAATGGTTGCCATCCAGCACGGCCGTCGTCTGCAACATGCTGGGATCTGAGCCGGAACCCCCTTCCGGTTCGGTCATGAAGAAGGCCGAGCGGGCCTCGCCGCTGACCATGCGTGCGAGGAACCGTTGCTTCTGCTCGTGCGACGCGACCTTCGCCAGCATGTGCATATTGCCCTCGTCGGGCGCAGCGATATTCAGGGCCAAGCCGCCCAGCAGAGAATAGCCGGCGGCACGGAAGATGGTGGCCTGCTCCCGGTGGGTCAGGCCATAGCCGCCCCATTCTTCCGGCAGGTGCGGCGCCAGCAGGCCCGCCGCCTTGGCCTTGGCTTGCAGCTCGACGCGCAAGGCGTCTGTGGGGCCGTGCTGCTCGATGCGTGGATCGTTCTCATAGGGAATGACGACATCACGGATGAACGCGGTCGTGCGGGCTTCAAGCGCGATCTCGCGCTCGGTTCGGGTGAACTCGGTCATCTTGTCCTCTCTCTTCGTCTCAAGCGCCGGCCGACTTGGCAAAGGCCCAGGCGGCGCGCCCCGCGGCACCCGCTCGGGCACCATAATCCGAGGCCTGGCTGCTCGCGGCCGTGCCGTCGCGCACCCGTCCGGCAATACCCTGGAAGATCGCGGCCAGGCGGAACAGGTTATAGGCGAAATACCAGTCGAGATTGGGCAGATCGGCACGCCCGGTCAGGCGGCAATATTCACGCGCCATCTCTTCGATGGACGGTATCCCCAGCGCCGCCGCATCGAGATGGCCAAAGGCGGCGCGCCCGGCACCGGCACCTTCCGGCGCAACCCAGTTCGTCAGGAAGTAGGTGATGTCGGCCAGAGGGCTACCGAGCGTCGATAACTCCCAATCCAGCACCGCCAGAACGCGGGGCTGATCGGCATGCAGGACCATGTTGTCGAGGCGGAAGTCACCGTGAACGATTGAGGTCTGGTCATCTTGCGGCAGGGTGCGCGGAAGCCATTCGATCAGGGCATCCATCTCCGGGATCGAGACGGTTTTCGATGCCTCGTACTGGCGGGTCCAGCGATCAACCTGGCGGGCGAAATAGTTTCCGGGCCGGCCATAGTCACCAAGGCCGATGGCGGCATAGTCGAGGCTATGCAACTGCGCCAAGGTTGCCACTTGCGCCATATAGATCGCGCGCCGCTGATCAGACGTGTGGTTCGGCAGAGCACCATCCCATAAGATACGGCCATCGACCTTGGCCATAATGTAGAACATCGACCCAATGACGGCGTCGTCCGTGCAGAGTGCATAGGGCCGGGCAACAGGGAACCCCTCCGCGTGCAGGGCGCTGATCACTTTAAACTCGCGGTCGACCGCGTGGGCGGAAGGTAAAAGCACGCCGGGTGGCTTGCGACGCAGCACATAGACCGCGCCGGGGGTGGTCAGCTGATAGGTTGGGTTGGATTGCCCGCCCTTAAACTGAGCCATCGTCATCGGGCCGTCGAAGCCCTCGACGTTCTGCCGCATCCAGGCCGACAGTCTGGCCTCGTCCAGCGTGAAACGGGCCTCGACGGGCTTTACGCCAGCAAAGACGTCGATCTCCGGCAGGGTCATCCGGTCTGGCCGTCGTCGATCGTGAAGACCGATCCCGTGACCGCGCGCGAGGCATCCGAAGACAGGAACACGACCATCTCGTCTAGATCCTCCTCGCGCATCAGGCGTTTCCTGGGAAACCGGAAAATCTGACGTTTGCCGGGCTCACTATCAAACCAATCGCTGTTGATCTCGGTCTCAATAAAGCCTGGGCAGAGGACATTAACGTTGATGCCCCGCGTTAGCCATTCGCGCGCAAGGGCCCGCCCCATCATCAGCACCCCGGCCTTGGAGGCGCAGTAGGGCACTAGGCCTGGCAAAGGTTGGGTGGCGGCGATCGAGGCGACAAGCAGCACACGCCCCCTGCCCGTCTCTGCACAGCCGCCCGCCAGCATCCGCTTGCCTGCCGCCCGCGCCGTGAGAAACGCGCCGCGCAGATTCACCGACATGACCCGGTCAAATGCTTCTATCGAAAGATCGACGGCCGCGCCGCCCTCGGAAATTCCGGCGTTCGCGATCACGCTATCAATCGGTCCCAAGGCAGACTGCGCCGCGTCAAAGCCGGCCTCGACGGAGGCTTCAGAGGTGACGTCCATCGCAATGGCGACAGCCTGACCGCCGGCTTCAACAATTTCCTGCGTCAGGGCGGTCAGACGATCGGTACGCCGAGCGGCGAGAGCGACCTTCGCGCCCGCCTGCGCGCAGATGCGGGCGAAACGCCGGCCAAGCCCGGATGAAGCGCCGGTGACCAGGATCGTTCTGCCAGCAAGTGCGAGAGAATTAGACAATGGCCAGCCCTTCGATGTCGGTCAGGACCGACGGTCCCAAAATACGCCCCAGCAAAGCACGCCCACGCAGCAGAGCTTCAAACCTGCTATGTTTATAGCAGAGTTTATTTGCACCAGGACGCAAGTTCACAAGTCTAGAAACCACTTGGCCGATCACAACAGATGGCTGGCAGGCCGCGGGGACAGATTGGCCCTTGTCTGAAACGTGGCAGACCGTGCCTATAAGCGGCTGAAAACAATAAACGGGGAAATGTCATGAAAGACTGGAAGCGCGTCCTTCTGGGCGGCGGTGGTTTGGCGGTGGTGTTGGCGGGCGTAGCCTTAGCGGAAGGGAACGGCTTGGGTCCGCATGAAACCTCCCCGCCCAACCGCTGGGGTTACGGCTATCCGCATAATCTTGACGCCGAGATCTCTGCGCCCCTTGTGCACCGGATCCGCTACAAGGACGACCACGCTTGGCTGATGGAAGTGTCCAACCCGCCGGGCTTTGTGATGGAACAACACGGCCACCCCTACCCGTCGGTGTTCGCTCGCGATTCCGCCGGACCGCCTGCCGGCGGCAACCTGTCGGGCGGTGCGCGCTACCTCGATCCAGATAGCCCCAAGAACGGCCAGAACTGGCGCGATGGGCCGGGGCCAGCGGGGGCACAGTATCCGCAATGCACCTCGGCCGACCCGCAGGCACCGCACAACCCCGCAAACCAGGGCGAATGGCCGCTGCACTTCTTCCGGATCGAGTTCCTGCGGGTGGATCAGGACGACACCAACGCCATGCGGCACCGGTATGGCAAGATCGCGGCCGTCAAGAAACTCTATGAGACCGATGAGATGCGGTTCGTGGAGGTCACTGTGCCCGTCGGTCAGACCCTACCGGAACACACAGAGGCCTACCCCTCGGTTCTCGCCTTCGACAGCGTCGACTCCTTTAACGCCCTCGCCACCCTATCGGGCCCTAGCGCAGGCAAGTCCGATCCGCCGCTGGGTCAGATCGCGCCGCGCTGCTTGACCACCGCTGCGGGGGCGACACCGGCCATCGTCAACCGCGGTGAGCTGCCGATCCATTTCTACAGGTTCGACTTCAAGCGCGTCGGCAAGAACGGCGAAGGTGAAGCCATCAAGGACAATTGGCGCAAGTGGTACCCCTACATGCTGGAAATGAAGGGCGTGAAGCCGCAATAGGCGGCCCACACGCCCTACCTGCCCAAGCGGTTAGCAAGCTCAGGCGGGGCCCGGTGCCACGAACAACGCGCGATCAAGCGAACATGGAGGCCAAGCGCAACGGCCCGTGACGAGCTAACGGCTGCGCCGCAGACCTACGAACGCAGCCAGGCCGTCACGGAATAAATTAATAATCTGAGATAGGATACAGCATGTCGCTCCGAAACGGTCGATCCAAAGCGGTTTTTGTAGTTTAGTCGGCATAATAACGATCCTGGAGCGAGGCCAATGGTCGATAAAATCAGACGCAATTTCCTAACTGTCGCCGCTGCGTCGGCCGCTGCCGCCACGGCGCAGTCGGCGTTTTCTCAGACGACGACGTCATCCGCACCGCATCAGTTCTATGAAAAGAACGGGGTCCGCATCCGTTATCAGGAGGTCGGCAAGGGCTTCCCGCTGCTCGCCATCCCAGGTGGCGGGCTGAACTCGCGGGTCGATGCCTGGCCCGCCTTCCCGATCAATGCGTTTGAGGCGTTCAAAAACGACTTCCGCGTCATCACCATGGACCTGCGCAACGCTAATGGCGGCGAATCCACGGGACCGGTGCCGGTCGACAACCCCTGGGACGCCTTTGCAGACGACCAATTGGGCCTGATGAACCACCTAGGGATCAACAAATTCCTGTTTATCGGCAACTGCATCGGCGGACCGTTCGGACTCAAGCTGATGCAGCGCGCGCCAGACCGAGTGGTCGCCGCCGTGCTGTCACAGCCCGTCGGCCACCGGCCAGAGAATCCCAACGTCATGTATGACTCCGGCCGCAACGTCTGGGCGCCCGAGTTCCGCAAGCGGCGGCCTGAGGTATCGATGGACACAATTGAGCAGTACCTGATCAACCTTTATCGCGCCCAACCCGACTTCGCTTACAGCGTTTCGCGCCAGTTCGTGGCCTCGTGCCAAACGCCGATGCTGGTCATGCCGGACGACGCCCCGGCTCATGCCTATCAAGTTGCGGTAGATATCGCCTCCCTGGCGCCCAAGGCTGAGGTGACGGTTTTTCCCTGGGTCAAGCCGCCCGAGCTAAAGACCCGCACGACCGAGCTCGCACGCAGATTCCTCCAGGCGCATCAGCCGCAGATAGCGAAGACCTAGCCTCGGCGATCCTGCCGGCTGCCTTCCCAGGATGCCCGTTGGATCGTAGCGCGGCGCTCAGACCTAAGGCCGCGACAGAACGCGTTCTAGAAGCGGTAGGATAACGTCGCGCCAACCATCCGTGGCGGGAGGGGCAGGCACTGCACCACGCCGCTGGTTCCAACCACGCCGAAGGTGCCCTGTGGCGACGAGCCTAGCACGCCCGCCGGCTCGGGCTGGCAGACGCGGTTGTTGGTGGCGTTGGTCATGAAGGCGGCGAAATTGGCTCTGCTGCCGCCGATGTTAGCGATATCGAGGCGCAGGTTGACCAGGGTGTAGTCGCTGGTCAGCTGACTTGGGTTGTAAGGCCGGGTGTCGGCCTCATTCCTGGCCTGCCAATAGGCGCGGGCGCTCAGGGTCACCTCATCGAAGGTCAGGCCGGCGACCGCCTTGAACGGCAGGGTGTAGCTACCGCCATAGCTGGCCTGCCACTTGGGCAGGGGGAAAGGTGTGTCCGACAGGTTGGTCGCGCCAGTCGGCAGCAGGTAACCCGCCGGCGGCGTGAAGGTGTAGTCGGTGTAGATAGCATCGAGATAGCTGCCAGCCGTGCTTAAGGTCAGGCCCTTTAGGGGCTTGATCATGAGGTCCCACTCGGCACCTTCAATGCGCGCCTTGCGGGCGTTGAGCGTGACATTGTCGTTGCTGGTACCGACGCACTGGTTGGCATTGTAAATCGCCTGGGTGCAGGGCGCGCCCCCTGGGCCGACGGCAATGGTCACATTCGGCAACGAGGTCTGAATCTGGATGTTCTTGTAGTCGGTGTAGTAGGCCGAGATGTTGAACCGCACCGGCATGCCGGCCAGGTTCCAGTCCGACTTCATCCCGATTTCATAGTCCTGGACCTCTTCGGGCCGGGCCACGACGACCGCCGGATTGATCGCGCCGCTGTTGATGGCACCTGAGCGGTAACCCGACCGCGCCGTCGCATAGACTAGAACGCCGGAGGCCAGGTCGTGGTCGATAGCCAGGGTCCAGGTTGGCTTTCTAAAGGTACGGTTTATCTCGACCGAACAGGCCGACAGCGGCAGCAGCACCCCGCCGGTATTGGTCAGAGCGCAGGCGCGGGTCTGGCCGGCGTAGTTGATACCGTAGATCGTATAGCTGGCCGGATCGAAGACACCGTTGGGCACGGTGGCCGTCGTCGCAGCGGTCGAGGGCGTTCGGACGGTCTGGGTCGCCAGCAGCGCGTATCGCTCATCGACCGTATAGCGCAGACCCGCGGTCACGCGCGTGGCGTCGGTTAGGCGGTAGGTGCCTTGGGCGTAGGCGGCGTAAGAGATGTTCTCACCGCCGTTGCGGGTGAAGTCGGTATAGGTGATCTGGCGGCCGGCGGCCGCGAACGGCGCGTTGCCGCTCGGCAGGAACAGATAGAGCTGATCGCCGTCATTGGGGCTGTTTTCGCGGAAATAGAACAGGCCCGAGGTCCAGTCGAGTTTCCGGCCGAAGCTGGAGCCGTTCAGCGTCAATTCGCTCTGGTAAGACTTATAATTTGGCGTGCCGTAGATGAAGATGTTGGTGGCGTAGGGCAGACCTCGGCTCGACGCGATGCCGCTGGTGTCCCAGGTGCGGTAGGCCGTGGTCAGCTTGGCGTTCAACGTACTGCTGAAATCTTTTTGCACCGCGCCCGAATAGGTCTGGTAGTGGCCGACATTGTAATTGGTCAGCGCCTGTTCGGTGGTCCAGAAGCCGCGCGCCTTTACCCGGTTCACAGAGTTGATCAGCGCGTTGTAGGCCGTTGGCGCGGTGCTGACCGTGCGCGTGTTGAAATCCGAATAATAGGGCGTGATCGCGTGACCCAGCAGGTCTGTGAACGGCGTGCAAGTTCCGGGAATGTTGCAGATAGACGGCCGGTTTGCCGCGGCCAGCACATTGCCCTCGAAAACGCCGATGTCGGCATAGGCCGTTCCTGTGCTGTGGAAGGCCGATAGGTTGGCGCGCAGCAGCACGCTCAGAGTGTCGTTCGGCTTCCATTGTAGCGAGAATAGGCCGGCGATCTTGCGCGAGCCTTGGGCGGCCGTGTTGTTGGCGTAGCCAGTCGCCGAGTCTAAATAGTTGTTGGCGATATAGCCATCGACCTCGCTCCAGGACGCGGCAGCGCGGACAGCCAGCTTGTCAGTGATCGGCACGTTCAGCGCGCCCTCGGCCTCATGCCGGCCGTAGGAGCCGATGGTGGCGGTCAGGTTACCGCCAAACGTATCGCCGGGCCGGCGGGTCTCATACAGGATCGCGCCGCCGGTGGTGTTGCGGCCGACCAGGGTACCTTGCGGACCTTTGAGCACCTGAACGGTATCGACGTCGAAAAGGGTGCCGTTCAGGCCGACCGGACGAGCGTAGTAGACACCATCGACATAGACGGCACTGGCCGTGTCGAACTGCAGGCCGGTGGCTTCAAAGTTCCGCTGGCCACGGATCGTCACATTGAGCGTATCGGTGCGGAAGGTCGATTGGGCCACATAGACGGACGGGGCACTGAAGCGCAGGTCCTGGATCGTCTCGATGTTCAGCCTTTTTACGGCCACGTCGTCGTAGGCGCTGATGGATATGGGCACCGTCTGAGCCAACTCATCGCGCTTTCGAGCCGTCACAATGATGGCGTCGAAAGCCGTCGCCCCATCGCCCGGTCCAGTCTGAGCCCAAACCTCAGCCGGCCCGCCGAGGACAACGGCAGCGGTAAGGACCGCGACAGAAATCGACGCGAAAGCGTTAGGCTTAGAAAAGCGACCGGCCATTAGTGAGTTCCCTGAATTATTGCGGCGCTGCAGGTCACTCTTTTTGAAGACGAAAAAATTAGCCTAATCCCCAGATGTGATCTGGTTTCCATTTTAGTGCATGGTGGCCTGTGACGCCAGAGTTGGGGTGCGCAAGCGCGCGTCCTAAGCCGCTGCCGGAATGGCCCATGGCACGATGCCACCGCTGGGAGGGACCAAGGATTTCGGCACGGGCGGGCGACGGGTGCCGGTCCTAAAAATCGCCCTGCGATTTCGCCCAGCGGCCACCGACACCGTGGACTTTCAGCCACATCATCGCGGGAACGTCGCCGTGCAATTGACATGTACCATCCAGTTCGTTTTAATCTTCTCAACTTCGGCGAGACCCTTTCTCGCCTAAGAACCTGACGGTCCACCGGCGAAACGCGCCCAGCTAATAACGAACAAGTATGGCCATTTTTAGGGGAAACACATCCATGGCACGGCAATGCACCACCCGTAATCAAACCCGAATCGTCTCCCTGCTGGGCGGCGCATCGCTGGCCGCCATGCTGATGACCGCCGGTGGCGCTGAGGCGCAGGCACCGGCCGCCAAGGGCACTGAAGTCGAAGCCGTGATCGTCACCGGATCGAGCATCCGCGGTGCGGCACCGGTCGGGTCCAGCATCCTTCAGGTCGGCCAGGCCGACATCCAAAAGACCGGGTCGCAAACGATCCAGCAGGTGTTGCGCTCGGTTCCGTCCGTGGTCGGTATGAACGCCGTTGGCCAGGGTTCGTTCGGTAGCGCCGACGGCGCCGGCACCAACGCCCCGACCATCCACGGTCTCGGTGCCTCGGCATCAAACTCGACCCTGATCCTGATTGACGGCCACCGCTTCCCGCTGTCGGGTATCAACCACGCCCTGGGTGACCCCAACATCCTGGCCCCGCTGGCCCTAGAGCGCGTCGAAGTCCTCGCTGACGGCGCCTCCTCAGTCTACGGCTCGGACGCTGTCGCCGGCGTGATCAACTTCATCACCCGCCGGAACTTCAATGGCGTTGAAATGCGTGCCCAGATGGGTTTCGCCGACGGCTATACGACCAAGGGTGCCGGTGCTGTGGCCGGCAAGACCTGGGACGGTGGTTATGTGCTCGCGGCCGGTGGCTTCTCCGACCGTGACGGACTGCTGGCTTCTAAGCGCAGCTTTACCGCCCGCGACCGTCGCGCCACAGGCGGCAGCAACCTCGCCTCGCTGTTCTGCGGCCCAGCCACGATTCAGGTCGGCAGCGGCAACCTGATCAATGCCCCCTATAATGGTGCGGGCGTCGCCAATGCCGCGGCCAACGCGATGTGCGACAATTCGGGCTTGGTCGATCTGATCCCCAGCGAAAAGCGCTGGAGCGGCATGGCCAAGGTTCAGCAAGCGGTCACCGACCAACTTACCGTCACCGGCGACATGGTCTATTCCGACCGCAACAACGTGAGCCGTGATAGCCGCGGCACTGTGCAGGCGACGATCTTCGGACCAGGCTTTGCCGGCAACGCGACCACGGGCGTGAACCAGATCAATCCGTTCTACGTCGGCCCGGCCGGCTCGACGGCGACGTCCGAGACCGTTCGCTTCGATGCAAACCAATTGCTCGGTCCGGGTGCCAAGACCAAGTCTGGCGAGGAAACTTTCTTTTTCCACGGTACGGCAGAGTACAAGCTTGACGATAACTGGCGGGCCACTCTGGGCGGCACCACCGGTGCCAGCAACTCCTACAACCGCTCCTCGGGCGCGCTGAATTCTAGCGCCGCGATCCTTGCCCTGAACGGCACGACCAACACCAACGGCAGCATCACCACACCGTCGATCCCAGGCACCAGCATCATCGCGCTCAACACGCCGCTTAACGCTACCAATGCGCTCGACGTCTTCGGTATTGGCACGGCGAACCGGACCTCGGCCGCCACCCTGGCCAAGATCACCGACAACGACAGCAGCCAGCGGACACGCCAAACGCTGCAGAACGTCACCTTCAAGGTCGACGGCGATCTGTTCCAACTGCCGGCCGGACCACTGAAGGCGGCTGCCGGTGCCGAATACAGCAAATACACCCTGGCGCAGGACAATTCCCGCGCCAACAACACGGGCCCTTCGTCGACCGGATCGACCTATCTGCATCTGGACTATGACCGTAACGTCCGCTCGGCTTATGTCGAATTCCTGGCCCCGCTGGTTAGCCCGGCCATGAATATTCCGCTGATGCGCAGCCTCGATGTCAACGTCTCGGCCCGCTACGACAATTACAGCGATTTCGGATCAACTTCGAACCCGCGCATTGGCGTCAACTGGGGGGTGATCGATGGATTAAAGCTGCGCGCCAACTACGCGAAGTCGTTCGTCGCCCCGGCCCTGACCAGCCGTGGTGCCGATGCCAATGGAACCACGGGGGAAACCAGTGTGGCCGGTGGCCCCACCGTCACCGTTCCCGTATCGTCTTACCCCAATTTGATCGGCCTACCCGGCTGCCCGGCAGGATCGGTGACCTGTAACCTGGGCGGCGGTACGCCCGGCCTGCAAATCAATGGCGGTAACGCCAAGGTTGGTCCGCAGGAAGGCAAGACATGGTCGGTCGGCGCAGACTGGGATGTCAATTTCGCCCCGGGGCTGCGCATTTCCGCCACCTATTGGAGCAACGAAATTCAAGGCGGCGTGACCGCACCGTCGGCGGCCCTCGCCGTCAACGCGCCGGGCCTGAACAATTTGCTCACCGTCTTTGGTCCGACCGGCGCGACGAAAGCGCAGATCGACGCCATTACGGCTGGCCGCCCGCTCACGGCAGCGATCCCGAACACGGTCTACTATGTCTATAACTTCACGCAGCGGAACGCCTTGAACCTGTGGGTTCAAGGGGTGGACCTGTCGGCGAACTATCACATCACCACCAGCCTCGGCCGGTTCGGCGTTGACGCGATCGCCTCTTACAAGACTAAATTCGACCAGCAAGTCGGCGAAGGCGGCGGCAAGTTTAGCGTGTTGGGTACGACCGGCTTCAATACGACCTTCCCGTCGATCAAGCTCGACACTCGGGTGGGTGTGAACTGGGCCAACAACGGCTGGGCCGCTGACGTGTTCTGGAACCGCACCGGCTCGTACAACAACTGGGGCGGCAACACTGTGGCCCCGATCACCCGCAACGCGGCGGGTCTGCCCACCGGTGGCGGCGACAAGGTCGAAGCCGGCAACTTCTTCGATGCACACGCCGCCTACGACTTCCAGGGCGAAGGCTTCGTCAAAGGCCTGCAGCTGTTCGTGGATGTGAATAACATCTTCGACAAGACACCGCCGTTCTACAACTCCAACAACGGCTACGACTCGTACAGCGGCAACCCGCTGGGCCGTCTGACCACCGTGGGCTTCCGCAAGAAGTTCTAGCTTTTATCTGTAAGCGTATCCTCCCTTCTGCGCGTTTCAGTTCGCGACGTCCCTGGCTTCGGCCGGGGACTTTTTTTGCAGGAAATGCAATTCACGAGGCGGAAAGGCGATCCGTTCAGCTTGTGTCTAACAACAGCAATGCAGTATGGCCGAAACGAGCAGGGAGCTTTCGATGAAACTGTCACCGTGGATCGTTACCGGGATGGTGCTGGCCAGCGTTGGATTTCTCGCCTTTGGCAATGTTCGAGCGCAAACGGTGCCCGCGCCATCAGCTACGCCGACACCCGCAACCGCCGAGGCCGCCTCAGCGCATGCCAAAGCGACGTACCAGGAACTATGCACCGGCTGCCATGATGCATCGGTGATCGAGACCCAGGGCTACTCGCGGGCGCAATGGGACGAAACGGTGCACAGTATGGTCGATCGCGGCCTGACATCGACGCCGGAGCAGCTGGACGAAATCATCGGCTATCTCGCGAAAAACTTCCCGCCCCAGGGATCGCAGAAATAGGCCTCCCGCCGGCGGAATAGCCAACAGACTCCGCTCAATTTGGGGACTGCTTGGCCTCGAGTTGCGAGTCTAACGTGGGGCCTTACGCCGAACCTAAGGACAGCCGATCCACGCCCAAGCGTTTCTAATTCCGCGCTGAACCATGGCCCGATCTATAGATCATGCTATGGTGGCGTCAAAATGAACTAACTAGAGGGAACTTCAATGTCTGGCCGAAATCGCGCATGTCTAACGCCTGCACTGATGGCCTTGACCCTGACCAGCGGCGTCCAAGCCGTCGCCGCGCCCTCCGGGCAGATGCGCGATTCCACGTCAATGGAGTGGCCGACATATGGGCACGACGCGGGAGGCGCACGCTTCTCGCCCCTGACCCAGATCACCCCTGGCAACGTCAAATCTCTGAAGCCGGCTTGGACTTACCATATGAAGCCCGCGGTGAGTACCGCAACGGCAGCTGCGCCCGGTGTTGCCGACGAAGCCCCCCCAGCGGCTCCAGGCGCGCCGCCTTCCCCATTTGCTCCCGCCGGAACGCCTGGCCTACGGAGTTCCGAAGCAACGCCGATCATCGTCAACGGCATCATGTACATCCCCACGCCCTACGGCCGTGTGGTGGCGCTGAACCCGATGACGGGCAATGAGCTCTGGGTCTATACCCTTCCCGCTGGCAATGCCTCGACCCGCGGCGTGACCTATTTCCCCGGCGACAAGATCACCCCGCCCTCCATCGTCGTGGCGGCGAGCAATCGGAAACTGTTCATTCTCGACGCCAAGACGGGCGCCCTGAACGAAACTTTCGGAGACAAGGGCACAGTAGCCCTCGACAAGGTCTCGACCTCGGCACCGGTCACCTACAAAAACCTGATCATCCTGAGCGGACAACTTGGCGAGGGCACGGGTCCCGGGGCCCCCGGTGACGTCAGCGCCTATGACATCCATGACGGCAAGCGGATCTGGACCTTTCATACCATCCCGCAGCCGGGCGAGCCCAACTACGGCAAG
>Ga0114974_10000896_pt1 | contig 23929 bp, 32 predicted proteins | sample S_130206_EF_Meta_FD_87318 | JGI IMG/M metagenome (GOLD analysis project Ga0114974, IMG submission 87318) | Freshwater microbial communities from Lake Simoncouche, Canada to study carbon cycling - S_130206_EF_MetaG | ecosystem: Environmental > Aquatic > Freshwater > Lake | place: Lake... | reverse complement strand
GGTCGGCGGTACACTGGGTGTGACGGGTGCAACAACTGTTACAACTCTTTCCTCAAGTGGTGCTGCGACTCTTGCCAGTGCTGATATCACGGGGGCTGCTACGGTCGGCGGTACACTGGGTGTGACGGGTGCAACAACTGTTACAACTCTTTCCTCAAGTGGTGCTGCGACTCTTGCCAGTGCTGGTATCACGGGGGCTGCTACAGTCGGTGGTACACTGGGTGTGACAGGTGCAACAACTGTTACAACTCTTTCCTCAAGTGGTGCTGCAACTCTTGCCAGTGCTGGTATCACGGGGGCTGCTACAGTCGGTGGTACACTGGGTGTGACAGGTGCTACAACGGTTGGAGTTCTTTCTGCAGGTGCAACAGATGTTACAACTCTTTCCTCAAGTGGTGCTGCGACTCTTGCCAGTGCTGGTATCACGGGGGCTGCTACGGTTGGCGGTACACTGGGTGTGACGGGTGCTACAACCGTTACAACTTTTTCCTCAAGTGGTGCTGCAACTCTTAATAGTGCCGCTGTAACTGCTGGTCTTACGGTCGGAACTACCTTATCTACAGGAGGTGAAGCCACTCTTAATAGTGCAGCAATAACAGGTACTGCAACGGTTGGCAGTACGCTGAATGTTACAGGTGCAACAACCGTTACAACTCTTTCCTCAAGTGGTCCTGCGACTCTTGCCAGTGCTGGTATCACGGGGGCTGCTACGGTCGGTGGTACACTGGGTGTGACAGGTGCAACAACCGTTACAACTCTTTCCTCAAGTGGTGCTGCAACTCTTGCCAGTGCTGATGTCACGGGGACTGCTACAGTAGGAGGTACACTGGGTGTGACAGGTGCTACAACGGTTACAACTCTTTCCTCGAGTGGTGCTGCAACTCTTGCCAGTGCTGGTATCACGGGGGCTGCTACAGTGGGTGGCACCCTCGGTGTAACGGGTCTTACCACCCTTGCAAACGCCAGTGTTACAGGTACACTCGGTGTGACGGGGGTCACCACTCTTGCAACGGTTAATGCGGGTCCAGTCAATGCATCTACTCTTGACAGTACTGGAAATACAGGTGTAGCTGGTATTCTTACAGTAACAGGTGCTACAAATATTAACTCTCTCAATATTGGTAATGGAAAAGTAACAATTGCCCATGCATCAGGTAACATTGCTACACTCGGTACGCTCAGTGTCACGGGTGCTACAACTGTGACAGGTGCTGCCGCTCTCAACGGAGGTGCCACAGTCGCATCTGGTCTTACAGTCAGCGGTGGAGGTGCTGCCATCACCGGCGATGTATCAATGTCCCATGATCTGAGTGTCTCCCATGAAGTGAGTGCCAATGGTTTTGTTACCACCTCTGACGCCCGTCTCAAGAAGGATGTCGTGGAAGTCGTCGATGCTCTTGCCAAGGTTCAGGCTCTCCGCCCCGTCGAGTATAACTGGATCAGCTCCGTCAACCTCAATCCCTCTTGCAAAGAACTTGGCTTCATTGCCCAGGAAGTTGAAGTCGTGGTCCCTGCGGTCGTCTCCACAGGGTCCGATGAGGATGGCACCAAGCGTGTCGCCTACGATCGCCTCACCTCTCTCCTTGTCGCAGCCGTCAAGGAACAGTCCGCCGTCATCGAGGCCCTCCAGGCCCGTGTCGCCGCTCTTGAATCCCGTGCCTAAATAATTAATTCTATACATTCTTACATAAATCATCGATTGATGTAAAAATGATTCCTTTGAAAGCTCTTGTATTTTTACTCTTTCTACTTCTTTTAGCAGGTGCTTTGTTAACTGCTGGATTTGTTACCGATAATATGAAATATGTATATGGAACTCTTAGTATTGTTGGAATTATGTTTTTCTATGCCTGTATTTATTGTATTTATAAAAATAATAGAAAAGAAATTCCCCTTGTAACAACCGAGCAACCTGTCATTGCAGGAATGAAAAAGAATAAGAGTGATACAAATTTGGAACTGTTAGAATTAGCTTGAATTACTCCTCCCACTTGCAGCATCTGTTTGTAGGGCGGCATTGTTTTGGAAAGGCATGTTGACATTTTCTATCTTTTAATAATTCTTCAATTGTAATGCTTTTACTTACTAAAAGTGTTAAATGATGAATACAGGGGATAAAGCCGGTATTATATATTCCAGCTTTTGGCAATAGTTCATCGTAGAAAGATTTATGAGACTTTACAATCTGCATTTAAAACTGCTCAATACAACAGGGTGGATATCCAAAATGTAGTCCTGACCGTTCAAATTTATTCAAAGGGGATGCCATGGTTTATAATATCGTATACATATATACATTCAATCATTTTTTATGGCCTAAATAAGTTGATCAAAGGGGGATGTAGAAACCAATATGCGTCCTCTTCTTGCTCTCTTCGCCCTTCTAACAGGTGTTCAGTCCTTGACTGTAAATATTTATTCAGTCAAAACACTTGTTAAGTTTGTAGAGGAGGATCTTCTAGTTACAGAACTTGTAGATCCTGTTGAAGAGAGTTCAAATGGTTGCACAACGTTTACGGTAGGGAATGGAACGGGGTGTGAATGGATGTGCAACTATTGTGCCAATCAGCTAGGGACGAACAATTATTATTTTACGGATGGTATTTGTACGTATGAAGAGGGCGGCTGTGTAGGATCTCCTGTATCTGGAAACTCGTACACCTGCTGTTCCGTTTAAAATTGATGTTTGTATTTTTTAATAAAGATTAAAACTGCCAAAGAAATTAAAAATACTTCTCTTTATACATCAATGAAAACGAAGGTGGGTTAGATCCCATCTATAAAGAGGATGAGTTAGACTATTGGATGTGCCCCTCTGAAATGTCATTTGCAGTCTTTGATGCTGTAGAAGATACAATTTGGAAGGCCTTGGCAGAAGCGTATAAATTTAAAAAAGAAGGTCTACCCTATGATGAAATAATTTTTACGGTGAAGAGTGTTTTACAATAATTTTATCACCTGCAGGAAATTGATGCCAGACACGGCGAACAAAGGCCTGTATATCTGAATCTTTTTCAATACGGAAGAAGGATCGTACCATATTTTCAATCTGTCTATGCTGTGTTTTAATATGAATTTCATGACCTTCTTCCACTTTATCCTTTGTTATAGATCGTGATGTTTTCATTGTAATTCTTACGAGTTCAGAACTATACATATCAATTTGAGTGTAAGGTCCCATATCTGCTTTTTCATAGAGAAGCATCATATAAATAATAGAACCAGGAATATGTTTTTCAATGTAGGAAAAGATTGCACGAAGCTTGGCCTCTTCTTCTGCTGGAATTAATTCTAGTTTTATCTTTTCCAATCGAGTTTCTTCTTCCTTGAGTTTGAATAATTCATATTCAAGTTCAAGTCTTCGCACTTTCAGATCGCATATCCGACGAGCAATTGCATGTGCCATGGTTTACAATATATAGTCTAAATTAAAAATCTATCAATTTTACTGACAGGACATATAAAACCCATGATCTGCAAAGAATTTAAAAGCCGTTAGAAATCGTTGGTGTTTTTCACGGGTCCAAAACAAATTTAAATTATTTTTTACAAGTTCTTCTACCAAATCATCGTAAGAATGAATAAATTCAATAATATCTTTCAGGGGACTTAATTCTGTATAGGGAAATTCGTGACCAAAGAGAATTGATTTTAATGCATTTTGAAATTCATTTATAAAATAGACACGGTGTTCGGCGGGTACAGGAGGGCCTCCATAAGGAACGGGCATTCCTGTAAATCGATCTACCGCAGAAACATATACTATTTTATATTTAAGGCTCATTCTCTATTATTAATAAGTAAAAAGAACATTTAGATGTTGTATCAATTTTTAGACACATTTCGGGTATTTCCGTATTCTATGCTATGGTTTACGTTTGAAATTGAACCAAATGTTAATGTAAAAAAAAGTATAGTTCTATTTATAGCAGGAACTGTAGGACTCTTACATTATCTTGGATTATCATTACTATCTTCTTTTATTGCTGTTTGTATATGTTTAGAGATAGCCATTCGTGTATTTAGTACAATTATTTTAGGATAAACCAAAAAACCCTCGTCTTCTTCCTATAAAGGTGAGACTAAGGGGAACTAAACACATCTTGCTTTCGTTTTTATACTCTGTGCGGGATTCGAACCCGCGGCCTCCAGATTAAAAGTCTGGCGCTCTACCAGACTAAGCTAACAGAGTAATTACTTGTCTACATACTAAAAGTAATATCAATTTTTTTCGAAAAAATCAATTAACCATGTATTATTTCACAATGATCGAAAACGATTGTTTTATTATCTTCCTCGTCTTCGATCATGTCTCGAATGGCACTCAATTCAGCACCATTTTCCTCCATAAATATACAAAGCGATGTTTCTTGAATTTCGTCATCTTCAAATCCAAACTCAAAGAAAAGATCTATTGTAGAGGTTCTCTCTTCAAAGATGTACCATTCGTCGAGTAAGTATTTAAACTCGATACTACGACGGTACATATTAAGAAGATTTTCCGCGATTATTCTAGCATCTTCAATGATTTCTAGATAATCAGGTGGAGCGGTTGGAAGGAGTGGCATTTGCCTAGACCATATCTTTTATTGAAGTTTATAGAATCAATTTTAAAGGAAGACAGTAGCAGCAATTAAAAAATAGGGTTCAAAGAGGATCAATTCTCCTCTGCAGCCCATTCTTCAATGATTATGTGGATGCAATCACTCTCGGACAAGAACTTGTAAAATCCAGTGTCCTGAAAGTCCTGATCATCATAGCCACTCTCATGGTAGCTCAAAATGTCTCGTGTTAGAGCACGAAAGTTGGTTGACCAGTCTCGTAGGTTCTGCTCGTCGCCAACACCCTCATAGGTAATGTTGAAGTGGAGAAGAATGATAGCCTGGCCAAGATCGGCCGCCACTCGTAGGTCCTGGTAGATTTCCTCTTGTGAAGGAGCATTGGGATGGTATGGCATTTGGTAGACTACAGAGATGGCTCGAAAGGGGGCGTTGAAGGCTTGAAAACGAACCGCTCGATTGTAGTCGAGCGGACTTGTTTCTATATTGTAAAATTCTAAATTCATTTTTATTCGCGATAATTTACAAAGCAAATTATCGCAAATAAGTTTAAAATGGCCTGTGAACGATGTCACAAAATCATGCCCTCGTTACCCGAAGGAAGTGTATGGGGGCCACCCTTGTGGACACTCTTACATGGGTTAGCTGAAAAGAGTGATAAAATTATAAAACCGCACACTCTGGACTATACCGTGCGGCAATGGATACGATTATTGGAAGCACTGCCCATGAGTCTGCCGTGTCCCATCTGTCAAACTCATGCTACCGATTGGATCAAAGCCCATCCTGTACAACCTCTTTTGAAAGTATTGAATATAAAAGAATGGTTAGTGGAATGGTTCTACCAATTTCATGAAGCTGTTAATTTGAATAGAGGAGTTCCTTCCTTTGATAAAACCCTTTTACAGGATACGTATAAGGATGTTAATTTACGAGATTTGTTAGAGTCAGTAAAAGAGATTGTAACAAAAGCAAAATTAATTGGGGGAACAGGATTTCTTCAATGGAAACAATTTTTAGGAATGCTGCATATGCTTCTTACAATTCACGGTATTTAAATTAAATACGAAGAATAAATCCCTTTGTTGTATGAGGTTTTCCTTTGGGAGTATTTACATGTAAGAGGGTGGCTTTAATTCGATCTGTTGCGGTAGCCGTGGAAATTGATAAATGAGATGCAACGGCTTTGGCCAAGTCTTGAATTTGAATTTCATGATCAGGGGAAAGGGTTGTAACGGCCAAAAGAGCAGATGCCGTTTCACGACTGCGATCATCTTCCAACGGTCGAAATAAATCTTCAGGAACTTCTACGGTTTCTTCCCCTTTCAACCGGCGGAGAAGAAATTGTACATTGGCTTCAGCTTTTTCAACACATTCTGACATCCAACTCACGGCCTCTCCCAATCTAGCTTTATGAGTTTTCCATTCTGTTTTTCTTGTTTGAGCTTCTTCTACTGATCGTTGCAATTCTCTTAAGAGTGTTTCTGTTGTCATCGAGGCTTTATCCTTTCCTAGCTCTTTCCACACCTCAAACATGGGTCGTAAGGATTGTAGAATATCATTCGCATCTCCCAAAAATTCAAATTTACTTATATACACATACAAAATTCCTTCGTCAAATTCAAAATGCCGATCTCCCGTAGAAGTTTTACCAGTAATATCTGTTGTTCTTGACAACATCACTGCAATAGAAACCTGTTTATTCTCTCGAACATCTCGTAAAAATTTTTCAATTTCTTTTGTGGGAACCTTGTAAGAATAATCTTTTACTTCCCACAAAATAGATGTATCATAGAAAGAAGTAATAAAATCAGCTTCGTGACCTGTTGAACTTCTAGAACCGCTATTAATTCTAAATTTTGGAATAGCACTGTAGGCTCGTAGAAGATGATCGCGAAAAATAGTTTCATATTCTGCTCCCTTTTCTTGAGAACTTGACGGTTTAATCTTTTTTCTTAAAAAATCATTCAAAGATCTATATTCTTCTTGCAATTTATGTAACATTTCTTCTGATTTAGAAAGTTGTTCTTGTTTGGCTGCCAATACTAAACTCATTGATTCTTTAATAGAAATACGTTCGCGTTCTAGATCTGCTGAACGATCTTTTTCTAATTGAGTTCTTCGTAGTTCCAACATATGATTTTGTTCTCTCAAGGTGGTTAACTCTCGTTCCACTTGTTGAAGAGTCTGGTCTTTTACTTCTTGGATTATTTTTTTTTGAGTTTCTGCAGCTTCTTTTTTCAGTATAGTTGTTTCTTCTCGTAAAACCTTTTCATGTTCTTTTTCCAATCTTGTAATCTCTCTTTGCGACTCTAACATGGATGATTTGATTCTCTGAAGTTCTGCGTTTAGCTCCAGCTGTTTAGCATCGGCTTCATTTTGTTTTTGTTTTAACAATTCTGCAAATTCAGAATCCTTTGCAGCAGCAACCGTAGTAGGAAGTGTCTCTGCCAATATAGCACCCAATGTAAGAGTTTGTTCTATATCCTTTGTATGCGTTGATTGATATATAGCAGGTATAATAAAAGAGGGTGATACATGAAGTATTATCTTTTTTAATTTACTCATAGTGCACACTATTCTATAAAGTGCACTATAAGTTTAGATGTTTAAAATTGATTTAAATCTTGGTTGAAATAGTTGAATTAAAACAATCATGGCCCTTGTAGAACTTCATCTGAAGAATGTTGCATCCTTTCGAACAGCGATTCATGCCTTAGTCGATCATCTTCCTCAGGTAAATCTTCAATTTACGAAAGAAGGTCTTTCCATTCGTGGAATGGATGGTAGTCATACAAGTTTGGTCAGTTACTTCTTATCCAAACAGGATTGCACTTCTTACAAATGTCAGAAATCGCATGTAGTTGGAATTCATTTGATATTCTTGGATCGAGTTCTACAAATTACATCCTCGGGAGAAGAATTAACTCTCACTATCAAGCCAGGATCTGATACAATTTCAATTCTATGCAAAGAGGGAACGGTGCAACGATCTTCTGAAATTCCTACATTGGATATTGATGTAGATGAAATTGGGGAAGCAGATGAATCTGTCTTGACCACTCACATTACAATGAGCACATCCAAATTTGTAAAATATATTAAAGATTTTAATAAATATAATACAGATAATATTCTATTTCAAGTAAATGAAGATGGATTTATGATTGGAGTTAATGGTGATATGAAGGGGAGTGTTCTCTTTGAACTTTCGGATGATTGTGATATTACAACGGAAGATGATATTGATAAAAGTGAATATTCTCTTAAAATTATTCATGGAATTTTAATAAGAGCTGCTGATTTGTCTTCTACGATTCAAATATCCTTTCACAAAGATACACCCATTCGATTTACATTTCTCTTTGGTAAATCTAAATTTACCAGTTATACGGCTTCTAAAGTTATTGATGATTAACCAGAGGCATACATCATAGTCCATTGCCTTGCAGTTTCCTCGTAAGCCGCACGATTCGTACGATACTGATGTGCAATATCGGTAACCAATGGATCATCTGGATTTGGCTCTGACAAAAGACTTGAAATGGACAACAATACTTTGCTAATGGTAAGGGCTGGACTCCATTGACTTTTTAAAATATCCAAACAAATAGCTCCTGCTGCATTGATATTAGGATGATAAATCTTGGTTGTAAATTGGATATGAGGGGGTTTGAATGGATAATCGGCTCCAAAATGAATTAAGACATTAAACACTCCACCATGATATGGTGTTTCAGAAGGACCAAAAATCATTCCTTCCCATTTATATAGATCAGAACTGTTAATAGGACCTGCAGTGCAGTTAGAAGGTGGATCTCGTGTTAGCTCTATCAACTCTCGTTGAATACGGGTTAATGCCGACATCTTTTTTTAGTATACCGGTGTTGATGTTTAGACGATTTAATTGTTTTACGAACACTGAAAGGGGATGTTTTTGGATTTTCTACATTTTTACGATTTAAAAAATTATAAGTATTCTGCCAGTCTAATTCTTTTAGCATATTCATATTTTTTCCATTCACACGAAAAATTATAAACTCGTGAAGAAGATTGCGAGTTTCTTTTGATAAATGAGATTTTACATAGTCTGAAATTTCAAAAAACAAGGCAGATAAATCTCTAAACGGACGATAACAAGTATGAGAGTTTGGAAATAAATTTGTAGAAGCCTGAAGATAAATTCCTTTCCACGTCATGCAACTCATTCCAAAATCAATTAATCGAAGAGTATATCCCTTTGAATTATTTTTATACATAATATTATCTGATTTAAAATCGCGATGATTAAATTGCAAATGAGTTCCTAGCCATTCTAACTGTTTTGCAATGACTTCAAAATCATCTAACAGATGTGTTTCATTTTCCTCTTTTGTTCGATGATTAATTAAAGACTCTAAAGTCCCATCCATTAATTCTTGAATAATAAATAATTTATTTTTTATAGGATGGTATGCAATTTCAAATATTTGTGGAACATACGGCCCATCGGGGAGATCTTTAGTAGAATCATACAATAATATTTGTAAAATAATTTCTTTCACTGAATCCCATAATTCTCGTGTATCTCTTGGTTTAAGTTGTTTAATTGCAATTTCTTGACCTTTTGAACGAGCTTTATATGTAGTTCCAAATGATCCAGTACCAAGTTTCTTTTCAAATTCGTAGGTAGCTTTTTCTGTCACAAGATTCTGTTTTGAAATAGAAATGACTGGTGATAACAATGATATTTGTTTTTTAAGAGGAGATATTTTAGAAAGTATGTAATTATATCCATAGGGTGCAAAATCAAAGCTCATATTCTCTATTATAAAAATTGATTTTAAATTTTATATAATACACCTATATAATATAAATAAAATGGATCCGAACCAGATTGCTACTGCAATAATTCGGATCTATAATGCAATCCCCCTTCACACGGCGGTTGGATATAATCCACCTCGTGAAAATTCTGATTGCAATCAGAGTATCATTTGCAACATTTGTGGAAATAAAAATGACCACGGTGAAAATCCTTGTCCAAGTTCAGAATATACAAAGTAATTTCAATCTCTTCTAGAGATGGAAGAACTTCGTTTGACATTGGTAAAGTGCATTATTGCAATGACTCATGTGCTCTTCTTCTGATTACTCGGTGGTGATGCAGCACGTGGATCAGCATTAAGTGCATTTCATCCAGTGTTTATTCTTTCGTGGATTTTAATTTTTTTCTTGTATCCTTTGAATCGTCCTCTTCGTATGTTTATTTGTATATCTGCGTTTATTATAATGGTATTTCAAAGGATGTACCACGGTTCCGTAAGAATTAAACGGTATTATTACACGAGCTGAACAAATTTTAACTGGAACTAAAGATACAATTTGCTGGAATTAAACCTACTAATCATACGGGACTTGGCGGTACATTAGGTATGTCTACAAGTATTGCGGGTATTATGTTATTTTTAATATATATGAATTTAATTGGTGAAAAAAATTGATTGATTTTATTATTTATTATATTAATTTTAATACGATCTCATATAATCATTGAGATGGCGACTATTATTTCTAAGATCAATGCATTTCAAATTGAATTCCAGACGTTCATGCAACGTCAGATAAAAGAAATTGGATTTGGTGAAGACATTTTAAACAAGATTGTGCAGGAAGAAATTACGAAAGTGAAGCCTGTTACGCAAATCGAAACGATTCTATTGGCATCTGCTTTCAAGGCTCGTGAAGCAGCTGCTGCTGCCCCCCAAATGATTGCCCCTATGGCGGCCCCCCAAATGATTGCCCCTGTGGCGGCCCCTATGGCGGCCCCCCAAATGATTGCCCCTGTGGCGGCCCCTGTGGCTGTCCCTGTGGCTGCCACCCAAATGATTGCCCCTGTAGCTGCCCCTGCGGCGCCCCCTGCGGCGCCCCCTGCGGTGCCCCCTGCGGAGCAGCCCAAGAAGGCTGCAGTCAAGCTTTCTGTAGCTGCACCAGCCTTTGCATATGAAGCTGTTGGAGGAGCTGGGTCTTCTCCCATCCTAACGATTAGTAGCTATAGCGAGGCTGTAAAGTCTCCTGCGCAAATGAATATGACTCTTGCAGAGTCATGGGGAGACCTTGCCATGGCGGCTCCTCCGCAGGAGGCTGCTCCTCCGCAGGAGGCTGCTCCTCTCTGGAGGATGGAAGCCGAAAAAGAATTTACGACTTTTACCAAGGTTGTCTCCAAGAAGGGTCCCCATACCTATATATTCTACAGCCGATCCATTTCCGAGATTCATAAATCTCTGGTTAGTTCGCGCAATACGCATCGTGAAGACACTCTGATGGAGTGGCTTCACGAGCTTCCAGTGGAAAAAATGGAATCCTGGTTGGCCGATGATACGACCTGCGCCACGTTTAAGACTGATTCAACTAAAACTAAATTCACGCGATTTACCATCGCCACCATCATTTATGCATTTCTGCCCTTCTTCGTCAACCACAATTGGGCGAAGAACAAGCTGAAGCATTTGGGATACTGCGCCATGCCCATTGTGGGTCTTGAACTCTCCAAGTCCAAGGTCTCTCTCACCAAGTACTTTGGTCTCTCTCCTGAAGATAAACCAACGGAGGGGATGCTTCGCGAGGTGGCAATGATTCAAGCTATTAGGAAATACGTTATGTCTTATATCGGCACTCTCCTCGAGGCAAATATGGCAGTGTACAAGATTCGTTCGATCGAGAAGGATCTGTCAGGAGACATCAAGGTCTCCTTTCCCTCCGAAGAGGCCCTCGAGAAATTCTCGAAGGATATGAAGTACGACATGCGTAAGGATGGTTATCTTTAAATAAATAGATTAATAGAAACATGAGTACTCCACAAGAATTTGCTAGAACTATTTTTTCATCTGATCCAAAATCTCCCAATACAGTTCATCTAGAATGTGATACAGATGGAGATGCACCTGCTCTTTTTGAAGTTCTACTTCTTATCTTTACAGAAGGACTCAAAACTATGTATGCACCTCCGATTCATATTTCTCAAGTAACAGATGCATCCATCGTAAAACTAATGCAATATTTTGCATCATTTGGCATCGAACTTACAATTGAAAAAATAGAAGTTCCTCCTGTGCTTCATATTAAAAATGATGCATATACAAAACAAACCGCAATTGAAAGAATGAAGTTTCAAGTTGCAGAAGCAGGATTTCTCTATACAGTTCGGTTCCGATTTCTTTCTAGGTAAACAATCTATTTACTACTTGGCGACATAATCTATACAGTTCGAGTTCGATTTTTTTCTAGATAAGTAAGAACTAACACAACTACTAAAAATAGAAAACCATAGCGAGGATGTTTTCGAAAGACAAAAAATAATAAAATTGCTGTTAATAGTACATACAATATAGAATTATAAACATTTGATTGTGATTGAAATCCTTCTCGTCGTGGAACAGGATCATGTTGAGAATCTGCATCTGCCTGAGCACCTGTCATCTTAAGATTTTTAATTGCATGTTTCGGATTATTAGGACTAGATGAGTCAGTTCCAGGTGGAATAGGTAAGTTTGGATTTACTGTTAAAATGGTTCCCTCTGACATTCTACTAAATATATATATTTTCTAATATTGTTCTAAAATACAAAGAGTGGTGGGAGAATCTCCTGAAAGAACATTCCATTTTCCTAATACTCTATTACGTTCTATTAGAAATCGTAACATAGGTTCTTTCAAAGCTTTCCAATTCCAACAAATTCGGTATTGAGGAGGACCCAATTCATGTGTATGTATATATTTTATACATACAGATTGATTGGATGCTATACAAATATCAGATCGATTCTGCAAAATTCCTTCTTTATAAAGAGGAATAATCGGAGAAGATTTAAATAATTCTTTTGTGAAATTACCACTATGTGAGAATGTGTGTAATTTAGTTTCTAATTGTATAAAACAAACATGTGAATCTAGAAAGAATCCTTTCTTAGATCGGTTATATGAAATACACAATTGATCAAGAAATGTAAACAAGTTCTCTAAAATTTGTTTCTGCATTTTAATATACTCTTCTCTTTTTTGCTCTTTATAAAGTTTACTATACATATCAGATAATTTAGAATAGGACCAAGTAAGTTCATGTGTCGTAGGACTATAATTTACAGGGTACCGCTTCCAAATTTGCGATATATCTGTAGGAACAGACTCTGACATTTTAATTGAATGTAGTTAAAAATATAAAAATATTATCAATTTTTAACTACTATTAATACTTGGCTGAATAGTTGTCTGTTTTATAAAACCTTTCTATAATATAATCCTGAAATTGTTTAGAGGGCAAATCAAAATTAGATACTAAATTTGATATAAGTGACATACGTGTATCTGTATCTGAATCTTGGATGTATTTTACAGCATTATAGATTAATAGTACATGTTTATCAACAAATGCACGTTCAGAGGAGGTAGCTTTTGTTTCATACCAGTTATCTGATATCCATTTATAATCGTTATTGGGAAGTTCGTATCGATATCCTTTATATTCTTTGATAATAGGGGTATTTTTTGTTATAATGTACGGTATTTTTACTCTTTTACACTAACACTGAACCTGCAAAAATAGTATAAAAACTAAATTATATCAATTTTTTTAGTAATAAAAGTTGCTAGGAATAGGTTCTGAGGGCATATCTTGGGCAAAGGGAGGAGGGGGCATCCCTGTGCGAAACGCTGCCTGTTCATTGCCAAAACTCATATCGCGGTGGTCCATCTGCTGCTCGTGAGACTGCTGACGAATTTGCTGCTGCGGCTGCTGAGATTGTACGGCTTGTTTCAAAAGTGGGGTAGGAGGAGGTTCTTTCTCCGCTTCCTTCTTGGGTTTCTTGGCAGAGTTAGGTTCCCACCGAGTGGTAAGAATATAAGGAATTGTGTACGCAACGCCTAACCCCGCAAACAGGAGAGTAGGAATGGACTGATCTTTCAAGGCCATAGCTACAGCTGCACTTGCTAACATCAGGGTAGCATCTGCTACAAGAATCATAGCTCCTGCCCCCTTAGTATATTCTTTCATCGTATCAATCATTTCATTATGCCCTTTGGGAAGAGGTTGAATGACTGCAAAATGAAATAAGAGATCGTGCAGGACTTGAACCCCCACTAACACCGCTAAGAAGATCCATACATTCCATCCATGGGTAGGAGCAAAGAAATAGGTGTAGAGAAGTTGTGCAAGAACAAATCCAATCATGATAATTCCTACATCGGAGATCACCGCAGAGAGTTGAAAATGATCATACCACTGGTTGAGTGGTTTTCCTAAAGTATCGGGGAAGTATCGTGTAAAAAATAAAACAATGGTATCAACAATTACAATAGAAAGAAGAATAGTTGCAAAGAGAGAAGGATCTTTCCAGTTGGAAATATCTGGCACAGCAGAAGAAATTCTGGCACCTCCTGTGGCTGTATAGACTAATGGAACACTTGTCCCTGGCATTACAGTGGAAGGAAGGGTGGAGGGGGTCGGTGATAGATTCATCTCTATTCTAATAAAAAGATAATTTACTGCGTAAATTATCTTTTTATTAGAATAGAGATCCTTTCATCTCTATAAATGGAATTTATTTTACGCAGTAAAATAAATTCCATTTATAGAGGTCTTGCATCTCTATTCTTATGGATAGAATCTAAATTACGCAGTAATTTAGATTCTATTCGTAATAATAGAGATCCCGCATCTCTATTCTAGACAACAGAATTTACTACGTAAATTAGAAAAACCTCTCACAATTTAATTACTCATCGTGGGGATTTTGTGCGGCCTTCAGAGCTGCAAGACGCGCTTCAAGTGCGGCCGACATAGACTTGTGATTAGCCTTCTCGATCGACGCATTTTCAGCAGCAGCCTCTTGGGCTATCGCTTTTTCAGGAGCCTCTGCAATGTAGAGGTGCAGCTTGTCGGCGGCCTGGTTGAGTTTGTTCACACAGGCCGCTTGACAGCGGAGCATGAGCGGCCAGTCTTTGTTCTTAGTGGCCTTTTCTGCAGCCTCTTCATCCCATGTAGCAGATTGAACTCGCACCGTCCATGTTTGGCGGAGGAGAGTGTCGCGCTCCTTGCAAGGTGGCAGGGCCTCCACACTCTGAACGAGCGGCAGGAGTTTAGCGAGAAGACGCTGTACAGCAGGTTGATGCGGTTTTGTCGTCTCTGCCTGAATCAGGCTGCTCCAGGAGGAAGGAACTTCAATGGTTGATGCTGGAACGGAGGAAGCGCAACCCATTTTGATTTTTTGTAGACGAATTCTATATTGTAAAAAAGGAGTTTCAATTTTATTACAATTTTATTATCGCCTCCTATATCTTCGTGTACGCTTTCGACTAGTTTTATTCAATGGATTCATCCTAGAAGGACGTTTTTGAATTGGCTGAGGAGCAAATGAAACACGATTTGATGTTTCTGGAAGAGAAGCAGGTTGCGTAATTTGTCCAAATGGTGTATCTTTTTCAACTTCACCTGCAGCTGCCATTACTTTCTGTTTTGCAAGTTCTTCCGCTTCTTTTTTATTATTTTCTGTTTCAATGCTTAACTCTGTTAATGTTGTCTCTTGTATATCGGCGGCCCCTGTATCAATTAATGTATTAATTTCAGTTGCTTTTGCAATATCTTCCACAGGAACCATACTCTTAAGTTCAGAAATTATTGCTTCGTATTCTGCTGCTAATTCTGCATCGGTTTTCTTACAAATAGCTTCAGGATCCGATGCATCGCCACACGACGGTTTCTCCTTTGAAATTCCTTTAATTAGTTCTGAATATTGACTAGAACCTTTAATTTTATCTTTAATTACATCAAATTCAGTTGTATTAAATGGAATAATTAAATTAAATTTTGCAATTTCTAAATTAAAACTATCCAAAATTTTACTAAATAATTCAACCAGCATTTCAATCGTACTTCCTGCAGTAAAAAATCGTTTGGTAGATGAAAATGCCCGTTTAAACCATGAACTACCTGGAGAAGGAGGAATTCGTGCTTTTACAATCATCATATATTCTGTTACAGATTCTTGAAATTCAGGACTAATTTTAAGACTCGCTACTTCTTGTCCCGCCGGAGCTTTTGTCATTTTATCAAATTTTGTATACGGTATTTTTATACTCATAATCACTTTCTGTATAATCAAAAACATTCGAAGAATTGAAAATAATTTTTCTTGATGTTCTTGCAATAATGCACGTAATTTTAAATTGAGCCCCTTATATTTTAAAAATACACTAACAACAATTAATCCAGCAACAACAACAGGAACTCCAATTCCCGTTGCAGCTGCAAGAGTACCTCCTGCAACTCCTGCAATCGCTAATATTTGTGGTAAATACTCTTGTGCATGTTCAGAAGCTTTCATCACTAATTCGGATTTTGCAAGTGTAATATCTGCAGTATCTTTTGCAGACTTTATTTGTTTTTCAGTCACTTCTGTAACTAATTTAACAGTATCTTCTGCAATATCAACCGGGTTTTCAACTACATTTGTGGAAGCTGCATTTTTCTTTCTTCCAAATAATCTACTTAAAAATCCTCCTCCTCGTTGTTTCCGAGTAACTCGACCCATCCTACATAAGAATATTATTTTTTCCCACCACGACGCCCCCCTCTCCATCCTCCTGCTCGTTTCTTAGCCGCACCTTCCGTATAAATTTTTGTAATCTCATCTACCGTTGCAGTTTTAGGATCTGTTTCAGGAGGCCACTTCACAAAGATTGCCTTCTTTAAGGTATGATTAAAACAATAAGGTCCAAAGGGACCCTTTTTAATTGTAAAATCTCCTATTTTATAAGTTTCATCGGATATCTTTGCTTGTAATTTTCCTTGAATCACTTCCAATGAATCTCCTACTTTGATTGGAACCTTTAACACAACCTCGCCATGTGTACAGGTTGCATAGAATCCATACGGTCCTTTCTTTTTCAAAATTTGATTTCCTTCAAAGAGTCCAAGAAAGATTCCCTCTTTTGCTTGTTTAGCAGACTCTAACGCAGATTCAGCCTGAGGCAATGTAATTGTTTCAAATGTAGTTCCTGCCGGAAGAGGAGCAAATTCTGATTTTACTTCTTTGGGTGATCCTTCAGGAGGTGGGCGAACAACAAACGGTCCTTTATGGGTATGCGCAACTTGAATGGTTGGTGAAAGAATTCTTGTAAGGGATGCTTTGGTAGCTGCTTTTGCTGCTTTTCCAGTCATCGCTTCATAACGAACTTTATATGAATCCCAACTCTCTTGTAAGAGTGATTTCCATTCTCTCTCTCCTGTTGCAATTCGATCCAATTCAGTTTCCATCTTGGCCGTATAATCATAGGAGAATAAATCATCAAATTCTTTGGCTAAGAATTGAATCGCAGAACGACCAATTGCGGTGACTCGTAATTTATTCTTCTCCGCTCCCACCGTATGTTTAATAATTTCTTCCTTAGGAGGCCATGTAGTAGGTGTAGGGAGAAGAAGATGGTGAGTTTCCTGTTCTTTTCCTTCCACATTAGTCTTTTCCACATATTCACGATCTTGCAATGTAGTGATGAGACTGGCAAAAGTCGAGGGTCTACCAATTCCTTTCCGCTCTAATTCACGAATCAAAGAGGCTTCGGTGAACCGAGGGGAGGGTTTGGTAAATCGTTCATGACCGGCCAACGTGGTCCAGAGAAGCTTGGTTCCCACTTTGGCAAATTCTTTCCATATCGTCCATTGAATCGCATCCTTTGTATCATCTTTAGCGGACTCTAACATCTTCCATCCAGCAAATTGCAACTTTGATTGTTCGGCCGTCCAGACTCGGTCTGGATCAGCTTCAAAAGCTAATGTATAGGTTCGTACATCCGTTTTGGAAGGTGCCATTTGCGATTGCATGGCACGTTTCCAAATTAATTGATAAATTCTTGTTCCAGCTGCATCCGAGCTGACTGTGTCAGCCTCCGCATGAGTAGGACGTATAGCTTCGTGAGCCGCTTGAGCTCCTGCAGCAGCAGCACCCATGGATTGTCCAAAGGCCCCTTGATACTCCTCTCCAAATTGAGTCTTAATTTGATGTCGGAGTCCCAACACCGCTTCACGAGATAGAACAGCATGATCCGTTCGCATATACGTAATATGACCCCCTTCGTATAATTTCTGAGCCGCCGACATGGTTTGCTTGGGGCTGAATCCGTAGAGAGAGGAGGCTTCTTGTTGGAGGGTTGATGTAATCAACGGTCGTGGCGCATTGTGGACTGATACTTTTTCTTGCAGTTCTTTGATAAGAACATTTCGATTGGTATGAATTTTTGTTAGGACAGCCAAGGCAGTGTCGCGTGTAGGAAAGGATTCTTTTGCGGATCCCTCTAACGGAATCAATCCTGTTGGAGAAGGATTGGGACTGAAGGTTCCTTGGAGTTGCCACGAAGAAGTGGCTTCGTGGGCTTCTACTTCCGTATCTCGGTCCATGACCAATCGTAGAGCAGGTGTTTGACACCGTCCCGCTGATTTAGCACTTGGGACACGTGTCCATAATACTTTTGAAATTGTAAAACCAATTAACATATCTAACATCGATCTGGTTTGTTGAGAATAAAATTTAGGTAAATTGAGAGTAGTAGGAGCTGCTGCAGCCGCTAGAATAGCGGTTTTGGTAATTTCATGAAATACAATTCGTTTGGTGGTAGCAATGGGCAGTCCTAAGACTGTACACACATGCCACGCAATTCCTTCCCCTTCACGATCATCGTCAGTCGCCACCCACACTTCAGAAGCTTTTTTAGCAGCTGTTTTTAGTTTTGCAATTGTTTCTTTCTTAGTAGGAAGATCTACATAGGTAGGATCCCATGTACCAATTTTTAATGCCTCTAACGATTCATCCAATCCTCGTATATGGCCCATGGAGGCCATGACGGTCCAACCATCTCCTAAATATCCAGCAATTTTGCTGCATTTAGCAGGTGATTCAACGATAACTAATTTAGACATTTGTTTCTACCTCTCCTATTTAAAAAGAGTTCCTTCATTTTTAAACCATAAAAAAAGAAAAAGTTATACGAATGGAGATTGTTACTGAGCCGTGGTGGCAGTAGCGGTAGTGCAGCAGTCACAGCAGATGTGGATCTGCCCAAGTGAATTCAGCCGAATTCCCTCGGCGACTTCCTTGGCCCTATTGGCCGCGACCAAGACGGGATCTTCCGTCCAGTGGGTGGCGGTGATGAGAAGGTCACTGGGGGATACACCAAGGGACATGGCGATCGAAACGTTGTTAGACGAGGCGGAGGGAGATCCGAATACAGTCTCGAGGGCGGCAGCCTCCTCCGTCGCGGAAGCGACGCGAAAGCGGCAGCTGCACCAGCAACGCAGGATTCCATGACGACAGTATTTCATGTCATCAAGTGAAGCCTTTCTGTCTGCCAGAGCTGCCTTAGCCGTCTCGACTGGATTCTTGAGCCAAGCGGCGGCAGCGCTGAGGTCGAGGGAGTGGCGTATTGATTCGTTCGCTTTCAGAGAGGAGAGATCTGCCTTGGCAGCAGACTCGGCTTTTGCAAGGAGAGCGAGGGCCTCCCAAAACTGTGCCTTTCGAACAGGCGCATCTCCTTTGGCATCACGTGCCATGTAGAAAGCGTTCTTGGCCTTCCTCTCTGCGGCAGAAATGATGGCACCCGTCTGATCCGCAAGGATACCGTACACCACGTCGTCGAGGTGACGCTTAAGCGTTACCGCAGTTGAGGCACTAGCCTCGGCGGCAGCCTTGGTAGCGGGGTTGGCGGCAGCAGCGATGGCTTTTGCTGTATCGGCAGCCAATGTAGCAGCTTCAGCTGCAGCCTTTGCCGCGCGAACAGCGGGACCGTCGGGAGGGAACCTCTGAAGGTAGATTCGCGTTTGTTCCAGATAAGTTGCAGCCTCACTTGATTGAGTCTCGTACTCTCCGACATTTAGCGTGTCATTGAAGGCTTTGATGGCCACGGCCTTGACGTTGAAAAGTGCGTTTTGGAGAGGGGTGGACATGTTAAAAGGAGACGAGTGTGCGCAAAAGTGAGGGGCGGGTTGTCTCCAAAGAGGATGTTTTCTTTTTTAAAAAAAAGAGGATCAATTTTATTCAGAGGCCTTCCTCACGACAAGAAACATCGGTAGCAGCAGCGGTCTCCACGATGGGGATAGGATCCATCAGATCTTCCTCAGGGGCCACCTCCAGCGGCGCTGCCGCAGAAAACTCCTCCACAGGGGTGTACTCTGACCAAGCCTCCTCCGCGCTTGTAAGACCAGGCATATTCTCATATTCATCAAGTTCTTCAGGAGGATTGATGACAGAGATGGGATCCTCTAAATCTCCCCACGATTGGATCGAGTTGGCCCACTCCTCACAAAATTGTTGCTGAAAATTGTAAGAAGGAAGTGGAAGTTCGATGGTCAAATCCCCCCAAGGGGTCCCCGCAAGGAGATTATTCCATACAGAATCTTGTGTGGACATCTTTGTTACTCAATTGAAACAGTACAGAAGAGGTATCAATTTTATGCATAAGAAGCTATTAACCGTGCTACATCATAGGGTATTGTTTTTCCATTTGGAAGAGATCCTAACAGTCCTAATTGAATATCACGTTGCAATGGACATGATCCTGCAATTGCATAACATTCTTTTATATATTCCATACGAACTGTCCAAGGAAACGCACTTCCTCTTGAGGAAGCTGGAATTATAAACTCCGCTGATATGATTTGAATGGGAGATTGACTCAGATAGTCCCATTCATTTTTTGTATGATATTGACAAAAGCGAACTGCTGCATTAAACGGAAATGTATCGCATAAGATTGATTTGATAAAATACTTTTTACCAGTAATCATTTTCAATGGATCTATTTTGAGCATATTGTTAAAAATAGTTTTGAATGAATCTAGACTCCTCATTTTTATACATAAGATGCAATTAAACGTCCTATATCATAGGGCACTTTTCCTGTCAATCCACGTTGAATATTACGCCTCTCTCGTAATCGTACACGAGTTTGAAGTTCTTTTCTTTCGTTTAAAGAAAATCTATTGATAACTCGGTAACCTATTATACATTCCACACTGTATCCATAGGGATACAGCTCATCGGGTCGGTCTGGCCGGTGAGGACAAGGATGCAGAAGAAGAATGTACGCAGTTTGATCAGAATCATCACTCGTATGATATAAAATTTCTATGAAAATTCCTTTTATAACAACTCCATTTATAAATTGAACTATACAAGGTCTATCGGGAATCATAAACATTAGTTTAAAAATAGATATAAATAAATTTATTTGATCAATTTTTTATGGATGAAAGTGTTCAATCCAGTTGAGCCACTCTAACGCTGTAGAAAGCCAATCGAAGAGAAGTTCTTCATTGATTGGACGAGGTTTTTCAAATGGAAGTAAAGTTATAGCAAATGATTCAATTTGTTCAGAAATCATATTAGAAATTTCAATTCCATGCAAACGATTCCAAATAGATTGTTGAATTAGTTCCAGAAAGGCATCCAATCGATAGAGTCCTTTAAAATACGGATCCAAGTCACGTGTTACAATGTATAATGCGTACAGAGGTCGTGAAGGATCTGTGCAGCGACGATGACTGAGAGGAAAATTAGCAGGGCCGCAAGTACCTTTTCCCAGTTGATGAAGCAGAGTATTAACTTTTTCCATTGCGAAAATTCCACGATGAAAGGCAACTCCCATCATAGTTAACTCATTATTAATAATCATGGATGGCCAGTCAGTATGTGTAAGAAACCAACGAATAATTCCTGAATTTGCGATAGGTTCTAATTCAGCATAGGTAGAAGATTCGTCCATGCTCGATGGAGTCATTGAGACGGTAGGATACCGTAACTCATCTGTTAACTCCATTTTATATGGTTATAGTAAAAATAACATAAAGATTTCTTCATTTTTTTAGATAAATTATAAAATCGTGAGTTCGTTCTACATCGTAGGAGGAACCCAATTTCTCTTTTGCAATGGTATGGGCCAATCGTTGAGCTGGTGTTAGAGTAGCAAAGAATGCATCTAGTTTTGCATCTGTTGTTGTTTCTTCTACTTTTACAACTGGTGCTGGTTTTTCTTCTTTCTTTGAAACTTTTCCAAAGAAAGAAGCAATTGATTTTGACATAGTGATGAAGGGTGTTTTCTAGAGAATATATGGATCATTTTTTTACATAGGCACCGACTCCTGCCGCGATTGTACACAAGAAAGTACCCCACAGAATATCTGTAAGGGTCATTTGCAATGTCCAATTTGTAAAGGTTGCATAATTTGTGAGATCGTAAAAAGCATAGAGAAAGAATCCAATCAGGGCTCCCCGTGTCATACCCTCGTGAACAGAGGTAGAAGGTTCCACGGCTCCAACATAGATTGCAACTGGAATTAAAATATAGATTAAAATAGTTGGTATAATTTTTGGTTGTATAGAAGAGTGTTGAATGGATTTGAATAAAGATTGATGATAGGAGTTTCGGATAGTGAGCCAGATAGCATCCATTACCAGAGCAGTTCCTGCGGTTGCTAAAAACGCCTTCATTCCTTTCTACCTATAGATGGAATTAGAAGGATTTAGCGCATCATTGCAAGGGTATTCCATTGTTGTATTGGTTGAAAAGGATGAAGAAGCGTGGATTCCCTGGGAGTTTCTTTCCGAAGGGATGATGATACTCATTTGTGGAAAAGAGATTCCTTCTCATCGCATTTTACGGGATAGTTATTCTTGGAATATTGTATGGACTCCAACAACGTCAAGGGATTGGTCCATGATTGCAACCATCTTGAAAGCAACGGCTGGGCCTCTTACCATAGTATTGGATCTTGGTAGTCCAATTCCACCCTTTGCATTTACTGAATTTTTAGAAACAAGATCCTCACTTACCAAAATACAAATTGCGAAGAAAGGAACTTTAGGAGCCTTTGGAACTCCTCGGGCGGTCATCTGGTCTTCAGGAATTTCTTTGGAACAGCGAATGGATTTTTTACGATCAGTTCAATGCAAAGAAACCGAATCTGCTGTAGTGGCAGCTGTAACGGCTGCTACCGACTCTAACGTGCAAGTCATGGCCTGTGATCAGGGAGGAGGGTGGAAACTGTATTGGATTCGTGCTGGAGATTCGTGGAGCCTGGTCAAAGAATTGGGAAAAATGGCAAAATGTTCTCTTCGAACGGGAATGCAGTTGTTGGAATTTTAACACTTTTTCCACCATTCTCTTGCCTTTGCAGATTCCTCTTTTGCTTTCCGTGCTAAATCAGCATCTGCTGTTTGATAGGTTTTACCGCATACAAGAAAGGAGGCAAGTCTGGCGTAGCCCCATTGCTGTTCAGTAGCACCGGGCCGATGGCCCGTTCTCCAGGCAGCCATACCGCGATTATAGGATTCTTTCAATATAGAAAGGGGAACTCCTGTAATCTCAGCTTTTTGTTCTAATGTTTTATATTCTTCAGGGGATCGGGGGGCCATTCGTTTCTGTAATTTAAGAATGTACTTACTAGTTTTTGTTTTAACTCCTTTATCTGTTTCAAAAGGTTTATAGGCTTTTGGATCGTGCCAATGTTTTACCTCCCGCGTTTCAATTTCTTTGAGTCGCTGGAGTCGTTTTGTTTTGCTAAGACCACTAAAATATCGTCTTGGTCGTCGTCTTGTTTTAGAAAGTGGTTCGTGTGGAACTTTATGTACCATCCTACTAATCCCGTGGAAACATCATCAAGGCTAACATGACTAAAAAGAAGAGGACCGTATGAAAGAAGAGGCCAAGAGGACTGGGACACCCTCCAGGAGCTGCAACTGTAAAAAATCCTCCTACAAGTGATTGAATCACTTTATAGGTTTCGGGGTTAGCAATTAGAAAAAAAACTAAAGCACTGTAAAAACTATATTTCATTTTTAATAAAAGGTTCATCTATTCTTTCTAGTTCTACGATTGATTTTTTTGAAGCGACGAGAACCACCTTTAGTTTTACCTTTTTTTGCAAGACTCCTACGTAAGTCATATGTTTTAATAAGACGCAGACGTAATTCTAAAAATTTTGTAATTTCAGCTTCAGTAAGATCAGGATGTGGTGGGTCTCCCGCTAGGGGAGGACCCAATAATAGATTAATAGTATTTACTGCGCGATCGATTCTACTTGTTTTCAAATTTTCAGTCTTATTTTGCTCATCATAATTCAATTCTTGTTCTACTATTATTAAGAATTCAATATATTCTTTGATATCTCTTGGTGCTCCTCCTGCTGCTGCTCCTCCTCCTCCTGGTGGTGCTGCTGGTGGTGCTGGTGGTGCTGCTGGTGGTGCTGGTGGTGCTGCTGCTCCTCCTCCTGGTGATGCTGCTGCTGCTGCGTTATCAGTAAGTTCTTTCACTTTATTTTCAAAACGCTCACGTAATTCTGTATACTTTTT
>Ga0114974_10000895_pt1 | contig 23932 bp, 23 predicted proteins | sample S_130206_EF_Meta_FD_87318 | JGI IMG/M metagenome (GOLD analysis project Ga0114974, IMG submission 87318) | Freshwater microbial communities from Lake Simoncouche, Canada to study carbon cycling - S_130206_EF_MetaG | ecosystem: Environmental > Aquatic > Freshwater > Lake | place: Lake... | reverse complement strand
TACTTAACTTTCGGCACTGGAGGTTCACCAACTGAAAAGATGCGTATTACTTCCGATGGTAATATAGGTATAGGTACAACTAGCCCTTCTACTAAACTAGACGTAAGTGGAGTTATATCTGCAACGGGGGGCAATAGCACAAACTGGAACACCGCTTATTCTTGGGGGAATCATGCTTCTGGAGGATATCAAGCAGCAGCAACAGCAATAACTACTTCTAACATTGGGTCTCAGAGTGTAGCTTACGCTGGTACTGCTGGTAGTGCTACTCTAGCCGGTTACGTAAATAACCAAACAGGACAATTAGCTAGTTACGATAATAGAATTATCTCTCCTTCAGAGACTAATGCTAGTTATCTTCAATTTGGATTTACTTCTTGGGCAAATAATAATAGTGCTCCCTATGCTGATTATTTACATTTACGTTCTTATCCTGATTCTTCTGGGGGGAGTGACAATCTTGTTATGTTCCTTAAGAGTGGTATTGGAATGCGTATTTACCAACAAACATTTGGATCTGCTAGTGCTTACAGTTCTTATGCAGATGTATGGCATACTGGAAACTTAACTAATCTTAATCAATTAACTAATGGTCCAGGGTATATTACTTCTTATTCTGAGACCGATACCTTAGCTTCAGTTACAGGTCGTGGTGCTAGTACAAGTACAAATATTACTTTGTCTAGTACAGGTAATCAATTTAATGGACATCACTACTTTTTAGCATATGATGCTAATGGTAATCATTATCCACATTATAATGCAGGTTCAAACGCTAATGGTTCTAAGTTAAATCTTAGAATGTTTGATAGCAGTGGAAATGCTGTTGTGTTCTTTTTAAATGGTAATGATAAATCTATTCAATGGAATGGTTATACCATTTATCATGCGGGTAATATACCAACATGGAATCAAAATACTACTGGATCTGCTGGTTCTTTGAGTAGTATGAATATATCCCAATTTACAAATAATAGTGGATATATTACAGGATACACTGAGACTGATACTTTAGCTTCTGTAACTGGAAGAGGAGCAACAACAAATACTTCTATTACAGTAGGACCTGATTTAACTGTTCAAGCGGATGGTAGTGTTAACTATACTGCTGCAAGATTATGGTTAAACTCCCACAATAATTATCGTGGAGCAGGTGTTCACATGAGCGGTGTAGCATCTACTTGGTTTGCAGGTACTCCTTATACTGATTTTGATGGGGGGTATGTAATTGCTAGAACAGGTACTACTAATGATGTAAGTTCTGCTCAGTATTCTAATGCACTCTTGACTGTAAAATCAAGTGGAAATATAGGTATTGGAACTAGTAGTCCAAGTTATAAACTTCATGTCAATGGAACAGCATATATCAATGAAACATTATATGTAAATCAAGCTACTACAATTGAAGATACATTTACAGTAAAAACACAAAACGGTTCATATAATGTAGCTGTTATAGATTATAGTGGAACTGCTGGGGGTAGAATAAAAGTTTACACAGATGGTATTTTACGTTCTCAAATAGGATCTTACTATGGAGATGATACATTTTTTAATGCTGGATATGGGGGTAATGTTGGTATTGGTACAAGTAGTCCATCTTCAGCATTAGAAGTAATAGGAACAATTAGAAATAAAAATGCTAGTGCAAATTCAAATTACAGTCAACTATCTACTACTGAAGCAACACTAACTCTATCTACCTATTCTATTAATACAGGATCTTATCCTGCAAATATTATCTTTTCTCCTGCATCTACTGAAGCAATGCGGATTAACACCGCAGGTTATGTAGGAATAGGTACTACATCACCTGCAAATAAATTAGTAGTTACTAGTGATGCTAGCCCAACTAATGAAAATACTTATGCTATTGCTGCTGCTTCAGCTTCAGATCCTGCATACAAAACAATAATTGGTTACGACTATACTAATGATATTGGATTAATAGCGGCTGTAAGAACAGGTATTGGTTGGAGAAACTTATCTATTCCTCAAGGTAGTCTAGGTATAGGTACATATAGTCCAGCTTATAAATTAGATGTAAGTGGAAATTCTAGAACAACTGGTATTCATTATGTTGATACTTATTTAGTTACTCCTTATATCTACGGTGGAGGCCCAATAACAATGGGTAATGATGTAACTATAACTTCTGCTACTGCTTGGAATGCTTCTGCTGCAAGGCTTAATGTTGGAGGAACTGGTGATGGTAGAATTCAGGTAAGACATATTTATGGTAAATCTAGTGCAAGTATTGCTGCAGATCACCTCTGGTTACAATATCAAAATACTGGTAGTCATGTACAAATAGGTGACAGTGGTGGGGGTAATCATTTATATGTATCTGGTAATATCTACATGGGTGGATATTTTGGGGGTAACCTTGTTGCTACCCAATCTTGGGTTAACTCACAAGGATTTTTAACTTCTGTCTCAGACATTTGGGTTAATACTGCAGGTGATACCATGACAGGTGCATTGACTATTCAAGGTGGATGGGCAAGCACTATTCTTGATGGAGATAATGTAGTTCTTAGAAAACCTAATTACTCTAGTGGTGGATGGGCAAGAACTTTATTAAATTTCCAGGAGTATGACACGACATCATTATTCCAAATTGGAGGGTATGGTAGTAACAATACCATGACTTATGGTTATTTAGGGTCTGCTTACAATACTCCTACTATTAAGTGGTATGCAAACAAAGATGTTGCATTTTCAGGAAAAATTATTATTGACGATGCAGCAGATAATAATCGTTATCAAAAAGGAGGTAGTTTTTTAAATCTTCGTGATCCTTATAATAACATTCACTTATATAATAACGGCAGTGGAGTTTATGTAGACTCTCCTGTTCATTATTTTAGATCACAAGCTGCAGACTATTGGATGACATTAAATAGTACTGGTCTTGGTATTGGTACTCAAAGTCCTCAATCTAAATTACATGTTGAAGGAGCAAATGATTTGCTTACTTTAAAAATGACAAGTGGAGGATATAATGCCTTAACGTTATCTACAACTTTTGGCGGAGGTAATAATTATACAATTAATCCTTACATAACAGGTATTTCAAATGGTGGATTTGAAATTAAAGATATAACAAATAACGTATCTCGAATAGCAATTGCTCCATCTACGGGTAACGTAGGTATTGGAACAACAAGTCCTTCTAAATTATTAGAAGTAGCTGGTGATATAATGGCAGGCACTAGCAACAAAATAGGATTCAGGTATAGCGGAGGTGATAGTAACTTCTATAACTATATTACTGCAAATAATGCAAATCCTTTAACACTAGTCGGAGGAATGTGGACTGCTACTGAAGCTACTGAAGGTATTAGATTTTCAACATATAATGGAGCTGCACTTTCTATATTAAATAACGGTAACGTAGGAATTGGTACTGTAAGTCCAGGATATAAACTTGAAGTAAATGGAAGTGTTGGAGGTTCTCCTGTTAATATAGCTAGATTTACATCAGGAGGAGCTGGTGGAGGAACAAGAGGACTTACTATGTATTCTGACGGTTCTCAACTTAAACTGCAGGTAAGCGATAATGTAGGAGGAATTGGAACTTGGGCATTCTTAAACTTAAACCCCGATGGAGGATACGTAGGTATTGGCACTACTAGTCCAGGGTACAAATTAGACGTTAACGGAACTAGTAGATTCTCACAACTTGCTTACTTTGATGCAGCTGAATCTATAAATCTTTATGGAGTTAGAGGAAGATTCACAAATGAGTACATGCACCTTTACAATAAAGTAGGTGTAGGTCATCCTGGTGGATGGGGACAAGGAGAAACTAATACGCCTGTATATGGACTTTCTACTTATGGGGGTATTAATATTGGATATGGATATGATGGTACTGCTGTAATAAATACTTATACTAAGATTAATTATAACTATGGAGGAGGAACTTATGGAACAGAAGCATTTACTATTCGTGGTACATATCCTTCTCTTACTTTAAGAAGTACAAATGCTGACAATAAATGGTTATTCCATAGTGATGGTTCTGGTGATTTGCGTTTCTATCAAGGCAGTGGAGTTGATACTAATAGTTGGACAAACTATATTACGTTTAATAGAAGCGGTCAAATAGATGCAATTGGTGGAAACTCTAGTCAGTGGAATACTGCCTATGGATGGGGCAACCATGCTTCTGCTAGTTACGCTACTACATCTTATGTAACAACCCAAATCAATAACTTAGTTAACGGAGCACCTGGTGCTTTAGATACTCTTAATGAGTTGGCTACTGCATTAGGTAATGACGCTTCATTCTCAACTACAGTAACTAATAGTATTGCAGGTAAGGTATCTAAGTCTGGTGATACTATGACTGGTAATCTTCAAGTTAATGCTAAAGTAGGAACTTTGGATAACCAAGGAATATACTTAAGAGGTAATGGAGACGCAACACACAAGATTTATTTTAGAACTTCAGACGGAGGTAATGTTTGGGAATACAATAGCCCAATAAAGTTTGAGTATTATAACAACGGAGTTCCACTTACTAGATTAACTCTTGATACAGCTGGTAACTTAACTATTGGTGGATTCCTTACAGAATCTTCTTCTATTAAACTAAAAGAAAATGTAGAAACAAGCGAGGGAAATTTAGAAAAGGTAGTAAATTTGAGACCAGTCACTTACAATAAGATTGGGTCTCAGACTACAGAATTAGGTCTTATTGCAGAAGAAGTTGTTACAGTCTACCCAGAGTTTGTACAATATGATGAGAGTGGAGAACCTGTAGGGGTCAACTACTCACGCTTAACTGCTGCTCTTATAGGTGCAGTAAAAGAATTAACCCAAAGAATTGAAACACTAGAAAACAATGGCTAATTTATTAATAAATACCACAGTAGGCGGAAATGCCGTAATCACAACAAGTAACATTGGGACTTATGCTTTAACTAGTATACCTACATTTGATAGTTTAACATCAAAATCAGGAGGTACTGGAACCTATCAAACAAGCGGAGATTTTAGAGCCCCTATCTTTTATGACTCAGCAAACACTGGATATTACGGAGACTTTGCTTCTACTTCTAATCTATACAAACTCCAACTAGGAGGGGGTAGTGAAATACTTGGACTTCTTGGTATGGGGGCAAGTTATTTGTATGGTATGGGAATTACTAATGCTTATACTGCAGTATACTCTCACTTCCAAGGCAATGGTGTTCAATTAGGTTCTTACAACGGAACAACGTTTACTCCAAGACTTACAGTTGGTAACGATGGTAACGTAGAGGCAGCTACATCTTTACGTGCACCTATTTTTTACGATTCTAATGATACTACTTACTACGGAGATTTTGCAGGTACAAGTAACCTTTACAACTTAAGTCTTACTGGTGCTAAGAGCACATACCTTACAATCAATCCTGGAAATGGATATGAGGCAATGGTACGTTATATTGGTGGATCAGGTTCTAGTTGGTATGTGGGTAAACGTATGGCAGGTGACCTTGTAAATACAGCATCATTTCACTTTTATTCTGAAGCAGCAGGGGCAACTGTAGCAGGTATTGACACTGGTGGTAATTTTTATACTACGGGTTCTTTAACTATTGCGGGTACAAATTTAACTGGAGCTCAGACTCAGTTACTTAAAAATACTTTAGATGTATCATCACTTCCTTATAAGTGTGATATATATGTAGAGGGAAATGCTGATACATTCTACCCTGTGCATTTTATATATGGAAACCAAGATGTTTGGAGACGTATTGTTATTAATCGTGGATATAGTGAAACAGCTCCTTGGGATCCAATTGGAACAGGAGTACACCACGGAGGTCTTCTCTTAGATTGGGAAGGTAACTTTGGAGGCTGGGGAGGAGCAGAATATTCTGATCGCTTAAGAGTGTTTAATGAATCCTATACAAATGTGTGTGCAGATATGTTTTTATACACTCACTCTATGGGGTATGTATTTATGCTTCGTGGAGGTCACTCTATCTACCATATCTTTTCTGATCAACCTATTAATGGAGCTTACCAATCAGGAAGTCCAGATATTGCCTATAGTACAGCTACTTTATTTTATGATGATACTTGGAGTGGAAATAACACTTATGATGTTTATGCTCCTGCACCTTTAACACTTAATCAGGTTAACTCTTCAAGAATTGATGGTCTCAGAACAAAGAAGCAATCTCTACTTGACTCTCGTTACCTTAGACAAGGAGTAGATATCAGTGGGATTAGTTATATAACTTCTACTAACTTCTTAGCAACTAATGCATTCTATTTAAATTCATACAATTACTATTTAAACGCTACAGACGGAGGATTTTATTCTAATGTACAGATTAGTTCTGCTACTCAGATGAAGGCTCCTATCTATTATGATTTAAACAATACTGCTTATTACGGAGATTTTGCTTCTACTTCTGTAATGAATAGTATCCGCTTTGGAACTTCTACCAATAGCGGAACTTTAAGTGGACTTAGTGATTGGGGAATGCGTCTTACAACAAGTGATGGCTACATTCAGTTTGGACCTGCAAATAGTGGTTATGCCCATATCTACACCGACAGATCTACTTTTTACTTTAACAGAGATCTTTTAGTAAATGGTAATACTGTTTTAACAGCAGCTAACTACAATTCATATGCTCCAACACTTACAGGTTCTGGTGCAAGTGGAAACTGGGGGATTAATATTACTGGTAGTGCATCAGCACTAGGACAATATACACAAGACTTCCAAACAGTAGTAGGAACAGGAGATTATTTAATAGTAAGAAATCAAGCCGCTAGTAAACTTTCTTTGGCATCGTGGGCCTCAATACAATCGGGGTTAGGACTTGGTTCTATGGCATATGCTTCAACAGGATCATATCAGCCTATAGAGAACCAAAGATTATCTAGTGGAGACAGTGTAAGATTTGCTCAAGTATATAATACAGGGTGGTTTAGAAATGACAATAACAATACAGGACTTTACAACGAGACTAACGGAAATCATTTCTATTCAAGGTCTGGAACACAATGGGCTATTACGTCTAATGGAAGTACTTTAGGATCTTTAGCGTTTTATAGAAGCCATGAGAGTGTTTTAGAAGGGTTGGTATATTTTGACACAGATGGATTTGGTTTATTAAACAGAAACGGAAGTTGGGCCGTTCGTTCAGATAGAGATAATAATTCTGTTAGATTATTTTACAACAGCGGGGAAAGAATAAGAACAGATAGTTCTGGTGCATATATAACAGGTCGCTTAGATGTAAGCAATTATATCTATACTCCTGGAGCAATTATGGCAAAGAACATTCAAAGCGGTTATCAAGTGTTAAACCTTGATACAATTAAAGAACCAGGTCTTTACCAGTACGATGGAGGTATCGGAGGTACACAACCTGTAGGAACAAATTGGTACAATGTTAAAACAATTGAAATAGGTTCTAGCAGTAGGTATAGTCAGTTCGTAATGCCTTACTCTAACAGTAGAATATTCTATCGTATTCATCTTAATGATGCTTGGCAATCCTATGTAGAATTAATTACTTCTGGAAACATTGGGTCTCAGAGCGTTTCTTATGCCACAACAGCAGGAGCGTTAAGCTCAATGAACATCTCTCAGTTTACTAATAACAGTGGATATATTACAGGATATACAGAAACAGATACTTTAAATTCAGTTACTGGACGTGGTAATACAACTTCCAATAGTGTAAGATTTGGTTCTTATCTAGATATAAGTCCTACTACTAGTGCTTTTAGATTTTACGATGGTACTACTTTTAGAGGTGGTTTTGGTTTAGATAGTTGGGGACACTCAGGTAGTGATGCAAACTTAGTGTTATATGTTAATGGAGATAATACGTTATTCTTTTCTACAAGTGGTACAAAAAGAGCTAGTCTTTCTAGTAGTGCTTTTAATTCTTTAGTAGCACTACAACAAAGCGGAAATCAAGTACTTCATGCAGGTAACTATACGTCTTATTCTCCTTCGTTAACAGGAAGTGGTGCTAGTGGTACTTGGGGAATTAATGTAACAGGTAGTGCAGGATCTATATCAGGATTTAATAACCCTACTACAGCATCTACTGCTAATACAATAGCATATAGAGATGCTAGTGGGGATATTGCAGCAAGAGAATTCGTTTTAACAGCAGCTACTGTTCATACAGTAACACCTTCTTCTATAGTTGGTATATATCCTACTACAAATCAAGTAGTAAAATTTAGTGCATCAGCTGTTCAAACTTTTTTAGGGCTTGGTTCTTTAGCATATAGTTCAGCTACTATACCTACAAATAATAATCAATTAACTAATGGTGCAGGGTATATTACATCATCAGGAAGTATTTCTGGAACAGCAAGTAATATTACAGCATATACAATTAACCAAAGTGTTGGAACAAGTAGTAATCCCACATTTGCTACAGTATATACTGGAACAGCTGGATTTGGAACAGGAAATAATCAATGGACTTGGTCACAAGTTGCGCATCAATACCAAGCTAATTCTATTAGACTTTGGGATCAGTACTCTAATTATGGAGGATCAGGTTATCCAACTACTTATGGTACAATAGTCCACATTACAGGACGTACTGGCCACCTAGATAGTCAATTATATTTAGGAGAGAGTGGACAACTATTATATAGAAGTTGTTTTTATGGAACTGATACTTGGGATGCATGGCAAACTTTAATAACATCATCTAACATTGGGTCTCAGAGCGTATCATACGCAAGTACTGCTGGCGCTTTAACTAGTATGAACATATCCCAGTTCACAAACAACTCTGGGTACTTAACTTCTCTTCCTTCCCATAACCATGACGATAGATATCTTGTAAAAGGTGGCGGTTGGTATGGAGTAGGTCTTCCTGGCTCAAGATGGGGAGGTTTTACCGTAAACGGAGGAGAGATAGTATTTGGCGATGGATTACCAAATGCTGGGCAAATGGGTATGCTCATTGATGGAGCATATCTAGCTGGAGAAAATAATGGTTTCTGGTCACTCCCTTCTGATAATTCTTGGAGTGGAAGAAGGGGTATGTATTGGAATGGAACATATCTTGACTTTACGGCTAATTCTCCTACTGCACAATTTACAACTCTGCGTTTAGCAAATGGTTTTGAATTTCAACAGGGTGGTTCTGATTATGGAAGATTTAGTTCTTGGGTACACTTGAATGGATACTATGGATTATATAGTGGTCTTAACGGAGCTCATATTTATCCAAACAATGGATCATATGGTTCTTGGCAAATGTTAGGGTCTCGTAATGGATGGCAAGGTATTGAATTTGGTTCTGGAAGTAATGGTGGTGTTACTTTAATGATTAATGCGGACTCTAACACATCTGGATTCCACAATAACTCATACGGCTGGCAATTTAGATGGTATAATGGAACATTGTATTGTCACAAAAATGCATACGGTGCTGGTACTGAAGCAACTGTTCTTGACTCTTCTAACTATTCTTCTTGGGCTCAACCAATTGCATCTGCAATTAATACAGGAAACATTGGGTCTCAATCAGTAAGTTACGCAACAACAGCAGGTACAGCAAATGCAGTAGCATGGACTAACGTAAGTTCTCGTCCTACTGCTTTGTCTCAGTTTACAAATGACCTAGGAAACTATGGTGGATGGATTACAGGTATTAACTCAGGTAACGTTACTACAGCATTAGGCTTTACTCCTTACAATGCTACAAACCCAAGTGGTTATATTACATCAAGTGCTAGTATCTCAGGTAATGCAGCCACTGCAACATATGCAACCACAGCAGGCTCTGCTCCTAATGGAAGTAATATTAATAGTAATTATGATGTAACTGCAGGAGTAGGAAATGGTTTAAGATTCTGGAATGGTTCTTCTGCATATAAGATTAGTATGGGTGTAGGTGCATTGTATCAATATGGACCTGTTACGGACTACTCTATAAAGGCTCAAATGAATGATGGAGATGCAACCAGAGGGTTTACTTGGGGAAGAGAATCATATGCTCCTATTGCTGCGCTTAACTCTACTTCAGGAGATATGGAAGTTGCAGGTTACTATAAATCTTATGGGTATAGAAGTAATAGTAATGTAGGTGGTGTAGGTTCTGCTTCTTGGCATCCTGATGGTATCTACTGTGGTAGTACTATGTGGCAGTATGGTTCTTTGAATAAAAACAATACTGGTATTTATAATGTAAGTGAGATGACTATGTATAGTGGTCCTATTCTTAGTACGTATAACACTAGAAACTTAATTGTTAGGGCTTTAGATAATAATTTTGATGTTGGAATTCTAGGACAAAAATCTGGAGGAGGATTTGCATTTCAAATTTATGGTGATGGAAGTAATTACGGATTTTTGGGAAATACTTGGGGAAGTTGGGATCTTAGAAAGACTATTGGTGGGGTTATGTATATGAATAATGACACTACTTATTATTTACAAACAAATAGCACTTCTAACTTTGTTGCTCTTAACATTCAAGGTAATGCAGTAGTTCATGCAGGTAACATTGGGTCTCAGTCAGTAAGTTATGCTACTACAGCAGGTAGTGCAGGATCTGCAACTACTGCTGGTTCTTTGACCAGTATGAATATTTCTCAGTTTACAAATAACTCTGGGTATATAACTGGCTATACAGAAACTGATACTTTAGCTACAGTTACAGGAAGAGGTGCTACATTTAGTAGTAATATTATTTCAAGTAATGGTGCCTGGATTAAATTTTCTAGTGCTGCTGAAACAGATAGTAATGATGGTAAAATAGGTTCTGGTGTTTTTGCTTCTGGTCTTAATATTGTTGGAGCACAAACCAGTGCTGGATTAGGAAGACAAATTCGATTGTGGGGAAGTGTAATAACTAGTGATGGTTATACCTTTTATCATTCAGGTAATATTCCTACTTGGAATCAAAATACAACAGGTAGTGCCGCTACTGCAACTAGTGCTACCCAATTAAGTACATACGGAACTATTACTTCAGATAACTGGAATACTTATTTTGTTAGTGGACAACTAATTGCTTCTTCAGTAAGTGCACACAGTGGGTCAAATAGACCTAGTAATCATTATGATTATGGTGCTGCATTATCTTATGGAGTTAGTGGGGGTGCTCTTTGGCAAATGTACTTCCCTGAAAATTCAGGCAATTCTGCTGGGTCATACAGAAATATGGCTTATAGAACTGGTTGGAATGGTACTTGGGGTGATTGGAGAAGTCCAGTAAATCAAATAGGTCAAGTAGCTACTGTTGCTGGAAGTAATGGAACGGGTGTTGAAATTCACTCTAACGTAGGGTATAACCAAGATCCTTTGACTTACTTCTTAATGAGGGGGCAAGCAGATTCTAGTTGGAAATCATTTAAGATACGTCTTACTGGAGATGCAGGAGGTCAAGACATTGAGTTTAGACGTATTGCAGAAAACAGTACAGACTCAAGAATGTTCTATGTTCCAAGAGGTACAAACCAAGTAATCTTTGACTATGCAGTTGTTACGCCTTCAGATTCTAGACTTAAAGATAACCTCACTCTTATCACTACTCCTGTAGAAAAGATTAAATCTCTACGTGGTGTAGAGTTTGATTGGAACTCAGGTGAGCACGTAGGCACACATGATGTAGGTCTTATTGCTCAAGATGTTGAGGCGGTACTTCCAGAAGCGGTTACTACTCAAGAAGATGGATATAAGAACTTGGCTTACACCAAAGTTATCCCTCTATTGGTAGAAGCAATGAAAGAACAACAAACAATGATCGAGGCTTTAAGGGCTGAGATAGAACTTCTTAAAAACCGTTAACTTGATAATCAAAACAAAATTGATTATATTTGAATAGTATATACAAAAAAATAAAACAAAATGGCACTGAAAATCACAAAAAGCATTGGAACCGACAAAGGTATTACCAGTGAGGCTTATGTACGGATTGCTGACTACCAAATCTCTAAGAGTGGTAACGCTAACTTCCGTATCCAATTGTACTTGAGCGAAGCTGACGCTACTCCTAGTTCTGCTTCTATGGGCCCTATGGGCGGAGACCAAGCACGTAACCAAGCAATTGGTGAGTACTTATCTGTTCCTATGACTAAAGAAGTTGAAGAGGTAAAGACTCGCACTATGATGCAACCAGTTGAAAAGGATGTAGTTAAGACTCGCACTATCACTAACGAAGCAGGTGAGGAAGTATCAGAAGAGTACACTGTAAAAGAATACGTAACTGAAGAAGTTACCGAGGAATACACAGTAACTAACACTGTTCCTGATTTGTCTTCTGCTGAAGGTATTGATATCTTCGCTTTCGGATACGCTAGGTTGAAAGAGAAATTGGTTTCTATCTTCACTGCAGCTAAAGTTGTAGATTGTTAATTAATTTTTTGGATATTTAAATATTTGTACTATATTCGCAGTACTAATTAGGAAAATATGTCAATCAACTTAACTGAACAAGAAGTAGAAGCCGTTAAAGGTTTCCAACAAAAAACAAACGCCATCATTGGTGATTTGGGTCGTATCACTTTCCAGATCGCTGATTTGGAAGAATTGAAAGAAAAAGTTTTAGAAGCAAAAGCTACGCTTGGTGCTGATCAAAACGAGTTCTTCAAGACCATCGAATCATCTTATGGTAAAGGCCAAATCAACTTGGATACTTTCGAGTTCATCCCTGCTGAGGAGCCAACACCTACTATGGAAGTATTGAATTAATTTTATTATTTCCCACATCAGAAGAGGCAGCCTAAATGGTTGCCTTTTTTGTTTTTATTTTGTATATTTGATATATGAAGTTTTTCGAAATATTCAAAGGTGTTAAGAATGAGTACAGTCATAAGAGATTTATTGGCATTATTGGGGCGTTTGTGCTTTTCGGTACTATGGTTTACAATAATATTCATCCACAAAGTATTTCACCTGATGGGGAACTTATTCAAGCAGTTGAGTTCGTTGTAATTACTTGTATCGGCTCTACAGCCATTGAGAAATTTGCTAATAAGAATGCCGAAGGATAAAACTATACCGAAAACAACTAAAGGTAAGAATGCTAATTACCTCCCCACCAAGAGTGGAGCAGGTATGACGGCTAAGGGGGTTGCTGCGTATCGTAAGGCGAACCCAGGTTCAAAGTTAAAAACTGCTGTAACTGGTAAGGTTAAAGCAGGTAGTGCAGATGCTAAGAGACGCAAATCATTTTGTGCTCGTAGTGCCGGTCAAATGGCAAATTTTCCCAAGGCGGCCTCAGATCCCAATTCAAGATTGAGACAGGCTCGTAGAAGATGGAAGTGTAATTAAATAATAATCATGATGAAAAAACCTATAAAAAAAACCGCTGCTAAATCAAAGATTTCTCAGCACGGAGGTATGGAGAAGTACGCTTCTAAAGCAGCTATGGTAAAGCACGAAAAAACCGAAAGTAAAAAGGTTGCAAAGAAAGAAGATGCTATGTTCGCTAAGAAGACCGCTGCCAAGAAAATGGCAAAGAAACCATTTATTTTCGGTAACTAAAATGATCCAGCAAAACGATTCAACGGCTAATACATTGACCTTCATCTCTGGAAGCTCAACGATTATTTCCTTTGCTACTGCTTGGCTACCTGTGTTTTCTTTGATCGCTGCTACAATTGGTATTTTATCTGGTGTCCTAGGTGCTATTTATTACATCAAGAAGATTAAAGAGTAATGGCTGCCAAGGTTATCAAAGATGCAAGTAAGTGGAAGCCAAAAGCATCCATCAAGAGGCCTGGAGTTGTTTCTAAGAAGAAAAGTTCTTCTTTGAAGACTAGTAAAAATTATCTCAAAAAATATAAAGGTCAAGGATGAAACAAGGACTTTATAGTAATATCAACGCTAAGAAGAAGCGAATCGCTGCAGGCAGCGGAGAAGTAATGAGAAAGCCGGGCACTAAAGGGGCTCCGACTGCAAAGGCATTTAAACAATCTGCCAAGACTGCTAAAAAGAAATGATGATGTTAGAAGGATTCCTATTTGGGTTATTATTTGTCACCTTTACAATAGGAATCTCCTTCCTCATTGGAGAATATATAGAACACAAAGATGCCAAAAAATAAAATAGTTGGAAAGAATACTAGACCTAAGTCAAACAAGGCTACTGGTCGTGATTATGCTTACGATAAAGCATACCAAGCATCGCCATCTCGTGTTAAGTACAGGGAGGAATTGAATGCTGAGGCCCGAAAGAAAGGGATTTACGGCAAGCGTGCTGCCGCTGGGAAGGATTTAAGCCATACTAAAAATGGTAAGATGACACTCGAAAGTGCCAAGAAGAATAGAGCCCGTAACGGTCACAACGGCAAGTCTACCAAAAAATAAATTTGTTTCTCATTGGGGCTCAGATTATCTTTGCCCTCCCTATGAACGAGTATCAAGTAATACACAACCTCAAACAAGAAGTTAAGAGGTTGAAAGCCAAGTTGACTGAGGAGCGGTTAGCTCACAAAAAACAAGTAGAGAAGTTAAGAGAAGAGATCCTCTCCCCCAAAGTAAGTGTAAGAAATCAGAAGGATAAGTGGGAACACGCCATGCGTTCTGTATGCCTAGCATTCAGCATGACTCCAGATCAAATCCATGAACAATGCAGAATCAAGGAGAAGTTGTATGCCCGTCACCTATTCTGTTTCGCCTGTAAGACCGAGTTAGGTATGAAGGTTTCTGAAATTAGTCTGGTTATAGAGCGAGACAGATCCACAGTTGAGAATGCAATCACCAAGGCGACAGATTTAATCAAGTACGATAAGCAGGTGGCGTTAAAATACGATAAGATCAAGAGGACAATGTCCAGTTTTTTAGTAAATTAACTGGACACAATTCGGAAATTTACCGCATTAGTGTATGTAAATGCACATAATGATGGATAAATCCTACAAATTATACCCGAACGCATATAAAGTGTCTTATATGGCACATTTTCATACCCTTTTGGGTGCTTTAATGCACATTATAATGGTTAAATGCGTCAAAAATAGCACAAATTGCACATTATATTGGTTATTTATCACAAATTTGGCACTTAAGGATTTTTTGCATAAGTTTGCACTGTTCATATTTATTTGTTTAAGGTATTGGGGGTGGTTTAGGCTACCCCTTTTACTAAAAAGCCCACCGAAAACAATTGACTTGTGTTATCTGGAGGAAACTCAAATCGGATAACGACCCTGCAAAATGGGTGAAATGTTTCTTGGACTCCGACATCGTCAAGGAGAGAACTTGAAATGGTTATTATTTTTATATTAGCAAAAAAGCTAGTAAACAAAGAATTAATCGGGGGGCTTTTAACCTATACGTTTACAATTTATACTTTATAGTAAACCTATAAGTTTATAACTTATCTTTGTGCTATGAAACAAATAATATTTATCGCAATGTGCATTACGGTAATTTCGTGTGGGTCTCCGAAGCAGAGATATGACAGATTGATACGCAAATATCCGTATTTAGTCGAAACTGATACGGTAATTGTAAGAGATACTATCATCAAAGAAATTCAAGTTCCAGTTCCTGAGTATAGGGACTCATTTATTATTGAGTGCGATACCTTTATCGAAACTAAGCGATTAATTATCTATAAGAAAGGCACTTTCTTTGGAGTAACAGTGAAGCCAGACACCATAACATACAGAGATACAATTCGTTATGAAGTTAAAGTCGCTGGAAAAATAGTTAATAATGAAATAATTAATTGGTGGTATATTGCAGGCGCATTCATTATTGGAATGGTGCTCGCTTTATATTTAAGAAAATGAAGTTCAACCAAGAATCTTTTAACGATAATGATGCCCTAGGTAGGGAACTACTTACTGCCTTTCTTAAGAGTAAGTGTCACAATGTTTCGAATAATTGTGACATATATGGTATAGATCTTGTCACCGAAAAAGATGGTATTGAGTACAATTGGGAGGTAGAAATGAAGAGTAAGAGACCATGGACTTCTATGGATACTTTTCAGTTCGATTCCGTTTCCTTCCTGGATCGCAAGAAGAAGTGGGATAATTTTTGGTATGTAGTTATCTGTAAGGAGACCCATGCTGCCATTATCTGCCACTCCAGTGTGATATTCCATAATGATTACAAACAAAAGGTTTACATCAATACAGCCGACAGAAAGGGTACAGATTATTTCTTTCGTGTTCCAAAACAAAAATGTATATTTGTAAGTCCTGAAGAATTTACAAATGGCTAAAGATAATATTAACCCCAATCACTACAAGCAAGGGCAAGTAGAATGCATAGATGCAATTGAGTCATCTATGACCACGGATCAATTTAAAGGTTACCTCAAGGGTAATATCATTAAGTATATGTGGCGGTATGAGAACAAGGGAAAGGTAGAAGACTTGAAGAAGTCTCAGTGGTATTTAAATAAATTGATTGAGAGCGTAGAGGCTTCAGAATTTGTTCAGACCAATAGCGAAGAATACAAAGACGATCAAGTAAAGTTTAGCGTGTTGTGAAAATCTATTGGACATATAGCCGAAAGAATCTCAAGCCTTCTGAAGTAGTTGGGCACGAGAAAGCTAAGGTACGTATGTCCACGGATAAATACCACGTAGGTGGTTTAGAAAGACAGCCTATGCTAACTCACTGCATTACTAGTGATGGTTACTTACACGCTATTAATTATTGCCCGGGGCAAGAAATATGCTTGGCTTTGATAGGGGGGCTGAATGAGGAGTGTATCTACACAAATACAGCCACACAACAACAATTATTTACCCTAGGTAATGTAGTTCGTTTTCATTTGTCTCTCGGAGAACTCATCGAAGAGGGTGACTTATCTAATTTTGATTTAATAACATGGCTAAAAGCAGTAAACAAGTAATCGAGGGAGAAATCAAAGAACTCCAGAAGCTAATTTCTTGGTGTGAGTACTACACCGCTATTAATAATCCTATTGAAGCCAATAAGGCTCAGAAGGAGATTGAAGAACAGAAAAAGAAAATCAATGAGCTTAGAAAAGATTACGAAATTCCTAAAAGAAAATAGGTTATCTGAGGCCGATGCCATAGAAAGACTTCGCTTGCAAGATTCCGATCCTGCAAAAGATTTCTATTCTACGCTAGTCTCAGCGTCTAAGCAGTTAATGGACGGGGTTAGGGATAAGACCTTAGACCTTGACGACCCTTATCAAAAAGGTTTATTTCAATTACTGCAAGCAGGCGATAAGATTAACAAGAGTCTTAAGTTAGCCAAGATGGAGGCATATCCACAGGAAGAGGTCGTAGAAGACAACGTATCCTTTATGGATCGGGTCTCAGGTAAGAAATGAAAAAGAGTAAGTTTGAGTACGATGAGTGGTGGGCCAAACATGGGCTCAGTCCTACTGCCACAGCCAAGGAAAAGGATCTATGGTGGGGTAAGGAATTGGAATACTGGAACACAGGTCGTTTCGGATTGACAGGAGCACACTACTTTGCACTAACCCAAGCAACCGTAAAAGATGCCAGAGGTTACAAAAAAAGACCGATTTGGCGAGATATAGATGAGTTGATCTACGAGGGATACGAGGAAGCCAAGAGAACTAATAATGATTTGTTTATTACCAAGAGACGTGAGGTAGGTCTATCTCTCGTATTTGGAGGAATCATTCCTGTATGGATTGCATTAACCAAGCCGGGTTCTACAACACTGATAACCAGTGCAGATAAACAGAGATTAGAGGAACTATTTAAGAATAAAACTCGTATCGTATTTGACCACTTAGACGATTACATTCGCCCTGGTGTTATCTCTACTCGTCAGCAGGGTTACCTTCACCTAGGGCAAAAGAATCAAACCACGGGCTCTATTTCAGGCTTAGATAGTCAGATTGTGACCAAGGAAACAGTTGACACACCCACAGCCTTTGAAGCATATCGTGCAGCTCACGTATTCATCGATGAAAGTATGCTACACCCTAAGGCGGATCAGGTATACAAATCTGCACAGGCAAGTGTTAAATCGGGCTTCGTAAAGATTGCTCCCATCATCATTGGGGGTAGTGCTGGTGAATCGACATCAGTAGGTCAGAAGTTGGCTATGAACCTGTGGAACAATGCAGAGAACTTAAATATTCTAACCCTCTTTCTTCCCGGCAATAAGGGAATCATGGAGGCTCCAGAGTTGGATGAGAATGGTAAGGAAACTGGAAAGATTCTAAACTTCTGTCCCAATGGATGGAGTGATGAGAAGGCAGCGACTGATTGGATTATGAAAACCCGTGAGAAGTTGGATAAGATTGAGGACAAATCATTCTTGAACTCATTTATCAAGCAGTACCCCTTAGAGATACAGGAAGTATTCTCATTCAGTGCAGAGGGTAACTTGCCTAAGCATATCATTGACAAGTTGAACACACAGGAAAGAATTATCCTGACATCCAAGCCAGCCATTGACTCGTCCATTTTATATCGTGATGTAGAAGGTATTATTCAAAGAAGGCCCGATAATAAAAGTAAGATGAAGTTCTTACACAGCCCCGAGCCAGGGCACACTTACATCGCAGGGATTGACCCGATTCCATTCATCAGTAAGAATATGGGCGATGGTTCTAAACAAGCAATTGTAATCAAGGATTTGGATTTAAATCGGTACGTGGCCCACTACGCAGAACGGGACTCAGATCCTGATCAGATCGTAGACAATATGATTATGCTACAGGAGTACTACAACAATGCTGTGGCAATGATCGAGATTAACCGAGGTGGTGTTGTACTGGATAAGTACAAGCAGTTGGGTAAACTAGGCCTACTAGCCAAGAAACCAATATACCTAGGTAAGAACTTTTCCAAGAGTGATGGCTCCTACGGATACTATAAGAATGACCACACCTCTGAGAGAGGTAATACGTACTTAATTGAGTACTTAAATAAGCATAGCGATGAGGTATGGTTCCTAGAATTTATAGAGGAAGCCAAGAATTATTTGGTAGAGAACACGGATTTAATTGATGGTGTTGTAGCCTGTGAGTTGCTCCACAGAAATATTGTAGAGCGTCACAAAAAGAATGTAGAAAAGTACACTCCCACAGTCAAGGAGATCCCTATGCTTGAACTTGTGAATGGAAGATACCAAAGGGTATGGAAACAAATCAAGTTATAGAATTCCAGCGTTAATCTGTCTGTGCTCAAGTACAGCACACATCAAATCTATCGTCCTCTCAGATACCATGTCCTCCTCCAAGAAACATGGTAGGCGTGTAGTGTTTTGCCCAACCTTAAGTACCATAAAACCATTATCGTACCACGTACTAAACTTGTAGCGTAGGGATGGTACAATGACATGGCAGTACTGCAGATGAAACTTTGGAGCAAAGTAAATCTTCTGATGAAGTAACTCAAACCTTAACGCCAGAAGTATTACACGAATATCAATTCGCAAATCTGGCATATCAAAATTTATAGCAGGGTCATTTGTAATGGCTGTATAGTCTGGATCAATTTCTGACATTCGTTTACAAAGAAAGGGAAGTTAATATTATTCCAATCGAAATCTATGATTTGATTGAATGGTACAGTCATAGAGCCCTCACACAGGTGGTGTTCTCGTCCATCCTTATTTAATTTCAAGGAGGTGCCACCCTTATGAACAGGGATGTAGCGATAGATCTTACCGAAGTTTAATCTCTTCTCTCTGAGACCATCAAGGTATGCGTACTCTACGTGCCAGTTAGGACTAGCCTTGTATCGACCACAGAAATCTAAGATATTCTTGTGCTCACTCAAAGTTTTCTCAACAGGAACATTGTTTACTAGGTACTCACGCACAGCCAAGGGGACAACCATATACGAGTTATCCTTGTGCCAATCCTTCTTAGTTTCAAAGGCACCTTTTTCCTTTATCTTGCCATCCGTACCCACAGCAATGTAATTGTTTACATCTCGGATAATCATCTTGCTGTAGTTGGCGTACTCAAGTGTTAACTTGGTAACTGCTTCCCACTCCTTACAAATCTGTTCAACCTTGCCTCGGATATTCTTATCGTGAAATATAGTAACACCATCCGTGTTTACCTGAAGGATTTGACATCCATTGGAGTACAACTTCTCCAGAAGCATAGAGATAAGGAGCTGACCATTTACTGTGACCGCATAAAAGACATGAGGATCGTAGAAACAAGAAACATCTGAGCCCGTCTTACCAAAGAGGCCATTCAATGATAACTTCAATGCATCGGCAGTTAACTTATCGCCCTCCTTCTGTGCTTGAACCCTCTGCTGAAAGATATCAGAGTACACTTGGACAAAGGTATCTTGATCCATTTGCTTTGGGTGTAAACGATTCTGAATGAATAGGTTAGGGTAGTAGGACTTTACATCAATATCTAAAATTTCATGTGTATTAGTAGCACTATAGACCCCAGGAATAACGCAACCGTGAATGCCACCAACCCCGTAATCCAAGCAAACTCCACCGTAGTATACCGAAAAGGAGAAAGACTTCTTCTGCTGGGCAGTCTTCTTAACATCAATATTATTCTTTTTAAATTTGTCATATAACTCATTGGTATTTTTCTTTGTATCAATTGATTCAATAAAATTCTTTAGGAACTGTGAACTTGACTTGGTATCCCTCATCAAACTAAGTAAATCGTTTAACTCTTGGGTATCAAACTGAACGTAATCAAAAATGATATCATTAATGACCACATCCGTTTTCTTGCCACGTATCTGCTTTAAATCTCCTATGCTCATATCCATCTCTTGGGATAAATATTTAAGGAAAATAGTCTCACCAATTACGACATCACTTTTATTCAGTACGTGCAATTTGTATTTCTTATTAATCTGTTTTCTTAATGCAATTTTTTCAGCACACATCTCATAAAATTTGGCTGTAAAAAGTACATCATTTTTATTATAGTCTAAAACAAATTCCAATTTATTTTTGTCTAATTTTTCTGTGTGGTGGTATGGCATATCTTGTACATCATTCCACCCTAGTGCCACCTCTAGTGCTTTCAAAGAAGTTGAGCGTGCCTTGTTATCGTAGTGGTTTAGTAAGAACAGGTCAAGCTGGTGGATCGTTTGAGGCACACTTTTACGCTCAGAATCCTCAATGACAGACTGAGCAAAGGCATATATCTGTTCTCCTGTCACTCGTGACATATTCCATATATGATTTATTACGGGCCAGTCAAAGAAAATATTGTTAAAGCCTACCATACCAGCCTTCTTAATGCTGTCTAGGTACTGGCGAAATTCTACCTGCTCATCTCTAAATGCTGATATAACAAAAGTGTTAATTTCTTTTGTCTTAGGGTCGTAATCTGTGTAAGTAAAACAGTTACTAAATGTTTCTATATCGTATATCTTTATCATAATAAACTATAAGTGTAATCGGTTATATATAAAATACCTTCGCTAGTATTTAATTCTAAATAAAATACTCCATCGACATCAATCCAACCTTTGCTGATTAAATTAACTTCATAGTCACGATAGCGTACTGTTTTCTTTTGGGTTTTATTATAGAGAAAAGGACTCAGGTTGAATTCCCTTACCTTCTCCCCACGCTTGTGATGTGCTGAACAAATCAGATGTATTCGTTTCGTTTTCATATTTTATGTTTAATAAACTCTTGAACTTTCCATCCTCGCTATACTGACCTGATTCTCTGTCGAACTCATAATCGACACGACCTAACTTACCTCGGAAGTGGTACTTAATTTTCTGCACGTGTACTTCTACTGGATCCTTCTGACCATTTTGGAATGTTCTATGTACAGCAATACCTACATCGGGAACGTTAAAGAAGTGGTGTGAGCCAGAGATATCATACAAACGGGGTACATTATACCCAGCTGATGTCTTATCCATCTTTCTTGGGTGTGCTACTAGAGTCACACAAACATTATACTTAATGGCAAACTGCTTCAATTTACGTAATAAGTTACCAATCTTTTCGTGACTGCTCTCGTCTCCAGATTCGGGCTCGATATAGTTGAATGGGTCTAGGCATAAGCAGTCTATCCCATTTCTTTTGACCATAGTCGCAGCAATTTTTAGTAGGGCACTTAGGGAGTAATCTTCCATTACCTCTACATTGTAGAACCAGAAGTTCTTATCAATGATGGAGATAGCGGTTTGAAGTTCTGTTTTATTCATTTGTTTCATCCCCTTCCCCATCAATTGCTCACTCATACGTGTAATCTTAAGTGGGGCGATGTTCTCGGGACTAAATAAGCCAAACTTCCAACCCTTAAGGTGGGCTAGGCGGATGAACATAAAGTCTAGCCAAGTACTCTTACCACTACCGGGAATACCTGTCACTACAACCAACTCGCCTCTATTCCAAGATAGGTGCCCATCGGTCTCAGACATATCTACTAGGGCTCCAATAGGGTAACCACTATCATGGTAGGACTCAATCAAGGACATATAATCAGATGCCGAGGAAATCTCAGCTACTGGTAAATGTTCTGCATCCGCATAAAGTCTCTTGACAAAGTCAGGGCCATAGGCTTTTAAGCAATCATTGGCATCCTTCTGTCCTTCTGGGAATCGAATGATGCGAATATCTGAGGCATCAAATCTTCGAGCTAAGTCCTCAGACAATTTCCGTCCTGGCTCATCGTTATCAGTAGCCAAGTAAATAATCTTACCCTCAAACATATCGTACACACGATCCAACCACTCAAGATTATTATTATTCTTACTAGCCCCATTGGGTACAGATACTACGGAATGGTACCCACACTGGTGCCACACCATACATTCTTCCTCCCCTTCTGAGATGATTACATAGTTTTGATTCTTGACGGAGTCGATGTTATAAGGAATCTTCATCGCATCCTTAACCATCTTGAACATTTTGTCCGAGGTCTTGAACTTAATATTAATTAGATCATCCTCAAGAAAGTAATTGAAACAAATTACTTTATGCTCCTTCTGGTCTTGAGGCATCCACTCAGCCCCCTCGCTAATTTTAAAATGAAGTACGGTCTCAGATGTAATCCCCCTTTTTGTGAAATAGGAGAAGATGCCCTCAGTCTTAACTAACGGACGGCTTTCTGGACGCACATACTGATTCACAGAGCCACTCCAACCACAGTGGTGACACTTCCATACCCCATCGTCTATATTAACGCCTAAGGATGGATCATTCTTCTTCTTCCTTTGGTGGGCACACTTAGGACAGGTAGTCTTAACTTCTCCGCTCCATTTATTTCTAAGGTCTATTCCTATTTTAATTAATTTATCTGCGTTCATTTTATGAGTTTGTATGCTATATGTGTTACGGCTATGAGAGTTGCTATTACTATTAATGACTGGAAGATTGAACTATAGTAAACGGCAAATATAAAGCCAATGTACATAAGAAGCAAGACTAATCTGTAGACATTGTCTTGTAACATTTCATTTGGGCTCTTTTGTTTGGATTGCATTTTTAATTGGCATAGTCATGTAATCCAATGCCCGTTTATAACCTTCCGCATAACCATCGGCATAACTCATTTCCTTTCCCGCAACTTCCATTTCTTTGGCTTGTTCCCCCAATTCGATAATGTTTGTTCCTCTCCATCTAATGTTTTCATTGTTTCGTAGTTGCTCAATTAACCACTCTACTGCCGTTTGTTGTTTATCGTTGCTCATGGTGTGTTTGTTGGTGTTGTGTGTTGATGGCGTTCATTTCCACAGTTCTTACATCTATGTTGACCAACGAATTCATTTGGAACAAAAACAGGGCATAATCGAGTTGTAGTTGTTGTGGCTGACGTTGAAAAAGTATTGCTTCCATTTTCCTTTATTTCAATTTTGTTTTTTATCGTATCAGTCATATAATCACACGCCCTTTTATAACCCTCTTTGTAACCTTCGGCATATTTACTTGCCTCTGACGTTGATTGTTCAGCACATTCATTAATCAAAGCAAATTCAAAACCATCACGATACGATTGGTCTATTTCCTCTTGGTGCATTTCCTTTGCTTGTTCCAAAAGGATTTCGTGTTTGTATTT
>Ga0114974_10000893_pt1 | contig 23945 bp, 5 predicted proteins | sample S_130206_EF_Meta_FD_87318 | JGI IMG/M metagenome (GOLD analysis project Ga0114974, IMG submission 87318) | Freshwater microbial communities from Lake Simoncouche, Canada to study carbon cycling - S_130206_EF_MetaG | ecosystem: Environmental > Aquatic > Freshwater > Lake | place: Lake... | reverse complement strand
GGAGGGATACCCACTTAAAGAAAACCAATTACTCAAACCCGATCAAATGTTGCAATATTTTGCAAAGTCGAGAGACCCCGACCTGGGATGAAAATATTCGGAACTCTAGAACCGGTGTCGTAAATTTGGTTTCAAAGGTTTGAATTACCTTTGCATTTCTTTCCCTTTTTGTACCAGAAATCCTCTGTGGTACCTTTTTGTAACGTAAACAAAGTACAAATTGAAATTTACGACTGGATCAAAAAAATGGAAAATCCAATTGTAAACCCGAAAAGTGAACTTTTCATTTTTTTTATTGCAATAATTGCATTTTGCTATAAATCGATTCCGATTATCGTGGTGACGTGGCGATGTTCCAGTGTGCTAAATGTCTGGCATGCACCACCGCGTACAGCACGACCTACGCCTCGACTATTGTCTTTTCCGGCGATGCCATGGCCGACACCATACAAGACATGCACGAAACTGCGGCGAAGAAGGCGCTGGGTAATCTCATGTCATACTGCACAAAATGTTCTGTTGTGACGGCGAATGTGGACGACACAGAGAGCGGGACCGACAAGCTCGTCACGTGGCATACCAGAATCAAACACAGAATTGAGTACGACACATTTGCGGCCAGGATGCCGTCGAAACGCGCTCTAGGAAAGAGAAAGCACCTTGTCTCAAATTTGAAGTCCAAGGCACGTAAGAACAACGTTGCACGCACGACTTCATCCCTGACTGAGGGCGAAATTTGTGATATTTCCCGTGAGTATGCATGAACGCCGTCCCGTTCTGACGCCCAGTGAGTGTAATATGTGAATTGCCGTGACTGTAAAGTCCATGCTGCTGTCCTTGAATTTCACGTGAATAACTTCGCGGAGTCTTATGCCGAGCGCTTCGCCCATCTCACAGCGGCAGTACATCTGTGTTTCGACAAACTCATGATCCTGTAGTGTGTCTTTGTCTGATTTACGAATCCTGACCACCATCTTTGTGTTTGCGTCGCAGTCGGCAGTGCCACGGACGCATAATTTGGCGCGTAGTCCAATGCGTTGGAGATGCGAAGGCATACACGAGTCTGTGAGCTCCGTCACACGACTATGATAGACTGTCTCGAAAAAAAAAAGATGATTGTCTCATAAATCTACACACACGCAAAGACTGTCGAATCTGAGACATGAACGATTTCCTACTCTGGTTTGTGATCCCCCTCGCGGCCTTATACTTCATCATGTATGGCAAGTTCGCCTTGCGATTGAGTGGGATGCCCAAGGATAAATTCTATGTCATCTGGGGTGGGTTACACGGAAAAGTAATACTATCTGCGTTTGTGTTGACTTTTATTTTGTCGGGCATTGGTAGCATCCTAACGTTCTATCTGCATGTCCAATTCACGACAAATGATAATATATATCCAGCGTTCTTATTCGGAGGACTGAACGTCTCATATATTCTTTATATCTACGCCGTCGAGAGTGAAAACATAAAATTCGTCAGGGCCTGTCTATGGACAAATGTGGTTGGGTACATAATGTTATTTGTTTATTCTATTTTCACATTCCACGTTGACGATGCGGTTGTCGACAACCCTGCGCTGTTGTATGTCACACACATCTTCAACGCAGTGGCGATCTTCCACGTTGTTGTCATGGATTTAGTTTATTGGTGGAACGGCTGGATTGAGAACATTTAATAAATATTCTCTAAAGCTGTGCATGTATATACAGGAGCCATTTCTGTAAGAGACACGTATAGCTCAGACTCCGATTTGCCATCTCGTCCTGTGTGTCCATAACAGCTGCGACATATGCAGACGCCTGATTGTGCACACTGTCGCCGCGGACAACATCGCTGATTGGGAGAATGCGAATGTCTCGGCAGCTGTGAGAGTACCCAGATGTGTATGCACGGAAAGCAGCGCACAAGTGCGTGTAACACTCCGCTGTCGCAGCGTCATCCAACGTCTGATGTTTATGCAGTGTTTTTTTGATGCCCTCGTACAGGCACGTGATGGCGTCATCCTTGGCTTCCATACGTTTCATGTGCTCGGCGTCGGAAAACGCTTCCGTGTGCAGCATGTGCATCTGGGTCCGCAACATGACGGCATGCAGGTCGTGGGAGCTGCACGTGGCACATTCATAGTTCTCTCCCTTTGAAACCACAACCGGAAGCGGCGGCAGTGGCAGTGTCACAAGAACGAGGGCGACGTGTGAGTCGATAATGTGCTGGTCAAGTTCCATTTCTCGGTGTTGTGTATGTCTGTCTACATGCTGTAATTCATTTTTCTGGTAACGGTTTGTAATTCCCCCGTTTCCGTTTTGCTCTCATTATGACACAACACGCGACACATACGAAGAAGCCGAAGAACCCGGCCGCCGCGAATAGGACCACCTCGACTGACGGCTGTGTCTCACTCACCGGCACGGACGTGCCGTTTGGAGGGGGTGGCGGTGCAGGCGGAGCTGGAGCTGTGAAGCGACGAGCCTTTTTCGCTAGCGTGGCCAGACGATACGTCGCCCACGTGACACAGGAGTGTGTCTCTGTGCCGTTCGTGTTGTTAATCAGATGAGTTCGATCGGGCATACACGACCAAGTGCAGTCGCCTGGCGTCCAGAACCATTGCTCGTCCATGGTCACATTCGACAGGCCGAGTGGTGTGTCACATCTAATACAAGCAAAGTTTTCGAGTCTATATCCTATCTCACAGACCACCTCCAACGGAACCTCTGGTGCGGCCACCCAATCGCTCGTTTGCCAGTTTTCTATGTACACGCACTCGCTGCTATTGCTTGTTGTGGTCAATGTGTAGAAGTCAAAGCACTGCCACGTGCATTCCTGCAGGTACCGCGCGTTGGCGGGTTTCGGCGACTGGCATGGGATGCAATGTGAGCAGTTACGGGGCTCTGTTCCACGGATGCTGCCGTCGCCGCACAGTGAACACTGCTGGCATCTTTCTGGTTCGAATAGCTTTGTGTAGGTCCCCTTGCACGCAAGTTCGCAATCGGTTGCCTTCCAGTAACTATTCCACCACTCGTTCTTGCCGCAGTCGGTGCACGTTGCGTCTTTATGCACCGAACAGGCCGAGACCTGTCTCATGCCAGTACAGTCGGTGCAGATTGCGCACGTCTCGTCTTGGAATGCTGTGCCATTGACTTTGTACTCGAGTCCGTCTTTGCATTGTGGGTTAGAGTGGGGCACACAAACGTCACGCGAACCTTCGAAGAAATGTCCGTCCGCACAGCGCTCCTCACAACTCAAGTCGTCGTCGACACGGCCCACGCTCGTGAAAATAGAGTTGTTGCCGAGCCGCGAGTTGCACAGATGACACTCTAAACATTCATCTGACGTCCGCAGGTACATACCCACTGCGCACTTGGTAGGTGGGCAGTACACACAGCTTGTAAATGGCGCTGCTGTGCTGTTGCGTTGTTGTGCTTCGTAGAAGTTCGTGCTATGTGAACACGACGCGTGACACGTCAAGTTCATGTTGAACGCGCTACGCGGCAGTGCAGAGCCATCAGGAAACTTTGGCATGCTTTCGGGGGGGCATACAACACACTGTTGAGAGGACCACACGCTACTGGAACTGTCGGTGTATGACGTAGAGACAAGGTGAACGAGTTGGTGCTCGTCGCAGGTCACCTGGCAGTGCTTGTAGAAGGCACTCCCGTCTGCAGTATATGTGCCGTTGCGCACGTAGGAACTCTCGCATGCCGTGAAGCGCGCTTGCCGAGAGACGTTACACGGCTCGAATTTGTAGAACGTGTCTCGCTGGCGGTTGTTGTCGAGTTCTAGAATGACTTTTAGTGTCGACAAGGGCGTGCATCGCTCGCAGCGTGCGTCAGTCTGAAAGTACCCGCTCTTGCAGGTCCAAGAACAGTTGGAGCGATTCGTCCACTCGGCGTCTCTTGGTCGCAGCAGCTCGTCACACGGACCACACTCCTCGTTCCGGATGTTTGTGCAGCCGTTCCATCGCAGACCCGCTGTCTGTCGACACGTGTCGAACAGGCTCGTTGTGCACGGAACACACGTCTGACCGAACTGATAGAACCCATCTCCGCACACCCAGTCTTCGCAGTTCACGGACGTGTTCAGAAACACGGCATTTGCGGTGACTTCACAGGCGGAACAGTTGGGCTGTCGACCTGCCGGCAACAGCGCCTCGCATGCGGGTGCGTAAAATCCAACTGTGCACTTTTTGTCACTGCTTTCACAGGACACACACTTGCCCGTGTCTGCGTGGAGGTAAGCGTCTTGCGTACACTGCTGCAGGGCGATGAATGGAGGAAGCTCGACACTCACCGCATCGGCGAGTGGAAGTGGACACGTCTCCTCGTCGTCAGAGGTAACGTACACTCCAACAAGACCCTGCATGTTCGTCATTGCGTACGGAACCTCGACGTGGCATTGGGCGACCATAATTTCCATGGGACCGGGAATGCTCATCGCACAACCCACGGACGGTCCAGGCCACATCGGCGAGAAGTTTGCATCGATCTCTATAAGTCGCACCTTGTACAGACACCCGCTGAGGGCGACGTCACGAGTACGGATGTAGGTCACTGCGTGCAGGCGCCGCCAGTTCAACATGTCATGTCCCATCTTGAATGACGACAGTCCAAGACGCGTGAGGTCATCGTCTGTCGGAATACGAAGTATACTGAAAATTATGGTGCGGTTATTCTTGATGGTACGCACTGCATGTTCACTGAGCGTAGGAATCAACTCGAAGACATCAAGCGCAACCTGTGTCTTGTCCTTCTCTTCCGTGACTTGGCTTACCAATGACTCGTAGCTCACGCTGCGAATCACATTCACGAATATAGGTTGGTTTTCGTGGATGCTATGCAGGAAGACATGCGGTTGAGACCACTGTCCAAATGACGCCACAGATGCTACGGCAGCGGTCCAGAAGACGGAACCTGTCAGCATGACCTGTAATTGCCACGATGTTGGTGGCACCAACGACTCGACCACAAAATATACGCTGACACCGCCCGTCAAAGACATTCGCGATCGGTTCCCGATCTCGCACACATTCTCGCACTGATTGCGTGCGATGACAAACACGCGAGAAATCTGAAGACCCCGACATTCCGTGTACACGACCACAGTCGTATTTTCCAGGCCATCGTTGTGTATGCTGAACTGATCGAACGTCACACTGGCTTGCGGTGGTAGAGTTAAAGACATGATACCGACACGATCCGCCGTCTTGCATCGCATGGTGACGTCAAAGTGCATGGATGTCTGTACATTTTTCATGCATGCATACGCACACGTGTGCACAGGCTGACTTGTCCACTCCGAAGGGTCCACGTAACGTATGCCATCGTCACAAAGTCGGAGTCTGGTGTAGTTGAGATACCGCTCTCCAAATGCAAAATACACGCTGCTGTCTGTCGCAGATCGTGAGCAGCCAGGTACACACGACTGCAAAAGATATTCTCTTCTGTTCGTGTATGACAACAGCGCAGATCCAATGCTGAAGAAATACGTGGTGGGTAGGGTCGTGCTGGATCTCACCATTTGTATTGACGTTTGGGAGTTCGGCTGCACAGTGCACTTCCAGATCATCTTTGGATCATCGAAGCTCAAAATAAACGTCTCATTTGTCAGCCAGACACCAGACAATGGGTTCGCCTGGATTGTCTCCGTGTTCTGAAATTCGAAGACGGAAGGTTCGGGGTCTCCGTCGTTCATCGTGTACTTCAGGACGCCGGTGCTTTGTCGCAGTAGTATATCGTAGCGTGCCAATATCACGTACGTTACTTCCAGTCGGCGACCTGACGTTGCCATCACGACGACGGCGTCGTTGCCAGAGAAAAATGTATTCTGCGCGGTGATTGGAAACGCATTCGTGAAATAAGGAGATGCTTCTTCGTACACACAATGTTCATCGCACAAGTCCGTACACTGCCAATCCCTCAACACCATGCTGTCTTGCGCATTAACACGATTGTTTGTGTTTTCGAAAAGGTAGTATGAAGGCGTCCCGTCGGCATGCATCACGGCATCTGTTTCATATTGACGCCTTATGTTTTGATTGGTCAAATTGAAGCAAAATGACACTTGATTGGTACTGCAGAGCATGGTAGTCAATACACTGTCGTAAAATGACACCGCACTCTGTACCATGAAAGCATCCGATGCAACAGCACAGACACTCTCAATTTGCGCGTCTAGTTGAGACAGTCGCGTGAGCACACCGTCGACGGACAAACAGTAAATAATCTTGCTGCTGAACACAACGGACATGCACTGTCCGGTGACGAAAACACCAGAGCTTCCCAGGAGAGATGGCTGTGTGCTGTAATTCAGAGGTATTGTGTATATGGAGTCATGCGGACACGTCTCTGAAATGACCCCCCCCGAAACCGCCAAAGTATGGTGACTGACAATACCGGACGGTCTGAACTTCTCGATGCGTGCTTGCATACTTTTGTCACATCCGTATGTGTTGTTCGTGGCCCGTAACAGAAACTTGCCTCCCGTGAACTCCGACCATGCTGCGTTGTATGTGGTGTATGTTGAATCGTACGATGCATTCACACATACGACCGTGGTTGTGGGCACCGGTGTGCTTGTCGAATTCGTCGTGCGAGAGACGGTGGTTGTCAAGTTCACAGAAATGCGAAAGCATTCGTCGCAATTTTGAATCCCGGTATCCGCGTCGATGATTACGAGCGACTGATCTCCGAGCATTTGTTGGGTGTAGATCGATACACGCCATCTGGAGATTGAAGTCGCTGCATAAATGCCTCGGTCATCTGGCACAAATGCTGCCAGTGTGGCGTTCGTTGTGTCTGTCAAATCAAGGTTCAGGAATACATCTCCCGAAAATGCAGTTGTGATAGATGATTTTCCAACTTCGTAAGACATGTCCATGAACCTGCTCGAGTAGTGAACAGCGACTGCCGAAGTGTTCAGCAACACACGACGAGGAAACGCGGCATCCTGATCGGTCACCGTGTTCTGCATAGGCAGCAGTGGATACTCCGTCGCCGGGTCCCTTGACCAAGGTCGACACGCCTCATCAAAACTCACCGAGACCCCTCCGGGGTTCATGTCGTTATCGACGATGTCGTCGGCATTCCAAACACAGACCCGACGTTTTGTTTCGTCTACACTGTCGACACTCAAGAGTACGTTTTCGAAACTAGAGAACATATGCTTGCCACCCACCCGTTCGAGAACGTTGGCATGCAAAGGGCTGTGTGATTGTGTGGTATACCCACCCGGATCAGTCACATGTTGGTCACCGTGCACGGCCTGAGCACAGCGGGCATTGTGAGGTAGAACACATGGCATTAGCACGTCGCTGGCCGCGCACACCACCGACCTGCACCGTCTGTTACATGTGCGGTGTGGTGTGAGGTCAACGGTTACGCCCGTCATGTCATTGTCACACGCTCCTTTCTGACAGTACACGGTACGGTCAGCGCTTCCGTCAAAATACGACCCTGTCACGGCTCCCCTTGAGAAACAATCTTTGCACTTGGGGATCTTGATTGCATTTTCTTCGTCCCATTCACATGTTGCGTAGTATGTATCCTCGCCACACGAAATATTGAATTGGTCCTCGGGACATTCGACACAGTGCCCATACGTGGATTCCTTACGATTGGAGTGGGTGTTCGTGGACTTGCCTTGACATCCCTCGAAAAATATCTTGGGTAGATTGCCAGACACATCCGCTGCGACGAACGCTTCCTGTTCTTTTGTCATGCACAGACGCACGTCATACAAGTCAATGCACGGTTTACACTTCTTCCACATTTTGTCCTCGGTCCAGTCGAAAACCTCGTCTGCACCGCACAGTGTTTCGGTACACTCCCTTGCACATCCTGCTCCCCATGTTGCGTATCCATGGATCACAGCGGCTTGTGCTCGTGTTGGACTCGTGTGTCCACAGTTCTCGCAGCTTGAACACGCAAGCGTCCGCATGCTGTTCACCGCGAGGACAACCGGACTTATGTCGTAGTTGGAGTCGTCACTCACGTCCCACAGCGACTGCTGCAGACCGGAGTCGATGTGCACCGGACACGCAGACGCTTGCATGAAGGATGCGTCCCAGTCGTTTGACGGCGTGAATATGACGCAGCTGTGTACGTTGCACGCAAACGGGCCTTTGCAGTACCCGGCGTCGAAGCTGCGGTTCTTGTACATGACCAGACTCGCATCGACCTCCAGCATGTCTGAACTCACCCTGTTGCTGTCTCCATCGCATCTCCTGCGACACTGGAACGTGGCCATGTCCTGTGTCATGCCAAAGAGACGCCCGAAATCGAAGCCACCCAGACCGATACCCGTGCCTTTCTCGTCACAAAGAGCAGTTCTGACCATGTACTTTCGCGCTCGACACACGCCTCCTTCATCCGAATGTCCCGCGCGATTCATGCAATCAACTCTCACCTCATCGCTTTTACAGATCTGACACGCTGTGCATTTCCCACCACCAACTGTCACCTCGCAGCCCGTGCGATAGAAACTGTCTGGACATGCCGCACAATTCGTGCACGTCGAACTTCTGACTTGATTTGCATACGTTCCGTTTCGACACGCGGTGCATATGCGGTCAGTCGAAGCATCCGAGAACTTGCCCTTTGGACAATCCGGACAGGTAGCAGTTCTCGCGTCCTCCTGCTGTCCGTCCAAGCAGCTAAAACATAATGTCCGGTCTAGGTTCGATATCTGCTTCAGGTCCGTGCATGTCAGACAACTGGTCATGCCAGCCCTGTTTGTATACAAACGGCGAGGTTTCGGTAGATCGTTACATGACAAACAAGCTGTGGAAGCAGACAACGGACCGTACTTGCCAGGAGCACAGTCCGTGCAGACTGAAGCGGAGACGGCAGAGTACTTGCCCGCTGCGCATGGCTTGCAAACTGTAGAACTTGATGCACCTGTGACACTCGAGTTCAAGCCCGCCGCACAGCTCGTGCAGAACGTTTGGCCTGTGGCCGTCTGATACTTGCCAGGCTCGCATGCGTCACAGTTTCCACCGTCGGATGTTGCCTTGTAGTAACCAACAGAGCAGTCAGTGCATAGATTGTTGCCGAGTGGTGTGGTCGTGTGACCCGTTGCCTTACCCATTGCACATTTGGAACAAATAGATAGACCATCACTTGGACTGTAATAGTTCACAGCACAGTCTAAGCATACTGTGGCGCCTGTTTCGCCGTAATATTTGCCTTGACTGCAAGTAACACACGTTGTCTCTGCGATTGCTCCCTGTGCAGTGGAATACTTTCCCGCCGCACAGCGAGTGCACTGCGAGGCTCCGGCTGATGAATACTTTCCTGCTTCACATTTGGTGTCGCACGTGGCCTGTTCTGTAGAGCCTTGGTAGTATCCAGCATTACAAGGCGTGCATGCGAAGTTGGGGCTATTGGCATTGGTCGTAAACTTTCCGGCCACACAGCTACTGCATACGGTTTTTCCTGTTAATTCTTGGTATTTTCCGTTGTAGCAATTCGAGCATGCACTGGCGCCATCTGCTGCCGAGATCTTACCTACTTCACATTTGGTGTCGCAGGTGGCCTGTCCTGTAGAGCCTTGGTAGTATCCAGCAGTACAAGGCGTGCATGCGGAGTTGGGGCTATCGGCATTGGTGGTAAACTTTCCGGCCACGCAGCTACTGCATACGGTTTTTCCTGTTACGTCTTGGTGTTTTCCGTTGTAGCAATTCGAGCATGCACTGGCACCATCTGCTGTCGAGATCTTTCCTACTTCACATTTGGTGTCGCAGGTGGCCTGTCCTGTAGAGCCTTGGTAGTATCCAGCAGTACAAGACGTGCACGCGGAGTTGGGGCTGTCGACATTGGTGGTAAACTTTCCGGCCACACACGATGAACATATGGATTTCCCAGTAGAATCTTGAAATTTCCCGTTGTAGCAATTAGAACACTCAGAATTTGCAACAGAAACCTTGCCTAGACCACACAAGCTGCATTCCACTGGTTTTTTACAAACGGACTGAAAAGTATAATCACAGTTCATTATTTTCCAGTCTGTAATGTCGGTACACTTGTTTGGATTTTCTCTACTGGTTACAAATACGTAACAATAATTTGCACCTGCTTTAATCCACCATTCAGTTTTTATAAGGTAGTTACCATCACACTCATTTAACGCATTTAAACTTGCCTTTACAGCAGCGTAATTGCTCCCGTCACCATCAAACAATTCTGCACCCGACGCTGCCGTGTAATAAGTTGTACATGGATCATTGTATGGATCCGCCGCCGTAATATCTTGTTGTGGATACCATTTACTCTTCCGTATCTGGTATTTAACCGATAGAACTCTCCAGCATTTTGGTTCAGACGACAAGTGTGTCCATCCTACCGAACATCCAGAGTCATATTTCCCTGCCGCACACTGGCATTCAACGTGCACTGTCCCGAATACCAAAAACAACCCAAATAATAATCTGGATATTCGCATACATCCGCGACACATATCGTATATATTACCCCTCGCTTACAAATACATGCATGTATACTTCGCATATTGTCATACACGTGCAATCATATTAATACATCCTCGGCATATTTAGCATAAACCCTACATGTGCATGTGGATGATATGGTTATCCATTACCCTCCAAATATGTGTTGTATTTGAGTTGATGCTCTGCAGACTCATTGCAATATTCGCGAACACGGCGAGAAATCCGACCCGAAAATTAGCCGACGGCAGCTTCTTTGCCAGCATTTCGGCGACTATTGCTAACATTGTTTTTCTCCCCGTGACACTCATGGGTTCAATTGCCGACGTCACAGTTCAGCAGTTGTCCTTGTGGTTCTCCATTATATTTCTTTTCAGCGTCATAGCCATTCTTTCCGAGGCTAGCGGTGGACTGGTCGTCTTGTTCGCAAACACATACAACACCGGTATTGGCGAGCTCATGCACACCCTCGTGATCTCTGTCGTGCGCTTATTTGCGCCTTTGGCCCGTCTCCTGCTACCATTCTACAATGCATTTGTTTACATCAGCGTCGTGTTTTGGTCCAACACGTTCCTGCCCTTCGTGTACGTCAACGTCGACGTTATTCCGTCCGTCTTGCTGAATTTGAGCATGATGGCCTCTACCCTGGCCTTCTCGTGCAAGGCGTATGTCGAAATCGTCGTGCAGTGTGCCACGGAGGTGTTCGAGAAGGACGAGAGTGTCAGTCCGTTCTGGGTGAACGACTTGCGGTGTGTCGCGAGTCCGTATGCGATGACGCTCGACTTGATGACACCTGGAATCTACATGCAAAAGAGCGCCGTGAGCATTCAGACGATGTTGCAGGGAAGCTGTGGATCCGCGGCAAGCTTCGTTACCGTTCTACTCTACCCGCTCATTGACTACAATATGTACAAGGCGATACACGGCGCCGTCAACGCCGTTCTGCATGTCTTCATCACGATGCCGATATGGACGTCCAATCGGTGTTCTTACGCGAAGAAGACCTCGGACCACGCATACACTGATCTGGAAGTGAAATTGATGTGTGTGCCTGATCTCAGCGCGATTTCCTCGATCGTCCGAGGCACATTCAACGCATTCGGGTTGTTCGTAGACAACTTCTTGGACGTTGCACTTGTCGTCGTCGAGACTGCCGTAACCGGCAAGGCGCCCACGTGCGCCCACCCCTCGGTGCAGGCGGTCTGGCAGAGTGCCGGTGAGGTTTTCGGGACACAGAAGCTGCAGGTCGTAGGACTCACAAGGAGTCTGTACGCCGTGACCGACGGCACGTCGGTGACGTACCAGTCTCTTTCAGGTGCGGGTATGCGTTCGTCATTTGCGCTGAATACGTGGCCGTTCGAGGTCGACCTGTCGCTCGGCCTTGCAGCTGTGCGGTACGCGGAAGCAAGCGACGCGGACGACGAAGGAGGAGAGCGAACTGGGATTTTCGGGTGTAAATGTTTAGACGAGAATGGCGGATTGCAGATCCTCTGCGCCAGTGTTCCATACCAAACACACCTCGCCGAGGACGAAGCGGAGAATGAAGCGGCGACGGTACACCGCGTGCGTTTCATGAACGATAACGCAAGAGTCGGTCTGACGTGTGCGACCGTCGTCGTGCGCGTTAACGCGCTACGGTTCTCGCGCAGGCGCTTCTCGACACCATCGATGCGGCCGACTGTCGAAGGGGGCTTTGGTGACCCGTTCGACACGCGTGGAGATACCGGGGAAAAGTACGCGACTTCGCACGCAGCCGACGCATCTGTGACCGTGATGCCCCTGTGTACGGTGGAGGGGTCTGTCTTCTGTATGCCCTCTCCGAATAACTGTTATCCGTTCTGCATGGGTCTGCACGCGGCCGGACAGTCCACGCAGAACATTTCGCTGATGAACTCTGAGACGTGGAATGAGTACACCAGTCTCGGACAAACCGACTGTGTCGTCAGCGAGTCCGAGCGGGCGTGCACGGCAGGCACTTCGCTCGCCGTGAATGATGGGGCAGGGGTAAGTATACGCGGCTGTAGCACAACGCTGTGCTCGCCGGACGCCGCCACTACGACATTCATCAAGAACGTACACGACATGCAGAATCGGTCAATGAGCACATGGAATGCTAACGAGACCTGGGGCTTCATCCGGACCAACGACCAGCCGTTTGTCATCGCCGGTGATATATTTTTGTACCAAAAAGAGACGGACGAACGCAACCGCGAGGGTCTTGTCTTCGTAACGCGACTTTACGACAACAAACGTGGTGACTTTAGTCTACAGCAAGAGCAACTCGGGCTGGTCACGAACAGTGATGCCATCAAGTATGTCGAATGTGACACAGAGGATTGCTTTGACCATGCGATACTCGATAACCACATCGTCCTACCAGACCAGTTCTTTACACGTGGGTCCTTCTTGGCAACGGTGTCTGAGTGGGCTGTACACTGGGCGGCCGTGCCGGACCTGAATAGGTGCTCTGTCGTTTTTGACTACTGCTCCGCCACCACTGCTGGACTGTTCACGTACAACATGCATCGACCGCGGATCTGGACGATACGAACCGTGCACAGCACCGACGAATTAGGGAAGGTCGACTCGACCATCAACAATTATGCCTCCTTCATGGTCATCCCAGACTGGTTTCGTTGTGAGATATCGCAAAACGAACAGTGTCAGCGCTTGGCAAACATGAAGGTGACGGGCCTCGAGTACATGAACCCCGACAACCTACTCCTCACCGTGATGGCGGCAAGTCCGGCGCACTGGGACGTGTCGCGCGACGACATTCGTGTCGGTATGCCGTTCGAGTACCGCTACTACTTCATTCATCCAAACAAGCACGACTGTACGAGTCCAGGCATATCCGACGACCCAGTGTACACATGCTGGCGAGAGCAAAGTGCGGGCATGTACAACGCGTCGGATAATCTGCTCGTCGAGGCCGGCAGCCTGTGTCCGGCGATGCAGCGGATGCCAAAGTGGGGATCGTTCGCCGCCGAGCTTGGCACCGGCGCGGTGTTCGGGTTGACGATGGTGCTTGATCTTTGTACCACACTGCCGGTGCTCCTCAGCGTACCCGACGGAATGAACGAAATTTTCGCGGCCCGCAGACACCCCACATTCCAAAGCATGCTCGACACGAACGGTGTCAGGTTGTTCGACTTTGACGGCATTCTGATCTCCGTGGACCGTGCGGCGTTCCATGCCGGGAACACCTTGTCGCGCATAAGCATGCTATTCGACGACCGTCCTGGGTTCGAGTTCATAAAGCCCGTTCTGATTGGTACGGGTCGCATCTACCAGTACACGGTTGGGGAGGTACAAGCAGAAGAGTTCATCATGGGCGGCATGTCGAAAACGCTGCGGGCCATTCCGATACAGGCGTTTATTGACAAATTGAGTGGAATCACGCAGTCTCCGCCGGCAACGCCAATGGCCGTTACCGGCTCTGCAGGCAAGACAAACCTGGTGCAGATGTTCACGTCGACATTCAGCTCAACAGTGTCCTGGAGTAAAGTCACGGTTCGAATGTGCCGGAAACTTGCAATCAAATTACTTCGGAAGTCCAAAAAAAATAAAAAAGTATTGACTGGTGCTAGAGACCTGACCCGCATGCTGCTCGTGTCTGCGTACGACTCCGAGGGTGACTTCAAACGAGACATCTTCACGAGCATGAGGGTGGTCTGTGACAGTGCGGGACAGGTAATTGGACGCACAAGTCCGTGGGGGCAGTTTGTGCGACATTCGTGCATGATTTGGCCAGACTCACTGGAGGCTGTCTTGAAGACCATATTCGTGCTCTTTGTGGACTACCCTGTCATGGACTGTGTGTGCAAACAACCAGTCGGGTTCAATGCTGTGGACGTACTCGAGGAAGTATGCCTACCACGAATTATGCCGATGGCAGCAAAAGCGTTTGTGTTGAATGAAATCCCGGAAGCTGATCCAAACACACAACCCAAAACACAGTGCTTCCTGGTGATGGACTCCGTCAACGATAAGTTGCTCAAGGTCATGGACCCTGTGCTCTCACGAATGTACAAGGCACAGACCGCACTGGAAAGTGGCATAGCAGCCCTCGTGTCCGTAGACTTGACGGGTGCATCGACTATGGGTTCGGGCTGTACCGACTGGACTACCTCCCCGTTTGTCGTCAGTATTCTGCCAGAGCCCGTCGACTACTTCATGGGATGCATGGAAACTATAGACTGTCGAAGTCGATGTCTAGACCCGATGCGAGCATTCGAAACTTCACTGAATGCATACCGTGCAATGAAGGGTGTGCATAGTGGCTTCGAGCGCACGATCGACATACAGACAAACAGCCTGTACTTCAGCACAAAGGACGAGTTCGACGGCAATCACTTGGCGCCGTTCGTGGTGTACTCGGTGATTTTACTCGAAGCAGACTTGTGCAAGCATGTATGCAGCATGTCCTCGCAAGACTCGTCGCGCTGTGTCTCTGTGGCTGGTATGGATACACAGGGGCAGTCGCGACCACAGGGCTCCATTACACAGGCGTACTACTGTGTTCCGGCCAGTGTCACATTGTCTGTTTTCAAGGGCTCGATTCCGGACAGTCACTACAGCGGCCCGATGTATGCAGACGCCGCGCTGCGCGACTCTGTCGTCACGGCAATGAGCCACGGCACCACCCACAACGCCCTGCGTGGCAAAGGAGAGTGGATGGTTCTCTCTGCCCGAGATTTCGACACCGGAGTATATAGTGTGTGGGTCCTGCCCGGTGGCAACACCGGCATTTCGGTCAAGCTGCTCCAGACTGTCGACTTTCACCTGTCCTCATACGCTGACATATCCGACGTCAACGACGCGCGGTGGAACGTACAACAAATCCACAAAGTCTTTGTACTGGCGGCCAGCAGCAAGCGACGGTGGATGACAGTTTATGTGTCGGCGTCGCGCACCGAGCCGTACATGTTCGAAAACAAGGTCTGTGTTTTCTTTTACATTGACACCGACAGCGAGGGCTCTTTGTACGACGGCAGCATAAACGACTGCTCCGGGTACCACGACACGATCTTCAGTCCGTCTCAGCGCATCGTGTGTCTCGACAACGATTGCTCTGAGGTGATTCGAGTTCCGCGAGAGACGGCCGCAGCGGTATTCGACACAATGGCTGGATATAACAAAACATGGCAAGCAGACGAACCGGCTGCTTTCGACTGGACTGTGCTGAAATCAAGGACGTTCAAAATGACGCAGAATCAACGGTCGATTCTCGACATGCCAGACACACCAGAACTGACTGTGGTGAGTGGCAACCGAGTGCAACTCGCCAGCCGGCAGATGTCCGCGATCGGCAAAGTCGACACGCGCAGTGCGGACGGCACCTTCTCCGTGCACATCCCCATGACTGGCCGGTCAGACGCACAAGAATCGTGGCTGCAGAATATCGACATCCGGATACCTCCAACGGACGGAGCACAGGTGCAGCTGCGCGTTGGTGCGTCTATGCCGGTGAAGCAGCGATTGGAGATTGTCGTGAACTGCTCGATTTCGTCCTGTCAGGGCTGCCAAGGCAGTGGACCCATGGAGGTAGACCTGCAGAATAAATGCTTCGCTGCCGCGTCTTGCGGAATTGCGGTTTGTGTCGGCACGCCAGTGAACATGCAACGACCCTTATGTCAGATGGCCAGCTTGATCGGCACCAACTCGGATATGTTTCGTGTTTCTCTGGCGTCGTTCTGGGACACACTTTCCCGGACCATAATCGGTGTTGTCGAGCTCAGCGCGAATCGCAGAAAAGTGTACGAGGTCTCGTGGCCGGCGGAGATTGTGCAGATGGGCGTCTGTAATACAAAGGACGCCGTGATCGAGTTCTGGGCGGTGTTCGGCGCCATGGTAGGTTCGGCATCGGCAGTCAACCTGGACAACACCGCAAGTTACGGCGGCACGACAATGTCCACATCCAAGGAGGCCCGAACTGCGGGCCTGCGCGTTATGTCCGCTACTGCATTTGTCGAGCTGATGTCACACATCAGCATGGGAGTCGTGTACGCGCCCATCATCGCGTGGAAAATGATGGAGTGTCAACTGAACAGTGCGTTTGTCGTAATCACTGGCGGTGGAAACACAATGCGAGTCGGGACGGCGAAGTTTGACAAGAACGACGAGGCCGCGATCGGCATGTGCATGCAGGAAAAAATCAAACAGGAACTCCGCGACATGGCGAGTCCCTCTGCCGACGCAGACCTGCAAAGGGACATGTCAGGCGTTGGCAGCAATATTGTATCCATGGTCAGTGGTGGGATGATGGGACCTATGCCTTTCACATTCGATGCAATGTGTGCATGGGCGCTGGGTGTTATCAAGGGTCTAATGAACGTTGTGCAGGTCCTGGACTGGACCAACTGCAAGCTCCCGAGTATCGACAACGCCGTCGTGTCGCGGTGTGTCTGTGGGGACAAGGCTGCGCGAATCGCACAGCAGCAGCGAGATGCAAAACGAACGGTGGACTCCTTGTGGTGTTACGGTCCGCTCATGCTCACGGACACTACGGGCAATGATGTGTTGATCTGGAACCCATACTCGCTTTCGGAAATCTTCCGCATGCAGGAGCGCGGGTCGAAATCAAAAATCGTGGAGTATCTTGACTGTATTTCAATGGATCGTTGTAACTTCGCGAGGCTTGTTCCGGCGTCTGCGGGAACAATGGAAGACTACATATTATGTCTCAAGGAGGCCCCATTCACGTTATCACAAAAAGAAGAAGACGAACACTGTATACGTTTCCAGAAATACACAGATTGCATCCACGAGGAAGTCGACTGCGAGTCTCTCAAGCCGAAAAACGACGTTTTCGATGCACAGGGGGTTGAAGTGATGCAGGTCATCACACGCTGTCGCAACAACTATATCAACAAGAGATGGGACGAGGCATCTGTGCTGCTCGGTCTCTTGGAGCACAATGCATGGACGAACAACCTACAGGCCAGCGTGGAGGCCCTAGCGTGGGTACCCGACCAGGACTACCTCGCTGGGTACAGGAGACAACTGTCCAAGCTCAGTGCATTCATGCAGACTTTCGTGGAATTCGACGCATCCACGTGGGCGTGTCTGCAGACGGCGCTGCTCAACAAGCAGTGGAAGCACAACTGCGCCGAACTTTCATACAGTAACGGCGTGTTTCCGGCGGCGTCGGACGCGCTGACTTTCTTCGAGTACCAAGTCACCACGGACACGTACACATTTGTCGACATGGATGCATGCCAGTCATTCTCGGGGAGGGTAACCGAGAATCACGCCTCGAGTATGACATACCCGAAGATGGTGTGGGACGGCGACAGTGCGAACGCAGTGCCGGTGGCGGAGTTCCACCGATTACGACAGGCAGACGTTCATTCAAGGCACGCCCAGGCAGAGCAAGAATTGGACGACCTTATGCACTCCGTCATCGCGCCCGTCCTGAAACGATTCACAGAAGAAAAAATTGACGACATTGTGACGACGTTTTGGTCGATGGAGGGCGACTACATACATCAGTTGGTTGACTGTTACATTTTGGGTCCGTACGCGGCAGCGGACATGCTGCCGGCATTCAAAACGTCCGGTCATAATTTCAAAGTGCCGCAGTATCACCGCGGGTCTGCCGACAGTCGCGAAATCAAATTTGACCTGCACATGAGTGGATCAGACACACGCAGAAAGCTAATGGACAAGGTCATACACCACGTATCTGGAGTTAAAGATGAAATATTACTAGCCGTGGTGAAAGACACTCTGGACAGATTGCGAAAAACGTACGGAGACAAGCGCAGTTTGTACTGCCAGTGCATAGACGGCAGGCGGTCTCTCGCATGTTGTATGACAAACCACGATGACCTGCAGAGTTTCGGACACACATTCGCCGCGCAACAGGTCGTCACGGATCTCAAAGATTCAGCCCCGCAGTTTCTGCAACAATTAGCACACTCCATATCAACGAGCAACTTCATTCTCAGAGACATCTGGACCGAAGGCGAATTTGCATTCGAGTTCAACTTTGATGGCGCCAGTGCCCAAGAGTTGGCGGAGGACTACATGTTCAACTTCGAACAGACGATTTACCATTACGACGACTCTGAAATCATACAGGGTAAAAACCACACGCTCTGGTCTATGTGCATGAGTAGTCTGAAGGCGTCCTTCTTCAGCATGCCTCTCAGACGCCGACCGGACGACACACTTGAAGTCGACGTCGACACAATATTCGATCCAACGGAACCCCCCACCGTCAACAGCGAGAGGTACCTGCATGGCATGGAACAGTTTGTCGAGCGCATGCTCGAGCGCTCAAAGGCACAGTCTCCCGTCTTCTGGACACATGTGCACAGATACATGCCCTCCGACAGCGCGTGGTGCGAGGGTGGGGCGCATCGCGTCCCAGACCATCAACGCGCCGCGGACACGGATCAGATCCACACTACACAGTTCAATGCCAGTTTAGTCCGCGCTCCACATCTTGACGACGTCCTCTACGTGGCGCAGGCGATGAACACGTGTGTCTGTGGAGCAGAGTCCAGCTACAGCAACGACACGCGCACGTGTCTGCTACCGGCCGCTTTATGTGACTCTCTCGAACCAACGCCAGACGACCACAGCCGATGGACCGCGCTCTGCATCGACAGGCAGTACTCCACCCCGTCCGATTTCATGTTTATTCGGCGGGTCATCGAGTACAGCAGCGTTACACCTGCGGATTGTTTTGAATACGACGTGAGCACCGTGTGGGGCCTGATGGACTCGAAGCAACACATGCGATGGTACAATGGGTCACATGAAGACTGGAAGCTTAGTCTGCACGAAATAGCCACGTCCGGACCGTCTGGCACGCGGCTCTCCGATTTCCTACCGGATACACCGCGCAATTTCGGCGCATCGAATGTATGGGCCCGGGAAAGCAACGCTGGCATATTCAACACACACTACGAGCACACCATTGCACAGCCCGTCTGCAACCAGAGCGTCCCGGATTTTCTGAAGCGCGACCTGTCGGAACACTTTCGAGACGTGTTCTTTCCAATGGCACACTCCGTGCACGAGACACCCAGCCATGCCGTTTGTGGCCGGTGGGTGGTGGAGTACAGCATGTATGTATTCTTGCAGCAAACGTTAGGCAACACTACGGATGTGATATTCGAACAGAGGGCAGTGGAACAAAGGTGGCGGCGTCGTTGCCAGGGCCAACTCGAACAAGTTGGCATCTGCAACCTCCGCGGAGTTTACGCTCTGTCGCCGAACGCCTCACATACATCCGCCGAGCATTGTCCGTACACTGTTCCGGTACACCACGGCTGTACTTCGTTTTTTGTAACCGACGACTGTTTGCTGATGTGCAATGGAGTCCTATACGACCCGTGCTTGTGTGACGGCGCGTTCGACTGCAACGTTTCATTCACAGAGGACAGCTGTGCTTCGGCGAGGATCATGCTGCCGCCGTCCAGCGCGTTCGACTTATCGAGCATGCACTGGCCAGTGACAGTGTGGCCTCCGCGACAATCGACGGCATATCAAGACTTCCTCGACCAAGTCAACGCCAATATGACCGTGTACGGTATAACGTTCTACTTGGACGACGACATGAGCGATTACGTGCTGATGCACACGGATAAGACCGAGGGCAGTCTACAGGACGCATTCTGCGACGATCTCACGGACTACATGGATCCTACCGCACAGCACCCCGTCGGCTACCACCCAACCACGTCCTGCTTCAAGAGTGAGACGAACATGCGTGGCTTTACGTCGTGGATGACAACAGGAGGCGATTCGGCGTGGAGCGTCGACCCAGTCCGCGTCAGAAACATGTCCTCATACTCGACTACGCTGGGGTCTGCGCATCTTACGTGTGATGCGACTGTGTACGGAATTCGCGGACACACGCTCAACAACCTCTTTATGGAAAGCAAGTGGTCGACCATGAGCCGGGCGGACGCAGCTGTGCCTGTACCCGCAGACCGTGTGTCTGAGGAGGACATGGACTTTTTCGGAGAGGGCAGCATGGACGCCCACGACACACCACTTCAGGCAAACGTGGACTCGCACCTGAAATTTCAGCACACTGTCGGGCTGGTGAGAGACTGGCTGCGGTACTACGGCGACGAAGACGATAACGGCACGATCCAAGAACGCCTGAACGAGCTGTGGCCACACTGGAATCCGATTTCCGACGACTCATACGGGGCACGGCCGCAGGATAAGTTGCACGACGGCTGCGCGATGCCGCCGCTGTTTACATGCAGTGAGCACGCCGACTGTCAAGATTTTACAAGCTCTCTACACTGTCTCTTTGTGACTACAGAAGACGACCTTGAGGACGTTGGAATTTGCGTGTCGATTGGAACGTGCTTCAGACATTCACACTGCGGCTCGTCACAGATGTGCTCCGGAAAGGGTCTGTGTGTAGACCCAGAAATCACAGTGCACAACGAGCACGACCGGCACATCGATCTACAACTGCACGCACTCGACAGCACACAGTGTCGCCTTCCCGCATACGGCCTCGGCAAACACCAAAACATTCCGTCGTTTGCGGCCGACAACGGCTTATGCGGCGTGCGCAATTTCTTCAATTACAACGAGACAACGTACACACATCGCAGCCAACGCGCCTGGCAACGTACGGACGTCCTCACGATCCCCGACCGCATCGTTCGTCCTGTTTCCTCTCACAGCAGCAGCAGGAGTGAGTTCATGAAACTCACAGACGGTCAATTTCCGACACTCTATTCAAATGCACACCAGTGCGACAGAACATATGAGCACTCAGACCACAAACTATGCAGTCCAACTCAGGAAGGCGGTATCAAGGTATCCATGAATTCAGGGACGCCATTCCCCGTAGACGTGAAGACGATTCGCACATGGACCAAAACGAAGGGCGACGTAAGCATCAATTTTTGTAATCTATACTCCGCTTCGGACGGTGTGAGTGAAATGCTAAACCCATACAAACACGTAGATGAAGCGACGCTTGAAGAGCAAGATACTTTAATTGAAACAAGGAGAGACATAAAGCGATGCCTTGACTTCGATAACATTTGCATGCAATCGACGTACACCGTGCGTGGCAGCAAAGTTGCACTCCGCCTCGTGACGGAAGTCACTGGCATGAGAGAATACCAGGTCAAAGACGTGGAAATGTGTATGGCGTTTGGAGTATGGAATCAGGCGACGGAAAAGTGCTCTGTGGACAGGATGCTTGTGCCAATTTTTGATTCGATATACACGATCCAGTCAGGATTTGTACCCGCACAGACTGACCTAGACGTATTGCGAGTGTCTTGTCCGCGGGCCTTCGGGAATGACTACGACGAAGCTCGGAATGCGTTCGAGCAACTGTACATCAAGGTAAAGAACCCGTATACGACCAACGAGAAGATGCAAATGCAAACGACTGTCAATGAAATCGTGCTTCTAATTTTCGACATGGCCACAGGCTCCTCGAAAAATAGAGGCATTGACAGCATGCAGAAATACCAAGAGAATGCAAACTGCATCAAGTATCTCTACCAGCGTTCGGGTCAAGTACACGAGTCCAATGCTCTTGCACTATCGGTGTACGGGGTCGATAAGTCTCAGGTTCCTGGAACTACGATGTACATGTTCAGTGGCACTGCGCCTGTCGAGGTCACGCTGCTGTGGTTCTGGAAGTGTGTCGTAGTGGCGAAAGAAGGAGAAGGCGGTGCTTCAACGCAATGGCTGCGTATCATGACATCGGAAACCGAAGACGGCATCCAATGCGATAACGTAGACATGCAGTCAGACATGGACATGACCCTGCGAAGACATCTGCAGTTGCAGACCGACATCTACACTCCCACGGTCGATGCACTCGTCAACGTCAATATATATACCGACATCTTGAGTACACTCGAGGACACCATCAATTTCTGGGACTTCTACCCAGTCCCGACAATTTTCTGCTACAATGCCAGCAACCAGCCCCACTGCACCACCGAACAACGGCAGTTTGGGATGGTCGACACTGCATGCGGACGCATTGCTGCGAAAGATACGTTTATAGTACCCGACCCGCTGCAAAATCTAAACACAGTCACAATGGTTGAAGTTATGACGCTATTCCTTTTCAAGCGCACCCGTGCGCAAGTCGAAGAGCAGAGCGGAATCTCTATAAACTCTCTGTTGGCCGATAAACTAGCAATCGAGGTCAACCTCGACACAATGCTGTCAAGAACAATCAATTACACAAACGCGATACCGGTCTTTGAACTGACGGCCCTGAATAACATGACCACGATCATCAGCGAAGCGGGTCTCGACATCCACCAAATCGCAACCCTCCCGGCATCTTGCACGAGTGCCACGAACGCGCTGCACAAGTCGGAATATCAACTCCTGCAGACTGTGTGTGAAAATTCAGAGACACAGATAGATAACGAACAGTCGTCCATGTACCAGAAAATCATGACGTTCCGAGAGCTCACGATCTCCAGGAAAAACTTCTTGTATGAAGACTTCCAGTGCTACAGCACAAACAATGACCTATACGCCTCCGTATCGCAGAAGACCGCGCTCATACTGACCGCCTCTTACCTGCGTGAAATATTGCATGCGTCTGCGAAATCTAAACTGGGCCGACTCGACGCCGACCAAGACATCCGCAAGCTTATGTGGGCAGACGTCGAACTGAGCAGTAACAACGTACTCCACAATCGACTGGCCGAAGCACGAGAGTATGACACCATAATGCGGGCGCGCCGGTTTCTCTGTGACAAGAACAAGGATTATTCGAAATATCAGGAAAGTAGCCTGCAGCTCAAGTTGCGGGCATGCGCCGAAAGTCTCAAGGTATCTACCGGCTGGCAGGTTCCGTCGAAGGGCAATTCTATCACACTGGAACCAAAAAGTGATTTTCTCATAGGTGGCTTCTTCTTGACGTTCTCGGCCCCGTCCTCAGCTTCCACGCAGAAACCATTTGTCGAGGAGCTGGTCGACACACCATGGCACGAGCCAGCCTACATGTATGCACAAAGACAGATGTGCTTCAAGAGCACGCTGGGAGCGACGCGCCTGTCTCCGCTATGGTCCGGAAATCTCGATGTGCAATCGTGTCCATTTACAGAATCCTGTGGTTGCGAAACCGTCGTTGGAGACGACTCGCTGCAGTACTTGGACGTTACATGCGACGACTCCGACTCCATGCTCTCGTGTGCGCGAGACTATCCCCTGTTCTATTCGCTCGTGGAGAGTAAAATGTATCCGACATGTGCCGCCAATCAACGAAAGGTGGTGTCGCTGTCAACGTACGAACAGATGAGACAGGGCAATCTATGCGCACGACGTCCAAAAGACACAACCACCTGCTCGACACACTTTGGAGCAGTCGGTGGCGTGCTCGGCGTTCCTGTCGGCGACATCCACCTTGACATTCCCGTGCGGCATTTCCAAATCGGACTGTTCTCCAACCAAAGCAAATTACTGCAGGGCTTCCTCGCTGCGGACAAGGAAAATGTAAACTCGATTCGAATGAAGAACACGGACATCGGCGGCAATT
>Ga0114974_10000892_pt1 | contig 23956 bp, 22 predicted proteins | sample S_130206_EF_Meta_FD_87318 | JGI IMG/M metagenome (GOLD analysis project Ga0114974, IMG submission 87318) | Freshwater microbial communities from Lake Simoncouche, Canada to study carbon cycling - S_130206_EF_MetaG | ecosystem: Environmental > Aquatic > Freshwater > Lake | place: Lake... | reverse complement strand
TTGTATCTTTTTGAAATACTAATAATCCTTCATATGCATTATAAATAGGAATACCATATCTTGCACCAGAATCTGCTACGACTGTTCTCGAGTCTATAGGTTCCGTTGTAGATGGATTAAATCCTTGTATTGTATTTATAGCCATTTTATGATGTTCTTAGTTCGTATAAAATTGTTGTTGCTGAAATATTATTTGATCTATACACTTTATAATTTCCAATTGTTGTTGCCGTAAATACTCCCAAGTCATTTGAATTTGAGTTATTTACATTTAAAATTCCAGTTAACGAATATGAAGAATCAACAACTATATAAATATATTGTCCAGAAGTAGTAATAGTAAATTGATACGTATGTGGATTTGTCGTACCTATAACTACTCGTCCAATTGTGCCACCAATCGTAGTATCCCATGTAGCTAGATTTTCTAACTGAGTAGATGTAAACGCTGTTACCGCAGATACTCCATATCTTACACTTCTAATCTTTGTGTATGTAAATGAGTTGGTGGATGTTATGATCCTTGCTGGAAAATTGTCAGCTCCCAATACTCCTGATGAAGAATAATAGGATGTTGCAGTTGCAGTTATTGAACTTGATCCAGTTGCAGAACCAGTTACAAATATTGGTGATGAGACATTTGTTGAAGTAAAATTATGAGTCCAATCATTTGCTGTTCCAGAAGCTGATGTAAATGTTATACTTCCTGTAGCTCCTTGTTCAATAGAAAGTCCTGATAAACCTAGTTGAACTGTTACTGTTGGAGTTATTGTTGGTGATCCTGGGTTAGTTTTAGATAGTGTACCTGATAATGATGCTGACTGTATATTTAAACTATTGTCTAACGGACTTGATGCAGTTACATGTAAAACGTAGGTATGACTGCCAGTTGTAGTTGTGTTGTAAAGCAGTTGGGTTGCGTTTGATCCAGTACTTGTTAATAAAACACCACCTTCGTATAGTGATGCACTTATTAAAGTATATCCACCTACTGCTATTGTACCAGTTACCGTATATGCATCTGTTACTTTATTAAATCTATCTGTTGCAAATGTACTATTAAAAGAAGCTGTTGGTGCTGATGGTACTGTGGGCGTTCCAAATATAAATTTAAGTCTTCCATTAACATATGTTACAGCTACGTTGTTATCATAATCAGCTACTTCAATTTCACTTAATGGATTATTGCTTGAAGATACATAAGAAATTGATCCTCCTCCAAAACCGCTAGCAGCTGCAGATTGCGATATAAAGGTTGGATCAATATATGATGCTGTTGCAGCAATCGATGCGCTTATGGCTAAAGATGCTCCTGCATCGGTTATAACCGTTTCACTAGTATTGCCTTGTGCATCTGTTGTGTTAAATGTAAAAGCATTATCCTTAATACTAATGCTAGCAGATGTTGTTGGTTGCCCAACACTCTGTGACATAAAGTATATAGTACCGTGACCAACATATAAACTATTCCACCAAGAAGTTGGTGATCCTAAACTGTATGGTGAAATATTATTAACGTCTGGCTTTCCAGGAATCCAATCGTTTAATGGTGCTACTGCTATTGCTGCTTGTCCTGCTGTACTTGCATTTGTTGCAGTATCTGCATTACCTTGCAATGATCCGGTAAATCCTGCAGTTGCCCTAACGCTTCCGGTTACTGCTAATGAACCTGAAATAATAGCAGATCCGGTATATGGAAACGAGCCACCTCCACCTGCATTTAACGCAAAGGAAGCAGTTGTTGCAAAGCTTGAACTTATAGCATTTAAAACGTATGAAGCAGTTTGAGCATTTTGAACGTAAGATGATGTTGAAGCAAATGATGAACTTAATGCTTGTATTGTGTATGAGGATGTAGTTGTTAATAAATTTTGATTTGGATTATATCTTAAACCTCCATCCACTTGAATATTACCCGGTCCGGATGTATCAACGAATAAAACATTATGTTGTAAATTTTGTGTTGATATGCTAGTAGATACTTGAAGTGCTATAGATGCTGTTGAAGAAAATGATGAACTTATTGCATAGGATGCACTTACTGCTTGAGTTGCATTTGAAGCTGTACCGAATAATGAACCTGTAATACCTCCAGTTGCAATAACGCTTCCGGTTACTACTAATGAACCTGTAATTTGAGCATTTCCGGTAAATGGAAATGCGGCTCCACCGCCGCCATTTAATGCAAATGATGCTGTTAATGCGTAAGAGGAAGATATATTGAATAACGATCCGGTTTGTAATTGACCAGGTTTAAATTGTCTTGCCATTATGCCCATCTCCCATTTACAATTATTGTGTCTGTAGCATCTAGTGTGTATCCTAATATGCTGGTATCAAATACAATTGATTGTGTTGTTAAAGTTGGTGTCCATGCATATACTGCTTTATCAATATATTGACCGTTAACATAAACATTGAATTCATTTTTAGTTGCTGCTAACATTGTTGTTGGGTTTAATCCTACTGCGTATGGTATAGTTACTGTGGTTGTATTTGACCATGTTGCTTGTTTATCTGATAATTCTGTTAAATATAATAATACTGCAGAATCAATTGTAGTAGAGCTTCCGCCACCACTAACAATAACAGTTCCGCCACTATTAATAATATTTTGTGCTTGAATTATTTGTGCTGGCACAATTGTTGTGTTAAATATATCTGATTCAATATCAATCACTTGTTCAAATGTTAATTTTTTAATTGAATACATTTTCTTTAAAGTTGAACGTCGTGCTTCTTGTTCTGATAATAAAGTTCCTAATACAGTTAATGGAATAGTTGCTCGAACCAATCTATCTTCTCCAACCGTATTAACTGTTTCAAAACTTATGCTTCCAATTGTAGTAGTAAAACGATTTTGTTCATTTCCCCAAGCAAATCGACCATATGGTAAAATTTGATCAACCAATGAATTCATTTGTGTTGTAAAATCACACCACAACATCATATCATATTCAATTGTTACATATTTAGGAATGTCTACAACATAAACTTTGGTAGATTCATTTGGTTGATTGGTTGGTATTGGAAATAAATCATCTTCATACCGATTACGTTCATTGTATTTTGTTTGATAGATCCGCACGTTTTCAGATTGAGGTCGATTTACATCCAATGATTTAACTGAGTCTCGTTCTGATACACTGTTTCGTTTTAACATGATCATTGGAGATTGAATCATTCCTTTTTCATCTCGCATATAACCTAAACGACGTACATTATCCCATTTCTCTCCAGCAGCAAATATTACTGGGACTGGAATTGTTTGGTTGTTGGTTTCTAGTTGTGGTTGTATTTCATTTTCTATAAACCATTTAATTGCATGATCAATATCATATGTTGTACGTTTTGGCGTACGAATTATATCATCGTCGCGTCGCAATTGTTCTGCCCGATTTAAAATTAAATCGTTAGATACCCCTTCCGTTTGTTTTGGATTAGGTTTATTGGTTTTACGATCAATATCCTGTCTATTCAATCTAGGCATTAATATCCTTTATATGCCGGCGAATTATTATTTCCGCCTCGTCGTATATCTTTAATTCCTTGCGGTGTTTGTTTTGTTGCATGAGATTCACATAATACAGAAACACTGTAACCATGTTGTGATCCATTTGGCCATGTTTCTGGATTCTTTCCTGCAAAGTATTGATTTGCATCAATGTTGTCTAATTCATAATATTCATTGTCCCAAAATACAATGTCTCCAACTTCAGGAAAAAATGAAGCTCGTTCTAAAATATCTCGTGATATTGCAAATTGTGCTGTTCTTGTATATGAATGACCAAAATCATCCATGTTTGCTGTTTTTGTTTCTTTGGTAATTAAACATGGAATCAAAATAGAATCATTGAATGCTTTTGATTCTGATTCGCCGTATATATTTGAATTGCTGGATTCTACTATTAATTTAAAAAACTCAATTTCAGTATCAATAATTGAATTAAGCAATTCCGAATTAACTGCAGCTAAAAATCGAGCATCTCTAATTCCTCCAAATAGTGCCATAAGTGTTCTCCGTTATCCAACATAAATTTTTAATGGAACTTTTGCAAGAATTTCATTCATTTGAGTTGCTTCTGTATTTTGTCTTGTTAGCATCTGCTCTTTGGTCATTTTATCTAAAAATTCTCGTAGTTGAGTTATTAATTCACCTTTTTCAGTTTGACCTTGTGATATTAATTCTGAGCCGTTTAATGTTATTTCTGAATTAGGAATAGGAATTGAACTATATTTTCCACGTACAAATCCTAACATTTCTTTTGCTAATGCTGATCCGTATTTTATAATCCACGCGCGCCCCATATCATTAATGCTACTGTATGTTTGATATGTATATGGTATATTTGATGCGTCACTTACTGTGCCTTTTATAAGAGCTGTATTGCCGAATAAAAGTGCATCATTGTTTTTATCTTCTTCAAATAAAAATTCAAACCATACAGATCCGTAAAATATTGTTGACGATGCTGAACCTGTCCCTGATGTTGGTACCGGCCAAAATTTGATGTCATCGCCATGTACTTCAAAAGTGTAGTGTGACTTACGTATTTGGTCATTAAATTCAATTGACTGTAATCTCAATAAATCTGCATGTATTGGCATCATCATGAAACTAATTGATGGAGACATTCCACCAAATCCAAATGAATCAAGTAAATTTTGAGATCCTAATCCAGTTCCAACAAATGGGTCAAAATATCTAACAATTGCTGGCGGTGGATTATGAAGTACTCGTTTAATTTCAATTGAACTAGTATTTGTTAAATTAATTCCTAAAGATTTAGATACTGCGGTTCGAATACTATATGTCTGTTGACCCGGAATCATATCTACTTTAGCTTTATACCACTTTGCTGTTCCTCCCGAATCAGCTTCTGTGCCATATGCTTTTGATAGTTTTGATATGTATCCAAATGAATTACCTATTTGTTGTCCCGTAAAGCTTGAACCTGACATAAATCCAGATCCTGTTTGAATACCCAATGTATTCATCAAATTGTTAACAATGTTAACTTGATTAACTTGATTTGAATATTCCATTACAGCTGCTTCAAATGCTGTATAGAAGTTTATATCTAAAAGTTCAATATCCATGATCGGATATCCAATATGTTGAGCAGCATATTTTGCAAAGCTATCTGCATGTTTTTGAAACATGGAATCAGTATCAAAAAATCCAAAAGGCGTCGATCCTGTTGTGAAAGATGAACTTCCGGGCCAGATTGGTTTATTTGTGCTGTAATCCATTATTTGTTCCTTTTATATAAATATTGTTGTTAATCATTTAAACGAGATAAAATATCATGTAAAGCTTCATGTCGATGATTATCCAATAAAACAATTTCATTGACCCAAATTGAATCTCGTAGTTTTGGAACTTCGTGAGTTGCAGAATCATTTTTAAATTTTAAATCTACTTGATATTTGTCACCACATAAAATCATGATACTGTCTTTGCCTAATCTAGATAATACCATTTTTAATTGTTCTTTTGTCAAGTTTTGAAATTCATCTACTATACAAACAGCATTATCAAATGTTCTTCCTCGAAAGTGTGCTAATGAAACTAGTTCAATATTTTCTTCCTTTTCCATTTTTTCTAGTAATTCTGGTTTATTGTAAACTTTACGCATATTACTACGAATTGGAACTAACCATGGTTCCATCTTTTCATTAAGTGATCCTGGCAAAAATCCATTATCTTCATTTGACACTGTAGGTCTTGTTATTATAATTTTATTGACTCGTCGTTTAAAAAACATGTCTAATGCTATTTGAACTGCTAACAATGTTTTACCTGAACCAGCTGCACCTAAAATAAAATTAAAAGGCGTTTCAATGATTTTTGCTTTTGCTAATTTTTGCTCTTCAGATAATGTAATTGAAAATTTAATTTCAGTTTTTGGTGGAGTTTTTTCCTTGTTTAGTGTAGCCATAATTTAATTAAGATAATTTTGTAAGTGTAGATTCTTGCAAAGTTATGTCTTTGCATGTTTCAATTTTTCCTAAGGCCATTTGGCGAATTGCTTTAAATGTTTCGCGGGCTGGATACGGAGTCATAACTTTGATTGTAATTAATTCTTTATTTTTTCCTAGATCCTGTTCAATATGCACCATAAGTACTAAACGAATTGCTCGGATTCGATCTAGAACATCAACCAAACGTCCATCATAACGAATGATAGCTTGCATTGAATATTTATTTCTTGGAACTGCCATATATATTTTTTCTTTATTATAAATATTTGTACAGTAAAAAAGGGATGACCGAAGCCACCCCTTTTTATTTCTTTAATTATGTAACTAGTAATTAATTTAATTAACTAACTATTAAAGCGTATTCAAACCGTGAACATATACTTTTCCGTAGAATTCTGGACGAACTACTTTCTTCGCGTAACGTGTCATAACACCTTTACGTGGAGTGAAGTTAACCGGATCATATACTAACGGAGTCATAATTAATGGAATATAAGGACTAAATACTGCTCCTGTTTCTAAGAACTGTGCTCCTCTGAATCCCATTAAGATTATGTTTTCTTTCATGTATGGGTTTTTGTATACAGTGTATCGGTTATTAATTGCACCAATTTTTTGTACACCTGCCGCAAACTCTAATTTAGTACCATCTGTATCAGCTGCAAATCCAGGGATAGATTCTAATACAGTTGCAACACTTGGACTTGTTACAAGGAAGTTTGCACCACCTCTTAAAGTCTTTTGGTGAATTTTATTAGATACTTTTTGAAGTTTGGTACCTAAAGTTTGGAACCAACCACCTTGTGTATTATAAAAACCGTCACCTAAACCTGGTGTAGCCGTACCTGCTGCCAATGTTGTGAATGCTACGCCGTCAAAGATAGTGTTGTTACGAGCTGACCAATATTCTGTTGTTGGTGCTGCTGCAATAAGCATATCAAGAATTTCTAAGTCGATCTCCATAGATACATATTCAGACAACATTGAAGTCAATTCAGCTTCAGCATCAATTGAATGGTATGCATTTAAATCTTGTGCAAACTCTGGAGTCCAAACTGCTTTCAACTTACGAGTCTTAGCAACGATTGGTTCAGATTGCATTTCCAAGTTAATTTCTGGAATATCGATATCGTAGTTATATCCATTTCCGTAACCTGTACGAGCGTCTTCAAAATCACCACGTGTTACATCAGTTGGTTGTTTGCTGTACTGTAATTTTATTGTATTAGCACCAATTGATGAACTGATAAATGCTGCATTTGCAGTTGTGACAACAAATGATGCAGTGTAATTAGTATTAATTGTTGAGAATGCTTGAACTGGTACGATTTCATTTGAACCGGATAAGAATGTAAATGAACGAACTGCATATAAATCTGCATTTGTAGGAACGTTAACGGTTACTATTTTATACGCAGATGAACCTGAATAATCAGCATCGCCATTAACTTGTATTGTAGTTGGTTGAGAACCAGTTGCTGCTGTTACGATACTTGATGTTTCATTAATTGAATAACCAAAACGACCTGCACCATATAAACCACCTGTCGCATCTGAACCTGTAGTTGTAACACCAAACATTGAATCATCAGCGTTAGGACTGCCAAATGGATCACCTGTTCTGAGGTTGTTATCATTATCAAATCCAGGCTGAGCTGTACCATATTTAAAGTCTAAATAAAATATAAGACCTGATGGCAAGTTCATTGGTTGAACTGATACAAATTCTTTTGCTGCAAATTCAGCAAAAATTCTTCTTACTAATGGAAGCGCAACGCCTGCCCATTCTTCAGATCCAGCTGCAACACCTGTAGATGATGCTTCTTTCACTAGTTGTCTTGCTTGGTTTTCAAGCAATTGAGCCATGCCGGCTCTTTCTGATTCGGTTTTTAGACCTTCTAACAAACCTGTCTTCTCCCATTTAGAAACTGCTAATTTAGCATTGTTTCTTTGAACGAAGTCGTTAGTTTGTAATAAATTTGAAATACTCATTTTTTGTTTTCCTTTTTTTTTAAAATGTTTATAGCAATCCTGCTAATTTTTTCCATCGTTCTGCTTGATCAAATCCTTCATTAATGATATTTGTAGATTTAGGAGCCGTTGTTGCAACTGGTTTAGATGCATATGATTCCTTAACTACACGTTTCTTTGTTGTTGGACGTTTAAATGATTCAGCTAACGTACTAAATACTAATTTCACTTCTCTTGTATTACCAGCTCTATCAAAATTTTCAATTACTTTCATTTTTTGATTTTCTGACAATTCAAAATTGCGAAACAATTTGTTTGTGTAAAGAAGTTTTGCATTTAAAAGATTAACTTCGTTGATAATAGATTTCAATTGACGAACTGTATTATAAGCTTCTTCCAATTCTTCTTTTACTGCTTCAACTTCATCGTCTGCTTTTGCTGCAGGCACATCTTCTTCGTCTTCTTCACGTAGGATCGATTCAATGATTTCATCAATGTTCATGTCTTCTTCAATATCTTCCGGCATTTCGTATTCGCCTTCCATCATTGGCTCTTCCATTTCTGGTTCTTCCATTTCTGGTTCGTCTAAATCGCCTTCTAACTCGCGAATGATTGCTTCAAGATTTAGATCTTCATCCATCTCATAGTTTTCATTGTACTCGTCTGACATTTCGTCATTTGACATTGGTGCTTCTTCTTCACCACCCATTTCTGGTTCTGCTATTGGTTCGTCTTCCATTGAATTATCAATCTCAGCATCATAAGTGTTTCCACCTACTGAGAATGAAATATCATTGTCGACCCAATCAACAGCACCATCTGTTGTTTCGTCTTCTACAGGGACATCGTCACCCATATCATCCAAATTTGGTTCTTGCAATTCTTCTTCACCCTCAATTTCATTTGTTAGTTTTGTAGCTAACATTCTTTCTAAGCGGGGAGCGAATGCTTCTTGTAAAGCAATTTTTGCGTTTGCTAATGCAGTTTCTTTAACAGCACGAGCGTCGGCAATTGCTTCTTTTAGCAAATCTGATTTTGCCATAGTTTTTCTCCTTAAATTTGTTTTTGGAAATAAGATTATTTGAAATCTTAATAGAATATTTTAATTGTCGGTAAACGCTATATATGTTGTAATAGCGTATTCTAAAATAAATATAAGCAAAAATAAAAAATCAGTAAAAAAGCCCCAACTTTTTAAGAAGGGGCTTATATTTTAAATCAATTAAATTTTAATTTGCGTGTAAATTTCTTACCATTTGCATAAATTTTGCATTTTGTAATTGTTTTCTTTTTTTAACGCTAGGCTTAATAAATTCTTTTCGTTCTTTTACTTCTTCTAAAATTCCTGATGATTTTATTTTGCGTTTCCATGCTTTAAGTGCATATGCTAAATCTTCCCGGGATGATCCGGTAACTTTTACTGCTAATGTATTGCCCGGGACAATTGCTTGATGTTGTTTTTGTTTTTTACTCATATAACTTGTTTAATAAATTGTTTATACCATATCTGGCGTTGGTTGTGTTGGTCTAGAATTTTGTGATCTTACGCGGAATCTAAAATGTTTAATGCTTGGCATTTGTGAAATATATCCTTGTATCTTTTGTGATTCTTGTGATGGGTTTTCGCCTAGTCTAAAATAAAAATATCCAACTCGACCTGATTTTGAAATTTTCTTGTTAACAACGGTAAATCCTTTTTTCTCAGACCATTGTTGAATATTTTGTGAAACTGCTTGTGCTTCTGCAACATCACGTACTACATATTCAATGCCGCCTCGATAATCAGTCATATGATTAATAAGCTGAGCTTCTTCTAATTCAGCATTAACTTTTTCTAAATGTAATTCTGATTTAGGATCAGTTTTTGCTATTTCTTGTGCTGCTGCAATTGCAGCTGGATTTTTAGTGTCAACCGTTATCTTTGTTTCTCGTAATTTAATTTCAGCGTCTGCAACATAAATTACTGAATCTTCAGAATTTTCATAATCTACATCATATCCTGCAGAATCTGCATAATCAATAAATCGATCAAATTCTTTTTTTGGTAATATATAATATACATCGCCTGTTACATCTTTTTTGTATTCCAATTCTCTACGATGATTTGCCTGTAATATGTCGTCCAATTTTTCGTCATTAATTGAAAATATAATATTGTTAGGATCAGACATAGTTTTAAATACTTGAGCAAATGATTTTGCATCATAAACTTCTTCACCGAACAATTCAATAGTCTCATTATCAAGATTAATATAAATTTCAGCTCCCTGATGTTTCATATCTAAGATAATAGTGCTATAATTTTTACCAATAGCAGTACCGCCGCTGATTCTTTTGCCTGACTTTTCTGCCCATGTTGCTGCTTTTTTGACAAGCGCTACTGCATAAGATCCTTTGTTTTTAGCAAAATCCATTATGTTGTATGGAACATATGCTGCTTCATTAAGTCGATAGCCAAAAAAGTCTTTATACATTTGTTTGATTCGAGTCATCATTTTACCTATATATTATAATATTTTTTATTTAAAAATCCAAATTAATTAACATCAAAGTATTTATTTAATCCTTGTGCAATATCTTCATATGCTGCACTTAAACGTTGTTGCAATTGGCTCATTTCTTTTGCTGTTGATTCAAATACACGATATGAATCATTCAAGTTTTTCATGTGACGTTTAATTGTTACACTATCAAACCAATCTCCAGCTTCTGTTGTAATTTGTTCAGCTTTGTTGATCATGTCTTTAACACGATCTGTTAAAGATTGAAGATCGCCATTTCCGTAAACTGATTGATTCATTTCACTAAACCGTTTAACTTGATTTGTAAATTCTTGTTTTTCTTGTTTAGTTAATGGCTGTGGTTGATCTTCAGTGATCATTTCTAAAATTCTTTTTAAATTTGGTGAGTTCATATTATATCCTGCATTTACCGTCATCACACAAAATCGATGTAATGATACTATTTACTTTATTATATTTATTTGCGGTAGATTGTTTACCTGCCGATTCATTCATGTGCGTAGGACGCATAAAAGCGCCTTGGGTTGATGGATTAGATACGAAGTCCCAACATATTAATTCAAAGTCTTCCTGAACTTCGACGGTGCCTTCACTGCGCAATTCTTTAACTGATCCTAAACCACGACTAGAAATACCCAATGTTATTCCCGCCTTAAAAAGTTCTTTAAGAATTTTACCACTTGGTGTTTCTAGGATTTGTACTGCTCCGCATAAATCATCGCCTTTCCACCATATCTTTAAAACATTGTGTGAAACATTGTTTAAATTAACTACGGATGATTCTGGGTGATCTAATTCGCCTAATGCCCTATGTTGATCTATATATTCTTGTTGATATCGGTTGCATTCTCGTTCTAAAATGTTTCTAGGATATATCCTGCCATTTTGATTTTTTGCGCCTGCTCTTTGTAAAACACCTTGTACAACAACACCCCCAGGTACACCATATGCAGCACCAGAAGATTCTGATAATGACTCAAATGGCTTAAATGGTATATATTCTAATATTAGTTGTTTTGACATTGTTATTCTCCTAGTGATCTTACTCGTTCTGCTATTTTTGTCAATCTTTCTGAAATTTTTGTTAATGCTTTTTGTGTTCCAGGACCGTAATTTGATGAAGTCACTCCCGATTCTGTTTTTAATCTAGTATTGTAATTCACCATGGTTTCAATTTCTTGAAGCTTTTTTGCAATTTCTTGAATTGTATTTTTCACTTTACGCTCTGGAGATATTTTTGGATCGGCTACAGAAAAATTACGATAACTTTCAATCAATTGTTGGTATTTGTTTTCTAATACATCTTCAACTTGAAGTTTAGTTTTTCGATTTGCCATATCTAGATCTTTTTTATGAGCCGTGCCCGGGGTCTTTGTTTTATCTTTAGATGGATATTCCATATCTTTGTTTAACCAAATGTCATCATCCATTGCAAATGGAAATTTATCAGCTTGCACTTCTTCATCAAATTCCGGGGACTGATACTGGCCCAAATTACGTGTTTTTGATTCATACTGTGCATTTTTTTGTTTCCATTTTTCAGGCCTGGCAAACGCTGCTGGTATATTATATCCTGCAATTGCGCCTGTTACATTTTGTTCATCAATTTCGTTATCACATGCACATTGAGACTTAGGTGTGTCGCATTTATCACATGACTCTTCAAGATCTAAAAATTTGTCTTCAATTTCTTTTAAAAATGACCTCATTAATGCATCCCTTGTAATTCGCGAACTAAATCAAAATAACGTAACAATGATAATACATGTGATTCTTTAATAGTTTTCATTGATTCAACATTACAAAGCATTTCTGATAATTTTGCTACTTTAATTTTAGTTGCTGCGTCTGTTATAGATTTTGATTGATTTGCTAAATCAGATTTAATTCCTGGAATTATTTTTTTAATATATTCACGCAATGCGTTTGTATCATTTACATGAGTAATATATTTGTTTAACAATTGTTTTTGCGACTCATCTAATCCTGAATATTTTTCATTAAATTTATCAACTAATATTTTATATGTTAATAAACGCATATCTTTTGGTTGCGATGTAAATGATTCAATTAATTCATCTTTTTTTGGTGCAACTCGTTCTGTAATTAAATTGTGATCAATTATTACATTTTTACATTCTAATAACTGTTTAGGGTTTTCATTTTCTGCATATTCAAATATCATGTTAATAGACGCTAATACTTTATAGTTATTGATATGCATTTTTGACATATCCGGAAATACAAACTTATCTGAGATTTCTTTTACTAAATTGTAACGTTGTCGTTTTAACACACTTTGATTCAATTTATCATATGCGCCTTTAACAGTCCGTATATAATCTAATGCTTGAGCTTCACTTCGAAACTGTTCTTTAATTAATGAATTGTATAATTGTAATTCTTTAGATAATTCAGTATTACGGCCAAAATATTTTTTAATAATATCAATAGTTACTGATTTATTTGATGTTAATGTTTCAGATGTTAGTTTCCTAACCAACATTTCAAATAGTATACCCGTATTTTTATATTTTGAATGTTTTAATTTCTTCATGTATATACGATGCCTTGTGTTTTTAATAAATATGTTTATAATTACAAAATGTTGTTTTCATCTAATAATGTACCTGCATCGGTATCTGTTTCACTTATCTTATTAGATTTTAATGATTCTGTAATAATTGACGCACCTTTATTTTTTGACTTTATTCGTTTTAATATATCATGATGTTCTACTGCAACGGCACCTAATCTATTTTTAAAATTAGTATCGGGTTGGAATGTTGTTTTTTGGTGCTCAGGATTAATTTCTTGTTTAATTCCTTTGATTCCAGCTGGATCCCAACCAAATTCATTTTTATGTTGTCCAAATTTAATTCCTTCTTTTGGACGACCACCCTTATTTTTTTCTCCAACATCATTGCTACTCATATGTATTGATGCTAAATCATGCGGTGTTCCAAATGATGTTCCTGTGATTGCTGGGTCATTTCCTTCTTGTTCAATTTGATTTTGACGGAATCTAAGTTTTAAATCTTCAACAACATTTGTTCTTTCTTGCAGCCATTGGTCTTCAGACATATTAAAGATATACTCATATATGTATTTATCAGAAACTAATTTTGAATCTTTCATTGCATTTGCTAAAGTTATTTTTTCATTCATTAATGCAACTTTTTGTTGATCATAAATAATTGAAGGAGCTGTTAATTCTAATTCAAATCCTACTAAATCTTCTCCTTCAAAGCCTTGAGCATATAAATGTATAATTGCAATTTTAACAAGCTCAGAACATACAATTTTTTGTACGCGTTCAATTGTTCTAGCAAAACGAATATCCATTGATGCTAATGTAGATTTACCTTCAACTGCCTCTGAATACCCTAAAAATGGTGCTGGAATTTTTAAAGCTGACATCATCTTTGTTCTAATATATTCAATGTCATCCATTCCTGTAAATGTCATACCCGGTAATGTATCAATTGTTGTAGATGATTGACCTCCACGAACTGGTAGATAATAATCTTCCAACATGTTGTTAATATTAAACTTTAAATTGTAATTTCCTGTTTGTGGATCAACGTGCGGAATCTTTTTCATTTTATTGATAATTTGTTCCATAAATGAATCTACTTCATTTGTAGGAATATTACCAATATCAATTTTAAAAATACGTTTTTCAGGTGCACGCATTATTCTATGAATAAGCATTGCATCTTCCATCAACATCAATTTTTGAAATTCTTTTCGAGCTCCTTCTAACATGGATCTACCATATGGTAAAAAGTTAGAATCTGATAACATGCGAAAATGTGCTACTTCAAACACATCGTATGTCATTTGTTCTGACGCAACGTTTTTGAATTTGATTTCATATTCTCCAGTAGTTTGGTTATATTCTTCCCATCTTTCCATTTCATAACTTGAAAATGGACGTGCATTTAAAATTCCAATTTCTTCAGCAATATCTAACTTTAAAAAGAAATCACCATATTTTGTCATATTACGAATCCAAGTCCATAAATTGAACTCAATATTTAAAACATCATAAAATAAATTGTAAAGTATTTTTTGTATTTGTGTTTTATTGGTTCGGATAGTTAAAATATCACCAAATTGATCAGCTAATGTAGATTCATCTGAATATATATCTAATGCTGAAGATATAATTGGATCTTTATCCATCATTTCATAGTCAGCATATAATTGCAGACGATTTTGATGCATATAATAATTTGAATCATATCCGCCATTGCCGCCGACACGATGTTTATTTGCTCCGTGCAGACGAGTATATCTATCTGCAACTTTACTTTGACTTAAATTACCTACTGATTGTAATCGATTTGTATCAACTACTCGTAGCTGATCTTTACCATATGCTCTAACAACCACATTGGTACTAAATAAATTTTGTAAACGTTTTCTTAATGACGCCATATTATCTTTTTTATATAAATATAACTATCGATAGAACCATGCCTGATTTTTATTTGATAAGCCATGTTAATGATTCATCATCTCGGCCGTTGTTCCACGACCATCCAGTATCAGTGTTATTTTTGTTGCCTGTATATATAACCGGACTTGTTTTTTGAAATGATGAAAGTGCTTTTTTATTGAGCTCAATTCCTTGTTGTCGTAACTTAAGAGTTGAATCGCGCAACCAAAGACCAATACAAAATGACATTACTAGGTCATCATTGTATCCATTTTGTGATTGGGCTTTACCATTAAGCCAAATAAATACTAGTAGTTCTTGTATAAGTCTTTTACTACGAATTATAGGAGTTCGTTCGCGCATATACATTTCTAATGCAGAAATCATTAATGGCCTTGTACGAGTTGTAGTTGATACTCCAGGAACCATTTGGCCCTTATCTTTCATATCATATCCTTTTTTCAATTGTACATCAGCATCTGTATATCCATCATCTTTATATGTATAATGTAGATTTTGATATCCTCTATCTAATGCCGGCTGTATTGCTGCCCAACCAATATTTGCATTTTCAATTGCTAGTAGCGCATTATTCCATTCTGTTGCAACCGTTACTAGCATATTGCCAAATTCATTGGGAGGAATTTTTCCTTTATACTCAGCAACTTGACGTACATCATGAACATCAAAAACATGGAATGCAGAATAATCTGCGCCGTCGCCTCGCGCAACGTCAGCTACTACTAAATAATCTTTAGTATAGTCCGGATATTCCCATACCCAATAGTTTCCGTCAAAGCCTCTACGTTCAATTGGATCTTCAGTCAATGCATCATATTCCAATAATAATGGACCATCAACTACAGTATGACCTGAACTAACAAAATCGCAGTCACATTCTTGTGCTGCGCCACGTTCACCTAATAAACGAGTTTGTTCATCTCGCCAATCTTGATCACGTTCTGGATGAACTGTCCAATGCAGTTTAACTGTATGAAATCCATTAATGTCTGCTTCTGCGTCAGCCCATGTTTGATGAAACCAATTACCAACTCCGTTTGGAGTAGATAATACTATTGCTCCACCACCCGTAGATAATGTTGCTTGAGATGCAATCCATATTTCTTCAATGTTTCGAATAAATGCAGCCTCATCAACTATTAATAATGATAATGCTTCAGATCGTGCCCCTGTTCCAGCAGAAGATACTGCTTTAATTTGCGAACCGTTTTTAAATTTTAATGATAGTTTATTGTCTGCATCAACTGTACCTTTTAGCCAACTTGGCAAATTGTCATGCATAACACGAACTTTTGTTACCAAGTTTTTTGCTACTTCTTGTGTTGTTGCAATAACTAATACGTTAAAGTCTTCGTTGAATAACATGCTCCATAAAGCAAATCCAGCTGCCAATGTTGATATACCTAACTGTCTTGATTTCAATATTACATTGTAACGATTATCACGCAATTCAGTTAATGAATCTTCCTGGAATTGAAATAGATTAAATTTAATCTTTCCTCGTTTAGGATGTTGGATATAACAATAATTACGCATAAAAAATACAGGATCTTTAGCACACATCATGTACTGTTGCTGTATTATTTGTTTTATGTTTGCAGACATTGTATTTATTTTATAAGTTGATTTATTAATATGCCGGTGCCTAATGCTGACAGAAATCCCGCACCATACCATAAACCTTTTTTATCATACCATTTTGGTTGTAATAATTTTTCTCTACTTACATATAAATCAATGTTTTCTTGCAACAATTTAATTTGATTGTTTTTATATTGTAATTGTACTGAATCTAATTTAATCAAAGTGCTTTGTGTGCGAAATGCTGTATCATATGATTTAATTAAATTGTTATTGATATCATCAGCTGTCCAAAGTGAATCTAATACAAATGATATATCAGCAAGTTCTTGTTGAGTAAAACATGTGTCAGGCAATTGTTTTTTTGTTTGTGTAAATACTATTGTTGGGAACAATAATATAATTAATAGTTTTTTCATTTTGTTTGTTTTTTTGCTCGACGCACATTTTTTAAAATATGTTGTTTGGCATCTTCAATTGGAACTTCTTCAACAATTAAATTGTCTTTAGCTTCTTGCAAATCAGCAATTGCTGCTGTTTGTTCTACTAAATCTTGTTTTGTTTTAATTCTTGTTTCTTCTACTATTTCTATTTTGCCTTGCAATTTATCAATTGACGAGTTATTATCATCAATTTGTTTTGCAGTTTTTCTTAATTTTTTACTAGTAAGTTTTGATGATGCTACTGCAAAAATACCTATAATAGCAACTATTGCTCCTACTATAAATGCCCAATATTTTTTAATTGTTTTCATTTGTTTCCTTGTTATTTAGTTTGTTTAAAAAATTTTCTTTGAAAATATCAAATTGTTTTTGTATTGTATCTTCAAACTCTTCCGGAGTCATTTTTGCGGACCAAGATTCTTGTTCGCCTTCAGAATTTGTTACAAATTGTGATGCTGTTGTATATGCTTCTTTTAACATTTTAACATCTCGCTCTGCGGACTCTAACCATGCAAGTGCATTTTCACGAATTTTATTTTGCTCATATTCTTCATATGTTCCTGCTTTTTTTAATTCATGTTCCATATCAATTGTACAATCAAAACACATTCCGTGCACTTTACGCATTTTTTGATCTATATGATGTGTACCTAGGCATGTACACGTATCTTTTCTACAATTAGGAAATGATTTTAATTCATCTCGGACTGATTGCAATACATCTGTGCCTTTTGATTTACGTATACGAAAGCCGTCTTTTTGCTCAATGATGTGTGTGATTCCTGTTGATGAATTTGTTTCTTCCCATATATCGCCAATTTCGTGACGATCATTTTTCTTTGCAACCGCTGTTGCATCAGAAAATCCTACAGTTTTTTTTGTTTGAAACTTGTGGGTGCCATCCAACATTTGTTGTATAGCTTTAACATTTTGTAACTTTTTAGACATTATTTATTTTTTAGATTTATTTCCCGTTGAAAGTTTATTAATTGCTAATGAACGAAGTAACTCATAAAAATTAGTATAATCTTCTGGTTCTGCTTCACGCATTGTTGCATTAATAACTTTCGATATTGCTTTAATCCTAGCAATATTTCCTGTTTCACTTTTTAAGTGATCAACAAATCTTTGTACAGCTAACGCTTCTTTTGCTTCAGGATCTAATTCTTTTTCGGTTTCATCTGCTGCAGGCTCTTCGGTTGGTGTTTCTGGTGCAGGAGCTTCTGGTGCAGGCTCTTCGGTTGGTGTTTCCGGTGCTACGGGTGTTGTTTCAGCGGCCGGTGCCTCCGGAGGACTTGGAGCTTCTGCCGCGGGTTCTTCTTCTGCAGGTTCTTCAGTTGGTGTAGGTTGTTCGTATAAAACTTTTTCAATCTTTCTACGTACGTATTCTCTAACTAAACGTTCTTTTTGTTCTCTAGTTAAATTTTCAATTTTATCTTTAATAACATCTTTAACTTGTTTTTCTTCATCATCCTGGCGTTTTTTTAGTCGCTTTGCTGCTGTCTTTGGATCATAATCACCATCTTCTATATCTTTATATAAACGATCATCATTAGCATATGTTGGATACATTTTTCCATCATCTTGCATTTCTTTGTCAGTTTTACGCAAAACATTAAGTTGTTTATCGCCTGTAGTTCTAGGGTTTAATTTGCCTTCTTTATCATCTAACGTATAATCTTTAAGATCTTTACGATATGTAGGTTTTTTGTTTTCTGGTTTTTTGTATTTGCTTTTATGTTTTTCAGCCATTATAATATCCTATTTTATATAAATATGTTATCGTGTATATTTCAATACCCCTAGTAGTTGATTAACCGGAGCAAATGCTCCTGTCATTTTATATGTATTTCCTTGAAATGTAAATACAACTCCTTCAGTTGGTACAATTGCATCAAACCCGCCTAGTTTTTGTATGCGTTTTAGTTCATGTTCTAATTTTTGTATTGTAGCAGGATCACCCTTGGCTTGCAAATCTTTGATAAGTTGCGCTAATTCTGTTTTTATTTCTTGAACCGTTTGGTCTGGGTTTGCTGCTAGATAATTGGTTGCATTTTGCAATACCAAAACTCCTAGACGCAAAAAGATTGATTCAAATGGTTCTAAATTTTGTTTTTTATATTGTTTGAAATCTTTTTTATCAAACTCATTAACCCATGCTAAAAATTCAGGATTTGCAATTTGTTTTTTAAGTATAGATATATTTGTTGATTTATCATTAAATGACCATCGGTACATCAATGTATCAACCAACTCGTCTGTAATCTCATATCCCAATTGTTGAGCTTTTGATTTGATAACATCTCGCCACCATGATTTGTGATATTCGCTGATTAAATCTGTCTCTTTAAGATTAAATTTTGTTTGTAATTGTGCAATCTCATTAAAGAATGCAGCTTGTTGATCTTCAAAATCATATACTCGGCCCAATTTAATACGTTGTGGCGGAATAAATGAAAATGTTTTTTGCATATGTGAATTTGCATCTTGAATGATTTTTTGCATGGTTGCACCACCGGTTAAATCAGTTTCAATTACTTTTCCTTTTTCATCATATTCAACCAAATTATGAAATTGTAAATGAGCTTTATCATATGCAATTACATTTTTAGTTGCTGGATAAATAATTTCCATGTTAGCAAATACTCTGCCATTTTTAAATATTTGATTCAATGTATTTTCAGCAATTGCATTAAATGCTTCTGTTAAATCTTCAGCGCAGGCCTGATATGCATCTACTACCGGTTGATAATTTGCTCCCGCTTCAGCTCCTTTTTCTGCAATTGCTTTTTGTTGTTTGCGTTGGAAATCTGCAATAATTTCAGACGTTGTCATTGGATTAATTATAGTTCCAGATCCTCGGGCAAATCCAATTTCATTGTTTTTCCAAGTCACAAAAATATTTTGTCCATCAGTCTTTTCAGTTACTGCTTGTTCAATATCTAAACGTCCTTCTAATGCTCTAGACACAATTTCTTTCATATCATTAAATGATAGTCCATGATCATCCCATGGGTGTGCCATGTGTCCTGCTGCGCCGCCTTCTGTTAATGATACTCCCATTACTGTTTTAGGAAACTGGTCAAAATCGTAAACAAATGATGTATCTTGTTTGCGATCTAAAAATTTATTGAGTTTATTGATCTTTTTTTTGTGATTTGCAGTTTCGGCGTTATTCATTGTTGCAGCAAAAACTTCGTCTACTTCTTCTTGCAATGATGAAGTCCACCAATCTTTACTAAATACGGTTGCTTCTTGAACTCCTTTAAGTGTTTGCCATGCATTTTTAACTAGTGCATCTTCAAATTGTGGATATGATAAACGAAATGTATCATAATCATTATCTTGAATTGATTGTCGAACAATTGTTGCTGATATTGGTTCTCCGTTATTATATGTTAACGGATCAACATTGATGCTTAATTCGATTGCATCAATACCGCTAGGAATCGTACGGCCTTTTTTATCGCCAATAGTTACGTATTTATCTACATTCGGAACAAAATCTTTGGCACGAACATAATCATTGCCTTTAGTTGAAGCTGCCATTGCATATCTTCCCGTTGCATTTTTTGGTAATGCAAAAAGATATTCATATGCGGCTGTTATTGGAGAATTAAATTCAGTCGACTGTATTTCAATGTTTGGATCAGAATTTAATAGATTGAATAATTCAATTGTTTTGCTGCGAGAAATTCCTTGTCGCTCTGTTGGTCCAATCAAAAGAATTACTTGGTCAACTGCTGGATCTTCTGCATATCGTTGTGCTAATGCTAAATGTGCTCCAGTTAATGGTTTGAATCCGCCTGGAAAAAGTATTGTTGTTTTAGTTGTTTGCATATTATAGTTAACATGTTATTTTAATAAATATGATTAGAATATATTATATAAATTTATTTTTTTGGCAAATATAAAATATTTTATGTTATTGAACCAAAAATTGAATTGGTGAAAGTTCCAAAGTTTTGTACATGAATATAGGCTGCTCCATACAGGGGGTCGATAGTTTTAGAATTGCCCCAAGCTCCGGTGTATCTTGCTAATGCTAAACCTTCGCCGCCGCCGGTACCGGCACTTCCACTAAATGTTATTGTGCGTGATGATGCGTTGGTGTTTTGAATATAAGCTTCAAACTTTCTTCCCTTAATTAAGTTAGTAATAAATAATGCTCTATTTGCTGTGAAACTAGACACCCATGCTAATGATTGAGTTACAGCAGCATCGACTGTTAAATCGGAGTCACTAGTATTGTAAAAAACAAAATTATTATTTACGATGCTAGCATTGATGTCACTGCTATTAGGTACTTCGATGCTACCGGTTACCACCAATCCTTCATCTACATGTAATATGCGCGAACCTGAATGAACATGAAATACTACCCGATTGGCGGTTGTGCTAAATAAAGTATTGCCGGTGCCTAAAGCAAATCGGTTTTGAGAATCGTCATATCCTAACACAAAATTTTGTAACTGTACTGTGCTAGGCTTAAACACAATATATGGGTCTTCATTGGCGTTACTGTTTGTTAATTCAATGTATCCGGAGTTGGAAATAGTAGTTCCTTTGCCGGCTGAGCCGGTTAATTGTATATCATTTCTTATAAACAAATTTTGTTCTGCAGAATCAGTTGATGATTTAATATATGCAACGTTGTTTTTTTTGGATAATACAAAAGTTTCGCCTGGTGATAATGGTATGTTTGGCATATTATTTTTCTTTTATTGTTATTATTTAGTTTTTACTTCCTTCAGCAATGGGAGCGTCAGCAATTGTGTTTATTAAAGTAACTCCGGGGGTGCTTATAAATAATGTTACGTCTGTTAATTGGTTGGAGCCTCCGGCGGTTGTTATTCCACTAATTTGAAATCCGGTGGTTGTTGCTATTGTCATTGCACCAATTGGAATACTTCCGGAAGTTGATCCGTCAAAAACTAAATTTTTGCTAGCTACAGTTGAACCAGCTGTTTGATATGACCCGGAGTTTGAATCTAACAATTTAATATGAGATTGCACAAACGATAAAGCTTCAATTCGTCCTCCAATATTGGCATTTGATGCAGTTACATCGCCGTTTGCTTTAACATTAAACTTTGAAGATGAAATAAAGAAATCATTTCCGGTTGCGGAACCTGATATATAAAAATTGGAGCTATTGGATAAAGTATTATTGCTAATTGTAAATCCTGCAATTTTACCTCCAGTAAACAATACATTGCTTCCTGTTACATCGCCGTTTGCTTTAACATTAAACTTTGAAGATGAAATAAAGAAATCATTACTGGTTGCAGATCCTGATATATAAAAATTGTTTGCATTGGATAAAGTGTTATCGCTGATTGTGAATCCTGCAATTTTGCCTCCGGTAAACAATACATTGCTTCCTGTTACATCTCCATTTCCTTTTACATTGAATTTTGATGATGATATAAAGAATTGGGTGCCGCCTGTTGCGGATCCTGATAAATAAAATCCTGATCCAGTAATTGCATCCTGCGTAATTGCAAACCCACCAATATTACCTGTGGTTGCGTTAATGGTGCCTGAAACTATTAATGTGGTACCATTCCATGAAAGTTTGTCTTTCAACGAAAAAAAGCCGGAGCTGTCTAAATAAAATCCAGTATTAGAAGTATTAAATGTGCCAGTACCTGTAAATAATTTGCTTGCAGCCATGTTGATGCCGCCGATACTACCCGTATTAGCAATAATACCACCTTGCAAAAATACATTATCGGTAGCTAAACCAAAACCGGGGACTGATTTTCCAAACACATAACTGCTATTTGCTAGGCCAGATAAATCTCCTAAACGAGCTTTTAATGCAACATCATAAATTCCGCTTCCGGTTCTTTCAACAATGTCAATATATGGCGTGTATTCATCATTTGGATTAGCATTGATACGAATGAATCCGGTGCCTTGTTTACCAGTTGACACAATTACTTGCGAGCCTGAATAACTTTGACCTGTGCTAGGTTGTTCTCCTAATGATGCTGAATTTCCTGTAAGGCCATTTCCGTATGCTCTAGTTACATATATTCGTCCAAATAAATCTTCTCCGGAGCCATCTCTAGATGCTGAATTTATTAGCATATACTCTGTTGCAAATCCGGTGCTACTAAACTTTTTAGCAGTAAGTATTTCTCCAGACACAAATCCTGTAACATTTTCTACAGACATTGTTGTTTGTGTAGGAGTATAATTACCGTTTGTGCTAGCTCCGGCAAAACCTGATCCTGTTAATGTAGTTGAATTTGCAACATATAATTGGCCTCCAACTGCATTAACTGATGTTTTTTCAAACACTGCAGTTGATAACGTCCCTCGAATTTTTGCATTTTCAAATTCTGCAGATCCATTCCCTGCTGCGGAAATTTTCCATCCTTTTAAATCAGATGCATAGTCAGACGTTTGAATTGAACCTGCACTATCTATTACAATGTTTGTTCCGGTGATTTTTGAAGAATCAATTGTAAATCCTCCAATTTTACCTCCGTCAAACAATACTTGAGATCCGGATACAGTACCATCTTGTCGAACATTGAATTTGCTTGAACTTATAAAAAATGCTGTACTTAAATTGGATACATCAACTGAACTTGATATTAAAAAAGTTGTGCCTGCACTTAATGCATTATTAGTTAATGTAAATGATCCAATTTTACCTCCAGTAAACAATACATTGCTTCCTGTTATATCACCTGACGCTTTTATATTAAATTTTGATGCTGATATAAAAAACTCATTGTTTTCTGCGGATCCTGATAAATAAAATCCTGATCCAGTAATTGCATCCTGTGTGATTGCAAATCCACCAATGTTTCCGGTGGTTGCGTTTATGTTACCGGTTATACTAACTGAGCCGCTAAATAATGCTGATGAAGCAGTTACATCACCGTTTGCTTTTACATTGAATTTTGAAGATGATATAAAAAAGTCATTTCCAGATGCAGAACCTGATATAAAGAAATTGGAGCTATTGGATA
>Ga0114974_10000891_pt1 | contig 23989 bp, 27 predicted proteins | sample S_130206_EF_Meta_FD_87318 | JGI IMG/M metagenome (GOLD analysis project Ga0114974, IMG submission 87318) | Freshwater microbial communities from Lake Simoncouche, Canada to study carbon cycling - S_130206_EF_MetaG | ecosystem: Environmental > Aquatic > Freshwater > Lake | place: Lake... | reverse complement strand
TTATACTGTTTAACCGGACACCAGTGAATTGAAATAACAACACAAAAGCATCCATCCATCCATCAATCCATCCATCAATCCATCCATCAATCCATCCATACGCAATCAAAAATTTAATTCCGAAGCATCTCAGCACGCAATTGACGCGGCCAAATGGCAACGAATTCCAACGCCGTCGATGAGTGTTGAAAAAGTGGATGCCGTAAAAACAGGCACAATTTACAGAGGCGATCTGGCGGCCAAAACATTGTGCATTCAACAACCGCTTTATTCAGGTGGAAGAATTACCGCAGGCATACAAAAATCGGAAAGTAACCTCAGACTGGCACTTGCACAAACAGAAAAACGTAACTACAAATTGAACTGAGAGTGATACAAGCTTACTGCGACTGGTTGGCAGCAAGCGACAAAACAACTTCTTGGCAAGATAGCTTGCAAACCCACCAAAAATTAAAAAATCAAGCAATCAATCGCTTAAAGATCGATGTTTATCCACAAAGCGATTTAGTTCTTGTCTAGTGGCGATTGTCGAGCACCTTGGCTGAACTCGAAGCGGTCAAGGGACAGGTCAATTTGGCCATCGCACGATTATCCGAACTCACAGGCCAACAACTTTTGCACCAAGAGCTGCAAAACGCAGGTACCGCGCCTCCTCGCTTTGAAATGCCCATGACTGAGTTATTCAATCACGCTGAAGTCAATCATCCAAATATTAAAAAGTCAAAAGCATAAATAGAAATTCAAGAATTTAATTTACAAGAGAAAAAATCCGAGCTCATACCAGAGGTTTATTTTGGAGCAGAGCGCCAGTTTAGTAATTTTTCTTATCTTAATCTAGGACCCGAAACCCGCTATTTTGTTAGGCTCAATAGTCGAATGGGGACCGGGCTTTCCACTTTTAGTGGCATTTCAAGCGTTATGTCCACCATTCAAAGCGCCCAACAAGTCTCATCATTCAACAAAAAATCAATCACCGAGCAAATCACACAAGACTACTTAACCGTTTAAATGATGCAAACTAGAGTTCAAGCTATTCAAGGAGTTCTTGTATCAGCGCAAGACATCGTCAACTCCGTTGAAAGACAATTTAATTCGGGTCGCAAATCTTGGCTTGAATTGATGAATGCGGCTAGAGAAATGGCACAAACCCAAGCTCAATACTTTGATACACAAATAGCGGGTACTTTATCAAGTTGGCGTTTGTATTTTATAGTCAATGGCCAAGTGACGGAAATTCAGGCGAAGTACTTTTCTACCAAAAATAAATATCTGCAAGATACTTGAACGGAAGTTGCCAAGTTAGAGGATGATTTGGCTTCCTATCAAAGTAAATTCACATATTTGAAAGTATACCTACCCACAACAAAATCACAGCGCCAATGGATGACATTATCAAAAGTCTCAAAGTCAATACTGTTGGTGGACTCTAGCGACCAGGAGATGAATTAATGCAAATCGCAACTGCAGGTGACGACATGATTATTGAATGTAAAGTCAACCCAGCAGACATTGGTCAACTCAAGTTAGGTCAATCGGCCATGATCAAAATTAACGCCTATGATTACAGCATTTACGGCGCGCTCAAAGGCACGGTCATTCACTTAAGTCCAGACACTTTCTCCGATCAAAATCAAAAAGGGCCAGTCCACGGTTTATTACAAAATGAATGTTCGAGTCAATAAATAACAAAACAAGCAACAAGCATCAACATCAAAGCTGGCATTACGGCCAACATTGACGTTGAAACAGGAACAAGGACGGTATTAACTTATATTCTCAAGCCACTTATTAAATCTTTCAGTGGCGCCTTGCGCGAAAATAAACCTGCTTAACGATCTCTTGCAGCCTTGGCGGCAGGTCTAGGCCCTGCCCTGCGCGCATCGCCACCAAAACCGTGCTTGGGTGGTGAACCACCCGCACGACGATCGTTACGACGTGGGCCTGATGGCTTTCCAAATCGACGTTGTTCACCAGGCCCTGCGGGTCGTGGTGAACGTTGCGTGGGCTCTAAACCAGGAATCATTTCGGCATTGAGTGTTTGCTTGGTGAAGTCTTCGATGTCTAAAATCTTTCGACGCTCACGCCATTCAGCAAAAGTAATGGCAATGCCATCGCGACCTGCGCGACCTGTGCGACCGATGCGGTGAACATAATCTTCTTGCTTCATAGGAAGCCCGTAATTAAAAACGTGGCTGATGTTTGGCACATCAATTCCGCGAGCAGCCACATCGGTTGCAACCAAAATTTGAACCATGCCATCACGCAATGCATTGAGTCTTCTGTTCCGTAGACCTTGGCTCAAGGCGCCATGCAATGCAACTGCTGAAAATCCAGCCTGTTGGAGGTCTGCAGCCAATGCATCACAATCGATTTGCGTACTTGCAAAAACAATGGCTTGAGCAATTTGAGTATCTCTTAACCAGTGGTCTAACAATTTACGTTTGTGATGCAAGTTGTCAGCCCAAAATAAAGTTTGTTTAATATTGGAGTGACGTTCTTGTGGAGAATCAACCTGAACACGCTGGGGTGTTCGCATCACGCGAGCACCCAATTGTTGAATACGTGGAGCAAATGTGGCACTGAACATCATGGTTTGACGACGATTGCTTGTGAGTTGATGAACCTCAGCCAAATCATCGGCAAATCCCAAATCGAGCATGCGATCCCCCTCATCCACGACTAAGAATTGCACCTTGTCTAATTGAATATTTTTGGATCGTTGTAAATCAAGCAAACGACCCGGAGTCGCCACAACCAATTCGGCATTGTTGAGTCGTGCAATTTGCAATGGGTAAGGCATACCGCCGACCACACAAGCAATTCGTAAACCTCTGCAATGTTTAACGAGATCAATTGCGTCGTTGGCGACTTGCTGAGCGAGTTCGCGCGTAGGGCACAAAATTAATGCGCCAGGTGTTGCCGCTTTGAAATGACGTTGTTGTGTTGGATTTTTTCTTTTGGCGCGCTTGGGTAGCTCTTCACCTTTGGCCAAGGCCTGCACGACCTTTTCATTCCATTCTTCGGCCTGTTTTTTATCATGTTCTTGTTGTTGCAACAAAAGTGTATGCAACACGGGCAATAAGAATGCAGCTGTTTTGCCACTACCTGTTTGACTCGACACCATGAGGTCGTTGACAGGCTTATCTTGCAAAGTGAGCGCAAGTGGAATAACGCGCGACTGAACAGTGGTTGGTTGCGTAAAAGATAAATCGGCCACTGCTTGAATCAATTCAGGTGCTAAGCCTAAGGATTCAAAAGTGACGACGAGTGCGGTTTTTTCTGGTGATGCTGTAACAGCGATCACATCGGATGCATGAGTCATGATAAGACCCGAGGCATTGAGCCTGTGGGTTCCATTTGAAGGTTGAAAAAACATCAACCTTCGAACAGAGCGCAACACCCTTGAGGGTGGCTGTTCCGCAGAGGCGGACACAAGGTTTGAGGTAGATGTACAAGCTGAACAAATCGTTCAACAATCCATATTGTAGCACACATTTCGGGTTTCCCCTAATACCCGGTGAATGATGGGCTTTAAAGTTGTAAAAAATGGGTGCGATAGTGAACCAATTCATCAATTGATTCATGCACATCGGCCAGTGCCGTATGTTTTTGTTGTTTTTTAAATGATGAATAGACGTCAGGCTTCCAGCGTTTCGCTAATTCTTTGAGGGTGCTCACATCCATATTTCTGTAGTGAAACCAAGCCTCAAGTTTGGGCATGTATTTCACCAAAAAACGTCGGTCTTGGCTGATGGTGTTGCCACACAAGGGCGCGGCCGCTTTGGGGATGTACTTTTGAACGAAATCAAGCAATATGCTTTCGGCTTCTGACTCAGTCAAGGCAGAGGCTTTGACCTTTTCAATCAGGCCACTTCTGCCGTGGGTTCCTTTATTCCAAGCGTCCATTCCATTCAGCAATTCATCACTTTGACGAATAACCAATACGGGGCCTTCAATGCGAGGCTCCAGGTTAGGGCCTGTGACGACCACTGCGATTTCGAGCAAGCGTTCTTTTTCTGGATCGAGACCAGACATTTCACAGTCAATCCAGACCAAATTTTGGTCAGATTTTTTAAAAATATACGAATCGGCAATGGCGGGTTGATTTTGCGAGGTCATTCCATCATTGTCGCTGATGTTCAAAGCCCCCAATGATTAAGGCTAAACTCTGTCCTATGAGCGAATCTTTTTTAATGACCCTTACCTTTGCAACATTTCTTGTCGTCAATTTGGCCATAAAGTTTTGGCTGGCCTCGCGTCAAGTCAAAACTGTCGCCACGCACCGCCATGAAGTTCCCAACGAATTCAATCAGTCCATGAGCCTGGTCGACCATCAAAAAGCTGCTGACTACACTCTGGCCAAGCTTCAGTTGGGATATTGGGATCTCGCAATTGATACGCTTGTCTTGGTCGGATGGACCTTGCTGGGTGGCCTTCAATTACTCAACCAATCCTTGCTGCAAGTCATGGATGTTGGTGTGTGGCAGCAAATCGCTTTATTCATCAGCTTCATGCTCATCAATGGTGTCATTGGTCTCCCGCTTTCCTTGTACCAAACTTTTGTGCTCGAAGAAAAATTTGGCTTCAACAAAATCACATGGCGTCTTTGGGCAAGCGATCTGGTTAAAGGCCTCATGCTCGGCATGATTTTAGGATTGCCGTTTCTATGGGTTGTCCTTTGGTTAATGAACGCAGGTGGAATACATTGGTGGATTTGGGCCTGGTTTGCACTGATCGCATTTCAATTATTTATTCTTTGGATTGCACCCAATTTCATCATGCCATTGTTCAATCAATTCAAGCCTCTTGAGGATGAATCACTCAAACAGAGAATCACGCAACTGATGACGCAAACAGGGTTTAGTGTCAAAGGTTTTTTTGTCATGGATGGGTCCAAGCGATCCGCGCACTCCAACGCTTTCTTCACAGGATTGGGGCGCAACAAAAGAGTCGTCTTCTATGACACCTTACTCAACCAACTCTCGCCCGATGAAATGCAAGCCGTTTTAGCACACGAATTGGGTCACTTCAAACTCAAACACATTCCAAAGATGATTGTGATTAATTTCTTGGCTAGCTTATTAGGCTTGGTTATCTTGGGTTATTTAGCTCAACAGCTTTGGTTTTACACTGGCTTGGGCGTTACACCCAATGCTTTGGGCCCCAACGACGCATTAGCACTTCTTTTATTCATGCAAGTCACGCCATTGGTGAGTTTTTTGGTGTCGCCTATCAGTGCATTTCGTTCACGCAAACACGAATTTGAAGCAGATGCCTTCGCAACACAACACGCCAACGCAAAAGACTTGAAAACGGCTTTGCTCAAACTTTACAAAGACAACGCCTCTACTCTGACGCCCGATCCTTTGTACGTTGCTTTTTATCACTCACACCCATCGGCATCTCAACGATTAGCCCATCTGAGCGCATGAACGTCAACGGACTCATCGTTGCCAGTTATGGTCGACACGTCATCGTAGAGTCCCTAGACGGTCAACGAAGAATTTGCCATCCACGCGGCAAAAAAAATCAAGCCGTGGTGGGCGATCAAGTCTCTTGGCTCGCCAGCGAAGATGAGGGAACCATCGAGTCGATTCATCCCAGAAAAAATTTGTTTTATCGACAAGACGATATTCGGACCAAATCGTTTGCAGCCAATATCGATCAAATTCTTATCTTCATCGCGGCCAAGCCTGAGTTTTCTGAAATGCAAATCACTCGTGCGCTAATTGCCGCACAAGCCCAGGGCATTCAAGCGCTGATTGCATTAAATAAAAAAGATATTCAACCTGAGTTTGAATATGCTTTACAAAAATTAAGTGCTTACAAAAAAATGGGCTATCGCGTGATCGAGCTCAGCCTCAAAGATCCTTATTTTGATCTCTCCGAATTTCAAAACCTGATTTCTCATCAATCCACACTGGTGCTGGGCCCTTCAGGTTCTGGTAAGAGCACGCTCATCAATCGTTTAATACCAAGCGCCTTAGCGGCCACCAATTCGATCTCTGAGGCCTTACAGTCTGGCAAACACACAACCACGAACACCACTTGGTATTGGATCGAGCAAAATCAAAAAACCGCATTGATTGATTCACCAGGCTTTCAAGAATTTGGAATTCACCATCTTGAAACCAGCGCCTTGGCTCAATGGATGCCCGATCTTCAACCCTATATTGGTCTGTGCAAATTTTCAAATTGCTCACATGTTCATGAGCCCGATTGCAATATTAAAACTGCATTGGCACGAGGAGAAATCGACGCGCAACGATACAAAATTTATACACAACTCTTTGAAGAGTTATCGCAACCTCGGCAGTTTTAATTAGCCCAAAAGTTTTGCCAAAGTTAAAAGCGCTAACAAGACGACCCACATCACCACCGTTCTCCACACAAGACCAACCAATCCACTCATGTGCGAAAAATCTGCAGGCCTTCCATAGAAAGTTGTTTCTTCATGTTTGTTTTCGTCATAGGGAAGATCATTCAAATGATGAAGCGCTTGTCCTCCTAAACGAATATTGATTGCGCCTGATGTGGCGGCCAATACAACGCCATCATTGATATTTTCAAACTGATGCGCTGAATTTCTCCAAGAATCTACCGCATCTTCAAAATTACCAACAACGGCAAATGAAAAAGCAGTCATTCGAGCAGGTAGCCAGTCAATTTTCTCCCAAGCTTTTTTGGCATTATTTTCGAGACTGGTATCGTCATGAGTCCAATCGATGCTTGATTTTGTTTGATTTTTCCAAACCATCGTGACGTATTCGGTCATTCGGTAAATAACGGCGCCAGCAGGACCTAATCCGAGCGCGGCCAATATCGAATAAAAAGAAATAACACCAAATACATGTCGATGCGCAGCAATTACTGATTGTTCTATGAGGTGTCTCACAATTTCTTGTTTAGCCAATTGGCTGGCATCGACTTGTTGCCATTGCGCAAAAATTAGTCTGGCAAGCGATTCATCACCAGAAACAAGTGCGTCGCGTATGGTTGTGAAATGATGACTAAATTGCCTAACACCTACGGTGGCGTATAAAACTGCGAGACTCCAGACCAATGCAAATGGCCAACCCAAGGTACTGATTAATACCCAATGAATCAAAAACGTCACTAAGGCTGGAACGGCTACTGCAACCCACCATGGCCACCATGAATGACCCTTTGCGCCTGCATCAAAATTGTGTCGCACCCAACCGACCCAAGTATGGATGGCCGTATGGAAACGATTGCCCGTCTTAAAAGGGCGCGCCTGCTCTAAAAGTAAAGAAAAGACAATGGCTAAAAAACTCATGCACAGATGATAGCGATGAGTTGGCTGAACAGCTCATCTAAGCCGATAAAAAACGATAAAAATTTCGCAACATGGCCGCTGTGGCACCCCATATAAATCGCTCGGAATCCCCGTCTTGATAAGGCATTGAGAACCACTTTCTATCAATCCCATCCCAATGGAGCGCATGCCTTTGATGATTAGCTGGAGTCATCAAAAAGGAAAGAGGCACTTCAAAAACATCGGCGACCTCATTGGTGTTAATTTTCATTTTAAAATCGGGCTTGATGAGGGCGACCACAGGAGTCACAACGAAAGCAGTACCCGTAGTATAGGTGGGCAAGGTACCTAGAACTTCAATGTACTGGCTTGTTAACCCCACTTCCTCTTCGGACTCGCGAATCGCCGCTTCAATCGGGTCCTTGTCATTGGCGTCGATTTTTCCACCAGGAAATGCGATTTGTCCAGAATGCGATGACAAATGTGCGGTGCGTTGAGTTAATAAAACAAAAGGTTGATGGCGCTGCACAATCCCAATTAAAACTGCTGCATCAACTAATTTTTTACCAACTATTTTTCTTTCAATGGTTATTTCTGGTTCCCAAACTGGCGGACTTAAAAAACGTTGCCTTAAAGCTGATGAAATAATTTTTTCTTGGGGAATTGGTTCGAGATGATTGTCTATTCCAAGCACGGGAGCATTCCTTGGATTAAACCCAGGAATTTTTGAAAGTGGCGTTGGTACTAGAGAGACCATGGATAGAGTATTAATGAGGAGTTAGCACTGATTGTCACCCAATAGCGAGATTTGCAAAAAAAAACCGTCGGAAAGTGAATTCCGACGGTTTGATTGAAGTAACTCTCTTTTAGGCTGCAGGTGCTTGTGCTTTGAGAGTAAGTTTTTCTTTGATACGTGCTGATTTGCCACTGCGATCGCGCAAATAGTACAACTTGGCACGTCTAACGTCACCACGACGCTTGATTTCGATACTTGCGATCAAGGGGCTGTGAGTTTGAAATGTACGCTCGACACCTTCTCCACTGGAGATTTTACGAACGATGAAGTTGCTGTTGAGGCCACGGTTTCTTTTGGTGATAACAACGCCTTCGAAGGCCTGTACGCGTTTACGCGTCCCTTCGACCACGTTAACGCTCACGATCACGGTGTCGCCAGGAGAAAAGTTAGGTATTTTTTTACCTATGCGAGCAATTTCTTCTTGCTCTAAAGTTTGAATGAGATTCATGATTTCCTCAAATGATCGTGGTTGCGCTACACAAAAGGCACTGCATGGTGGCAACTAGCGCCTACCGCAATGCGGCCAACCAGAGGATCCAAAGCCTGAAATTATACAACGCTTTAGCACTCAAAATCTATGGACTTTGTGAGACGATTTTTCCCTTTAGCCCCGTCTTTTCGATGAGATCGGGGCGATTTTTGGCTGTAATGGCCAGACTTTGCTCCTTACGCCACCGAATAATTTCTGCGTGGTGTCCAGACAACAAAGTTGCTGGAACCGCTTGCCCCTGCCAAGTTTCGGGGCGGGTGTAATGAGGACAATCGAGCAAACCGTCTAGTGCGGCATTAAAACTATCCATCTGATGGCTTTGATCGTCATTGAGAACCCCTGGAAGCAATCGGATGAGGCTATCGAGCAAAGCCAGCGCTGGGATTTCGCCACCAGAAAGAACAAAATCTCCCAAACTGATTTGATGGTCCACGCATTGATCGATAAACCTTTGATCAACGCCCTCATAACGACCACACAAAAAAATAGCTCCCTTGGACGTCGACCAGGTTTGAACCTGAGCCTGATTGAGAGTTTGTCCCACAGGAGAGAAATAAATCAGCGGAACATCTTCTCGGGACAACTGGATTTGTTTGCGTATCGCTTGCAGGCAAGCATCTAAAGGTTCGGCCATCATGACCATACCAGGACCGCCACCAAAGGGGCGATCATCGACTCGCTTGTATTGACCTTGTGAGTAGTCTCGCGGATTCCAAAAATGAACCTTGATCTGACCCGAATCATAGGCGCGACGCGTCACACCCAAGGTTAAAAATGGGGTAAACAATTCAGGAAATAAAGTAATGATGTCAAACCGCATAGCAACAGTATCTAATAAATCAATAAGAAGTGCGTGAATTTAGTAATCGAGTTGCCAATCAACTTCAATGCGTTTTTTTTCAATATCAACACGGTCAATGTAGGAATTGACGAATGGAATCAGTCGTTCCATGGGCTTGTCTTCTAATAAATAAGATAAAATCAATACAGTTTGAGGCCCCGTAGACATTAAATCTTTAACTTCTCCAAGGTTGAGGCCTTCACGATTAAAAACCTGTAAACCTAATAAATCAACCCAATAGTATTCGTCGGTTTGAGTGGATGGAAAACTACTTCTTGCGACATAAATGCGAGAGCCTTTGAGCGGTTCGGCTGAGGTGCGATCGTCAAAGCCTTCTGCCCAAGCCACCACCGTATCGGAATGATGCTTGGCCTGTTTCACTCTCATCAACACCGGCCCCTCAAAAGAAGGTTTTCCCCGCTCAGTGGGTATCAAATACCATTTTTTGGATGAAAAAAGCGCCTCGGGCGAGGCGCTATGAGAGATCACTTTGAACCAACCTTTGACACCCCAAGCATCGCCTATACGACCGACTTCAATGGCATCCGCAGGCAAAACAGCGGGTTCGAGTGCCAGCATCAAGCGAATGGTGGGGGTCAAGCAGCCTTTTTGGCAGCTTGCTTAATCAGGCGATAGACGGTTGGCGAAGCCTGTGCGCCGACGCTTTTCCAATGGTTGAGTCGGTCATATGCAATTCGCAATCCCTCTTCACCTTCAATGGAGGTAGGGTTGTAAAAACCAATGCGTTCGATAAAACTACCATCGCGACGTGTACGCTTGTCAGCGACAACAATATTGAAAAATGGACGGGCTTTTGCACCGCCTCTTGAAAGTCGAATGACGACCATAATGAATCCTTCGGGTGGAAAAATCTTTCAACGCTTGAGACACGCGATTAGCCACCCGGCCATCGACACGTTGAACAGCTAATTATTATAGCCTCTAAGATAAGCACCATGCAAATTCGTCCTTGTACCCCTGCAGATTTGTCCGCTGTCACCGCTATCTATCAACACCATGTATTGCATGGTTCGGGTAGTTTTGAAATTGAGCCCCCCGATCTGACTGAGATGACGCATCGATACGACGACGTGATTTCCAAGCCCTTACCCTATTTAGTGGCAATTTTGGACGATGCCGTATTGGGATATGCCTACGCAAACTTTTTTCGCCCCCGCCCCGCTTATCGATTTTGTGTGGAAAATTCTGTTTATGTTGCACAAAACACGACTCAAAAGGGAATCGGACGTGCTTTGATGACCGAACTCATGCGCCAGTGCGAGGTTTTGGGCGCGCGTCAAATGGTTGCTGTGATTGGAGATTCGGCCAATAAGGCGTCGATCTCACTGCATACATCCCTAGGCTTCTCACATACTGGACAACTTCAAGCAACAGGATGGAAACACAATCGATGGCTTGACACCGTGTTGATGCAAAAAACATTAGGCTTAGGAAATGAGTCTTCACCATCAAGTTTGAATTAAAGCGTCGATAATGCCTTGATGAAAAACAAAACACTGGCCGCTTGGCTGACATTTTTAGGTGGCCCATTGGGGTTGCATCGTTTGTATCTTTTTGGGCTTGGAGATACGCTGGCTTGGCTTTTGCCGATTCCCACGACATTGGGTTTGTATGGTCTTGAAAGATCGATGGATTACGGGGTAGATGATGTTTTAAGTTGGTGGTTACTTCCGCTTTTAGGTTTTAGTATTGCTGGCAATTCATTGATGGCGATTGTGTATGCCTTAATGAGCAAAGAACAATGGAATCAAAAGTTCAATCCTGAATCGGATATCGATTCAGCAGCTGGACAAACCCAATGGCTCACCATTGGTGTGTTGGTTGTCGCCTTAATGGTAGGCGCAACATCGCTTTTATCGGGTTTGGTTTATAGCTTTCAAAGATATTTTGAAACGCAAATAGAAGAAGCGAGAAAAATATCTCAATAAATGGTGAAGCTAACCCAATAAGCAATTGCGGCGACAAAAGCACTGGCAGGAATAGTGAAAACCCAAGCCCAAACAATATTGCCAGCCACACCCCATCGGACTGCACTGGCTCTGCGTGTAGAACCAACTCCAACAATGGCGCCAGTGATTGTGTGTGTGGTTGATACTGGAATGCCCAAGCCTGTTGCCAAAAACAAGGTCATTGCACCACCTGTTTCTGCACAAAAGCCGCCCACGGGTCTGAGTTTGGTGATGCGTTGTCCCATTGTTTTGACGATTCGCCAACCGCCGAACAAGGTGCCTAAGGCAATGGCGATATAGCAACTCACAATGGTCCAAGTAGGTGGGCTTTTATCTTCCACCGTGGCATATCCCGTAGCAATTAACAACATCCAAATAATGCCAATTGTTTTTTGGGCGTCGTTTCCTCCGTGCCCCAAACTATAAGCACCAGCCGATACCAATTGCAAACGACGAAACCACTTGTCAACGCGTGAGGGAGTGGCTTTTCGAAACAGCCATGAGACCAAAACCATCATTAACGAGCCCAGCAAAAATCCAAGCATGGGAGACACAAAAATAAAAGTAACCGTACGAAGAACGCCCAATGCGATCAATGCACTCGCACCTGATTTGGCAATGACTGCCCCAACGATGCCACCAATCAACGCATGTGAAGAGCTACTGGGAATTCCGTAATACCAAGTTATCACGTTCCAAGTAATAGCGCCTATCAGTGCACCAAAAACCACGTGCGTATCAACAACACCAGGCAAAACAATTCCTTTTCCAACTGTAGCGGCAACGCTTAAGTGGAAAATAAATATAGCGATGAAATTGAATACAGCGGCAAATAAGACAGCCTGCACAGGCTTAAGCACACCTGTAGAGACAACAGTGGCAATTGAATTGGCCGCGTCATGAAAGCCATTCATGAAATCAAAGGCCAATGCCAAGATCACCAATACAACGACAACCCAAAGAGCGGTTTGAATAGGTTCCATTTTTTGAGCGAGCCTCGATTAGGAATTTTCGAGCACGATACCTTCAATGAGATTTGCCACGTCTTCACACTTATCAGTGATGGTTTCGAGCAATTCATAAATGGCTTTGAGCTTAATGAGTTCGCGCACATCTTCTTGCTCACGGAAAAGTTGCTCATCGCACTGCGCATCACACGATCTGCATCCGATTCGAGCTTGTCAATTTCTTCGCATGTTTTAAGGGCGGCCTCAGCAGTTGAGGGTTGTGCGAGCTTAGCCAACAACTTAACTGCATCTTGAACACGCTCGCAACATTTCACGCTCAAATCGGTGAGTCTATGAATTTCAAGCGTCATAGCTTTAACGTCATACAACGACATGGTTTCAGCGCAATCTTGAATCAGATCGGCCACATCGTCCATGGTATTGATGAGCGAGTGAATTTGATCGCGATCGATGGGCGTGATAAAGGTTTTGTGCAACACACGATTGACTTCATGCGTAATGCGATCGGCTGAACGCTCGGCATTGTCAACGTCTTGAATATATTTTTCGCGCAAGTGCGCATCATCATAATTTTTAACGAGGTTATCAAAAGCTCTTGCGGCCTCAACAATTCGGTCCGCGTGCTGATTGAAGAGCTCGAAAAAATTTCCCTCTTGGGGAAGTAATTTGCCAAAAAACATAGATGCTCCCGCACAACTGGTTGCTTAACTTTAAAAGCATGAGTGTACAACGAGTTGCTTATCTCATGGGTTACAAGAACGACATCGTTTTGGGGTCTTGAGTGGGTATTTTTTTGATAGATTGATGCGCGACCGAATCAAGCATGGACAGATCGACAAAAGGACAATCGATTTCTTGAAGTGGAATCATGACAAAAGCACGTTGCGACCAACGGGGGTGCGGAACTATCAAATCATGACTTTGAATATGCGCGTCGCCAAAAAAAATCAAGTCCAAATCGAGAACGCGTGGCGCATTGGGATAGGGTCTTAATCGACCCGCTTGAATTTCTTGATGCAACAATATTTGTAATAAAGATGGCGCAATTAAATGCGTGTGAAGCAAAACCGCCGCATTTATATAGGCAGGTCCTTGAGCATCAATCGGCTGTGTTTGATAAAGACTCGATGCACGAATGAGCGATGAATCAGCAATTGATTTTAAATTTTCAATGGCATGCAATACGCTTGAAACAGCACCCCCCAAATTGGCCCCGATTGAAATCCAAGCAGGTACAAGAGGCCTCATTTTTAGGCTTCGCTATGGGGTGGCGCATCCGCACTGGGCTTGCGTCTGCGACGTCTTCGTTTACGTGGAGCACCATCATCTGGCGACGTTGCAGTACCGTTTTGTACGACTGTTTTATGTTTGGATACGCGTTGTACTTTGGGTGTGGATTGCTTGATTAGATCCAACATATCGGCGCGCGCACCATCGTCTTCCAAACTGAAATCTTCCCACCAATAAGCCAGTTCCGTGGGTATTTCACCCGCCACTGCGCGAAGTCTCATGAAATCAAAACCCGCCCTGAATCGCGCTTGTTCCACCAAAGTAAATGGTCCACTGCCCACGCGTTTTTCAAATCGGGGTTGCATCAACCAAATTTCACGCATATCAGATGCCAACTTACCGCGCCCCGATACATCACCAATTCGTGAATAAAAAACTTCATCAATGGCTTCTTGCAAAGCAGGATGAGGCGCGTGGTGTTCGAGATGTCGATCCCACGCATCGCGCACATCCGACCACAACACACAGGCCAATAAAAAACTGGGGGCTACGGGTTTGTTTTCGGATACACGACGATCGGTATCGGTGAGTGCGAGCTCAACAAACACTTGAGTGGAACGATCAACCACCACATCGAGCAATGGATAGATACCTTTTTGTAAACTCAATTTTTTGAGTTGCTCAATACTTGCAATCGCATGACCCGTTTGCAATAACTTGAGCATCTCATCCATCATTCGACTTTGCGGAACGTCAGCCAGTAGCGACATCATTTTTTGCAAAGGCTTTGCGGTTTTGGTTTCTATTGAAAATCCCAGGCCACTGAGTTTGGCAGCAAATCGAACCGCTCGAATAATACGAACAGGATCTTCGCGATAACGAATAACAGGGTCACCAATCATTCGCAAGACGCGTTTTTTGGCGTCTTCTATGCCGTGGTGATAGTCAATCACTTCTTGCGATTGCGGGTTGTAATACATGGCATTGACTGTGAAGTCTCTGCGTGCAGCGTCTTCGTCTTGAGGGCCCCAAACGTTATCGCGCAAAACACGGCCCGAAGCATCAACCGCATGAGACACATTGGAGAGCGCTTTTTTGCTTGTCTTTTCGCTGCCCGATACTTGCTCTGCATCTGCACTTTCGAGATACGCACGAAAAGTTGAAACTTCGATGACTTCATGATCGCGACCGCGACCATAAACCACATGAACAATTCTGAAACGACGCCCAATGATGAAGGCTCTCCTAAAAAGTGATTTCACTTCTTCAGGTGTTGCATTAGTTGCGACATCAAAATCTTTGGGCTTTAAACCGAGCAACAAATCTCTAACAGCGCCGCCCACGATATAGGCTTCAAAGCCTCTCTCTTGCAAGGTGAGGACAACATGACGCGCGCGCTCATCGACCAAATCCAAATTGATCGCGTGTTCTTTGAATCCAGCGACGCGCCTTTTTCCAAACTTCGGCTTTTCTGCAGAAGTTCCCATGAGTCGATTGAGTAATTTTTTGATCATTCGGGATGAAAGAGGTTCAAGACACGCCATTGACGAGAGTTTGCAATGGTCAATAAATTGTTGCTGGGATTGGTTGCCACAGGATGATTCACAACTTCGAGCAGCGGCAAATCATTGATAGAGTCCGTATAAAAAGTGGTTTCAACTTGGTCCCAACTCCATTGGTGATCTGCCAGCCATTGATTCATACGGATGAGTTTGCCATCTCTAAAAGACGGAACGCCATCAATACGGCCGTTGTACCAACCTTTGGCATCTTTGACAAGTTCAACAGCAATTAATTCTTCGATTCCCAATGCTTGAGCAATGGGTCGCGTGACAAACGCGTTGGTTGCCGTGATGATCATGAGTTGATGGCCTGCTTGTCTATGCGTTTGAATGAGTTGAAGTGCGCTTGGACGAATAACGGGCTCAATCACCTCTTTCATGAATTGTTGATGCGCTTGCAATGAAGCTGCTTGACCTTTTTCACAAATAGCACGCGTGGCGAATGCAACGTAATCATTAATATTAAGAGTGCCAGCTTGATACTGCGCGTAAAACTCATCGTTTTTTTGTCTGAATGAATAGGTATCCACCCAACCAAGTTTTTCTGTGAATTGACCCCAAGAGTAATCGGAGTCGATGGGTATCAAGGTGTGATCTAAATCGAATAGTGCAAGATGCGGTTTCATTTATAAGTCTTCGAGCATGCTTTTGAGCAATGGAATGGTGATCGGTCTTTTGGTTTGCAAGGCATAGCCATCGAGTTGATGCAACAATTCAATCAAACTGCTGAGATCACGAGCAAATCGATTGAGCATGTAATCCATGACTTCATCAGAAATAAAAATACCACGCTCATCGGCCTGCTGTCGCAAAACTGATCGGCGCTGAGATTCCTTTAGAATTTTCAACTGAAATACATGGCCCCAGCCTAAACGCGTTCGCAAATCTTCGCGCAATGTGAGATCCATAGGCGGGTAATGACCCGCTGCAATAATGCCACGTTGAAGTCCATCTAAGGGTGTGACCGCATGAACAAACCAAGCAAATGCCATTTGTTGTTGAACAGCACCGTATGCGTGAACATCATCCAATACGATCAAGCGCCATGCAGGATTGAACACAGGCGGCTCCGTGGTGTTTTGATCCATCCAACCCACATTGCCACCATTGGTTTGCTCTGCTTTCGCAATGGCTTGTAGCAAATGAGTTTTACCACTGTTACTTTCACCCCATAGATAAATCGGTACAGGAGAGCGTGTTTCGGATGCAATCCACATACTCAAATATTGCAGTGCGGCTTCATTGGGGCCTGCTAAAAAGTTATCGAACGTGGGTCCGTCTGAGAGTCCAATATCCAAGGCGATTTGTTTCATGAGATCTTTATGTGCCTTGAAACCATTTACTGTTGACATACACCTGATGAAGTCGACGAATGGCCACCAACAGAACCGCACTCGCAGGAAGCGCAATCAATACGCCCACAAATCCAAGTAACTGCCCAAACGCCAATAAGGCAAAAATTACAGCCAATGGGTGCAATCCAATGCGCTCGCCAATCAATCGGGGCGTTAAGACAAAGCTTTCAATCATTTGCCCCAAGCCATACACAACACCCACCATCAACAACGCATCCATGGGCGACATTTGCAAAAATCCACTGAGAGTTGCCAAGATCAATCCCACTCCAAAACCCAAATAAGGAATAAAAATCAGAAGGCCCGTGATCAAACCAATGGGCAAAGCCATTGACAGACCAAACGCATACAAGGCGGCAACGTAATAAACACTCAAAATTAACATCACAACGATTTGTCCGCGCAAATATTCGCCCAATACTTGATCGGCCTCTTTTAAAAAATCAAAGAGTCCTTGACTCGCTGACTGCGGGACCCACACTGCAAATTCATTGGTGATTTTTTTTCCGTCGTATAAAAAATAAAACAAAGCGACGGGTATCAAAATTAAATTGCCGATGATTGCAAACAAGACGCTACCGCCAATTTGCAAAGATCGAAACCACGCATCCATTCCATTTTCAAAAATCGAGTCTAGATATTGACGCAAAAATAATTGTAGATGCTCGAGATCCCAATCGGCGGTTGCAACACCCCATTGCATCAACAATGGAGAAACATAATCGTGCAGCTTGGTAATGAGCAATGGCAATTGTTCTTTGATGAGCGGCCATTGCTTCACCAACAACGGAATCACCAAAAAGAAAAATGCAAGCATCGTTACGATCAAAATAATTTCTGCAAGTAACACGGTGATCACGCGGGGTATGCGGTTTACCGTTAGCTTTTCAAATTGTTGCACCAAGGGTAAAAGAATATAAGCGAGCACGGCCGACACAACAAAGGGAGTCAAAACGGGCGCCAACCACCAGACCAATAAACCCGTAATCAGGGTCACAGCTGACCAACTGAGCAAAAGGCGAATGGTGGGATTGGATTGCATACAGGCAGAACTGGCTTGGAATTAGAATCTCCTGATTCTATCGACCTGTTCACAACAGTCGCTGTTCCCCTTCGATTGACCCATTATGAATAAGCCCCTTTCTTACAAAGACGCTGGCGTCGACATCGACGCAGGCGACGCCTTGGTCGAACGCATCAAGCCTTTTGCTAAAAAAACCATGCGCGAAGGGGTTTTGGCTGGAATTGGCGGCTTTGGCGCCCTATTTGAAGTCCCCAAACGCTACAAAGAACCTGTGTTAGTCAGCGGCACCGATGGCGTGGGCACAAAACTTAAACTGGCGTTTGAATGGAATATGCACGACGCGGTCGGCATCGATTTGGTTGCGATGAGCGTCAATGACGTGCTGGTACAAGGTGCAGAACCCTTGTTTTTTTTAGATTATTTTGCTTGCGGTAAATTAGATATTGATACCGCCGCCGCCGTTATTTCGGGCATTGCCAAAGGCTGCGAAGAGTCGGGTTGTGCGTTGATCGGTGGTGAAACCGCTGAGATGCCTGGCATGTATCCCGATGGCGAATACGATTTGGCGGGCTTTGCAGTCGGCGCTGTTGAAAAATCAAAAATTCTCACGGGTCGAGATGTAACCGAAGGTGATGTGGTTTTGGGATTGGCTGCTCACGGCGTTCATTCAAATGGATTTTCTTTGGTGCGCAAATGCATTGAACGCGCAGGTACGCAATTGCCCACGCAGTTGGATGGACTTGCATTTAAACAAGCAGTGATGCGCCCGACCCGTTTGTATGTCAAACCAATTTTGCAAGCGCTTGGGCTGCACCCGATCAAGGCATTGGCCCATATCACTGGCGGTGGGCTTTTAGAAAATATTCCGCGTGTGTTGCCCGAGCATTTGTCGGTTCATCTACAAAGATCTGCGTGGCCCCACACACAACTGTTTGATTGGTTGCAAACTGTATCTGGCATTGACGATATTGAAATGAATCGCACATTCAATAATGGCATAGGAATGGTGGTGGTCATTACCAAAGACGAAGCCGCATCTTGTCTGTCAACGCTCAAAGGCTTGGGCGAAACGGTGTTTGAAATTGGACAGGTACGTGCACGTCAACAAGGCCCTGCCGTTGTTGTTCACGCCGATTAAATAATTTCAGTATTTAACAAAATATTCAAGCGCGATTGAACTTGCTTGAGACGCGCGCCATCTTCTTGGCGGCGATAAATTTCTTGCAAGTTGCGCAACATTCGGGCGATGATTTCACGCGGCGGCGCAGTTCTTAAAAAATGCGCCAATGCGTCGTCTGATACGGCGTTGGGGCGCGTGAGTTGTACACCAGGCAACCAAGGTGCAAGTCTTTCACTCAAGTCTTCTCTGCCCAATGATTGACCGCTGAAAGGGTCAATCAAGATTTGCGCCTCGTTGGGCGATTTGAGTTGTACCTTGACCAGAAAATGACCTGGAAATCCAACGCCTTGCACCGACAGACCTACACCGCTGGCGAGCTCCAACCAAATCACGGCCAAACTAATGGGAATGCCTTTTCGTGTTCTAAAAACTGCGTGCAAAAAACTGTTGTCGGGATCATCGTAATGATTAACATTGCCAGAAAATTTTAAATCTTCAAAGAAGAAATGATTGAGCATGCGAAGCTTTTCAATCTCGCCCATATCGGCGTACATTCTCCTCTTGAACTTAGCGATTAATTGATCCATATCACCCAATACTTGTTGGATATCTAAATCTGGATATTCATCTTGCGCCAAACTGGCCGCAGCTTCTAAAAGCGGAAATGAATCATCGCTTTCAACGAGTGATTGAAAATAATCGAGTGCACTGGGAACGGTTAATTTGAAATCCATATTGCAATCATGCCATTATTTTTTTAACAATGCGCGAAAGTGAATGCCGACCCCACGAAGTGTGGCGAAATAAAGTCCTGCGCCGCCGAGCAAACATAAAGTCATCCAACCCATTCGCGCCCAAGGTTGCTCGCGCAGCAAAACCCAATCCAAATGGTAGGACCACGCACCCAACCAACTACTCAAAAACAAACACGCGATACACACACGAATCACAAAATCCATCCATCCATTTTTAGGTTGATAGTACCCCTTGTGACGCAAGCCCCGCAACAACCAAAACGCATTGAGCAATGCGCCCAATCCAATCGATAAAGACAAAGCCGCATGCGCCAGATATGGTACAAAAATCAAGTTCATGATTTGCGTCGCAATCAAAACCCATATAGCAATTTTGACGGGAGTTTTGATGTCTTGACTTGCATAAAAGCCAGGTGCTAATATTTTGATCGACACCAAACCCAACAAACCCACACCATAGCCCATCAACGCCAGCGTTGTTTGCATCACATCACGCGCATTGAACGCGCCGTAGTGATAGATCACTGAAATCAAAGGCTTTGAAAAAATCAAAAGCGCCACAGCGCAAGGCAAGGTCAATAAGAAAACCAAACGCAGTCCCCAATCCAACATCTCTGAATACCGCGTGATATCTTTTGTAGCATGCGCTGCAGACAATTGAGGCATCAACACAACACCCAACGCAACGCCTAAGAGTGCGGTGGGAAATTCCATCAAGCGATCGGCATAACTGAGCCAACTCACACTGCCAGGCGCCAAATGTGAGGCGATCTGTGTATTGATTAACAAAGATAACTGAGCAACACCCACACCGAACAATGCAGGGGCCATCAATGAAAGTATTTTTCGAGAGCCTGTGTCTTTATACGATTGCGCAATCGTTGAAGGCATTAAACCGATGCGCGGCAACATACCGATTTTGTAGAGAGCAGGAATTTGAATTGCCAACTGAAAAACTCCGCCGATCATCACACCCATTGCTAAAGCATAAATGGGTGGCACACCCTTGCTTGTGAACCACGGAGCACCCCATATCGCAGCAGAAATAACGCACACATTGAGTATGACGGGGGTTGCAGCAGGTATTGCAAATTTTTTCCATGTATTTAAAATGCCCGCTGACAGTGCAACCATCGACATACACGCAATATAAGGAAACATCCAACGCGTCATTAAAACTGCCGATGTCATGCCATCCGCGGTTTGCGCTAAGCCACTGGCGAGCGCCCACACCAAAAACGGCGCGCCCACAACGCCCAAGATGGAAGTAAACAATACGGCCCAAGCCAAAACAGTCGCCACTCTATCGATGAGTTCACGTGTTTGCTCTTTTCCATGCTGAGCTTTGGTCGCAGCTAAAACAGGAACAAAAGCCTGACTGAACGCGCCTTCTGCAAATAATCGCCTAAATAGATTGGGAATTCGAAAGGCGACGTTGAATGCGTCTGTGAGCGCAGAGGCGCCAAACAAGGAGGCAATGAGAAGTTCTCGGGCCAATCCGGTGACCCGAGATGCCAACGTGAGTAAAGAGACAAGGGATACGGATTGAAAGAGGTTCACGCGTCGAGTTTAGCCTTCATCCGGGCCTTGTTGTTTGGGTGATTCAATTTTGAGGGCAGATAAGGTGGATTTGCTATAATGTAGGGCTTTTTACCTTCATCATCCACAAACACAAAGGATCCTATTTATGGCTTCAGCCAAACCCAAAAAGAAAAACCCACGCCTTGCTTCGGGTCGCAAACGCGTCCGACAAGACGCTAAACTCAACGCTGCCAACACTTCGTTGCGCTCCAAATACCGTACCGCAGTCAAAAATGTGGAAAAAGCTCTTGCCATGGGTGACAAGGCCAAAGCCACAGATTTGTTTGCAAAAATGCAAGCTGTCGTTGACACCGTCGCTGACAAAGGCATTTTCCACAAAAACAAGGCCGCTCGTGACAAGAGCCGCCTGTCCGTCAAGGTCAAAGCCTTGGCAACTGCCGCTTAAACCAAGCTGGCAAACCGCCCGGTCTCTCAGACCGCCGTTTGAACGGGTGCGCTGAAGGTAAAAAGCAAAAACCGCTCTTAGGAGCGGTTTTTTTATGGGGCTTAAGAAACTTGTAGGTTGTTGTCTTTTGCAAAATTCATCACAAAGTCCCAAGCCATGGGTTCTGCCTCTTTGATATCTTGATGAACAATGACACATTTGTTGCCGTCGATGGTATTGGGTACACACCAGGGCGAGTAGCTAATATGGTCGCCAGGGAGAGCGCCGCCTGGCCTAAACGAGCTCATAACGCCTGCCAAACGTTCGGCCCAATCACTAGGTCGAAATGCCTTGCCATCTTTGGTAATGCCAACGATGACGACTTCTTGTTTGAGCGTGGTGAACATGAAAAGCAAAAAATGAAAGGTTAAATGAGTGTTTTTCACTCTTACCTCAAGCGTTCTGGTATTGTATCTTATATAAGACTTGGGGCGTTTTTCAAACACACTCAATCAAGCCATAAAATCATTTCCCAACGGCTCAACCAGTTTCTCACCCTGTTGAGCCGATTTCTTTTTTCAGAGGATTGAATAATGACTCAGACTGAGCCGACTTCGCCACACACCATGAACACCTATGGCCGTTTGCCTGTAGCCATGTCGCATGGCAAGGGCGTTCGCTTGTGGGACACCAACGGCAAAAGTTATTTAGACGCGTTGGCGGGTATTGCGGTCAACACATTAGGCCATGGTCATCCCAAATTGGTGCCGGCTTTGCAAGACCAAGTTGCCAAGATGATGCATTGCTGCAATTACTATCACATTCCCGATCAAGAAAAATTAGCCGCTAAATTGGTGTCACTATCTGACTTAACCAATACGTTTTTTTGCTCTACAGGATTAGAAGCCAACGAAGCGGCGATTAAATTGGCTCGCAAGTTTGGTCATAACAAGGGGATCAAAAATCCAACCATTGTTGTTTACGAAAAAGCATTTCATGGTCGATCCATTGCGACATTGAGTGCAACTGGCAACGAAAAAATTCAGCAAGGTTTTGGACCCATGGTGGAAGGGTTTATTCGCGTTCCACTCAACGACATCGATGCACTCAAAAAAGCCACACACAACAACCCTGATGTGGTGGCTGTATTTTTTGAAACCATTCAAGGCGAAGGCGGTATCAATCCTATGCGGTGGGAATATTTGCGCGAGGTACGCGCTTTGTGTGACGCCAAGGATTGGTTGATGATGATTGACGAAGTGCAATGCGGCATGGGTCGCACGGGCAAATGGTTTGCACATCAGTGGGCCGGCATCTTGCCTGACGTCATGCCATTGGCCAAAGGATTGGGCTCGGGTGTACCCATTGGCGCTGTTGTTGCGGGCCCCAAGGCCGCTGGTATTTTTCAGCCTGGCAATCATGGGACCACGTTTGGTGGCAATCCATTGGCAATGCGCGCGGGTGTTGAAACGATTCGCATCATGGAAGAAGATGGTTTGTTAGAAAACGCAGCGCGCGTGGGCGAATATTTAAAGAATACATTGATGCTCGAAATAGGTTCTCTCAAAGGCATCAAAGAAATTCGCGGATATGGACTCATGATTGGTATTGAGTTGGATAAACCCTGTGGTGTCATCATGAGCCGTGCACTAGATGCTGGCTTGCTATTGAGCGTGACAGCCGATAGCGTGATTCGTTTGGTGCCTGCGCTCATCATGACCGAAAAAGAAGCCGATGAAGTCGTGGCATTGCTAACACCCATTGTCAAAACTTTTTTGAATGAATCGACTTGAGCCATGAGTAAGACCATGCAACACTATCTCAAGTTCAGTGATTTGGATGCGTCTACTTATGCGTATTTGTTTTCACGTTCGGCATTGATCAAATCCAAATTCAAAGCCTACGAAAAACACCAGCCGTTGACTGATCGCACCTTGGCCATGATTTTTGAAAAAGCTTCCACACGAACTCGCGTGAGTTTTGAAGCAGGCATGTATCAAATGGGCGGATCGGTGGTGCATCTCACCACAGGTGACAGCCAACTCGGACGCGCAGAGCCCATCGAAGATTCGGCACGCGTGATCAGTCGAATGGTTGATTTGGTGATGATTCGCACCTATGAGCAAACCAAGATAGAAAGCTTTGCTGCACACTCACGCGTTCCCGTCATCAATGGACTCACGAATGAATTTCATCCTTGTCAAATTATGGCTGATTTATTTACATTCATTGAACATCGTGGCAACACCTCGCGTCCACTCGATTGCCTCAAAGGCATTACCATTGCATGGGTTGGTGACGGCAACAACATGGCCAACACATGGCTTCAAGCGGCAGAACTGCTCAACTTTAAAGTACATGTGAGCACACCCAGTGGGTATGAGATTGATCAATCGGTTGCAGGATTGAGATCTAGTGATAGTTACAAAATTTTTAAAGATCCCTTGCAAGCATGCCAAGGTGTTGACTTGGTCACCACTGATGTATGGACCAGCATGGGCTATGAAGCAGAAAACGAAACACGTCGAAAAGCATTTACCCAATGGTGCGTTGATACCGAGATGATGTCAAACGCCAAAAAAAATGCGCTCTTTATGCACTGCTTACCTGCGCACCGTGGCGAAGAAGTGCAAGCC
>Ga0114974_10000890_pt1 | contig 24015 bp, 30 predicted proteins | sample S_130206_EF_Meta_FD_87318 | JGI IMG/M metagenome (GOLD analysis project Ga0114974, IMG submission 87318) | Freshwater microbial communities from Lake Simoncouche, Canada to study carbon cycling - S_130206_EF_MetaG | ecosystem: Environmental > Aquatic > Freshwater > Lake | place: Lake... | reverse complement strand
TCACTCAGATACAGAATGGAGACGGCTAAGAGATTTTGAACCAATCGAGTTTCAACGCGCTGTTGATTTTGATGATAAGATAAGAACACTGGGAAGGAAAGACAGAGCATTAAAAATGGATGTTTTTCTCCACAACTCCTGTAAGCCATTATCAGATATTGACTTTGATTCAGACGAGCAAAAAGGCCAACAAGTTTGGGATTTCCAAGCTGAGTGTGAGGGAATGTGCGGAGTTTAAACCATTAACCACAATCAAAAATGAACATATTACGAGGATTCCCAAAACGCTACGAGGATGCCCCGCCAGCGACAGGTGACGGATGGTTGACAAACTACTCCAAGGCACTCGCTACGACCGATTCTGGGGGTATTACAATCCTCTACGGAGGATACGGCACAGGCAAGACCCGCATGGCTTGGGAGGTAGCTAGAGCGCATAAGTCGAAGCGTCCAACAATCAGTAATGGAGGCATTGGATGGACGACAAGCACGAAGAAACGCCCGATGGTTTACACCACAGCAGTGAACTTGTTCTCAACGATCAAATCTACTTACACTTCTGGATCTGGGAAATCAGAAAAGGAAGTTGTGTCGGATTACTGTGAAGCCGCCTTGCTAGTGATTGATGAAGTCCAGGAGCGTGGGGAAACCCAATACGAGGATAGACAGCTAACCGCGATCATTGATGCGAGATACGCCGCAGATATGCCGACGATTCTGATTTCGAACTATACATGGGAGAGGTTAGCATCTACGTTGTCCCCTGCCGTGATTGACAGAATTGAGGAGAACGGAGCGAAACTCTCCTTTACTTGGGAATCATTCAGAAGGAAATAATGAACAACAAACATGAAAGAACAATTAAATGAGCTACACTTATTTGCAGGAGCAGGGGGAGGAATACTTGGTGGAATCCTTTGCGGACATACCACAGTATGTGCTGTCGAGATTGAACCTTATTGCCGAAAAGTCTTACTCCAAAGACAGCGAGACGGAATCTTGCCAGAGTTCCCAATCTGGGACGATGTCCGAACCTTTGACGGAAAACCATGGCGCGGAAAAGTCGATATTGTTTGCGGAGGGTTTCCCTGCCAGGACATTAGTTGCGCAGGAAAAGGAGCGGGAATCGAAGGCGAGCGAAGCAGTATGTGGAAACACATGGCGCGAATCATCGGTGAGGTTCGACCGCAATACGCATTCGTGGAAAACTCACCGATGCTTGTGGGTAGAGGACTTAGCACCGTCCTCGCTGACCTTGCCGAAATGGGGTATGATGCAAAGTGGGGTATTGTGGGAGCGCATCATGTCTCCGCTCCACACAGACGAGACAGAATCTGGATCGTTGCTACCGACTCCAACTTGTGCAGATGCGACGATGGGAGCTATCCTGAACGACAACACGAAGCTAATCACGCTCAAGTCGGGGAAGTTACGGAAGATCAGCAATCAGGGAGTGTCGGGCAGCATAGGATTAGCGCGAACGGTTGCGATGTGGCCGACAACAAATGCCAGAGATTGGAAGGATTCAACATATCAAAGCAGTCTAACCGCATTAGAGAATGGCCACCAAGCAACGCTTGGCAGAATAGTTCACAAAATGATGTGGCCCACTCCAACAGCGCACAACGCCAAGGAGACAAACGCACCGAGCGAATCACAGAGGAACACTCCGACACTAGCCGCGCAAGTTGGTGGGACTCTGAACCCAACGTGGGTCGAGTGGCTAATGGGGTGGCCTCTAGGGTGGACAGACTTAAAGCCATTGGGAACGGGCAAGCTTCAAGCGTGGCTGCTCTCGCATGGAGAATTTTAACCAACACATAACAAAAGAACCAAAACAAAATGAACGACATTGAAAAACTCAAAATAGAAAACGCTGATCTTGAGAAAAGACTTGCCGATACTAGCGGGTCACTTGTTGCCGCGCTATTGCTCATTGCTGACATTCGCCGCGCTGTTGGCGATGGCAACGGGCGATTGATGCAAAGCGAGCTTGTGGCGCATTGTGATGCGATTTACAAAAAGGCAAAAGCACAATAAACCTTGCCACTTTATTGTGCAATCGGACGCAACATCATCAGGTGCATCTTTTCGATGAACGGCATGTCGAAGCCGCAGATCAAATGTTCGCAGTCATCGCAGACGCGCCCGATCATTCGTTGCGCTTTTTTATTATCGCCAATCATAGTCACGATTCGGCAAGGCTTCTTTTTGCAATGCTCACACTTTGGTAAATCGCTCATGGCTTGCTGTAGAGGTTGGTTTGCGCGCCGTTTATCATCGTCTTGCGCTTTACTAACTCGTTCCTAGCCACCATTTCCTTTAGTCGATACATTGCGCCAGAATTGGATATTTTTACGCCCTTGGCAATCAAAGCGCGGTAATACTCGCTTGATGTGAATTCATCATCTTTTCGCTTCACTGTGTCGGTTTGCTCTAGCGCATAATCCAGTGCGCTCATGACTTGTTTTCTGTTTCCGATGGTTTTCATTTTGCTGTGTAAACTCTTTGGTGGATGAGTGGCGTTTCGTTTTTATCTAGTCCCCGATGGTCAAAAATAATCGCGCTAGGCTGTGGGATAGCGTCAGGCACTACCTTGTGACCAAATCGCGTCAAACCCTGCCAAGCTCCGCAAATTGCGCTTGTCTGGTTTCCATCTTGCCAAATGCCGTGGCGATGTCTGTGAGCGCGAACCATGACCTTTGGCACGGGTTTCCCCGTCCTTGCCCGTGAGTGTGTGAGATTGCCCAGCATGATACTGTGAGCCGATGCTTCTAGGTATGTTCTCGCCGTTGCTGAAATGTGATGCGCGAAATTGTAAAGCGTTCCATGCACTTCCAAATCTAAATTATCCCATGCGTGTTGCCCTGTGGACTTGTCTTTCGATGCTCCTAGCGCGTGACCTAGCGCAATCTCGAAATTCGTTGTATGACATTCCGTCCCCTTTATTATGTGCAGATTTTTGCATTTCTTAGCCATGTCGCCAAGGATGTGTTTAACCGCCGCGAATTGATCCCCTACATCAGGTGTCATTACTTGCAATGTTCTGTGGTGTATGCCGTCGATTGCGTCACCGTTTATAACAATATCAAAATCATCATTACCGATTATCTTTGTGGCCCAAGATTGCATATCAACCCAGCATAGCCAAAGCCACTTTTGAAAGTTGTTTTGCCCGATGTGGTTTCCCTCGTTGGTGATAAAATCTTTAGGCCAAAGCCCCACGGTTGAACCGACGTGCAGGTCACTGATGTTTAGTATTACCTTGCTTGTCGTTTTCATGATTTTAAGTTTGCTGTTACTTTGTGAAACGCTGGGAAAAATAAATGCTCGATTGCTCGAACGATGTGATGATTTATTCAAGTATCAAATCCGCAATAGCATTGCACGTTGCCTTGCGCTTTTCCGCATTAAGCATTTTCTCACGATCTCCAGCGTGGTCGATAAAACCAAGTTCAATCAAAAAACATGGCTGGAAGTTCATCACGGCCAAAGTGGAATGCTGAGATTCATTTTCAGTTTTCACGCCTCGGCTGATCGTTAATAGACCAGCACATACGGCAAGATTCAAATCTACTGCCTTCGATTTATTTTCCGCGCCTCGATAAAATGTCTCCGTGCCTCTCGCCACTCCATTTGCGGCATTGCAATGCAATGATAACATGATCGTGCCGCCGTATCGCTTGGCAATCCGTGCGCGTTCTGAAATGCTGCAAGGGTCTTTAGCGTCGGTGCGAGTTCTGACAACTGCGATTTTCCTTGCGCGTAAAATGTCGCGCAGTTCGTTTGCCCACGTCATGACAATTTCAGCCTCGGTGATTCCGTTTGATTCTGCGCCTGGGTCATATCGTCCTGATTTACGGTTTCCCATGCCATGACCAGGGTCAATTACCACCAGCATTTTTGATTTTTCATTACTCATTATTTCCCGCTCTCAGCCTCCACGATTTGAGCCGCGATGATCGCTGCCGTTTTTGCGTCCGTTCCGTAGGTTCGGCTTCCATCTGGATTGATTGTTAGTGTGCAGGATGTTAATGCCGCGATGATGATTGCAATTAGTAGTTTCATAAGATTTTTACATAAACGCCGTCTGAGTCTTTCCCGAAATACTTATCCCCGTATGCTTCCACCGCGTCAAAATAATGACTGGCAAGCAAAAAACCATTGCGTTCCATGAGGTATAAAAATTGATAGTTTGCATCGTTCAAATCATACATGCCGACTGCCGCAAACTGGAAAAGAACATCGTGCCAAAATGACGCTTCGATGGTGCCAGCAAAGTCTGGTGTTCCCGCCCAAAATCCAAACGGATAAAAACCGACGTATTTTTTAGGGCTGCATCCGTTCCAAAAATACTCGTTCGCCGCGAAAATCCAGCCGTTTTTAATCCATGCCCTAAGCACCCCATCGGCACTATAAAATTCTACGTTTGGATGCTGTGACAGCCTTCCCTTCAACGCCGTGCAATTTACTCCCACCGATGCAAAACGATATTTCCGTTTGCCTTCTTTGACTGGATGTAAGATGCGGTAATTCATTTGCTTTCCTCTGCTTTTTTTAATGCGGTTTCATGTAGCTCCTTGATGTATTCATCTTTCTTTTCCAGCTTTTCAAACAAATGTTTAACCGTGCGGGTCAGAACAAAGATACAAGCAATCGCAAGCCCCCAGCCTGTCAGCGCACTAGCATACTTAGCCACGCCTAGATCATCGGGAATTTCGGTGCTGAGTAAAAAGCTAAATCCACTACTGCAAAACAACGTAATTGTTTTTGAAATACCAATGGAAAATTCTGTGAGTAGATCAAATTTCATTTACTTTTTCATACGCATATTGTTTAATTCTGATCATGCCCACCAAATATTTGGCACATCATCGGAGATTGGTCTTGGAACTAAAACTTCATTGCCATCTTCATCATCTACTGTGAAGTCAGAAGCCCAGTAAACAAACTGTTCACCACCTTCTGGGATTGGAATACCAACTAAGTCGCGGAATAGAACCCACCACTGACCATCACCGTTATGCTCTCCAATAACACAAATGGCGTATTCGTGTGAAGCAAGAGAGGTTTGCACTCCATTCTCACTGGCAGTCGAGAATCCATTGGCAATACTAAACTGTTCAGCAATAGCTTTTGATGGGAATCTTAAAATGTAATCGGTCACAATGAGATGATTGATTTGTATTTTTTAACAGATGCTGGAAGAACGTATGTGCCTCCAGGCGTTACAGAAACAGTTGATGTAGTATTGTCCCCATAGGTAATCAAAATTGAAGACACATTGTTTGGAATTGTCAAAGTGCATACATCAGCACTTCTAGTTGCTGCGGCTCCTGTTGTACGTATGATTGATGAAGGATAAGTTCCCAACTCAATTTGCATACCCCAAAATGATGCTGATTCAGTTACGACACCAACATAAGAAGGGTATAGAAACGTGGTTGTTACACTTGTCACGTTTGTCATCCCTAAAGAAGGACGGCAGCTTTGAACTACTCCATATATTGATTGTGAACTATATGAAACTCTGCGGAAACCACTGGGAGCAGCTACAGATGTTGCGTTTGTTGATCCAGTTCCACCAACAACTGCATTTGTGCTTGCATTGAGTGTTGCATTTCTAAGCGTATTAAATTCCGTACAGGTGTATGGATTTCTTGTCGCTAGAGATTTTGCGTAAAATGATATAACATAGTCAACTGCAACACTAGCAGTTACAGCTGTCGGCAAAAATATTGCATGTGTTCCATTAGCTGTTGTCTCCGTTATGATTACTCCTTCAGTAGCTCCTGTGGGATCAATTTGTGCATTTGATACTTTTGTTACGTTTGTTAAAGAACTCCATGCGGCAGCAGATGGATTATCCGTTGGGACAATGTTAGTCCGTTGCGGTTCAATCAATAACCCATCTGATTCAAATCGTGCTGTGTTAATTGATGCAGACTGGATTAAGCCATTGCTGCCTACAAATGTGCCGACTGATGCGCGGGTAAATGTAGGAGTCGCACCTTTACGTGCGGTCAATGATTGATCGGTGGCAAACTGAAGGTTCAAGGCAGGGCCAAGAACCTTTCCTCCACTAAGCATATTTCCAAGTGAGTAGTTCATCAGTAGCGCATTTGCATGTTGGCGTTGGTAAATATACGATTAGCAACCATTTGTAAAGTATGTTGTTCGTCAATGCGAATCATTTCTTCTTGAAGCAGCATATCTGCCTCTTGATCTGCCAACGCCGCTTTCTCCTGCTGTCCCTCTGCGCGAAGGTAGTCAGCATAAGTTCCATGCGCCATGTATTGATACCATTCAGCAGGGATTGCTGTGGTCTCTCCTGATCCATCACCGTAAGTATCAGATAATTGCTTCTTGTAAGTCACAAATGCTTCCGTAGGACTGCTATTGCCAGCTACTAATGTCGCACCATCTGCCGTCACCATAATGTCATACTCCTGAACAGAAGTAGTCAAATACGGAGCTTGCACATGAATACGCAAGTAGGTGTCAATAGGGTCTTTCCCAGACTCAGTATATGGAACTACATTACTTGTTACTACTCGCTCTTCTCCGATTTTAAGGAAGCGAGGCCAGTAATTTGTTGAGCGAAATGCTCTTAATGCTCGACGGTTGATTAAAGCCTTAATCCTGCCAAGCTCTAGTGTTGCGAAGATAACCCCGCTTAACGATTGAATCAAAGAAAGTAGTTCAGCGTAGGTTCTCGTTTGCATTAAATGTTACCTGCTTTTAGGTGTGATTGTGATTTGAAAAAGTCTCGAACAAAGGTGCGGTCATCCCAGCACTCGTTCCCATATTTGTTTGCGAGTAGTAAATACTCACGTTGCGGAATAGAACCAACAGGCTTACCTGCAATGGACTTCACTTCGCGCATCTTTCTTGCTTCTTCAGCAGCTTCGATCTCCCTGCGCTTCTCCATACTCTCGATGAACTTCCGTCCAGAGCATAACTCTCGGACAAGGGCAGCATTGATTTCTTCGTTAATTAGCATAAAGAAAGAAAGGGGAGAGAGATTTTACCTCCCTCCCCAGTTATGGATTAGGCTTGAAACTGAGTAAGATCAAGAATATCAATACCAATCAGTATTTCACCAGCAGTGATGCTTGTAACAGCAGCATCAGTCACTTTAATATAGATTGGTGTAGCTGTAGACGCTGCTCCAACTGGCAATACGCCTCCTTTAATGGTGGTATTTCCAGCAGTTTGAACAAATGAAGTTCCAGTGTTAAATGTTGGAAGACCAACAGTTGCACCATCCACATCAAGTGCGCTGATAAACTCTACTGGAGTAGCAAGAGTTGTACCGATACCAATAGATAAAGTTGTTGAACCAACAATATCAACGGTATTAGTAACAGCGCATAGGCTTACAGCACCACCAGCAGGAATCGTCGCGATTTGACGGGTTCCGCCGTTGCCAATGGCAATTAGGTCGGTAGCCGTAAGTCGGATAACATCCGTGTATGGGGAGCGTTCGTTATTAGTTAATTTAGGCATAATTTTATTTCTTTTTTAGTTAGGATTAGTAGGCGATTTTTCCGTGTGCTTGTGGATGTTTAACGCACAGAGTTCCTGCAACGTCAACGAATCCACGCTCTCCACCACCTTGGTTCTCCAGGCGAGTGGCACCCATAGGAATCAAGGTGTTGAAACCAAGATACTTAGGATTAAGAACATAGCCAACATTGGTCGAACCAGTAGGCATACAGCTTGGGTTACCGTTGACGATCTTCACAAGACCGAAATCGGAGTCATACAGGTTCACCGACAAGGTGATCTGCTTGCTCGTAGCTTCTTGGTTAACGTGGTAGGTAACGCCAGTCGAAACACCCGAATTACGAGTGAAGTTGCTGATAAGCTGGCGAAGTGCTACGTTAGCAACAAGCGTCAGACTGTTCATTTCACCGTTTTTAGCAAAGATCGAACCGATCATTGTGTTGAAGGTGCTTTCGCTGATTGTGGACGAGATGATTGAACCAGAAGGAGTGCGGTATGCAGCAGGAACTGGGTTAGTTGCTTGCGCCGCCGAGTCGATCCATTTGCCAAGACCACGCATACCGTAAGGAGTGCCAGCACCGTTTTCAACCGTCATCTCGTTATTGGAGGCGATGGTAGCTTCGATGTCGCGTTTGATCTCACGCATGGACTTCGCTTCTGCTTGTGCCACGTTAGCAGGGCCAACGCTGGTAACAGCTTGCTGAAGGTTGGACACGATATAATCGCGGCGCATGAGTTGGGTGTAGTTCCCAAGGCGAGCGCGATCTGCGAACTTGTCGCTGAACGAGGTCACATCGGAACCTTCGCTGATGCCAGTAGTGGCAGGAGCAGCTAGGGAGTCAACAGTCCACTCAGAATAAGTGGAACTTGCTTTACCCTTGCCGCAAAGCGAGAGGATAGGAGTTTCTTCTGGTGCTAGGATAGCAAGCTCGTTAGAGAGATCCTCACGGTTGGAAACAGCGGAACCCGTGCCTGATTTGGCGGCTGGGGCTGATGGTTGATAAGTATTTGAGATAGGCATAATATTAGTTGGTTAAATTTACTTGTATTTGGCGATTCTTGCAGCAACCCATTCTTCAGGACTCCCGCTCTTTTCAAAGCGTGTGTAAGCATCTGCACCCTTGATCTTAGAGGATGTCGAGGATTTAGCAGCACCCGCACCAAATGGGGACGGAGATGGACTGATTTTCAGTTTTGTTCCCACCGCAGGTTGCTTCTTCATTCTCGTTCCTCCGTTGATGGAGTTTGACGCATGAGCCATGATATATTCGATTTGGTAGCCAATTTCAGGAACTTGTTTCCGTAGCTTTTCGATAAGCGGGTCAGACATTAAATCCTTGAATTGTTTCCCGACAACTGTGGTTTCATCCCTGATGTCTGGAACTTCTTCTTCTGCCGCAGCGATGTATTGCACCTTTAACTGATCTAATTGCGCGATCTGCTGGAGATGCGCCTGTTGAGCAGGAAGGTATTTTGTCAACGCCTCGCGGGAGTTTCGGTTAGCTTTCTTAATCTGCTGCTTGGTGAACTCGCGGTCTCCAACTAGGATTATGTCCTCAGAACGATAATCTTCGTATTCCTCCAGTAGTTCATCCGTTGATTCAAGGGTTCTCTCAAGTTCTTGATATTTCGCTTTTAAGTCAGCTAGTGACTCAATCTCACGAAATGGATTCTGTTCTTGTGGGACTTCCTTGATTGCAGGTTGAGATTGAATCTTCTCCTCCAGGGCTTTCTTCTGAGCGGTTAGCTCACCAATCCGTTGCAGGAGTCGGCTTTTACCCTTTTTGGCTAAAGATTGAATCTGCTCCGTAGTCAACGACAGTAGATCAATTTCACTTTCCTCTTCCTCTTCTTCGGCTTCCTCCTCGGTTTCGGTCTCTTCTGGATCGGAAAGAATCTCTTCCACTTCACCTTCAGGTTCCAATTCTTCAGATTGCTCCTCTGATTCGGGTTCTGGATTACTTTGTCTTGCCGTTCTCTGAGCTACAAGCTCTTCAAATGACATATTGGACACTGATTCAATAGCTTCAGCGGTAGCTTCTGGATTACTCATATTAGGAACGCCATTTACGCTCGGCGGTGCGATTCGCAGGGACATTAACGCAAAAATGATGCAGTTGTCAATAGCCAATATAAATGAAATAAATCTTTCGTTTTATGAAAATAATTCTTGCCAATTCATATTTTGTGATTTATTGTCATCTCGTTCGCGCGATACTACCGCCAAACAAAAACTTTCTTGCTGTGTGTTTATAGCAATCAAGCCCGTTCAGAGGTAGTATCCTGAACGGGCTTTTCATTTGTAGTTGAGTGGAAGGTTCACATATAATGTTATGAGTCTAGTGACGCAAGCTGGATAGTAATTAGACTGCTTTTTAGGGGTTCTCGCCTGACGATAATTGAAGCGAGAGTAATGCACGAAACGCTCATTTGTTAAGCCGTAATTCCCACGGATAGGATGAGAGCCGTATCAACGGTTTGTTCAAGGTTGACGACTCAGTTATGAGGTAGTAAATCTGGCAAGGTTAGCTGTAATGGGCGAACTTTGTCTTGATTGTCCGATCTAGTTGTAGGTAGCACTAAATCATAGATGCACAATAAACTACAATGATTTATCTTGCACAAGTTAAAATTAGATAACATTATTCTTGCGCAACCAAAACATGAACACAATTAAACTAAACCGAATGCTGTCTGTTTACGCTCTGAATGGAGTGATAAAATGCCTATCCGCAGATGAAATCCAAGAAACGGAATTAATAGCAGCAGGATGGAAACACACCGCAACTATTGACCCAGCACTTTGGATTGAGGCGATGGCAAACGGGAAAGAAAATCCAAGCGATATGCTTGATGAACTGCAATTTTTACCTACTTACTAATCCAAAAAGAAAACTCGTAGAGTATTTTACTACCCTACGAGTCCCTTTGAACACAAACAAGCTGAAAACAAAACAGCAAAGAAGTAATAGTGGAATGCTGATGAATGTCAAGCCTCTTTTTTCAAAAGAATGAGAAGTTCGTCTAATGTTGAAATGCTGCCTACGATCTTCATTACCTCGTTTGCCTCTACACACTGGCGTAGGTCTCCAAAGAAACGCTCACGCTCGTCATAGAGGAATTGGATGATTGCCTTAAACTCATCTCGATCAGAGAGAGCTTCGACTGCTTGCGATATGCTTGGCTTAGGTATTGGTGTCATTTTAGTCTTCCTTTCGGTTTGTTGGTTGATGTTCGTGGAAACCCTCGGTTCTTGCTTACTGATACAGATGCAATGTTACAAGCACGGTTATCCTTGGGATTATTGTTCTTATGATGAATATCCTTTCCGTCTCCTTTACATGCCATCCCAGACTTCACTGCTTTCGCTCGCGCAGCATTACGACCAGCACGGCGAGATACTTGCTTAGGCTTGCCATGGTATTCTTGATACTCTTTTTTGTAGTCTCTCATTACTTCATAGATTTGCTTTTGATCCGATAATAGTCATTTCTGCTTTTTGCCCCAGCGACTATCCACGGTTCCTGTTTGTAATCCCAAGGAAGAAGAGTAACACTTTCATCACCAACCTTTTCAGCTTTTATAATGTTTGATAAGCAAAGTGTTCCATGTGTTCTTCCTAGATTTTTTCTTTTAAACCATTTAGATATAATTGAGCTTCTTACTCCAAATCTATCTCCAGCTAGCTTCAGGCTATCAAATGATTCAATTTTACCACACTCATAATAAAAAGTGTATTTGTTCCTAACTTGAGATTCTGAAATTTTCTTTTTATGTTCGTTAGAAAATCTCAATCCAGCCATTGGAGCCTTAGCACTCTTGCAGAAATTAACACAGTTTTCGTTTGAAATGTTTTCATCCAAATACCCTTGTTCTTCATCAAGAATAAAACTTGGGTCACAGTATTTTATGACTTCAAATGTCAGTGATGACTCTCCATATTTATCAAATATACGTTGAAGCCTTTTATTTCTATGACACTTAGCCCTGAGTTTACTAAGGTGATTCTTGATCCTAGACTTTAAATTAATACTGCTCCCATAATAAAAATGGTTATTAGCTACACAGGTGATTCTGTAAATTCCAGAATTTCTTACTTCCTGCTGATTTTCCCCGAACATTTCCATTTTTTTCGACTTAAATTGTTAGGCGTATTAGGATCATTTTGCTTAGCTTCTGGCAAGCCTTTTTTAATCCCGTAGCTTCTAGCGCAATAACTTGAGCCTTTGGCAGTGCCAGGGCGAATACGATCACCACCGTCAGCAGCTTTACCTACTTGCCCATACTTGACGGTTTTCTTCCGTCCAGTTGTAGGGTTGGTGACGATCTTGGTGAATCTCTTTTCCATTACTTTTTCTTTGCTGTTTTGGCTGATTCGCGGAAGTCCTTCGCAGTTGGTGCTTTCTTGCTGCCAACTTTGTTCATCTTCTCTCCACTCCCTGATGCAATCCGTTTGCGTTTAGCATTGATGTTGCTGTACAGTCCTTGTTTCATATTATTGTTCCATTCCTTGAGTTGTCATTCCGCCCATTTCGGCAGGTGCTGTTCCGATACGTCCAATCTCGGCGTTCTGCGCCTGTTGTAGCTGGAATTGATACTGAGATGCGTATTTCTGCAAGCGACCAGCAAAAGCCTCGTCAGACTGCGCTCTAGCTGCAACATCGGGCTGCTGAACGTAAGCCTGAACCATCTGCATTGCAATCTGCGCTCCATTCGGTTGAGCGGGAACTTCGATACCAGCAAATATCTTCGCAAGGTCATCTGTGACGTTCTTCTGAACCTTCTGTTGAGCTTCCTCGACTGGTTGCAGAACGTAGTCAGCAAAGATAGGATTGATCGACGATGCGGCAAACTCAAGTAGCTTGTTGACATCGAGGATGCCATTACGATCCAACTGGACAAGTGACACCATGTTTTTCAACTGCGTCTCTGCTGTTTCTGGATCGCTAGACAATGAATCAAACGATACCATAATTGAGAAGTTCTCATCAGGGCTACCCTTCGTCATTACCTGCGGGTTGGGATTACCAGTTACTTGGAAGAATACTTCATCTGGCCCCATCCGCTGATACAGTTTCCATGCCATAGTAAGCACATCCTTAACGTGATCAAGGAACTTGCCAATATAATACTGCTGACGTGCCGATGAGAGCGGATTTGTAAGGTCTAATCCGATGGCACGATCAGCTTGTCCACGCATGGAAAGCTCGCTTTCAACAGAGCCGTCATCCCGTGGGGGAATAGGTCCAAAAGCAATTTCACCTAGCCGACGATATGGAACCCTGCGACCTGGTCCCCAATCAGATGGAGGACGACCAGCAGGGTGCATAATAGGAGGCAAAGTAGCAAGAGATGCGCGGTCAATTCGACTATCGCGCTCTGTCTTGATTTGCATCTGTGGCCCACGAAGAATATCAGAGAATGTCTGCACTTCATACATGCGCTTCTGATCGTTAGCTAATCGAGTTACCACAAATGGATAATCATCGTAGCCATTAAGAAGCTCATGCTTGGCATATCCATCTGTCTGTGGATGGAATACTGTGCAGTAAATGCCCTCTGAACCATCTTCTTCGTCGATCAATCGTTGATACGCATAGACAATCATTACAAGATCATTGTCATCTGTGATTGGCAAGCGAGTTTGGGTTTTTACTTTCTCGCCATCGAGATACATAGAATCTTTACCACGAAGTGTTTCGATGGCATTATCTACCCATTTGCGATCCCATCCTTCATTGGTCACCTTCTTCTCTAGCTCTTGCGCTGTGAGGAATGTGCGCCAGAACATATATGGTGCGCGTTGTGGGTCAGAAATATATGATGGAAACATTACTTCACCGTCAGGAGCGCATGAGTAAACAACTGGGCAGTCAACAGTCTGACGAGAGATAGGAATCTCAGCCACACCCATCTTACGAAGGTCTTTAATTGATTTCTTTGCTCTCTTGGTAGAAAGATCAGGAAATGATTGCTGAATCAAATCAATAAGCATTTCATCATCTTGCTCACTAAGAATCAACTCTACTAGGTCAGGTGATGCTTGTTGAATCTCTTCAAGACTTACACTTTGTAGGTAGGAACGCTTTTCACGCTTCCATCCAATGTAGGAAACCATGATTCCTTTTTCCATTAGGTAGTTGCCACCAAGCTCCATTTGACGTTTAAAGTCAGGAATGTAAGATGATCGCATCCACTTAAGGAAACCAGATACTACTGCCGCTTTAGGCATTGCTGCCATCGACGTAGGAAATGCTTTGATGTGGGAACGCTGGAGGGCTTGGTCAAATAAAGCAACATACATGTCGATGCGCTCACCAACTACGTTCACCTCTTGATCGGAAGCACCTTGCCACGGGAATGCATTTGAACCATTCTTGCGTAAGTCATCAGATTTGCCATCCCAAATGTTGCGCCGATCATTGTATGACCGTAGGCATGATTCAAAATAATAATCAAGATCAACTAAGCAAGTGTCATAAGCGTCAGATAATGCGTTAATATCAGGCTTCTTGTCTAAATAAACAAGAGACTCATCTTCTAATTGCTGAACGTCATTCATGGTATGTATTGGTAGTAGTCCTCAAGGTCGGAATTGACAAGCATAACATCAACTTCCTTCCCTAGCAAGCGTTTTGATAATTGCGCTGGACACTTAACATTAACGCTAAATCCATCAATGCGAGCCTTTAGCCATGTCGGATTATTGCAAATTCCTACAATCATTGCTCGCAATGGGGCTTCTGGTAGTTCCACAATAATCTCTTCTACAACCTTTGCTGGTCGCCCTCGTTTCTTTGCTTCTTTTTTCGTATTCATATTAGTAGCCTCCACCGCCCTGAGTTGTAACCAAACTGACAGAATTGTCAACATGATCTATTCCAGAGATTGCAGCATAGCGTAAAACATCAATCACATCCTTCCATGCTTCCTTCAACCCACCTTCTCCAGTGTATTCAGATAATCCTTGAATAATATTCTCGCAGTCAGAACTGATGTAGAAATGGGGACGATTAACGGCATCTAGTGGCTTACTTGTGTCCCATGCCATTTTCCCAATCAATGCTTGCAATCCATCGTCAATATCTAGTCCAGGCGCAGGAATGCAAACCATACCGGCATCATTCAAGTCTTCGATAATCGAGGATGAACCATCTTGCACCTGATACTTTGCAGCACCAAGTCGAGGGTCAATTAACCGTTCAAAGATTTCCTCGTCACCTTCTAGTTCCTCGATCAGTTCCACATAGTCACGGATACCAAATCCTTGTCCTTTAGCACCTTCTCCAGGCATCCACTTTCCAGATCGCCACTCAGCCCAGTCACCTACGTCAACTCCAGGCCATTCACGATACACCCACATTGTTCCAGTCTCATCCATTGCAATCCAGCACATGAACCAATTCTTCGATCCAGCAGGGTCGATTACATGATACTTTGTGACGTTGTTTTTAGGAATCTTCTCAGGATCAACCACATTCACAACTTTGTTGAATTTAGGAAATTTAGTAGCGTGTGACTTCATTGGCACACCGTATGCGCGGATTAGAATCTCCTCGCGTGTCCTTCCTTTTAGCGTTTCTTTAATCCGTTCATATCCACCAAAGGCGTTGTCCTGAGAATGGAAGTAATGCACGGAAGCATTTAACTTCTTGGATCGCTGGACATACGGAACAAGTTCGTTATTAAGTAGTTCAGCTTCACGGCTTTCAACAGTTGTTGCTCCATCGAGATACTCCTTGATTACTTCAGTCCACCCATCAATAGGAGTAAACGTGACAAGCATCTTGGAGTTACGAGTAGCTAGACGGAATCGCAGGGTGTTTATCAGTTCAGGGCCAAGAAGATACTCGTCCAGCCATACACCGATATTATGCCATACTGGATTCCTAGAACCAAGCTCCGCACCCTCTAGGATTGTTGGGTTGTTCTGATATTGTGAATACGTCTTAAATATGATCTGTGAACCGTTTGGCAAGATTAGCGACGAATCAGTAAAGCCAGTTTTCTTTTTGTATGAAATGTAAGCACTTGCGCTTGTAAACTTTGTCTTCAGATATTCTGGCAACCATGCCCATACTGCGCTTTGTTGCTGCCTAATCGAGACCTCGGATGTTTGAGCGAAGCAGAATATCTCAGAATTAGGATTATCAACTGCGGCTCGGACAACAGAGAATGCACCCCATTGAGTTTTCCCTGACCTGTTGCCTCCCAAAGCTAGGATTTCATTGACTTCGTGTAATTGTTCTTCAGCTTTTGTCCAGTGAGGTAATCGAAACCCATACTCATACGGGTCTTTCTCAGCATTCTCAATCGCTTCATGGTAGATGCGATGGATAGACAATACCTCTTCAGGAGTCATCTGGATTAACTCTTCATCCGTTGGAGGAGTTAGTATTTGATGTGGTCTCCAAATCATAGTAACTCAGCTTCGATTACCTTACCTTTAGCAATACGCGATCTAGCTTCATTGATGAGATTTGCTGCATCATCTAGGCTTGCTCCTTTGCGATGCTCCACAACTGTGGTTGCCATACCTGTAAGCTGCGCTGCCTTGTCAGTAAGGATGCCAACAGTAATCGCCAGCTTCTCAGGAGAAATTTTGGCAAGACTATCTGGATCGTCAAATAGCTGTGTGGCTTTCTCAAACAGCAAGTCAGTGTATTCCTGCGCGGCAATAGCGTAACGCATGGAGAACTCTTTCCGCTTTGTCTCTAGTGTGTCGTTATGCCGCCATTCCAGCCCACGAATTACTTCACGCCCAATTCCAGTTTTCTTGGAAATCTCGGTTATCCTTGCGCCCTGAGATAAAAGGAATAACGCCAATGCTGCCTTATGTGGCGCGTAATGCTCGACGTTGTTGCGAGAGATTAACTTCGCACGTTCTCGCACCTCAAGAAACCACTCGCTTTTGTCAGGGCGGTCATCGTAGTGGTTGTCTTTTATTTTCTGGAGTTGTTCTTCGTTCATGGGAGTTATTCCTTAACTGAAGGAATTAAACTCTATTTCTCTTCCAAGTTCAAGCCTTCTTTTGCATCGTATTCCCTTGCCATTTTTATCAACTCAGCAGAAAATTCTGGATCACTAGATGCTTGATGTGCCAATGCTGTTATCCCAGTTCTAGTTAGGAACATATCTTTTGCCATCTGGTTGTAAACTTTGTTGATGTCTCCAGGAAGTGCATTTCTAGCAAGTGCTGCTTTTAATTGAGGCATGAAATTGCCAGTAGAAAGCATCGCCGTTACAAATCTATTTTTTCCAGCTTCGCTTACTTGTGCAATTGGAAGACCTAATGTCGTTCCTTTATTACTCAAGAACATCCTTGGAGAATATCCAGCTTTTGCAGTGTCAGCAATTGCGTTTGCTTCATATAGTTTAGCTATGTCATATAGAGCAGTAGCCTCTTCTTTCCCAAGAACAACTTCCATCTTCTCAGCAAAAGCAGATTTAAATTTGCCAGATGCCTCATAGTCAGCAACAAATTTCTTCGTATCAAATAATGACTCAAATGGTGCATTTGCAGTTGCGTCTCCACCAGGATAATCACGAAGCAAATTCCTCTTAAAATCTCCTTTGAAAAGGTTTCTCGATTCTAGCGATTCCTTGCTTAGTTGTTTCATTATTCTATCAACTTGAGCAATAGAAGTATCTTTGCCAAGGATCAATCCAGAAAGAAAATCTGCATCAATGTTTTTAAAGTCTCCCTGTTCAGCGGCTTTAAATACTTTGGTCTTAATCAGTAATGCTTCTTCTTTTTCTCCTTCGATTCTTTTAACAATACCTTTTGTCAGGGCTTTTCTTTCATTTTCTGTAAGAGCTTGCCCCATTCTTTTGACATCATCAATCGTTAGACTGCTTGCGTCGAGTCCCTTGATATTGCCTAAATTGCGATTCAATTCATCAATTGATCTTTTTTGCGCTCCTGCATTTGCTCCGAAAAGAGCATCAAGCATCCCTGTGTCGGCTTGTATACTCTTTGCTCCACCAGCACCAACACCGATATCGTTCATGTATTGCAACTGAAGCATCCCAAGCACTTTATCCGCTTCTCCAGCTTTGCTTGGATCGGATTGACCAAGTTGTTTAAGTGATTGCACAATTTTTTTGATTTGAGATGGTTCTTGCATTATAGCATTAACAATGCCTCTCGGAGTTGATGATTGTTCACCAGCAGCTTCCCTTAAGATATTGCCAAGCAAATTAGCCTCATAGCCTTGACGCTTTTGAACTTCAAATGATGCGTCTCTAAACACATTGCCAACTGTGGTTGCCGTTCCATCTGGAAGAACTGTTGGGATTGAATCGTAAGTTTTGATTCGATAATCAGACAGTTTTGACGCGATTTCACGGCCAAATACATCTTTGTTCGCACCACTAGACATATTGTCTGGTCGAGCTTCTCTAAATGCTTTTATGAAGCTATCGAAGTCTTCTGAATTCAATGGTTTATTAAGAGAAGAAAGATCAGCAATCTCTTTCATTAACTCCTGAGATGGTTGCTTGCCATTTTTAATCAAAGTATCTACTCTTGTATTTGCTTCTTGTAAAAGTCTAGGTGCTTCCCTTCTTCTTATTAAGCGATCTGTTACGGTCTTTATAGCTGAAGTATCAGCGGAACCAGACTTGTTAATGTCTCTTCCTATTTGATAAACAACATCAAGCATCTCTTCTGGAGTGACGCTAAATCCTCCATCATCAGCTAAAGTGAAGACATTTTGATACGCTTCTTTAACGTTTGCTATTGATTGATCTTCTGCACTTTTAACTGAGTCGAACAAAACCTTTCCAAGTTCATCCTTATTGCTTAATGGCCCTTTTGTTTGACGATCTATTGCTGCTTCAATAATTCTTTTATTCCTACCAGTAGATGATGAAATTTGTTGAGAAAGTGCTTCTTGTTGTTCTTTTTTCCTAGCAGCAATATAAGCGTAATTGTTGGGATTTGCTGGAACCTTACTTTTCCAATCATCAAGTATTCTAACCAGTGTTTCTTGAGTGCTGCGAGCAAGCGAAGCAATGTTTGATTTTGGATATGCTCCAGCAAGTTCAGACTGAGCTTCAATTCCTTGTTGTCCAGCTAATCTAGCACCCATTGGGACTTGGATTTTCCCAGCTTCGCGGAACTGCTTTGCTGCAAGTTTTTCTTCCCTAGCCATTAAGTTTCTCGCTGAGTCATCAAGACGAGCGGCAAACGTATTTGTAAATGGGTCTTTTATTCTTGCCGCTCTTATTGTGGGAATAGCTACATCGGTAAAGCCACCCATTGCGGCTCCAACAGCGGCTTGTGTTCCGCGCCTTGCAAGAGTTCCTCCTACGTCTGGATTAAGATTGTAAGCGTATCTTAATCCTTCATCCATGAGCGCACCAACTCCCGCGCCAGCAACAGACGATCCAACAGTTGCAAATGCTGGGCTTTTGGTTGTTCCAAGGATACCTAAGAATGAAGCAATTTCTGCTGCCGTAGGTGGCACTTCCGCAGCAAAGCCAGCAAGAGAAGCGACTCCTTTGTCTAATGTAGTTTTGCGACTACCATCGGGTAAAGTGATTATAAATTCTGTATTCCCACCAACATCTACTGGTCTTATGTTGGCACCAGGAAATGAGTTTTTGAGAAGTTGCGCTTTACTTGTAGGATCATAAAGACTCTCTACTTGTGCCATGAGAGAAGTTGGAATCCGCTCAGACTCTCTGCCTCCTTCAGACTGGGGAAAGTTATATCGTTCTGCAATAATTTCACGTTGTCTTTTTCTTTGGTCTTCAACAGATACCTGATCGCTAGGCAATGCGGTTACTCCAGGCATCCCAGACATTCCCATGTAATTAGGCATAGGAACAGCTAATGGTTGTCTTAGTTCAGAACCAAGTTTTTGGACTCTTTCTAACTCTGGTTTTTTCTCTTGCTCTAAAATGTTTGAATACTCCCCTTGAAGAATATCTTCACGCTCCTTCATCGCCCTCAAATCATTGATTAAAGACTGAAATTCGCCATCGTTTCCAGCAGCTTTTGCCGCATCAAGTTTCTTGTCAATTATTTGATTTGTTTCAGTAATTTTACGAAACTCGTTTTCAATATCCGCTTTATTTTGTTTTAATTCGCTCATTTGACTCCGTGTTTTTTGTAAATGTTACTTGATCCACTAGTGGAAGGAGCTTCAAAAATTGTGGACTTACTTAACAGTTTCTTGTTGAGTCTTGTCCAATCATACGACTCGCCCTCAACGCCATTAGCATTTACCCGTGCAATTTGCCTGTTCATAACGTAATCATTAACGTATTTGTCATACTCTGCTTGATCTATTCTCTTCTCATCAAATGCCTTTATGATATCTTCAGGCATTCCGTTAGCAGCTTCAAACGCATTAAGAAGATTCAAACTAAGAGACTTAGCCAATGTGTCTTTTTGTGCATTTGCTTTAAGCGGAGAGAACCGACCTTCAAATCTTGGCCATTCTTTTTCAGTCATAGTTCCCGCTGCACCCCCAGTTGGCGAGCTTGCTCTTAGCTGGCTCATCTTTACAAAAGAGTTCTCTCCGTTGATTCTTTCAAAAAACGACTCTAACTCTCCAACTTCTGATGCGGGTAAAGCCTTAGCTAACAATGAGTTACCAGCCGCAAATAATGGATTGTTGGTTCCAGCAACGTCAAGCCTACCAAAAGCCTCTTCTGTGTTTGCTTGATTCAGCCTAAAAGACTCACCTTTCATTTGCTCTTGAGCTTTGGCTACGCCTTCTGCCTTTGCCCCAACTCCAGCACCTTGTCTATAAGTTGTGCTTCCATCTGGATTCATTGTAAACTCAGTTCCAGAAGGTGGTCTAATTGGATATACTTTTCCAGTTGAGCTTACTTGCCCATCTGATCCATAACGAGCTATTTCTTCTGGAGTAAATGGACGGAATGTTTCTACTGTTTCTGCTTTTGCTGGAGTATATCCGATTCTTCCTTGATAGGTTGTCGCGGTTGGTTCGGCTTGTTTTGCTTGATTTTCTGATAACTTTTGGATATTTGATGTGACTCCTTGCGTCCAGAATTGATTTAGGTTTCTAGGATCATTGCCTGCTCCAGGAGGAGCGTAGATATTTGCAATATCAGCAATAGATTTCACATTTGCATAAGGGCCAGTTCCTTCATTTATACCTCTACCAAGGAGACTTGCCATTTTATCAATAGATTCAGCAACGCTTTCAACTTTAACTGGACCTGATGCATCAGAGATACCCATTGCATTATTTTTGTTACGAAAAGCTGGTGATGTTCCATTTGCTGTTTCGTGCATTGAAATAGCAGCCAATATATTAGGAGAAACTCCATATTTAGCTCCTGCTGTTTCAAAATCTTTAGCGAAAGGCTTAAGAGGATCTGGTAAATTATTTAACGCAGATGTGCTTGTATCAGTTAGTCCAGATGTCCGAACTGGAACATAAGAATTATTCTCAGTGCTCCATTGCATTTTTTGCGTGCTGCCATCACCAAGTGGAATATCCATTGTTTGAGGAGGAGCACTACCCGCTGCTATTGCCGATCTCGCTCTTGAATTAGCATTTTGTTGTGCAATATCAAGTTGTGCATTTTTATATGCGGCATCTTGACTTAGTCTTGCTTGTTCAGATACACGATCTTGAGCTTTAAAACCAAGATTTAATACATTTGCAATTTGGGTTGATGCTTCTCGTCCTAATGCAGCAGCTTCCATAGGAGTTGTATTAGGATCATCCATTCTATCAAGAACTGGTGAAAGCATACTCTTAACGTCAAAACCAAGTGAATCACCAAGTTTTATTGCAGATTCAATGCCAGCTCTACTAGCTTTTGTTTCAGCGTCAATTTTTTTACGTTCTATCTTAGCTGCTCCAAAATTATCAATTACACCACTGATGCTTTTCCCAATATCAGCAAGTCCTTTTGCTTGCATCTGAGCAGATTGAACAACTCCGCTGTAATCGGGTTGAGGGTAGTTAGCTAGGTTTATTTGTCCTGCGGTAAGTGCCATAATTTTATACTGTGTATGCTCTAAGTGGTTGTCCAGTCATGTTTCTGCCATAGTTGCCAACATAGGCTCCCATGTTCCCTGCACTCATTGTTCCAGGCGCACCAAATCCACCACCACCCATTGATCCAAGACCAAGTCCCATTAGGCTTCCACCTATTGAGGAAAAAGCAGATGCTTTTGCTTGTTGGTTAGCGGCATTCATTTGATAATTTGCCATGTTGGATTGGTTTTGCGCTCCAGCTTGATTCATTGCCAAGTTGAGAGGCATATTGTAATCAAATTCACCAGAGGATTGTGGGCCAAGTTGCAATCCTAAAGCTAGATTTTTTTGTCCAGCATTATAAGCTAATGGTGCTTCGCTTAGTGCTTGTAGTCCAGGCTGAGTGTAAAATGATCCAGCTTGATTATATGCATTCGTCCCAGCCATAGCTGCTTCTTCACGCTTTCTACGCATCATATCTTCTCTGCCCATTATTTCTGCTGCGACACTAGCGTTTCCACCCAATCGACCAGATGCTTGATATGCTTCTCTAGCATTTTGCTCATACATCCGCTTTTCTTCTGGAGTAACTCCCAGTGCAGAAATCCTTGCTCGTTCAGCTTCTTGAGATGATGCTTGGACAACTGCTGCTTGTTCTGGAGATAATGACTGCATTAACCCGCGAGTTAATCCTGTTTGACCAGTCATTTGACCAAGTTCTTCAGCGCGAATCTGAGACAATGACCGTCCTGCATCCTGAGATGTAGAAAGCTGTAAAGCATTGAATCCAGGCTGTCCATTAACTCCTCCAAGAAACTGTCCAGTTTGACCAAACATTTGGCTCATGAATTGAGGGCCAAACCTTTGACTCAAATCTAGAAACTTCCCTGTATTCTCATCGTAGTAGTTCAATAGACCAGTTGCCTGTCTATCTACAAGATTCGTTCCTGAATTCACTCCTTTTGTTGTATCTGAAAAAATATCAGTAGGTTTAGGAGACTTGGGTGTTTTGCCAGCTTGACTAGCTCCATACGCTGTTGCTCCAGCCCCGATTGCGGCGATAGTAATTGCTGAACTCATTTATTTATCTATGTTATTTGTTAGAAATATTTGTGACCTACTTACATCTTTTTTCCATGTATTAAATCTTGGGTCTTCATTATCCATTAGTGGATTCACTACAGGGACTGTGATTCTCCTGATTATCTCGTCAGGATCAGTCAGGTTGTCTGGATTTGCATGAACGGTCATATAAACAGCATCAGTTACCGCATAAACTACTCTCCTTGTTCCCTTTTTGGTTACTCCCATGAAAGGCCCAGTAATACTAGACGCTTCTTCATTAGAGATAACATCTGTAGTCCCAGATATCAATATGAATGGATGCTCTGTATTGTGGTGAACCGTTGTAAACATCGATCCTGCTGGAGCAAATGCCTGACGAATATAGATGCCGTCTGTGAAGATATGCGTCAATGGTAGTTCCGCTGCTGGAAGTGTGGACAACTCGTATTCTAATTTATCAATTTTAGAAGCGGAATCCCAGTCTTTTAGCGATGGCACTTTTGAATCAAACTTAGCAATCGATATTGAACTTTTGTAAGATTCAATTGCGTCTAAATTGATATTTTCTCTGTAGTTCACAAGCAATTCAGAACCAGCTTTGATTTCTTTTATTGTAACGCAAACAACATACCCATTATTAAATATGAATTTGCAATTAGGGTTTGGAGAATGGTTGATAATACGACCACATGAATACTTACAATTCCCTTCTGCTGCTAACCATTCTTTCCCCAATTCAAGGTCTTCTAATGCAAATAACCCTTTTCCATGGATGGGAGAGTTAAGCACCTCAAGTGAGTCCTTATTTAACTCAGAATTAAAGTAAATATTCCCCTCCATCATCTTAATGATGTCTAAGTCTGAAACTCCCAATGAATTCAATAATTCATTATAGTCATCGTTTTCTATATTGATTATTGCATGTGACATATTACTCATACATGATATTTACTGATCCTGCATCAAAAGTGTTGCCGCCAATAGTAGTAAGGCGTATGCGATCTAGTGTTGCTGATAAGGTTTTGCTCCCACCTCCAATGTAATTATTTGCTACAGTAGAACTGCCACCAGTAAAGGAATAAACCCATACATTACCAGAAATATTAACTATTGTTGCTATTCCGTAAAATAAATCAGCTGCGGCTGGAGACTGTAATAATCCAAAACCAGTTGTGAAAAGATCAACATCTGGAGTCGATCTTACTTCTCCAGCACTACCTAAATAATTAGTAGAAACAAACCCGCCAGAATCACCAAGTTGAAGAATAACAGGACTAGTCCCATTTGTGCTAACTCCAGATAACATTACTGTAATCCGCTTAACGGTTGATGGTATAGATGTGAAATCAACAGTTGTTCCACTAGTTGTTGCTACGGCCGTTCCTCTTGTAATTACTGCCGCAAACTTAGTATCTGTATAAGCCTTAATGCTTTGCTGTGTAGCCAACGAAGTAGCACTGTCGCTTACCATGTT
>Ga0114974_10000888_pt1 | contig 24027 bp, 19 predicted proteins | sample S_130206_EF_Meta_FD_87318 | JGI IMG/M metagenome (GOLD analysis project Ga0114974, IMG submission 87318) | Freshwater microbial communities from Lake Simoncouche, Canada to study carbon cycling - S_130206_EF_MetaG | ecosystem: Environmental > Aquatic > Freshwater > Lake | place: Lake... | reverse complement strand
GTGGCACCGCCGGGTAGCTAAGCATGGAACGGATAAGCGCTGAAAGCATCTAAGCGCCAAGCCTTTCCCAAGATAAGATCTCCCTATAGAACCCAGGTAGACCACCTGGTTGATAGGTCGCAGATGTAAGCGTAGCGATATGTTGAGTCTAGCGATACTAATGTTCGATTGATCTGCAATTGGCTTCTTAGCCGTCTCAACAGACGTCTAGGCCGATAGCATTATAGGAATAGTAATTCAAATTATGCGCAAACTGTCTAAATTTTTCCCGATGACGGTAGCTCGCCCCCTGGCGAAAACCATCTCATGATCACCCATCAGAGAGCTACCCGAGGACACATTCTGGTGATCATGGGCACATGGAAACACTCGTTCCCTTCCCGAACACGATAGTTAAGCATGTAGCCGCCGATGGTAGTGCACCCCCGCTGGTGTGCGAGAGTAGGTCATCGCCAGGTTCACGGACCCCGGTCTCCGCAAGGAGGCCGGGGTCCCCTCATTTACGGACCTCGCGCCCCGACCGTCGCCCCGCCTATCAGGCGAGGCCGGCGGCCTGGCGGGCGGCGGCGTGCACGACGATGTCGTGCGCAGCGTCCCACCGCGTCCGTTCACCGTCAATCAGGCGGGCGAGCTCGCGGAACTCGCCCTCATACCGTCCAACGGCTGGACGGCGAACGGTACTCACCCCTCGAGGGTAGGGGCCCCGCGGCATGAGCAGGTCGAGGTTCACCGCGTTACCTTCCAAGGCGGGCACCTGGATGGCCCCATGGGTCCCCTCCAGCGTCAGCCAGCGGCGGGCACTCGGGTCGGCGTGGTCGCAGCTCAGGGTGGCCGTCCGGCGCGGGTAGCTGAAGACGGCCTTCTGCCGGTCGAGCAGACCGTCCGGGCGGGAGGCTTCCCCGCTCGCTTGGATGGAGGTGGGCGCCCCGAGCAGGGTCACGATAAGATCCACGAGGTGGCAGCCCAGTTCCATCATGCCATGCCCGGGGTGGCTGCGGAGCACCTGTCGGAGCGTTTCATCGGCTAATTTGCCCATCCCGGCGTCTAGCCGGGTGATCTCGCCCAGCCATCCCGCTTCGACGGCTTCCCGGACGAGGATCAATCCCGGGTTGTGGCGCAGCATGTAGCCCAGCTGCACCACTCGGTTGCGTTGCTCCGCCTCCCGGCGCATCAGGGCGAAGGCCGCGTGGTCGACGCCTCCCGGCTTGTCCAGGTGGAGGTGCTTGCCCGCCCGGAGCGCTCGGAGCGCCGTGGGGATGACCGCCTCCAAGGCCGTTTCAACCGCCACGGCCAGGATCGTCGGGTCCGCGAGCAAATCAGCCTCCTCCCGCCACGTCGCACCTTCGTAGGCTGGGGTGCGGGCGGCGCTGGTCCGGCGACTCTCTTCCGGTTCGGCGATCCCGACGACCTCGAAGAGGTCGGGGAGGGCGCGCAGGGCCGTGAACTTCCCGGCCGCATGCGCGTGGCCTGTGCCGAGTTGCGCGATGCGTCGGCGGGCGGCGGTTGCCTTCGCTCCTAAGCCGAGCGCCGGGGTGAGCGCGAGGACCTCCAAGAAGCGCCGGCGTCGCATGACTGCCTCAGGGTCGCGCCGCCAGCTCGCCGAGGGTCAGTTGCGAGTCCGTGGTGCGCATTAACGCTTGCTCGATGGTCGCCAGCTGCCGGGCCGCCGGGTCGGAGCGCAGGTCGGGTTCGCCGCTGCGGCTGACGGTGTGTAAGTCGACGATACTCCAGAGTTCCCCTGCGGTCATCTTCTCGATGGGGCGTGCCGGCTTGTGCCCCCCCGTCCGGCTTTCGCTGGCCAGCAACTTGGCGTCGCGCAGCATCAGCAGGCAATCCTCGGCGACCATCGCGGGCACACGCGCGGCGTCGGCGATGTCGGTGGCGGTCGGGCCTTCGCGCCCGGAGGTGTAGCGGCGCAAGGTCTCGGCCACGCAGATGAAGGCGAGCGTGCGTCGCGCCCGGTGGCTAAGACCTTCCCATGCCTTGTGGCGCGCCAGCGCGCGCCGGTTTTGGTAGGCGTAGGCGATCTGTCCGCCGAGCAGGATGAAGAGCCAAGTCAGGTACATTCCGAACATCAGCACGAGGACGATGCTTAGCTCGCCGTAGAGGCTCTGGAACTGCGTGACCTTGCCGACGTACAGGGCGGCCAGGGCATGGTTCAGTACGATGAGCAGCGCCACCGCAACCCCGCCCACGAACGCCGCGCTCCAGCGCACGCGTACGTTCGGCATCATGCGGTTGAAGGCGGCGAAAGCCACGGCCATCAGTGCGATCGACAGCAGGAACGGGCCGCTACCGCTGATGAAGGCGAGGATCTCGGCCCCGCCGGGCACTTGCCCGAGGCGGCCCGAGAGCCAACTGGTGCCTTGGCCGACCGCCCCCGCGATCGAGGCGGCGGAGAGCATCGTCAGGGTGGTGGCCCCGACGAGGAAGAAGAGGACGAGGAAGAGCAGGTAGTTCGCGAAACGATCGCGCCAGCTGCGGCCGATCCGCACGCCCCAGACCCCGTTCAGCGCATCTTCCACGCGACTGAGCATCAACACCGCGAAGGCGAGGATCAGGGCCAACCCGATCACGCCGGCCTGGCCGCTCGCGGCGTTGGCGAGCAGCCGGTCGACCATCTGGTCGAGGTTGACGTTGATCTCGCGGAGCGTGGCCTGGTGGTCGGGCGTGGATGCCTGCGCGATGGTCTGCGGCGCGATGTATTCGATCGCCGCCACGATCGCACGCTTCGCGGGGTTGTCGCCGTGCTCCGGCGAACGCGATAGGATGTAACCGGAGATGGTGAGCGCCAGGGCGAGTAGCGGGCCCAGCGACATCAACGTGTAGTACGTCAGCGCCGCGGCCTGCTGCGGTAGGTGGTTATCGCGGACGCCATGACCGCAAGTGCTCAGGACGCGCCAGGTTGCCTGGATGCCGCCGCGCCAACCGCGGCGGCCCAGCGCCTCGGGCGACCAGCTGTCCGCGAGGAGGGAAGGGAGGGGGGCCGAGGGTGCGGGATCCGGGGTCATGGCCTGCGAAGGTGCGGATTATCGGGCCTTCGGCAATCCCCACCCCGTCCGACCCCCCGTCCCACCGTGAGCAAGACCAACAACTGACGTTTGCCCCCCCGTAAATCCAAGGGTTTTCTCTGGGTCCTCCGCCTGGGGTGTCTTCTTCATCAAAAACCCGTCAAAAAGCACCCCTGTGAATAAAGTTTATTACCCAAGTGTCAGTCGGACAGTTATTTGCATATGACCACTAGATGTAGTGAGGATTTTCATTTGCAGCCCCTACATCTAGTATTATCTCCCATGTATACCACCTGACTGGCTGCCCTTGCCGGCGCCAATCGCCCCCTTTTCTCCCCCTCTCCAGCCCATGGAAACCATCACCATCAAAGTCGGTCCGAAGTCCTTCATCCTCGATAAATCGAAGGCCGAGGAGGCCTTCGCCAACAAGCGCGTCATCAACGGTCGGGACACGATGTTCTTCAACATCCTGCCCCTGAAATACCAGTGGGCCTACGACCTCTACAAGACGATGAAGAACAACCATTGGGAGCCCGAGGACATCCCGATGCAGAAGGATTGCGAGCAGTGGCGTGATCAGACTGGTCAGATCAGCGAGATCGACCGCTGGATCGTCAAGATGGCCATCGGTTACTTCTCCGCCGCGGAAGGCATCGTCGGCGATAACATCATCCACGTCGTCCGCGAGGTCGTCACCGCGCCGGAGCTCAAGCTCGTGCTCGGCCGCCACGCCCACGAGGAGAACATCCACGCCGACTCCCTGGTCTACATGATCTCGTCGCTCGGCATCAACCCGCACGAGTGCGAGGCGATGTTCGAGGACATCCCCACCATCGCCAAGAAGGCCGCCTTCGTCGTCAACAACTCGCGCGCGCTGCGTCGCAAGCTCGACCTCACCAAGCTCGAGGACAAGCAGGCCCTCGCGCACAATATCTTCCTCTTCGGCCAGTGCATGGAAGGCACCCAGTTCTACGGCCTCTTCGGCATGGTGCTCTCCCTGGCGCGCCAGAACAAGTTCCCTGGCATCGGCCAGATGTTCCGCTACACGTTGCGCGACGAGTCCAACCACATCGACCTCTTCCGCAATCTCCTGGCCGAGCTCGTGAAGGAGAACCCGGATGTGTGGACGCCGGCCTTCAAGGAGGAGCTGCGTCAGCTCATGGCCACCGCCGTGGCCCTGGAGAAGGACTTCATCCGCGACTGCCTGCCGGTCAACGGTCTGGGCCTTTCCTCCAAGGAGTTCGAACTGTACATCGACTTCATCGCCGATCGCCGCCTCCGCAACTGCGGCCTCGACCCCCTCGTCGCCGAGACAATCAACCCTTTCCCGTGGCTGTCCGAGATGATGGACCTCAAGAAGGAGCAGAACTTCTTCGAAGGTCGCGTCACCGAGTACCAGAAGCAAGGCGCCCTCGGCACCGTCAACGACGACGAACTTTAATCGGTCGCTGACCAGATTCGGGCGTCACCCCCTCCGCGCCCGGTTTGGCACATTTCCTGTTCTTACTCCCTAGCACCTTTCTCGAAAACCCTCTGCGCCGGCCTTGCCGACGCGCCACCCTCCCTTCTCCCCTTTCCCTCCCCTCCCTCCGTTTCCTTCCGCCTCCATGAAATCCGAACTCCCTTTCTTCCGCGAAGACGTCGCCCTTAAGAACGCCGTGCGCACGCCCGCCAGCGCCAAGCCCCGCTTCAATTGGCGTGAATCGCTGCCCGCCGTCGCCGCTGGCGGCGCCACCACCGTCGGCCTCGATGCCGCGCAGGTCGCCGACATCGTGGGCGGCGCCCTGACCGACCTTCTCGTCGCCCGCCAGGAGGCCGACATCTTCACCGAGTCCAACCGCCAGTTCGTCGCCGCGGTCGCCAGTGACGTCGTCCACCGTCTGTCCCTGTCCGGCGTTTCCGTCGGCGAAGGCGTCATGTTCCAGGCCATCGAGGACGCCCTCGTGCGCTACAACCGTCATGACGTGGCCAAGAGCCTGCTCTTCTCGCGTGGCTCCGCCACGCCGACGGCCGGCGAGACGCCCGCCGTCACCACGCGCCTGATGCGCCGCAACGGCCACGTCGTCCCGTGGATCCCGGAGAAGATCGCCGTCGCCGTGCGCATGGCCTTCCTTTCCCTCGACCAGGACGCCGCCCCGTCCGAACGCGTCGCCGCCGGCGTCACGCGCCGCGTGGCCGACCTCGGCCAGGCCATCATCGGCATCGAGGAGGTCCAGGACCTCGTCCAGGAAGAGCTGATGCGCCAGGGCCACTACAAGGTCGCCCAGAACTACATCCTTTACCGCGCCTACCGCGCCCGGGTACGCGAGGACGAAGCCGCCCAGCCGCCCGTCATCGACGACCGCCAGGAGGCGATGATCCTCGTCAAGAACGCCGACGGCTCCACCTACCTTTGGAACGGCGAAGAGCTGCGCCAGCGCATCGCCTTCGCCGCCGCCGGCCTCGAGCTGGTGCGCGCCCCCGACGAGATCGAAGGCGAGCTGCGCCGCGGGCTCTTCAACGAGATCAGCGAGGCCGACCTCCGCAAGACGATCGAGCTCAACGCCAAGAGCCTGGTCGAGGCCGACGCCGACTTCGCCAAGTTCGCCGCCCGCATCTGCCTCTCCTACATCTACGAGGAAGTTCTCGGTTGGAGTATCGTCCGCGACGGCGTCGCCCAGCTCAAGGAGTTCCACCGCACCAAGTTCGCCGCCTACATCGAGCATGGCATCGCCATCGGCCGCCTGTCCCCTGACCTGCGCAAGTACGACCTCGCCAAGCTTGCCGCCGCCCTCGACCCGATGGCGGACCTCGATTTCGAGCTGCTCGGCGTGCAGACCATGTACGACCGCTACCTCATCATCGACAAGACGGTGAAGCCGGCGCGTCGCCTGGAGACGCCCCAGTTCTTCTGGATGCGCGTCGCGATGGGCCTGTTCCTGCGCGAGGAGAAGGCCCGCGAGGATTGGGTCATCCGCCTCCACGCCCTCTACAAGTCGCGCCGTTTCTGCAGCTCGACCCCGACGCTCTTCAACGCGGGCACGCTCCACAGCCAGCTCTCGTCCTGCTACCTCTACCAGGTCAACGACACCATCGAGTCGATCATGATCCGCGGGATCGCCGAGAACGCGTTCCTCTCCAAGTGGGCCGGCGGCCTCGGTGGTTCCTGGACCTCCGTGCGCGGCACGGGCTCCTACATCAAGGGCACCAACGGCGAGTCCCAAGGCATCATCCCCTTCCTCAAGCTGCACAACGACCAGCTCGTCGCCGTCAATCAAGGCGGTAAGCGCCGCGGCTCCGGCTGCGCCTACCTCGAGACCTGGCACAACGACATCGAAGACTTCCTCGAGCTGCGCAAGAACACGGGCGACGACCGCCGTCGCACCCACGACATGAACACGGCCAACTGGATCCCTGACCTGTTCATGAAGCGCCTCAAGAACCGCCAGACCTGGACGCTCTTCCTTTCCAACGAGGTCCCGGACCTGCATGAGACCTTCGGCGCCGACTTCGAGCGTCGCTACGTCGCGTACGAGGCCCTCGCCAAGGAAGGTAAAATCTTCGGCAAGGAGATCGCCGCCCTCGACCTATGGAAGAAGATGCTCGGGATGATCTTCGAGACCGGCCACCCGTGGATCACCTTCAAGGACCCGTGCAACGTGCGCTCCCCGCAGGACCACGTCGGCGTCATCCACTCGTCCAACCTCTGTACGGAAATCACGCTCAACACGAGCGCCGAGGAGACCGCCGTCTGCAACCTTGGTTCGGTCGTCCTCGACTCCCACCTCAAGGCCGATGGCAGTATCGACCATGCGATGCTCCGCGAGACCGTCACGGTCGCCGTCCGCGCCCTCGATAACGTCATCGACATCAACTTCTACCCGACCAAGGCCGCCGAGGTCTCCAACCTCCGCCACCGCCCGGTGGGGATGGGCGTGATGGGCCTGCAGGACTGCCTGTACCGTCGCGACATCTCTTTCGCCAGCGACGCAGCCGTCGAGTTCAACGACGAGATCATGGAGGCCGTCGCCTACTACGCGTACGACACCTCGGCCGACCTCGCCGCCGAGCGCGGTACCTACAGCTCCTACAAGGGCTCCAAGTGGGACCGCGGCCTGTTGCCGCAGGACACCGTCGATCTCCTCGAGCGCGAACGGGGCGAGCCGATCGAAGTCAAGCGCGGCGGCCTCATGGACTGGGCGCCGGTGCGCGCAAAAATCGCCAAGCAGGGCATGCGCAACTCCAACGTCCTCGCGATCGCCCCGACCGCCACGATCTCCAACATCGTCGGCAGCTCCCCGTGTATCGAGCCGACCTACAAGAACCTCTTCGTGAAGAGCAACCTGTCGGGCGAGTTCACCGAGCTCAACGGCTACCTGGTGCGCGACCTCAAGAAACTGGGCCTCTGGAGCCAGGACATGATGCAGCAGATCAAGTATTTCGACGGCGAGCTCAAGGACATCCCGGAGATTCCCCAGGCGGTCAAAGACAAGTACCTGACGGCCTTCACCATCGAGAACAAGTGGCTCATCGCCGCCGCCGCCCGCCGCCAGAAATGGATCGACCAGGCGCAGTCGCTGAACCTCTTCCTGCCGACCCCTGACCTGAAGATGCTCTCGCACATGTACCAGTACGCCTGGCGCACCGGCCTCAAGACGACCTACTACCTCCGCACCCTCGGCGCCTCGAACATCGAGAAGGCCACGGTCGAGAAGGCCCCGAAGGCCGCCAAGATGGAGTACACCGCCGAGGAGAAGAACGCCTGCTCCCTCGAGGCGATGCGCAACGGCGGCACCTGCGAGGCCTGCCAGTAAGCCCCGCCGGACCATCGGTCCCGCGCCGGGCGCCCTCCGCGGCGCCCTTTTTGTTGCCAGCGTTCCGCGCGGGGCTAGCCCTTGGTGTCCATGGCCCAGATCATCCCCACGCTCGCCGGCGATGTCCACGTGCTCTCCCGTGATGCGGCCTTTGCCGAGTTGGCCCGCCGCCTCAATGCGCAGGTCGCCGCGCGGCCGGTGTCCGTCGGGTTGAGCGGTGGTTCCACGCCCAAGGCCTTCTACGCCTGGGCGCAGGCCCACGCGGCGCTGGGCTTTGAGACTTTGCTGCGGACGGATTGGCACGTGAGCGACGAGCGCTGTGTGCCGCTCGGGTCCGACGACTCCAATTTCGGTCATGCCGCCCGCGGCTTGCTCGAGCCGTTGGGGGTGCCCGCGCTGCGTCGTTACCCCTGGCCGACCGAGTTCACGCCGGCGGTCGCCGCCGCGGCCTATGACGATAGTTGGACGCGTCGGTCGCCGCGCCGCGCGTTCGACCTCTGTATTCTCGGGCTCGGTGACGATAGCCACATCGCCTCGCTTTGGCCGGGCTGTCCTTTGATCGGGGCGCCCGACCTACCTCGGTTCATCGCCACCGAATGGCCCGGTCGGGGTTGGCGACTCACCATCACCGAGGCGGGGCTGGCCCAATGCGGCGCGATCGTGGTGCTGGTCAACGGCAAGTCCAAGGCGGCGGCGCTGCGGGAGGTTTGCGAGGGGGTCTGGGCCCCGTCGACGCATCCCGGGCAGGTGCTCCGGGCATGGTCATCGAAGGTGACTTGGCTGGCGGACGCCGAGGCGGCGGCGCTGCTCTGAGGGGCTTCCTGGGGCTTCCTGGGCTTGCGGTGGCCGGCAGTTCCCGCAGGCTGGCCTCCGTGCAAACCTTAATCGAAGGCGCGGGCATCTTCCTCTGGCCGCTGGGCTTCTGTTCGCTCGCGGCGCTCTTCCTCCTCCTCGAGCGGGCTTGGGTCCTGCGCCTCGAGCGCGCCGTCCCGGTCGCGCTGCTGACCGCGGTCCGCGCGGGGCGGGCCGCCCAGCTCGACCCGGAGATCGCCGCCACGCCGGCTGGCCGGATCGTCCTGCGCTGGAAGGATGGCGCCACCGGCGAGGTCCTCAAGGCCCATGCCCGGGCGGAGATTGTCCGGTTGCAGCGGGGCCTGCACTGGTTGGATAGCATCGTCGCCGCCGCGCCTTTGTTGGGCCTGCTCGGCACCGTGACCGGCCTGGCGACGCTCTTCCCCGCCCAGGGTCTGCCGGATGCGCCGACGCTCACCCGCGGCGTCGGCCTGGCGCTCAGCACCACCATGATCGGCCTGTGCATCGCGATCCCGGCCTTGATCGGCACCAACTGGCTGGGGCGCCGGCTGGAATTGATCACTTCCCGGCTGGATGTGCTGGTCGAGACGCTCGAAGGCACCGCGCGATGAGCTTGGTCGTCCGCCGCCGTCGTCGCAATGAGATCAACGTCATCCCGCTGATCGACGTGATGGTGGTGCTGGTCTTCTTCCTCCTCTTGGCCGGTCGGTTCGAGCAGACCCATTCGCTCGCCATCGTCCCGCCGTCGACCACGACGGGGGCGGCCCCCTCCGGAGTGCCCTCGCTGGTGCTCTCCGTCGACCGCGAAGGTAAGCTTTTCCTCGAAGGCAAGGAGGTCGCCCGCCCGGCCCTCGAACAAGCGCTTACTGCGCAGGCCGCCAAGGCCCCCGGCTCGGAGATCCTCATCGTCGCCGACGAGCGTTCCCTGACCGGCGCCTCGGTTTACGCCTTGGACGCGGTCGCCAAGGCTGGCCTCAAGCCGCGCCTGCTCACGCGCCCCGCCCGCTGATTTACCCCATGACCTCCCGTCCCTCCGATTCGATTCGTTTGCTCGAGGAATACTCCCAGGCCCACGGCACTTCCGGCCATGAGGATGCGGTCCGCGCCATCTTTCTGCGCGAGATGCGCGGCCGCCACTTCACCACCGATGGGCTCGGCGGCGTGCTCGCCGCACCCGCCGCGACCGCGGGCCCGCGCGTCGTGCTGACCGCGCACATGGACGAGGTCGGCTTTCTGATCCAGGATATCACCCCGGAGGGTTTTCTCCGGCTGGTCCCGGTCGGCGGCTGGCCCGACGGCGTCTTGGCGGCTCAGCGGTTGCGCGTGCTCGCCCGTGCCAACGGCCGCGAGTTCATCGGCATCGTTACCGCCTTGCCGCCCCACCAAGGCGGCGCCCAAGCCGCGTCAGTCGACAAGGTCTTCGTCGATATCGGGGCACGCTCAGCCCATGGCGTGCGCGCCCTCGGTCTGCGCGAAGGCGACCCGGTCGTGCCGGACGCCTCCTTCCTGCCCTTGGCCGAGCCCGGCCTTTATGCGGCCAAGGCTTTCGATAACCGCGCCGGTATGGCTGCCCTCACCTTGGCGATTCAGGAGCTCGATGCCCAGCCGCCGGCTTGCCAGGCCTTGGCGATCGCGACGGTACAGGAAGAGGTCGGTTGCCGCGGCGCGGTCGTCGCGGCCCGCTTGGCCAACCCCGATGTCGTCATCGTGTTGGAGGGCCCTCCCGCCGACGATGTGCCGGGGGCCCCGGGTGGCTCGCCGCAAGGCGCCCTGGGCGGTGGCGTGCAGGTACGCGCCTTCGACCCGACGGCGATCATGAACCCGCGCCTGGTCGACTTAGCTTTGGCGACGGCCGCGGAGGCGGGGATCGCCTGCCAACTCGCGGTCCGCCGGACGGGCGGGACCGACGCACGCGCTTTTCAGGCCCACGGGCTCGGCGTGCCCGTCATCGTGCTGGGTGTCCCCGCCCGCTACATCCACACGCACAACGCCGTAATCGACTTGGCGGACTTCCACGCCTGCGTGGCCCTCGCGGTCGCGCTGACGCGCAAGTTGGATGCCAAGACGGTGGCGGCCTTGACGAACTACCCGTGAGCACCCCGGGTTGCCGCCTCAAGGTGAAGGTGGTGCCCGGAGCCTCCCGCCCGGAGATCGTCGGCCTGCTGGGCGAAGCCGTGAAGGTCCGGGTGGCGGCGCCGCCCGAAGGTGGCCAGGCAAATCGGGAGGTCACGGCCTTGCTCGCCGCCCGGCTGGGCCTAGCCCTTTCTCAGGTCACCGTCATTTCTGGTCAGTCTTCCCCGGCCAAGGTCATCGGTCTCGTGGGGATCACGGAAAAAGACGCCTTAGCCCGGCTTCTCGGCTGACCCGGCACAATCCGCTTGAGGGGGCAGGGGGTCGGGCTGACAGTAAGCCTTCCCATGTGCGCGGACAAGAAACCAGCCCCGGCTTCCGGCAAGGAATCCTTCGAGGACGAACTCGCTCGCCTCGAACAGCTCGTCGAGTCCTTGGAGTCCGGCACCGTGTCGCTCGATGAACTCGTGGCGAAGTACGAGGATGGGATCCGCCTCCTCAAGTCCTGCCAGAAGAGCCTCGAGGCGGCCGAGCTGCGGATCGAGCAGCTGGGTAAGCGGACCGAAGACGGCCAGGGCTGATGGCGCTGCTCGCCAACATCCGCGGCCCGGAGGATGTCCGGGCCTTGCCGGCAGACCAGCTTCCCGTGCTGGCCGCCGAGATTCGCGAACGCCTCATCGCGGTCACGGCCCGTAACGGCGGGCATATCGGCCCCAACCTTGGCGTGGTCGAGCTCACCGTCGCGCTGCACCGCGTCTTTCACACCCCCCGCGACAAGTTCGTCTTCGACGTGGCCCATCAAGGCTATGTCCATAAGTTGCTGACGGGCCGTAACGGTTCGGGGTTCGACGGCATCCGTACGACCGGTGGGCTCAGCGGCTTCCTGAACCGCGAGGAGAGCCTGCACGATGTCTTCGGCGCCGGGCACGCCGGCACCGCGCTGTCCGCCGCGGTCGGCCTCGCCAACGCCCGCGACCGCCTCGACGAGGCTTCCCACGTGGTCGCGCTGATCGGCGACGCGGCCTTGACCTGCGGCGTCACGATGGAGGCGCTCAACAACGCGGCGAAGTCCACGCAGCGCTTGGTCATCGTGCTCAACGACAACGAGTGGTCCATAGACCGCAACGTCGGCGCGATCGCCGACATCCTGAGCCGCCTGATTGTCACCCGGCCATACAATCGCTCGCAGCAGGGGCTCAAGCGCTTGCTTGGCCGGTCGCGCCTCGGCACCAAGGTCCTTGATTTCGGACGCAGTTTCAAGCGGCACGTGAAGAATTGGTTCACGCACCAGTCCTCTTTGTTCGAGCAGTACGGGGTGCGCTACCTCGGGCCGATCGACGGCCACGACTTGCCGACCTTGGAGCGTTACCTGACCTTCTGTCGCGACGCGACCGGACCGGTCATCCTCCACGTGCGTACCGAGAAGGGCCGCGGGCTGGGCGCCGCCCTCCGCAATCCCGAGAAGTTCCACGGCACCGGCGCGTTTGACCCCGAGACCGGCGACTCCCTTGCCTCCGGTCAGCCGGGCGCGCCCAAGGCCTGGCAGGATGTCTTTGGGGCGCTCCTTGTGCGCGAGGCCAAGGCCGACCCCAAGGTGGTCGGGATCACCGCGGCGATGCCGTCCGGCACCGGGCTTAACCAGCTGAAGAAGGAGCTGCCCGGGCAGTACCACGACGTGGGTATCGCCGAGGAGCATGCCGCGCTGTTCGCCGCCGGGCTAGCCGCCCGCGACCTGCGACCGGTCTGCGCGATCTACTCCACTTTTCTACAGCGGGCTTACGACATGGTCATCCATGATGTCTGCCTGCAGCGCCTGCCGGTGACCTTCTGCATGGACCGCGCTGGCGTCTCGCCGAGCGATGGCCCGACGCACCACGGCCTCTTCGACATCGCTTACCTGCGTTGCGTCCCGAACGTCACGCTGATGCAGCCGAAGGACGAGGACGAGTTCGCCGACATGCTCCACACGGCGGTGCAGTCCGGCGCCCCGATGTTCATCCGCTACCCACGCGGCGCCGCCGCCGGTAAGGCGATCAAGGCGCAACCCGCGCTCATCCCTCTCGGCCAGGCCGAAGTCCTCCGCCCTGGGGACGAAATCCAGCTTTGGGCTCTAGGTTCGATGGTCGCCGAGGCTCAGGTCCTCGCCGATAAGCTGGCGGCGCGCCTCGGCGTGCGCGTCGGCGTCGTCAACGCGCGCTTCGCCAAGCCGGTCGACGCGACGTTGCTCGTCCAGCAGGCCAAGTCGGCCAAACTCATCGTCACCCTTGAAGATGGCGCGGTCACCGGTGGCTTCGGTACCGGCGTCGTGGAGACCCTCGCCGAGGTCGGCCTCCGTCCGCCCGTCCTGCGGCTCGGCTGGCCCGATTGTTTCGTCGGGCATGCCACCGATGTGAAGACGCTCCGCGCCGCCCACGGCCTATCGCCCGAGCAGATGTTGGAGCGGGCCGTCACCGCCTGGGCCCAAGCCTGAGCGGACTCAGAACTCCAAGGACATCAACAGCCGGACCTGATAAGGGCTGTGTTCCGAGACGTTGAGGTCACCCTTTTCCTTGGGTGACCCCACGACCTGCGCCAGCCCGGCGAGGGTGACGGCGAAATCGCCCCGGCGGAAGTTCAGGGTCGGCCCGAGGAAGAGGGCGGCAGACTCGAAGTTATTCAGTTCGGCCCATTCGGCCACGCCGACGGCTTCCAGCCCGAGGGTCCACTCGGCGTTGAGTTCGCGCGCGATGCCCTGGGTGAGTTTCCATTCGAAGGCGTCCTCCCCGGTGCCGCTGGTGTGGGTGACTTCACCGACGAGGTTACCGATGTACATCCAGCCGCTGTTGTCGCCGAAGTTGTGCTGGAAGATGTACTTGGCTTCCAGACCGTAGCGGTCGCGGAAGGCGCCCGTCTTGGAACTGACCTGGGAGTAGGCAGCCTCGAGGTAGACCGCCCGCCCCCAGTCCGCCTTGTCTGGGTCCGCCAGCATGCGCTTGTAGGCGACGTTGACGCCGTTGAAGCGCAGCCCGTCACGCACGGAGGACTCGACGTAGAGCTGGGTCAGTTCGAGGTTGATCTGTTCGTGGTCGGAGACGCCGAGCTCGATCTCGGTCTTGAAATCCAGGCCGCGGTACCGCGCTTCGTACCCGTTGCCGACGTCCCGCCCGAGGCGCGTGGTGATGTACTGCTCGATCTCGATGCGACCGGGCTTGATGGTTTCGGCGATGTAGGAAAAGCCGAAGGGGTTTTCGCAGGCCGAGGCGGCTGCGGTGAGCAGCCCGAGGGTGAGGAGGTTGCGCATGACGGGTTTAATCTTGAGAACGAGTCTCATCAGTCAAATAAGAAGTTGAGACACATTCTCATTTAAATCGCATTAGTTCATAAACGATTGATGTTTAGGGATATTTAGCGGACAGTCCTACGTCGTGTCCTTGTTGATCGTCATCCCGGTCCGCAACGAGGAGGCCCGCCTCCCCGGCGGGCTCGCCCTTTTGGCCGGGCGTTTGCACGCGTGCGGACTCGAGGACTATCAGGTGATCGTGTCCGATAATGGTTCGTCCGACGCGACGGCGGCGCTCGCGCGGGCTTGCCCCGACCCACGGGTCAGTTACCTGCGCGCCAGCGAGCAGGGCGACAAAGGGGCGGCGATCGCCGCGGGTTGGGCCGCGGCCTCCGCGGCGGTCACGGTGCTGGCGTATTGCGACGTCGATATGGCGACGGACCCCGAGGCTCTCGTCCGGGGCTACCGCCTGTTGCAAGCCGGGTCGGCGGACGTCGTGGTCGGCTCCCGCTGGCATCCCGAGGCGCAGGTGTCCGGGCGCCGCGTGCGGCGCGCGATCCTGTCCGGCGGGCTTTCGTGGTTCTGGCGCCTACTGCCCTCCGGGGTGATCCGCGATCCCGGCTGCGGGCTCAAGCTTCTCCGCCGCTCGACTTGGGCGTCCCTTGCACCCGTCCCCGGCGGCTTTGCCTACGGCGCCGAGGTCGTTGAACGCGCGGCCCGCCGCGGGGCCCGGGTGACGACCATTCCGGTCGTCTGGGCCGATGATGATGCTGGCCGGATCCGCCTCGGGCGGGCGGCGGGCGATTACGTCCGGGCGTGGTGGCGATTGCTGGCCCGGCGCTGACCCGTTGGTTCAGCGCTGGCCCCGCCGGCGGTCCGGCGCCCGCGGCTTGGCCGGCCCCGGTTCGGCCAAGCGGAAGTCCACCTGGCGCTTGTAACGGTCGACGCGATCGACGGTCACCATGATGGTGCCGCCGGCCATGAACGTGCGCCCCGTGCGGCTGCCGCGCAGCGTGTTGCCGCGGTCGTTGAGCCGGTAGTGGTCGTCGGTCAGGGTCGACATGTGGACGAGGCCGAAGGCGTTGGAGGCGGTCAGCTCGACCATTAGGCCGTGCGGCTTGATTTCGGTGATGGTCGCCTCGAAGGGGCGCTTGTCCGGGCGCTCGACCTCACGTTCGAAGAGCTCGAGCAGCTTGATCTTCACGGAGTCGCGTTCGGCCTCCGCGCTGTTGCGTTCGGTGATCGAGATGTGCTCGCAGGACCGGATCAGTTCGCCCAGACCAGGCGAGCGCGGGGGCTCCTTCGGGGCCGACGGCACGCCTTGCTTGGCGATGAAGGCGTCGAAGATGCGGTGCTCAAGGAGGTCGGCGTAGCGCCGGATCGGCGAGGTGAAGTGCGAGTAGTGGCGTTTGGCCAAGCCGAAGTGGCCGTCCGGCGAGGGCCGGTAGCAGGCCTGCTTGAGCGAGCGCAGTAAGGAGATGCGGATCGTGTAGCCATCCTCGCGTTCCTTGAGGTCGGCCAGCAGCTTCACCATGTTCGCGCGCTGCGTCAGGTCCCCCACCTTGAAGCCGTCGCCGGCCAGTTCTTCGCGGAGGGCGGCGAGTTTCTCGGGGTCCGGGTCGTCGTGCACGCGGCAGACGTGGGGGATGGATTCGCGGTCGAAGGCCTTGGCCACGCACTCGTTGGCGAGGAGCATGAATTCCTCGATGAGCTGGTGGGACTCGTCGTGTTGGACGATCTCCGTGCGGTCGGCCCAGCCGTCCTTGTCGCAGTAAATCTTGATCTCCTTCATGTCCAGGTCGAGCGAGCCGGCACGGAAACGCTCGGCGCGGAGGGGCTTCCCGATCTTCCAGAGGTCCCCAATCATTTCGCGGACGTCGTCCAGCTCCGCCTCCGTCAACTCGGCGAGGGGCCGGCCCGGGGAGCCGGTCTGGTGGGGCGGCGGCGCGGGCATCGCGCGCAGGGCGGCGTTGTCATCGCCCTTCATGAAGGCGTAGGCTTGCTTATAGGTGAGGCGCTTGCGGCTACGGATGACCGAGTTCGCGAACTCCGTCTTGAGGAGGCGGGCGTCGGCGGAGAATTCGCAGATCACCGACTTCACCAGGCGCTCTTCGGCTTCGACGAGCGAGCAGAGGCCGCTGGAGAGGGCGTGCGGCAGCATCGGGATGACAGTGCCGACGAGGTAGGTGGAGTTGCCGCGCTCGCGGGCCTCGACGTCGAGCCGGGAGCCCATCTTGACGTAGTGGGAGACGTCGGCGATGTGGATGCCGATGCGGAGCCGGCCCTCCGGCAGGCGTTCGACCGACAGCGCATCGTCGAAATCCTTGGCGTCATCCGGGTCGATGGTGATCGTCGGGATGGCGCGGAAATCCGCCCGCCCTTTGCGGTCGGCGGCCTGCACGACCTTGCCGAAGGCGTTGGCTTCCGCCGCGACGGTCGCGGGGAACTCGGGATTCAGGTTGTAGCGCCGGAGGATGGCCAGGTATTCGGCCATCGGCGTGTGCGTCAATCCCAGCACCTCGGTGATCGTGCCGGTCGGGTTGAGGTTGCGCCGCTCCCAAGCGTCGAGTTTCACCACGACCTTATCCTCGGGCTTGGGCGCCGGCGTCAGGTTGGCGCGGGCGGGGTCGCGTACCACGATCTCGCGGGAGATCCGCGGGTCGTCGGGCACCACGTACCAGGCCAGCCGGGTCTGCTGGAGCGTCCCGGTCAGCTGCGTCAGCGCGCGTTTGACCACGCGCACCACCGCGGCCGTGCCCCAGTCGTCGCCTTGGCGGTCCCGTCGCACGGGGTTAAGTTTCACCACGACGCGGTCGCCATGCAGGGCCACCCCGGTATCGCGTGCTTCCACGTGCACCTGGTCGCGCGGCTTCTGGCCGGGCTCAGCCGTGAAGACGACGCGGGCCGAGCCGCTGGCGCGGAAGAGGATGGTGCCTTCGGGCAGCGCCTGACCTTCGGGGAGCATCAGCAGGTCGCGTTTACGGACGGCGACCGCGCCTGACTTGATCAAGGCGGGGATGAGCTTGCGGAGGTGCCGGAGGTCGTCCTTGTTCGCGCCGATCGCGCTGGCGAGGTCCTCGAGACGCATCGGCTGGTAGCCGGGCTGCGCCATGAAGGCCAGCATCGCTTCCTCGGCGGTCATGAGCCTTCGTTGGCGGCCCCCAGCAGGCTGGACAAGTAGGGCATCAGCTGCTTCTTGCGGCTGACGATCCCCGGCAGGTCAAAGATGTCCGGCGGCCGTTTCTGCGGGTAAGTGATGGCCTGGATCACCTCGGCTTCGCCCCGCACGAGCAAGAGCGAGCTTTGGGTGTCGATGTCGGTCACGAGCAAGCAGGCGAAGTTGAGGCCATTTTCCATCCGGTATTTCTCGAGCGCCTCCAGCAGGGCGTCCTCGCACTTCCAGAAGTTGGTGAAGCCCAGTTCCTCGACCTGCGACACGGAGAAGCGGCGGTCGCCTTCGCGGTATTGCTTGCAGTCGGCCCGGACCGCGGCGGCCGGCGCCAAGGTCGACAGTACGGAGCCCGCGTTGAAGATCATATCGGCCAAGGCCCGCGGGTCGGCGTCGGCGATCGGGGTCAGCCACTGCAGGAGGTCCGCGTCCAGCGGCGTGGTGGTCGGGCTCTGCAGGAGTAGCGTGTCCGAGATGATCCCGCACATCATCAGCCCCGCGATCTGCGGGCTGGGCCGCAGCCCCGCGGTGCGGAACATGTCGGCCACGATCGAGCAGGTCGAGCCGAGCGGGCGATTGATGAAGAGGATGGGCTGGTGCGTGGGGGGGTTGCCCAAGCGGTGGTGGTCGACGACCTCGGCGATCTCGACTTCGGCGGCGCCGTCGACGGCCTGCGAGAGCTCGTTGTGGTCGACCAACACGAGCTTCGCGCGCGGCGGGTTGATGATGTCGGTCTTGGTGAAGACGCCGAGCAGGCGGCCATCCTCATCGATGACATGGCAGATGAGCGCTGGGTTCTGCACGATGCGCCGCCGGGCCACGGAGAGCTTCTCCTGCGGCTTGAACGTGTAGGCGTCGCGTTGGACGAGCCCGCCGATGAGCGTGGCGGCACGCACCGCCCAGGCGGTCGTGGCGCTGTCGGTGTCGGCGTAGGCCACGGAGACCTTGGCGGCCTTGGCGCGCTCGAGGATCTCCGGCTTCATGCGGTGTCCGCCGGTCACGATGATGATGCGTACGCCCATCTCGATGGCCCGCAGGTGCACATCGGAACGGTCGCCCACGACGATGACGCTCTTGTTGGTGGGGATCCCTTCGACGGTGGCGGACTTGCCGAACGAATCGAGTTCCATGGCGGCCACGCGGACAAAGAGTTCATCGACGGTCGCCGCGTCGTACGCGATGACCTCCACCCCGCCGATGGAGCGGATGATGGCGTTGATCGAGCTCGTCACCTTGCGCATCGACGTGGCGCGCTTGGGTTTCGGGATGAAGTAGTCGCCGAGGCTGAAGATGGAGACGTAGCCTTCGAGGCGGCCGTCCGGGCCGACGACGGGGAGGGCGCGGACGTCGTGCAGGTCGAGGAGTTCGAGCGCCCGGGCACAGGTGTCGTCCATGCCGACCTTGTAAGGGTCGCGGTGCATGATGTCCTCGATGCGCGGGATGACGTCGCCGACGAATTCAGGCAGGGCCGCGCCGAACCGGTTCAGGATCGCGTCGATGCGTGCATTGGAGTTGCCGCAACGCGCGGGCTTGAAGCCAGGCTGGCCGGAGGCGTCCTTGAAGGCTGCGTAGGCCAGCGCGGAACAGATGGCGTCGGCGTCCGGGTTCTTGTGCCCGATGATGTAGGTCGGCTGGGCGGGGCGGAGTGAGGGCAGTGGTGGGACGGACATGTTGGACGGACGCGGAAAGTGCCTCGCACTCCTAAGGGCGGCGGGCAGGGGAGGGAAGATTAATGGGGAAATGAGCGGGAAAGGAGCGTGCCGAAGCGGAAGAGGGCTAGGGCCGGGGCTAACTGGCTGACCCGTGGGCACGTGGGCAAGGGTGCTCCTGTTGCCTCGCACCGCGCGCGCTCCGCGCTCGGGTAGGGGCAGCACCGCGTGCTGCCCTAGGGGCCACTCTAGGGTCTGGCTTCAGGCTTCAGCTGTTGGATTTACTCCCTGCCCCCCACTTCCCCGCACCTACTCCCTAACACCTAATACCCACTCCCGACTCCCCGCTCCCCACCACCCAATCCCTAATCCCTTGCCCCCAGGCCCACTTGCCAGCCGGCCAGCCAACTCCTGCCTCTCCGTCCGGCCAACCGGCCAACTGATCAACGGATCAACTTGCCGTCCTGCCGCTTCCCCCATCCCTTCCCCTGTCCCTTTCGTTACCATGTCCTCCCTCTTCTCGCCCCTCAAAGTCGGTGCCCTCACCCTCCCGAACCGCGTCCTCATGGCTCCCTTGACCCGTTGCCGGGCCGAAGGCGCCAACGTCCCGACGGACCTGATGGCCGCATACTACGCCCAGCGCGCCAGCGCCGGTCTGATCATCGCCGAGGCCACCACGGTCTCGCCCCGCGGCCATGGCTACCCGAACACCCCCGGCATCTACACCGCCGAGCAGGTCGCCGGCTGGCAGAAGGTCACCTCGGCCGTGCACGCCCAGGGTGGCCGTATCTTCCTGCAGCTCTGGCACGTCGGCCGCATCTCGCACCCGGCCTATCAGCCCAACGGCGAACTCCCCGTCGCCCCGTCCGCGATCAAGCCGAAGGGCCAGCTCTGGACTGGCAAGGAAATGGCCGACTACGTCGTCCCTCGCGCCCTGCACATCGAAGAGATTCCCGGCATCGTGGCCGAATACGTCAAGGGCGCCCGCCTCGCCAAGGAAGCCGGCTTCGACGGCGTCGAGATCCATAATGCCAACGGCTACCTGCTCGACCAGTTCCTGCGCAGCGGTACCAACACCCGCACCGACGGCTACGGCAACTCCCTTGCCGCCCGGGCCCGCCTGACCCTTGAGGTCGCTAATGCCTGCATCTCCATCTGGGGGTCCGACCGCGTGGGCATCCGCCTTTCGCCGGGCGGCGTCTTCAATGACATGGCCGACGCCAACCCGCTCGAGACTTTCGGTTACCTTCTGCGCGAACTCTCCAAACTCGAGCTCGCTTACGCGCACGTCACCCGCGTGACTGCCCAGGATATCGCGCACGGCGCGACCAGCGGCGTCGGCCCCAAGGAGCTCCGCAAGGATTTCAAGGGCGTGCTGATCACCGCGGGTGGTTTCGACCGTGCCCAGGCCGAACAGGCGATCGCCGAGGGCTGGGCGGACGCCGTCGCCTACGGCGTGCCGTTCCTCGCCAACCCCGACCTCCCGCGCCGCCTCCAGGAGAACCTCGCCCTCAATACCCCGGACGAAGCCACCTTCTACGCCTCCGGCGCTAAGGGGTATACGGATTATCCCGCAGCGAAGTAAGCGCCGCGTCGGGCCAGTCACCCCAGGTAGGGACCAGCGTCCCGCTGGTCCGCCGCCGGCATGGGGTCTGGCTTCAGCACGCTTCGCGTGATGGTGCCTGACCCCGTTGCCGGAATATCAACCCACGGCCGACCGGGGGGGTCAGCCCTACCTCTAGACCCTAGGGCAGCACGCGGTGCTGCCCCTACCCGCGCGCGGAGCGCGCGATATCAGAGGCATCGGGTACACCCTTGCCCACTTGCCCACTTGCCCGCTGGCCAGCTCTGGCTCTGCGCCCCTCAGTGCCCGCCGCCGGCCTGCCGTTCTGCTTCTTCCTTCTTCTTGTCCCACTTGTGGTGGCCGTCGGGGAGAGTGCCTCCGAGTTCGTAAAGCTTGGCCTTATTATTGACCATACTTTCGCGGCTGGTGCCGGTCATCGAATACTGGCTCTGGAGCCAGATGGCTTCCTCGGGGCAGACTTCCTGACAGAGGCCGCAGTAGATGCAGCGCAGCATGTTAATCTCGAATTCCTTCGGGGCCTTCTCGACGTGTGCATTCTCGGCGGTCGCGGCGATCTCGCCGGGCGTGATGCGGATGGCCTTGGGCGGGCAGACGAATTCGCAGAGTTGGCAGGAGACGCATTTCTCCCGGCCGTTCGGGTCCATGATCAGCGTAGGTACGCCCCGGTAGTTGGTCGGGATGGCCGGCCGTTCGTCCGGGTACTGGAGGGTGACGGCTGGGCGCACCATGTTGTCCCAGGTGACCTTGAGGCCAGCGATGATCTGCGGGAGATAGCTCCGCTCAGCGAGGGTCAGGGGGCGGCGTTCGACGACTTTGATGGCCATGGCTTAGCGGGCGCCGGTGAGGGCGTAGTAGAGGAAATAGGCAAGGAGGTTGAGGACGGCGATCGGCAGGAGCACGCGCCAACCGATGCGCATGACCTGGTCGTAGCGGAAGCGCGGGATGGTCCAGCGCACCCAGACGAAGAAGAAGAGGAAAAAGCAGAGCTTCGCGAAGAAAGCCGCGACACCTAGGAGCGAGGCGACGACCCCGGAGCCGAGGGTGGGCACCCAGGGGAGGATGTGCCAGCCGCCGAGGAACATCAGGATGAACAGCGAAGAGCCGATGATCATATGCCCGTACTCGGCGACGAAGAAGAGGCCGAACTTGAAGGCCCCGTACTCGGTGTGGAAACCGCCGACTAGGTCGGTCTCGGATTCTGGCATGTCAAACGGGTGGCGGTTGGTCTCGGCGAAGATGCAGATAAGGAAGACCAGCGCCGCGACGGGGTGGTAGAGGATATTCCAAGCGCCAGTCTGGGCGTCGACGATCGAGACTAGGCTGAGGCCGTGGTCCTGCCCCGGCGCGGAGGCCGCGAGGAAGACGGTGAGCACGGACAGGCCCATCGCGAGTTCGTACGAGATGAGCTGGGCGGAGCCGCGGACGGCGCCGAGGAAGGGAAACTTGGAGTTGGCGGACCAGCCCGCAAGCGCGATGCCGTACACGCCCAGCGAACTCACGGCGAACATGAAGAGGACGCCGACGTCGGCGTGCTGCGTGAGTGAGATGGCCTCGCCGGTGGGCAGCTTGCCAAACGGTAACATGATCAGCACGACGAGCGCGGGCGCGAGGGCGATGATCGGGGCGAGGATGTAGTAGGACTTGCGGACGTGCCCCGGGAGGGCGTCTTCCTTGAAGAGGAACTTGAGGCCGTCGGCCGCGGGCTGGATGAAGCCGCCCTTCATCAGGAAGGTGCCGAGAAAGGGGATCCAGGCGATGAGCGGGTGGTTGGTGCGGTTGGGGCCGAGGCGGCCCTGGATCCAAGCGGAGGCTTTGCGTTCGAGGAGCACCGCGTAAGCGGCGATCGACATCAGGATGATGATCGCGGTGAGCCCGCGCGCGGCCGTGAAGTACCACGCCGGGTTGAGCAGAAGGTCGTGCAGGAGGGCTTCCATGGTCGGCGGGGCTTAGGCGGTCGCGACCGGGGCGAACTTCAGCAGTTTGCCTTCGGGGAACTTATGGGCGGCGAAGGCGGCACCGTCGAGCGCGACGCCCTCGGAGGGGAGCAGGCGGCCGTCGATGCCAGCAAACGTCGGGACGTTGGCGGACAGTTCGGCCCAGACCGCGGCGGCGTTGGCACTGGCGAGGCGGGCGAGTACGAGCGCGTCGGGCAGTACGCCCGCGGGGCCGGGGACGGCTTGGGCGAAAGACTGCAGGCGGAACTGGCAGTTGATGAACGAACCGCTGCGTTCGAAGACCGTCAGCGCGGGCAGCACGACTTCGGCGGCCGCGGTGGTGACGTTGTGATGCGTGGCGAGGGCGACGCTGCGCACCTTGGCGAGCGCCGAGGCGGGCAGGCCAAGCATCGCGGCGTCTTCGCGCACGATGAGGACGGACTTCACCTTGCCGGCGTCGATGTCGGCCGCGAGGGCCTTGAGGTCGGCGACGGGCGCGCGGTCGGTGAGACCCGTGACGAGGGCGCCGCGGAAATTCGGGGTGCGGTCTTCGGAGACCAGGAGGCCGTCGCCCTTGCCCACGTGGGCCGGGACGTAGACCGTGGCGTTCTTCGCCTGAGCGAGCCGCGCGAGCAGGCGCTGCTCTTCGACGGACATGTGGGACGAGCCCACGATCGCGAGCGGGCCGGCGGACAGTGCGTCGGAAGCAGCGGCGAAGGCGGCTTCGACCGTGACCTTTTCGTTCTTCACCATCGCGTTCGTCACGCGGTTCGGCGCGTCGACCGTTTTGAAAAGTTCGCGGCCGGAGTCGGCCATCCACGTGTCGTTCACGGCGTCGTTCTGGCGCGGCGTGATGCGGTAGATCTTACCTTCACGGGACCAGACGGTCGTGTTCGCACCGGCGGAGGATTCGGTGTCGATGCTCGGCGTTTGCTTTAGGAACCAGACGCGCATCTTGAAGCGGAAGTCGGTGCTCGTGAGCGCGCCGACGGGGCAGATGTCGACCGTGTTGAGCGAGTAATTATTGTCCAGTTCGCGGCCCGGGAAGCAGGTCAGCGTATTGAACGAACCGCGGTTGACGAAGCCCAGGACGGGGTCCTTGGCGATCTCGCTGGAGAAGCGTACGCAGCGCGAGCAGAGGATGCAGCGTTCGTCGTCGAGCGTGACGCGCGGCCCGAGGCGGGTCTTCTTCGGCTTGGCGTTCTTCTCGTCGACGTAGCGCGAATAGCCGCGGCCGTATTCGGCGGAGAATTCCTGCAGCTTGCACTCGCCGGCCTGGTCGCAGATCGGGCAGTCGAGCGGGTGGTTGAGGAGGAGCATCTCCGTCACGCCTTCGCGGCAGGCCTTGACGCCGGGCGATTCGAGGCGGACGTGCAGGCCGGGAGAAACGTTGGTGGCGCAGGCGATGGCCGGCTTGGGCTGCCAGCCGATCTTCGGCTGGCCGTTCTCGAGCACCAGCTCGTTGGTGGCGCGGTCGCGCATCGGCGAGCCGAGCTCGACCAAGCACATGCGGCAATTGCCGGCCACCGGGAGCTTCGGGTGGTAGCAATAATGGGGGACTTCCTTCCCGATTTTGCCCAAGGCATCGACCAGATTGGCCCCGGCAGGGACCTGGTGCTCGACGCCGTCGACGTTGATGGTGACCAAAGAAGGTTTGTTGTCCGTGACCATGGGTCTGGAAAGTTAACCGCAAGTTAGGTGACCCCCTACCTGCCGCAAGGGGAAAGGCGGGAAAAGGGGCTCC
>Ga0114974_10000883_pt1 | contig 24109 bp, 23 predicted proteins | sample S_130206_EF_Meta_FD_87318 | JGI IMG/M metagenome (GOLD analysis project Ga0114974, IMG submission 87318) | Freshwater microbial communities from Lake Simoncouche, Canada to study carbon cycling - S_130206_EF_MetaG | ecosystem: Environmental > Aquatic > Freshwater > Lake | place: Lake... | reverse complement strand
GGCTGATGTCCGTGTTCAGGCCGCTGAGATTTCCCGCAAAGGTCACGGCATTGGATACGGTTCGGCTGGGATCGTCCCTGGCGCTGATGGCCATGGCTCAGGCCGTCGCGGCCAGGGCCTCGGCAAAGCGCCCGGGCAGCTTCGCGCGGGTGAAATCCGCCCCTTCGATCTCGGTGTCGCGCATGTCGGCGTCGCTGAGATTGGCGTAGGAGGCGTCGCAGCCCGACAGGCGGGCGCGGCGCAAATCCGAACCGCGGAAATCGGCATAGCGGGCCTGGGCATTGTCCAGCCGCGCCGGCAGCAGGCGTCCGCCCGCGATCATCAGCGGGCCCAGCTTGGTGTCGCGCAGGTCGGCATGGTTGAGCTGCGCGCCGGAAAGATTGACGCCGCGCAGGTCCGCGCCGCCCAGCTTGGCCGAGCGCAGGTCGCAGCCTGCCAGGTTGGAGCCTTGCAGCGAGGCGCCTTCCAGGTTGACGCCATAGAACAGCGCGTCGGGCGCGATCAGGGCGGTGAGCATGCGGTGGGAGAGGGAGGTGACGTGGCGCAGGTCCATGCCGGTGAGGTCGGCGGGCTTGCCGTCGCGGCCGTCGCTTTCGGCCCAGCGGGTATGGTCTTCCAGCAGCTTGTCGACGATCAGCACCTGGTTGACGTCGGGCACCTGCGCTTCGGTGAGGATCTTGCTCATGTCCGCGCCATGGGTGGTGGCGAAATCCATGGTCGCGCCGATCAGGATGCAGCCCGCCATGTCGGCGCCGGTGAGGTTGCAGCCCGACAGGTCGGCATTTTCCAGGTTGGCGCCGGTCAGACGGGCCTGGCGCAGATTGGCGCGGGTCAGGCGGCAGCCCTTCATGATGGCGTCGGTGAAATCGGCCTGCACCGCCATGGCGCCGGTCATCTTGGCGCCCGACAGGTTGGCGCTGTTCATCATCGCCGCCGGCATTTCCGAAGCGCCGATGTCATGCTGCAGCACGCGCAGGTTTCCGTATTTGTCCTTTTCCGCGATGGTGCCTTCGCGCAGGTCCGCCTCGTAGAGATCGGTGCCGATCAGGTTGGCGCCGCGCAAGGATGCCCCGCGCATGTCGGCGCGACGCATCGAGGCGCCGGAAAGATTGCAGCGGCGCAGGTCGGCGCCGAAGAAGCTGGCCGTGTCGAGCTTGGCGCCGGCGAAATTGGTTTCTTCCATCACCGCGCCGGTGAAGTCGGCATCGGCCAGGTTTCGCCCCGCCAGGTCGAGGCCGGAGACATCGCAGAAGGCGAACACGGCGCGCGCCCCGCCCATGCGGCCGGAATAGAGCATTTCGTGGCGCGCGATGGCCGCGCTCACGTCCTTTTGGGTCAGCTTGGCGAAGCCTGTATGGCGGGCGCTGGTCATGTCAAAAAATTCACGGGTTGAGGCTTTTCTCCCCCGATTTTGCGCGTCCAGACCTAATGTCCCATTAATAAGTGCGCCAATGCCCGGTAATAGGCCGGCCAAGGCCCCGTTTCGCCGGGGTTATTTGGGGGGCTGGGGCGCTCCACGCGCGAAATTTGCTGTTGAACCGGGACCATAGCCGGGTACAAAGGCGCTGGCAGGACCCCCTTAGACCCCCATTGGGGCGGCGGGTGTCCTGGCACAGGACAAACGGGTGGGCTGCCGGCGATTTCGACGCCAGGTGGCGGGTTCGGATGCGGACCTTCCCTACAGGCAATGCCGGGACCACGACCGTGAGCCTAGTGCAGGAATTTTGAAAGAGGTTGCGTTGACCAAGCACCGTTTGATGCTTTCCGCCGCTGCGGCTGCCCTGCTGGCGGCCGTTGCCGCCGCGCGCGCCGACATCACCGTCTCCACCAACACCACCGCGCCGCTGTCCACCAGCACATCCGGCAACATCATCATCGCGGCCACCGGCGGCATCGGCATCACCACCGCGGCCACCGCGGCGGCGACGATCGACTCCAACCATTCGTTGAACAATGGCGGCTTTCTCGCCAACACCGGCACCAGCGACGCCATTGGCGTGGCGATCAACACCTCCGCCGGCAATATCTTTCCCAATTCGGCAGGCCTGACCTCAACCGGCACGATCGATCTTGCCGGCGGCGGCGCCGGCAAGAAGGGCATCTATGTCTATGGCGGCAAGACCCTGTATGCCCCCATCACCCTGACGTCGCTGACCGCCAGCACCGTCGGCGCCCAGGTCACCGCCACCCAATCCAGCATGCTGATCCAGGGCGACAGTTCCGTCGCCTTCCATCTGGCCTCGGACACCACGATCACCAGCAACATCCTGTTCGGCGGCGGCGGCGTCATCCAGAACGCCGCCCAAGGATCCACCCAGTCCAATTCGGTCATCTTCTTTCTCGACGGCAAGGTGAACGGCAACTTCGTCAACAGCGGCGCCCTGTCGGGCGCCGGCCCCGGCCTGATCGGCATCCAGGTCAATGGCGGCATCAATTCCTGCGCCAGTGATGCGGGCAAGCCCGCGGGCTTTGCCTGCCCCACCGTTTCCGGCGGCAGCTTCGTCAATTCCGGCGCCATCTCGCTGGTCGGCACCGGCACGCCCAATGCGCGCGGCGGCAATGCGGAAAGCGGCTCGGCCATCGTCATCGCCAGCTCCATCGCCGGCGGCTTCGTCAATGCCGGTCCGGGCACCTCCAGCAACATTCCCACGGCGCTGATCTCGTCCAACGGCATCGTCAACGCCACCGTGGTGGCGCCGACCTTCCTGATCGATCCGGCCAGGTCGGTGTCCGCCACCACGCTCACCCCGCGCGGTTCGGCCATCCTGGGGCCGGTCACCGCCGACATTGATGCGGTCAATCCCGGCTATTCCTTCATCAACCGCGGCAACATCTACGCCCAGCCGATGGATCCGCAGCTGTCCACCGCGGCCCTGGTGATCCAGGGCACCAGCAGCGCCATCGTCACCTGCCTCAGCGCCTCGGTGGGTACTTGCACCGGCGTCACCGCCAATCCGGCGCTGAACACCGGCGGCTTCCTCAGCACCGGCGACATCACGGCCCTGGCCGCGACCAACATCACCAACCGCAACGCCGGGACCATCTCGGCCACCGCCATGTATATCGGTGACTTCGCCACCGTTCCGCGCATCGACATCATGAAGCAGACCGTCGGCGGCACCACCTTGACGCCGGGCTCGATCACCGCCGGGGTCTCGGGCGTGGGACAGGGCAGCGCCACGGCTTTGACCATCGCCACCAACGCGGTGGTCCCTGCCATCAATATCGGCCGCGGCGCCACCATCACCGCCACCGCGGAAACCAATACCACCACGCCGGCCCGTGACGTGGCCACCGCCACCACGCCCTTCACGCTGCTCTCGCAGGCCATCGTGGACCAGTCCGGCAGCCTCAAGCTGATCAACAATGCCGGCACCGTCACAGCCGCCAACACGCCCCTGACGCCCCAGGCGGGCACGGTGGTGGTCAACATCCAGCGCGCCATTGACCTGTCGTCCTCCACCACCGGCGGCACCACCGTCAACAATAGCGGCGTCCTCCTGGGCGACGTGCTGTTCAGCTCGGCCGGCAACGGCAACACGCTGAATGTCGGCAATACCGGCGCGGCTGGCACGGCCAACGCCACCGGCGTGATCAACACACCCACCAACTATGCGGTGGTGGGCGAATCCTTCACCAGCCGCCCGAGCAACGGCGCGCCGACCACCGGCGCGACCCTGCTGACCTTCGGCTCGGGCCAGGGTCACCGGCTGCATGTCGGCGGCTATGGTTATGTCAACGCCGACATCCGCGCCGGCGTCAGCGCGCTGAATGTGCAGGTGGACAATAACGGCCAGCTTTTCATCGCCAACACCGCCACCTCGCTGCAGGCCAACAACTTCTTCACCCAGACGAATGCCACTGTCGGCCTGTCCATCGCCCAGGCCAATCTCAACAGCCTGAATCCGGTGGTGCAGGCCAACAACGTCAATATTTCGGGCGCCCAGCTGGCGCTGCAGTTCGGCACCTTCATTTCCTCGGGCTTCACCGCCGCCTCGGTCGCCGCCCCCACGGTGCAGACCGTCACACTTTTCCGCGCCCCGGTCCTGACCGACACCTCCCTGGCGGACCAGAATGCGCTGCTGGGCCAGAACACGCCCTTCCTGTTTGAAACCCCGAGGGAAAGCGGGATCGCGCCCTTGGCGCTCGGCACCTCCGGTGGCCAGACGACCCTGGTGCTGCAGCTCAAGCCGCGTTCGGTCAACGCGCTGAACGCTGATGGCTCGCCGGGCCTCAACCTGTCGGGCGACGCCCGGAACCAGTTCCCCTTCATTGCGGCGGCGCTTTCCACCGACAACGACCTAGGCGCGGCGGTGGCCACCAGCATGACCGTCTACAACACGCCCAACGTGGCTTCGAGCGGTATCAATGTGCTGGCCAGCCAGCAGCAGGCCTCGCAGGTCTTCTCGCAATTCTCGCCTGACGTTTCGGGCGGCACGCGCGAAATCGCCATCCTGATCACCGACCAGGCCACCGGCCCGGTGGCGGCGCGCCAGCGCCTGCTGCGCCAGTATGGCAAGGTGCCGGGCGAAATGACGCTCTGGGCCGAGGAGTTCACCGGCCAGATCAACAACAAGGGCCGGGTCGGCGGCTCGGGCACGCTGTCCTCCTACAAGGATCACGGCTTCGGCTTCGCGCTGGGCGTGGATGGCGGGTCCCCGCGCAACGGCTGGTACGGCGGCGCCTTCACTTTCTATACCGGCGATGTCTCCCAGCAGCTGCCGCGCGCCACCAAGACCAACACCCAGTGGTTCATGCTGACCGGCTATACCCATTGGCAGGGCCGCAAGGTGTTCCTGGACACCCAGCTCAGCGCCGCTTACGGCCAGCTCAACACCACCCGTCCGCTGGCGGTGGCCGGCACGACTCGCATCGCCGAGAGCAAGCGCGCCGCCGCGATGGGCGCGATCGGCGCCAAGGGCGGCGTGATGCTGAAGTTCCTGGGCATCGACACCGACCCCTATATCAGCTTCGACGGCCTGACCATGCGCGAAGAGGGCTATATCGAAACCGGCGGCGGTCCGGGCTTCAACCTGCAGGTCGGCTCCTACTACGCCAACTCGGCGCGCACCGCGCTGGGCGTGGACTTCAAGAAATCGGTGTCGGTATGGGGCATGGACCTGACGCCTGGCGGGCGGGTCGGCTATCGCTACGAACTGCTGGGCCAGCCGGTGAAGGTCAAGGCCGGTTTCGAATCCACCGGCGGCCTGGGCACGGCCGGCAATGTCCTGACCTTCGTCGGTCCCGATCCGGACAAGGGCAACGTGCTTGCGGGCGCCAGCCTGGGCCTGGGCACCGACACCTGGCATGTGGGCGTGAATTACGACTGGGTGCGCGGCAACAACGGCTCGACCACCCAGGTCGGCATCATCAGCGTGCTGGGCCGCATCTAGCCCTTGTCTTTTGCGTCGTGAGTGCGTCGCGCGTGCTCACGGGCTGCAAGCCCGCTCCGCGCGCGCTCCTGCCCACGCCACAAAATCCCGCGCGCCCCTGATTTTACGCAAACAAAACCCCGCCATCGCTGGCGGGGTTTTGTTTGCGGGATAGGGGCTTGCGAGCCTTGCGGCGGACGGCTGGAAACAGGTCACAAATCCGCCCAAGATGACGGGCGAAGATCGCCGCACAAGCCAAAGGGGGATTTCCATGAAGACTATTGCCGTCGCCATTATCGCATTGCTGGCCGCATCCGGCGGCGCCATCGCCCAGACCTCGGTTTCGCCTAGCGAGGCGGAATCCCGCCCCGAAAGCATGGCCGTGGGGCCGGACGGCACGCTGTATCTGGGCTCGCAGAAGGACGCGCGGATCTACCGCGCGGCGCCCGGCCAGGCCGTGGCCCAGCAGTTCATCGACATGCGCCCCTCGGCCTTCGTGCTGGGCGTCCTGGCCGACGGGCCTTCAAACACGCTGTGGGCCTGCGAGATGGTCAGCATGAACCGCGGCTCGCCGCTGCTGAAAGGCAAGGGCATACTGCGCAGCTTCGACCTGAAGACCGGCGCGCCGAAGGTGAATATCCCGCTGCCCGAGGAAACCAACATCTGCAACGATTTCGTCGTCGGCCCGGACAAGGCGCTGTATGTCGCCGACACCTCCAACGCCAAGATCCTGCGCCTGCGCCCCGGCGCCGCCAGCTTTGAAATCGTGAGTCACAATTCGGCGCTGTATGGCGCCGACGGTCTCACATTCCTGGACGGGCAGCTTTACGTGAACACGGTGTGGGCGGGCGGCCTCTACCGCATTCCGGACGCCACCTCCGCCAAGCCGGGCAACCCGGTGCAGGTCCACACCCCGCGCGTGCTCAAGTCGCCCGACGGCATGCGGGCGCAGGGCGGCGTGATGTACCTGGCCGAAAGCGGCAACGGCACCGTCAGCGCCGTCACGGTGAAGGACGACGTCGCCACCCTGAAGACGATCAGGACCGGTCTTGAAGGGCCCTGCGCGCTGGAGCCGCACGGCAAGACGTTGTGGGTGGTGGAGCGGCCCGCCAGCCGCGTGACGGCGGTGCCGATCCCCTAGCGCGGCCCTTTTGGGTCTTGGGGGCGTCGCGCGTGCTCACGGGCTTCTAGCCGTCGCCACGCTGTCGCTAGCGACCGCGCGACGCTCCTGCCCAAGCCCCAAAATCACCCGCGCTAAAATCGATCAAAGATAAAGAAAAACCCGCCGGTCGAAAGACGGGCGGGTTTTTGTTGGTTACCAGCTTCCGGTGTTGGGCATGGAGGCCCAGGGTTCTTTGGGGGGCAGGGTGCTTTCCTGCAAAAGCTCGATGGAGATGCCGTCGGGCGAGCGGATGAAGGCCATGTGGCCGTCGCGCGGCGGGCGGTTGATGGTGACGCCGCCGTCCATCAGCTTCTGGCACACCGCATAGATGTCCTCCACGCGATAGGCGAGATGCCCGAAATTGCGCCCGCCGGCATAGCCCTTCTCGTCCCAGTTATAGGTGAGCTCGATCACCGGGCTCTCGGCGGCCAGCTCGGTGCTGGCCTCGGCCCGGATGCGTTTGGCGTCATCGGGCGTGGCCAGAAACACCAATGTAAACCGGCCTTTTTCGTTCTCCATGCGGCGGACTTCCACCAGCCCCAGCTTGCCCACGTAGAAATCCAGCGAGGCGTCCAGGTCGGAAACACGCACCATGGTGTGCAGATATCGCATTGATCATTCGTCCTTCGTGATTGTCGCAAGAATCCTTATCGCCGTTCGCCGGCGCATGACATCGCCAAGCATCGCCAACAAATGAGACAAAGCAACAATGTCGCAAGGGAACCTGCGGCTTGTAAAAAAAACGATGCATTCCTGTGCGACGCTGCACACGAAATCGCGACTGCCGGATGCATGGGTCTATACGCAAAATTACGAATTCCATAATTGCTTCCAAGGTTTAACCTCGACCAAAGCCCATGTTGCAGATGCGAAGTGAGCAGCCGCAAAAGGCATCAACTGTCGTGCGGAAAAGCTTTGCCTCCGACAGGGATAGTGGGATGATGAGAGGGCTGCGGGAGAATGAACAGTTATGCCTCTTGCAAAGAGCATAACCGATTGCTTTAAAAGCGGCCGGCAAGGTGCCAGTCATAGGCGCCAGGTTGGGTAAACTTCGGGTTTAGACGTAAATCGATCTCGAAGAGTTTTTGTCGGACCGGGCGCAGCAGGTGCCGGGTCTTTTCCTGTCTTGAGTGAGAGCGCATGGAACGTCCAAATCATCTGCACATCGAAGAGAAGAGCGCCGCCAGTCGCGCCAGCAGCGTCGCCATCGTGGCCGCCATTCATGTCGTTGCCATCCTCGGCCTGGTCGCCGCCCTGAACCAGGGTGCGATCTTGGAACAGCTGGCCGACATCAAGGCGACCGTCGAAGCGGAAAAGACACCGCCCAAGGCCCCGCCGCCGCCGCCGCCGGATCTGGTGAAGCCGCCGCCGCCGGTCGCCATCGTTCCCGACTTCACGGTCGCCACCGCGCCGCCGCCCGCTGCCGTCACCACCGCGCCCAAGCCGCCGCCGGCCCCGCCGAAGGCCGTGGCCAGCAGCGACCCGCTGCGCCCCATCGCCCGCACGCGCACCCTGCCGCCCTATCCGCCGATCTCGGTGCGCCTGAATGAATCGGGCACCACCCTGATGGAAGTGCACATCACCACCGAAGGTAATGTGGACGACTGCAAGGTCATCACCTCCTCCAGCTCGGAACGCCTCGACCAGGCCGCCTGCGATCACGTCAAGCGCGTGTGGCGCTGGCAGCCGCCGACCAACCAAGGTGCCCCCATCGCCGTTTCGACCCGCGTCTCGGTCAAATGGGACCTTAAAGACGCCAGGTAATCCTCACCTCACCTCATTCATCTGAATTTTCACGGAGTAAGAAAAATGAACTTCAAGAAACTGACGGTCGCTGTTGCCATCGTCGCCATGACCAGCCTGAGCGCCGTTGCTCCGGTTTACGCGCTGCAGGCCGCCGCGCCCGCCGCCGACGCCGCTGCCGCACCGGCCGCGGAACCGGCTGCTGCTCCGGCTCCTGCCGCCCCGACGGCCGCCGAAAAGGCTGCCGCTTCGGACGCCCCCGTCCCGAACCAGTATTCGCTGGGTCACATCTGGGAAGAAGGCGACTGGATCTCCAAGGCGATCCTGGGCTGCCTGGCCATCATGTCGGCCGGCACCTGGTACATCTTCTTCACCAAGTGGATCGACCAGCAGCGCATTCTCTCGCAGGCCCAGGTCGTCGAGAAGAAGTTCTGGACCTCCGCCACGCTGAATGAAGGCGTCGACAAGCTGCCGAAGAACTCCGTGTTCCGCGGCATCGCCGAAGCCGGCCTGAAGGCCTCGACCGGCGGCACCACCCTGGTGGGCATGAGCGACTGGATCGGCATGACCCTGACCCGCCAGCTCGAAGACGCCAATGCGCGTCTGCAGGGCGGCATCGCGTTCCTGGGTTCGGTCGGTTCGGTCTCGCCGTTCGTCGGTCTGCTCGGAACCGTCATGGGCATCCTGAACGCCCTGATCGGCATCGGCGTCGCCGGCCAGGCCTCGATCGACAAGGTTGCCGGTCCCGTCGGCGAAGCGCTGATCATGACCGCCCTGGGTCTGGGCGTCGCGGTTCCGGCCGTGTTGCTCTACAACTACCTGATCCGCCGCAACAAGGTGATCACCGAGAAGCTGCGCGCCTTCGCGGGCGACCTGCAGGCCTATCTGATCAGCAAGAGCAAGTAGTCGCACACACGCTGAATCGGAGTAACGCTTATGGCCGTTGACGTCCAACATGCCGTCGAAGATGACGTTGCAGAGTTGAACGTTACGATCAACACGACACCGCTGGTGGACGTGATGCTCGTGATGCTCATCATCTTCCTCGTCACCATCCCGGTGATCAACAAGACCGTTCCGCTTTCGCTGCCGACCTATCGCAATATCGTGACGGTGACGAAGCCGGAAAATATCGTGATCGCGGTGACCGAGGACGAAACGATCTACTACAACAACGTTCCGGTCGATCAGCAGACCATGCGCCGCAACTTCGTCGAGGCCCTGAAAGCCGCTCAGGCCGCGGGCATCGACTTCCCCGAAGTTCACATCCGCGGCGACAAGGGTGTGCGTTTCGAGGCGATCGGTCGCGTCATCCTGGCCTGTCAGCAGGCCGGTATCCAGAAAGTGGGCTTCGTCACCGAACCCCATGCTCTGGACGCCAGCAGCTATTGAGGTAATTCGCCATGGCAATGAGTTCAGGTACAGCTGAAGGCGAAGTAATGGTGGAAATGAACACCACGCCGTTGATCGACGTGATGCTCGTTCTTCTGACCCTTCTGATTATTACCCTGCCGATCCAGACTCACGCTGTGAAGCTGGACATGCCCGCCCCCAACCCCAACCCGCCGACGGTCATTCCGGAGACGGTGGAACTGGTGGTGGACTTTGACGGCACCGTCATCTGGAACGGTACGGCGGTGGATCGCGCGACCATGGACGCCTATCTGGCGGACGCGGCCAAGAAGGATCCGCAGCCCGAAATCCACGTCAGTCCCAACCGTCTGGCCAAATATGACGCGGTTGCCAAGGTGTTGGCGGATGCCCAGCGCCTGGGCGCCACCCATATTGGCTTCACGGGGATTGATCAGTATAACTAGGCTGTGAGGGTCACAGCCGTCGGTAAAAGCGTGCGGCGAACCCGCGCGCTTTTCCGTTTTTTAGACGAATGCGAAAGAGGTCGTGTAATGACTGCGAGTAATCTGCGTGCCGCCCTGGCGGCGATTTTCCTCGGCACCGCCGCCATGGCGATGGTCGTCCCGGCTTCCGCCGCAACGGTCAGCGCCCGCGTCGGCGCCGCCCTGAAAGAAGCCCAGGCCCTGGCCACGGCCGGCAACTATCGCGGCGCGATGGCCAAGGTCAACGAAGCCGACGGCGCGCCCGGCAAGACCGCCGACGACACCCAGATCATCAACGCGATGCGCAATTTCATCGCCGTGAAGTCGGGCGACACCTCGACCCCGGCCGGCGCCAAGGCCAAGTTCGCCAATGACTACAATGCCGGCAAGTTCCGCGACGTGATCGCCAGCGCCGATACCCTGCGCAAGCAGGGCGCGCTCGGCGCCCAGGAAATGCAGATCATCGCCCAGGCCTATTACCGTGCCGGCGATTATCCGGGATGCGTGCGCTACATCCGCTCGACCTTCTCGACCCCGAACGACGCGATGCTGGAAATGCTGGGCCGCTGTGCCTACGAGACCGGCGACGAAGCCACCCAGCGCCAGTCGCTGGAAACCCTGGTTGCGCGTTCCGGCCGGCCTGAGCAGTGGAAGAGCCTGCTGCGCCTGGCCGAGCGGTCGCGCGGCCTGTCGGACCACAACTCGCTCGACATCAACCGCCTGCGCATGATGACCAGCAACATCAGCACCAAGGACGACTATTTGCTGCTGGCGCAGCTTGCGCTGCAGCTGGGCAACGCCGCCGAAGCCCAGTCCGTCACGGAAAAGGGTATCGCCGCCAAGGTGCTGAATGACGAACGCAGCACCCGCCTGCTCAACCTGGCCAAGACTCAAGCGGCCGCCAACACCGCAAACCTCGCCAAGAACATCGCCGCCGCCCGCGCCCAGCCGCAGGGCGACGCGCTGGTGAAGGTCGGCGAAGACCTGGTTTCGCAGGGCAAGGCCAAGGAAGGCCTGCCGCTGATCCAGGAAGGCGTGAAGAAGCCGATGAAGGACGCGGCGAACGGTCAGATCCGCCTGGGCCATGCCCAGATGGCGGCTGGCATGAAGGCCGATGCCCTGAAGACCTTCAACGCCGTCAAGGCGCCGGAGAAGGACGCCATGGTCGCCCATCTCTGGTCGCTGGCGGCCCGCCGCTAACAACGGCCTGAAAGAAACAAGGGGCGCCGGTTTCCACCGGCGCCCTTTTTGTTTGTGGAGGGGCTTGTAGAGCCGGGCGCTCACTTGAAGCCCTGTGTCACGGCCGCCGCGTCAGTCCCGGCTGCCAAAGGCGAACATGAAGAAATACCATCGCGGCCAGGATGGAGACGGTACCGAGCGCGCCGATGCTCACCATCCGCAGCACAGGGTTGACATCGATGATCTGGAGCAGGGCGGCCACGCCCAGGGCCGCCAGCACCATCGCCATCGCAAAGCTTTGCAGCTTGCTCATTTCATACCCCTTGCCCACAGCGATTTTAGCGCAAGCCCCGGCACAGCGCACGTATCGCGCAAGTTGTTGAAAGTGGGTGACAATTTGTAACCAAGATGCGCCACGGCCTGTCGCGCGCGCGGTAGTAAGTTGTTTTTAATGAAAAATTCCGGCTTGGTACGGAACCGGACGGGTGCCCGCCGGTTGTCTGACCGAACCGGGGGCGGATTCCAGTCATGGACGACATCATTCAATTTCCACAGTCGACGCCGCACCAGCCCACGGTGCTGCTGGTGGACGATGAATATCTGGTGCGCGGCGTGCTCAGCGAAATCCTCACCGAGTCCGGCTTTCAGGTCGTGCAGGCCGAGAACGGCGCCGAGGCGATCCATATCCTGTCGAAGCTCGACCATGTCGACCTGGTGTTTTCGGACATCAAGATGGCGCCGCTGGACGGGTTTGCGCTGGCCAAATGGGTGCATGAGAACAGGCCGGGCCTGCCGGTGATCCTGGCCAGCGGCTATAGCGGCAAGACCAACATGGCGGCGGAACTGAACGGAGCGGAATTCTTCAGGAAGCCGTTCGATTTCGATGCAGTGGTCGAAAAGATCCGCGACACCATCGGCAACAGGCCCTAGCGCCGGGCCCGCAGGAAGGCGGCGGTGTCGGTGTCGGGCGGCGATGAAACCCCGCCGCGCCCTTCCTCCAGTTCGCTCAGGGTGAAATCCATCCGCGCTTCATAGGAGCGGTCGAGCTGGTTGCGCAGGCGCTGCTGCGCCTCGTACCAGCGGCGCTTGAGCGGACCATCGCGGCAGGTGGCGCCTTCCGCGCCGTCGGCGCCCCATCGCCGCTCCACACAATGATAGGGATCGAAGGACAGGCGGAACAATCGCCGCCGTGCCTCCTCATAGCCGAAGCGGACCTGGCTGCCGTCGCTGCGGCGATAGGAAATGGCGCAACGGGCGGCGGCGCGGTCATGGGCGGCCAGCATGTCGCCCGCCAGGTCGAAGCCGTTATAGGCCAGGCGCGCATCGCGGGTGCGCCACAGGGTCAGGAAACGCTCGGCATAGTCGCGCACTTCCTTGAAGGCGGTTTTCAGCCGGGCATCGCGCGATGGAGTCGAATAGGTCTCCCAGTCGCCCTCGGTGCCATAGATGTTGGGCGGCAGGCGGTCGGGCTGGGGGCGGTTCTGGATGCCGGCGGCCAGCGCGATATCCACCGCTTCGGCGCGGTACGACAGGTCGGCGCAGTTGGACAGGACCATGTCGGTGATTTCGCGCAAGGGATTGAAGCGCAGCCGCCCGCCGCTGAGGCTGGCGCGGACAAAGTCGTAATAGTCCATCACCGCGTCGCCCAGGACGAAGGCGCCATTGCGCCACTGGCTGTCGGCGGGGCGCGGGCTCATTTTCAAGTATTCGGTGCCGAAAAACTGGGTGAGGGCGAAGTCGGGAATCTGGGCGTTGGACGCCAGCATGATGCGCCCGCCCACCAGCGCGCCGTCAGGGGCGCGCGATGCGCCCACCAGGCGGGCGGGGCGCCAGTTCTTGAAGCCGGCGCCCATGCCCGGCGAGGCGCGCACGAAACGCAGGTCATAGGTGCCGCGGGTCAGGGAATTGTCGGGATGGGCGTCGATATAGCGGATGCGGCCGTCGCGCTCGATTCTGTAGATTACCGCCAGATGGCCGTTGGGATCGTAGATCACGGTGCCGGGGCGGATGGAACGCGGGTCCAGGGCCGGGGAATACAGATCATCGCCCCCCAACTCTGGATGGATGCGGTAGGTGGCCGAGGAAATCTGGTCGCGAAGGTTGTTCAGCAGGCGCAGGGCATTGTCGCCGGTCAGCACGTCGTGGCGGGCTTCCACCTGGTTGCCGCGCGGGCTGTAGCGGATGTCGCGCGACCGGCCGCGCGGGCTGACATCGCGGACATAGGAGAAAGGCAGGCCGCGCTTCCAGGCGTAATAGAAGCGCAGGAAATAGGGCAGGTCGGCGCAGTCGGCGTGGAAAGTGAAGCCGGGCGGATCGCTGGCGCGGAAGGGATTGGACGGGTGGGCGATGCACTGTGCGACGGTGCGGCAGTTCGATTCCCCGATCGCGGCGATGAATTCGCCATAGCCGCGCTCGTCGGCGGCGCTCCAGCTTTCGCTGGTGATGCGCATGATTGCGTCGGCATGGGCGGGGGCGACGAAGGTGAGAAGCAGCAGGATCGCAGCCGCAAGGGTTTTACACATCACATCTACGCAAGTGTCATCCCCGGCGAGCATCGCGCAAAAGCGCGATGCGAGGGAAGGGGAACCAGCTGGTTGAATTCGTGCCGGTGGTCAGGCCTGGATTCCCTTCCCCTCGGCTTGCTGACGCAAGTCTCGGCCGGGAATGACAGGAATTCTCACACATAGATCATCTTCACCGTCATGCCGCCGTCGATCACGATGTTCTGGCCGGTCATGAAATCCGCGCCTTCGGCCAGATACTGGCAGGCCCTGGCGACATCCTCGGGGGTTCCGACCCGGCCTGCCGGATGCTGCTGCTTGTCGGCTTTGGAATGTTTGGGCGGTTTGGCTTTCGAGGCCTTCTGCCAGTCGCTGGTCTCGATCCAGCCGGGGCTGATGCAGTTCACCCGGATGCGGTGTTCGGCCAGGCTGATCGCCATGCCATGGGTCAACGCCACGATGCCGCCCTTGGAGGCGGTATAGCCTTCGGTGCCGGCTTCGGACATGAAGGCGCGGATGGAGGCGAGATTGATGATGGCGCCGCCGCGCTTCCGGGCCGCCATCATTTTGGCTGCAGCCTGCGATGCGATGAAGGTGCCGCGCAGGTTGACCGCGATCACCTTGTCAAACTCCGCCACTGACAGATTCAGCACCGGCTTGCGGATTTCGATGCCGGCATTGTTGACCAGCACGTCGGGCACACCCAGCCTGGCCCTGGTGGCGGCCAGCCAGCGGGTCACATCGGCCGGTTTGGAGACATCGCCGGGGGTGAAGTGGGCCTTGCCCCCCGCCTCGACCATCACCTGCAGGGCTTCCTTCCCGGCCTGCCGGTCGGCATCCATGATGGACACCGCGTAACCCAGACGCGCGAAGTGCCAGGCGATGCCGCGTCCGATGCCCGCGCCACCGCCGGTGATGGCAATGACTTTCATATCGGGCCCTTGAAGGTGTCGGCGGCGACGTCGCGGCGGAACACCATTTTCTTGGACAGCACGAAATTGAACACCAGCCCCAGCAGCACGCCGCAGACAAAGGCGAGGTTGAGATCGTTGAAGGGCGGCGGGGCGAAGCGCAGCATCACGCTGTAGAGCCCGACATTGACCAGCCCGCCCACCGCATTGGCGGCGAGGAAGCGCAGCCATTCGCCCGCGGCCCCGATGGGTCCGCGGGCGCGGCTGTCGGCGAAGGTGAAATAGCGGTTGCCGAGCCAGGTGAAGGTGGCGGCGACCAGCCAGGCCAGCACACGCCCGAAATAGGGGCCCGTGCCCAGGTGCAGCCACAGCTGCAGGGCGCACCAGTCGACCGGCATGCCCAGCGCCCCGATCACCGCAAAGCGCAGGATCGAAATCCGCGACAGGCGCGCCATCAGGCTCATGGAATGTTTTGGGGGCCGGGAATGGCGAGATAGGCCATGCGCTTGGCCTCCCAGCGGCCGCGCGTCACCGTGTCCAGGATCATGCCCGCCGTCACCGCCAGGAAGGCGATCACCATCAGCACCATCGACAGGATGGCGGTGGGCAGGCGCGGCACCTCCCGGGTCTGGAAGAATTCGGCCAGCACCGGGGCGCCGATCAGGACCGACACGGCGGCGAAGAGGGCGGCCAGGGCCGTGAAGAACAGCAGGGGGCGTTCCTCGCGCACCAGGTAGAAGATCATGGAGAGGATGCGGAAGCCGTCGCGCCAGGTGTTGAGCTTGCTGACCGATCCGACCGGGCGTTCCTTGTAGGGCGTGTCCAGTTCGGCCATCGGCATCATGAGGCGCACCGCATGGATGGTCAGTTCGGTCTCGATGGCGAAGCCTTCGGCGGTGAAGGGAAAGCTCTTGACGAAGCGGCGGGAGAAAATGCGATAGCCGCTCAGCATGTCGGGCATGTTGACGTTGAACAGCGTGGCGGTCAGGCCGGTCAGCAGCTTGTTGCCGAAGACATGGCCGGGGCGATAGGCCGATGCCTCGGTGTGGATGCGCCTGGCGGTGAGCAGGTCAGCGCCCTCGACCCTCAGTTTTTCCACCATGGCGCCGGCGCTGGCGGCGTCATAGGTGTCGTCGCCGTCCACCAGCACATAGATGTCGGCCTCGATGTCGGCGAACATGCGGCGCACCACATTGCCCTTGCCCTGGCGGGTTTCGCTGCGCACCACCGCGCCGGCAGCGTTCGCGCGGGCCACCGTCGCATCGCGGCTGTTGTTGTCATAGACATAGATGGTGGCGGCGGGCAGGGCCGCGCGGAAGTCGGCCACCACCTTGGTGATGGCGGCTTCCTCGTTATAGCAGGGCACCAGCACCGCGATCTTCATGACAGTCTCGCTAGCGGGCACCACTGGTAGGTGCCCGTGATGTTTGTATCGAATTGCTGGCATTCCGGCCAGCGGATCGCCAGGCCGTAATCCTTCAGCGCGTTCTTGGCGCGGGTCATGTCGGTGGCGTCGGCCAGCAGGTACAGGTCGCCGCCTTCGCGCCGGTGGCGGGTCACCCGCTCCTTCATCATCGCAGTCAGCTTGGTGCCGTCGCGCGGCTGCAGGAACCAGCCGTCGATCCGCAGCACCGGAATGGCGGGCGGCAGGGTGGTGGCGATGAAGCCCAGGGGCGCGTCGCCGGTCATCACCACCATGGTGCGGTCGGGGCGGGGAATGGGGGGCAGGGCGGTCTGGATATAGGGGTCCTCGACGGGCGCGCGTTCCAGGAATTCGCTGCGGGTGGTGATCAGCACGCCGGCGCAGAGGGCGGCCAGGGCCAGAAAGCGGTTGCGGCGCGGGATGGGCAAGAGCCCGATGGCGGCAACGATCAGCAGGACGCTGAGCATCTCGAACAGGATGGCATAGCGGTAGATGGCGAAGAATTTCAGCCAGGCGACATAGGAGGCGGCGGCGAAGGCGAACAGGATGATGGCGGCGCGGCGTTCGACCAGCACGTCGGGATTGTCCTTTTTCAGCAGCAGCAGGATGCAGGCGGGGATCACCAGCAGGTAGGCGATGAGGATGCGGATGTCCTGCAGCGCAAGATCGCCCGCGACATGCCAGTCTGCGGTGAACAGGAAGGGGAAGAACAGTTGCCGCCAGAAGCTTGTGGGAACAAAGCGCAGGTCGCGGTAATGGGCTTCAAGGGCCAGCGGCGATTTCCAGTAGGCGTTGAAATAGGGAAACAGCGGATTGCCGGTCAGCTCATAGACATGCAGCATCCAAGGCGCGGCGAAGATGGCGCAGCCGATCACGCCCGCAATGCCGCCCGCGATCAGGCGCACCGCAATGTGCTTCCAGCTTCCGCCCACCGCCAGCAGCGCGGCGGCGAAACCGACGCACCAGGGCATGGCGGGCAGTTTCAGCCCCATGGCCATGCCGGTGATCAGCCCGGCCAGCGCCGAAAGAAGCGCCGCGTTGCGCAAGGACCCGCCGCGCAGGGCATCGCGGTTGCAGACGATGATGGCCAGGCCCGCCAGCGCGAAACCGGCCATGACGTTGTCGTAATAGGTGGTGCCGAACTCGGTGATGGTCAGGGCGCCGAACTGGCCCAGCAGGGCCAGCGCGCCGGCCAGCAACTGGGCGTCGCCGGGTTTGGTGACGACGCGCAGGATGGAACGTCCCATCAGGTAGAGCGGAATGACGGTGGCGCCCTGCACCGCGCCCAGCACCCCCAGCGCGATCCAGGCGCGTGTGTACTTGGCCAGCAGATAGAAGGGCACGTCGAGATAGGGGTTGTAGTAACTGCCGTGATGGGCGACGGCGACGTCCAGCCCCATGCGGCCGTTCAGCAGGGCATAGGGGCCGTACCAGTGGTAATTGCGGAAGTCCCAGCTGGTGTCCTTGCCCAAGAGGATCACGAAGGCGGCCCAGAACAGCAGGGTCACGCCCAAAAAGGTCCATTCGCGGGCGGTGAGGCGCGGCGTCATTCTTGTTATCGGACCCCAGTCAGCGGGGCAGTTCTAGCCTGTCCCGGGGGCGGCGATAAGGGCCGTCCGGGCAAGGGGTTAAAGGCCGAAAATCAGCCGATTTCCGGACCGGGCCGGGACCCGGGCGGGGTCTTGTAGCCGGGCGGCGCAAGGCGGCGGCGGTCGTCCAGCAGCAGCGGCGCGCGCAGCCGCAAGGGCGGCACGGCCTTCTGGCCATTCTCCAGAGCGAGTGCGGGCGGGCTGGGCGCGACGGGTGGGGTGGGCGGCGTCGGCGAGGCTGCGAAGGCGGGCGTTGTTGCGGTCAGCGCGGCGATCAGGAACAGGGCTCTCATCGGGCACCTCTTTGTTGCCCGCATCCTAGCATGAATGTCATCCCCGGCGAGCATTGCGCGCATGCGCAATGCGAGGGAGGGGGATCCAGGCGGTTGGAATTCGCGCGGGCGAAAGACCTGGATTCCCTTCCCCTCGGCTGGCTGACGCCAGCCTCGGCCGGGAATGACAGGGAGCTACAACCCCGCAGACAGGTCGTTCCAGCCGGAATTGTCTTTCTCGATCAGCCGGATTTTCCAGGCTCGATTCCAGCCTTTGATCTGCTTCTCCCGCGCGATGGCGGTGTTGATGTCCTCGTGGACCTCGTACCAGACCAGAAGTTTGACGCCATAACGCCGGGCGAAGCCGGAGACCTTCGCGTCCTTATGCTCCCCCGTGTGCCGGGCGACGTCGTTGGTCACGCCGACATACAAGGTGCCATTGCGCGCGCTGGCCAGCATGTAGACGAAGTATGTCATCCCCGGCGAGCATTGCGCGAATGCGCGATGCGAGGGAAGGGTATCCAGGTGGTCGGATTCGCGCAGGTGAAAATGCCTGGATTCCCTTCCCTCGGCGCTTCGCGCCTCGCCGGGAATGACAGGGAAGTTAGGTCTCGTCCGGCTCGACCGCCAGGTTGCGCAGGAACTGCAGGGTGCAGGCGCGCCAGCTGTGCCGTTCGGCAAAGGCGCGCGGGGTGAGGGTCTGGGGGTGCTGTTTCATCTGCCAGGCGGCAAGGCAGGCATCGCGCAGGTCCTCGTTCAGGGCGGCGACGTCGCTGCCGCCCGGCACCTCTGGCCCCACCACATCGCGCGGGCCTTCCAACGGGTAGGCGGCCACGGTCAACCCGCAGGCCAGGGCCTCCAGCAGGACAAGGCCGAAGGTGTCGGTGCGGCTGGGGAACACGAACACATCGCTGCCCGCATAGGCGCGCACCAGTGCTTCGCCGGTCAGGTTGCCGAGGAATTTCGCGTCCGGGTATTTCTTCATCAGCGCGGATTTCGCCGGGCCGTCGCCGACAATTACCTTGGTGCCAGGCAGGTCGAGCGCGAGGAAGGCCTCGATGTTCTTTTCGATGGCGACGCGGCCGACATAGATCCACACCGGACCGGGAAAGGGATGGCGCGCGTCGGCAATCGGGCGGAAGCGCTCGACATCGACGCCGCGTGACCAGATGCGAAGGTTCTTGAAGCCATGGCCCGCCAGTTCGCGCTTCAGGGCCTGGGTCGCCACCATCACCGCCGTGGCGGGCGCGTGGAAGCGGCGCAGCCAGCGCCACATCAGCGATTCCGGCACGAACGAAAAGCGGGCATGGACATATTCGGCGAAGCGGGTGTGGAAGGCGGTGGTGAAGGCGATGCCATGTTTGATGCAGATCCTGCGCGCCGCCATGCCCAGGCTTCCCTCGGTGGCGATATGCACCGCGTCGGGGGCGAAGGCCTTGATCTCGCGCGTCAGGGCCCTGGTGGGGAACAGCGCCAGGCGGATTTCGGGATAGGTCGGCATGGGAAAGGTGCGCCGTCCCAGCGGCGTGACCATTTCGACCGTATGGCCCAGGGCGGTGAGGTCCTTGGCGGTGATCTCGATGGTGCGCACCACGCCATTGACCTGCGGCGCCCAGGCGTCGGTGACGATCAGGATCTTCAACCGCGCCGCCACGCCGGGAATGACACCCGGTTCCAGCTTTTTCGCCCTACGCGGGTATAATCGCGGCCTTGGCGGATGCGGCTTTGGCCCGGTTGTCCAGGACTTGTCTTTGAGGAGGGGTTGCCCAGCGCAGAATCTCCATATGGCCGCTGGCATCTTCGACAAGGGCGCTGCAGCTTTCAACCCAGTCTCCGTCGTTCAGGTAAAGGACATCGCCGATCCGGCGGATTTCGGCGTGATGGATGTGACCGCAGACCACGCCATCGACGCCGCGCCGGGCGGCCTCGTGGGCGACGATCTCCTCGAAGCGGGAGATGTACTGGGCGGCGTTCTTTACCTTGTGCTTCAGCCAGGCCGACAGCGACCAGTAGGGCAGGCCCATGCGCTTTCTGACCGCAAACAAAAGCGTGTTGGCGCGCAGCATCAGGGCATAGGCGCGGTCGCCCAGATGGGCCAGCCACTTGGCATTGGTGATGACGCCGTCGAAACAGTCGCCGTGCAGCACCAAATAGCGCCTGCCGTCGGCGCCTTCATGGATGGCTTCATTGACGATCTCGATGCCGCCGAACAGGCGCCCGGCATAGTCGCGGGCGAATTCGTCATGGTTGCCGGGCACGAAGATCACGCGCACGCCGGCATCCACCTTGCGCAGGATTTCCGCCACCACCCGGTCCTGGGCGTGGCTCCAGTACCAGCGGCGCTTCATCTGCCAGCCGTCGACGATGTCGCCCACCAGGAACAGCGTGTCGCAGTCGTTGTGGGCGAGGAAGTCGCTGAGGGCCTCGGCCTTGCAGCCGCGGGTGCCCAGATGGGTGTCGGAGATGAAGATGGTGCGGTGGCGGTTGAAGCGGGCGGTGTCGGTGTGGGAGGGCGATGCGGTCCGGTTGGGAATGAAGCCGGTGAAGCTTCGGTTTGCGTCTTCGAACCACACGGTATCGGTCATGGCATGCCATCCGGCTTGTTCATGACGGGAGATCTAGGTGCTTCGCGCGACACTTTTGTTGCCCGCACGCGAAGATCGCGTGACGGAAAACTTAAGAGGGAACCGGGGGTTGGTTAAAACGTCCTTCCGTGGACGGACAATTGTTTCACGCCGCTGTTTCACAACTACCGCGTACACGAGCGAACGCGCGACGAACTCAGGCCGCAAAAAGACGGGCAAAAAAAAGGCCGCTCCGAAGAGCGGCCAAGTTCAGGGAGGAAACGCCCAGGAAGGGCGGCGGCTTCACGGCGCAAACCGTAATACCGCGCCGCAACAATATGCAGGAACGAGGCTTTGTCCGCAAGGATCAATCTATAACCATTCCAGACAAAACGCCGCAGAAACGCTGGGAAAATATGACATTTCTGCCTCAAACCTGTTCAGTCTGCTGCCTTTCAAGTCATGTCTGCGGTGCAGTAAACCAAGACGCTTATTGTACGAAAACAGCGCCCACTTCGCGCAAGGCCTTTTCGCGTTCCTCGGCGCTGGACGTTTGGAAGGAAGCGTAGTTTCGCGGACCGCGAAAATTATTGCCGCCGCAATTGCCTTACTGTCACTCCGCAGCCTGCGGCAGCGCACCGCCGCCCAGTCCGGTCAGCGGCAGGGCGGTGAGATATTCCATGCTGCGGGTCAGACGGGCCCGCACCGATTCAAACGCGGCTTTCTTGGTGATCTTGTCTTCGTCCAGATAGAGGGCGCGGTTGATCTCGATCTGCAGCGCATGGCAGCCGTCGGCGGCCTTGCCATACAGGACGGTGGTGTGGCCGCCGGCATAGGGCGTGTTGCGTGTGACGGTGAAGCCTTCGCGCAGGAAGGCGGATTCGGCGCGGGCCGACAGCGCCGGGGCGGCGCTGGCGCCATAGCGGTCGCCCAGCACGATGTCGGGCACCGCCAGCGCCGACGGCATGGAGTGGCAATCGATCAGCACCGCCACGCCGAAGCGGGCGTGGGTCTCGTCCATCAGTCTGGCCAGGGCAGCGTGATAGGGTTTGTAGAGCTGTTCCAGCCGCGTGTGGACTTCCGCGCTGTCCAGCTTGCGGGAATAGATCTCGGCCCCGTCGCGCACGATGCGCGGAATGACGCCAAGCCCGGCGGCGACGCGGGGGCTGGGGGTATCCACCTTCATGTTCAGCGCCCCGTCGAACATGGCCCGGTCCAGCTCGGCCATGCCGCGATTGACGTCGATGAGGGCGCGGGGGAACTGGGCGCTGAGCAGCGGCGCGCCCAGGGCGGCCATGCCGGCGAACAGTTCGTCCACAAAGGCGTCCTCCGAGCGGCGCAGGGTGACGCTATCGAGCCGGGTCAGGGCTAGCAGCTCCTTGGGATAGGCGCGGCCCGAATGGGGGGAGGCAAAGACAAAGGGCACGCTTTGGCGGGCCGGGCGGTCCAGGCGGAAGGGGGGCGAGGGGGCCGGAGGCTGAGTCATGGCTGGGTTCAGGGAAACACTGCCCGGGCAGGCTGGCAAGGCGGGGACCGGCCCGCCCCGCCCGCCCCCGGGGCGGGGGATGTTAACTCTGGTTTACAGGTTCGCCCTGTATAGGCTTGTATAAGGACGGCAGGGGCGGAAACCATGGCGCATATCCTATTGGCGGAAGACGATGAATCCCTGCGCAAGTTCCTTGCGGCGGCGCTGGTGAAGGCCGGCCATGCCGTGACCGATTTCGGCGACGGCGGCGATGCCTGGGAATGCGTCAAGGGCGAGAGTTTCGACCTGCTGCTGACCGATATCGTGATGCCCGGCATGGACGGGATCGAGCTGGCCAAGCGGGCCGCCGAACTGAACGCCACGTTGAAGATCATGTTCATCACCGGCTTTGCCGCCGTGGCGTTGCACCCGGCCAGTGGCGCGCCCAAGCAGGCCAAGGTCCTGTCCAAGCCGTTCCACCTGCGCGAAATCGTGGCGGAAGTGGACCGCATGCTGGCCGCCGCTTAAGCGGTCGCGCAGTACGATGCATTTCCTGCGATCCCTGTTTTTGGTGCTGGCGTTGGCCGGCACAGCCAGCGCGGCGTTTGCCGAAGACAGTGCGCTGGCGCGGCTGAAGGCCGATCTGTCGGCCAATCCCAGCGCGACACAGGTTTTGACGCAGTGGTGCGGCGATCTTCACCTGGCATCGCCTGCCGTCATCCGCGCGGAACGCGATCCTGCTGCGGACAAGCCCGCCACGCCGGAGGTTCGCGCGATGCTGGGCGCCGCAACCGACGAGCCGATCCGCTATCGCCGGGTCAAGCTGATGTGCGGCACGCACGTTTTGTCGGAAGCCGACAACTGGTACAGGCCAGCGCAACTGACGGCGGCGATGAATGCGCAGCTGGACGAGACCGACACGCCGTTCGGCACGGTGGTGCGCCCCTTGCGATTTTCCCGCCGCACGCTGGACGTGGCGGCGGGGCCTGATGCGATGACTGTGCTGCGGGTCAGGGGCCTGCTGCTGGCCGGAGCCACGCCCTTCAGCCTGGTGGTGGAGAACTACCGCCCCGACCTGGTGGCCCCCGCCGGGCGCTAGGCCCTGAATTTGGCCCGGGGACCGGCCAAAAAGCCGGGCTAGGTGAGAGTTTAGGGGGATTTGAGGGGGTGCTTGCCCCTCTAACCCCCTGACGTTATAGAGACGCCCTTCCTGCCTAGGTGGGGCGCGTAGCTCAGCGGGAGAGCACTTCCTTGACATCCCGCCTTGGCCGCAGATGCACGAGACTCTGCGCATTCACCGCGACATAACAGCGAAATTCCACAAGCATCCGCAGTGATCGCACAGACGCGCGCATCGTGGTGACTAGTATCTGCGGGAATTTCCCAGAACAGGGATTAAATCGCGAAACGGCGAGGTGCGCTTAAGCGCATGGCGCTAGAAGGCCTTGTTTTTCTGGTGAATTCCACTCATTCCTCGAAGAGCTGGCACAGAAATAACAGGGAATATGCAGCTGGTTATCAGGGAATTTCTCACGCGCATCAGGGAACTCGCAATGGAAGGAATCGACATCTGGCGTGCTGCCAAACAGATGCTCGATCTCTATTCCAAGATGTGGACATCGCAGCGTCATTGCGTGCGGACAGTGCTCTGGAGAAGACGGCATGTTCAATTTTGAACTGTGGGGGCGCAGAGCCAGAGCAGTCCAGTAACTGGATCGTCAAAGGTGTGCAGGCGGAACTTTGAATTAATAGCAGTCAACAATCGCGGTGATTGAGATCGAAAATCTCTCGAGCCGCATCATTAGACGCAATGTCCGATTATGGCCCAAAGCGGACATTCCTAGTGAGCGTCCGTCCGGCGGAATTCAGGTCCAGCACTGATACAGCTGGGCTTTCGGTCTCATATTGCCCCCCCCGTTGCCTATAGGGTTTCCGTCTGTCTCAATGGCCTAAAATATAAAGTCGTGGGGCCGGAGATGCCCCCGAGACGGGAGCGAGATCATGCAAAGGCGGCTTCTGGTTTCCGCCATGGCGTTCAGCATGGCCAGCGGCACAGCGATACCGGCTCTGGCCGCTCCCTGGACCCGCGGTTT
>Ga0114974_10000881_pt1 | contig 24152 bp, 45 predicted proteins | sample S_130206_EF_Meta_FD_87318 | JGI IMG/M metagenome (GOLD analysis project Ga0114974, IMG submission 87318) | Freshwater microbial communities from Lake Simoncouche, Canada to study carbon cycling - S_130206_EF_MetaG | ecosystem: Environmental > Aquatic > Freshwater > Lake | place: Lake... | reverse complement strand
TAAATTTGAACTATACAGGCTGTCTAATATTCCCGAAGTTACAAAACTTTGGATCCATTTTAATAAACCAGGAAAATGTTCAGCAACTTCACCTACAACATTATGCTCATTGAGGATAGGAAAGAGGCGATAATAATCGTAAGCACCGAAGGCAGTTTTTAAATAGTCAGTAAGTTGATTATGATCTAATCCCTGTCCAGCAATTTTTAGAGGATCATCATCTGGCAATGAATTCCACATGGTAACTACTTCGTATAGTGGTTTAACTATTATACCCTGTGCATGTGGATGGATAGTGCCTTCTGGAATTTCATGAAGCCCATCCATGGCAAGGTGTCTAGCAGTAGCTATTCCTCTACAAATTTCTGTACGTAGGGAATCAAATTGTGTTAAGTCGATGTGTTTTTCTAAATCTATATAAGATTGGCCGTGTATCATAGCTCTATTTATGAGCTATAATTGCCAACTAATTATATACTGGATTGATTAGCCAATATACCAATTTGTTCCATCTGAATACACAGGAACTTTAAATGTTCCACCGCTAGAGTATGCAAAGTTAAATGATTGACTGGTTGCATCTGATACAAATGCTCTTGCCCCCATACCCACGGATGATGCGCTCGGCAATGGTGTTCCTGAAAATGCGTTGTATACTGTTGTTTTAGATATAGGAGATAGCCATATACCTTTGCTGTCAAGAGATGCAAATTGATTATCTACGCCGCCTTTACCAGATGCTATAGTAACAGTAGATTTTGGTGCATTGTCTGTGGTAACTGCTCCGGCTTCCCAACTTGCAAATAACGCTCCCGCAAATTCATAACTAGTTCCGTTCCAGCCTTTGACAGAAATAGCACCAACACTATTACCAGCGGCAATAGCAGTTTTAGCAGTACTAGTACCATTGTAATAGTTTGCAGAAAAACTAGAATCTTTTTTAGCATACACTTGTAAGCCGGGACTTGAATCTGGAACATAAACATGCTCAGAGCTTAGATCACCATAAAACCCACCATAGAATTTTCCTTCTACGGCATCAACTAATTTGGTCGAATCGTCACCAAATACTGATCCTTTGGTATCACCAGAATGATAACCGGTTGTACTTCCTACAACGTTACCAGTTAAATTACCTGTAATTGTAGATGCAGTAATAGAACCTTGTAGATATAAGTTTTTAAATTTGATTGCAGAGGATCCAATATCATACGCATTATTTGTGTTTGAAATTATATTTCCTTTGACGGTTCCATCTAATTCAATTTTAGAAGAAATTCCGTCAACTAATGCCCGACCACCTAATGCAGAACCGTCTGGAAAAACAGATCCTACAAAAGAATCTGCTCTGAGTTGTCCGTTAATTATGATGTTTCCGTTACCCGTAATGTTGTAATTATTTAAATTTAAATTACCGAGTAAATTAGAAAGGCTTACTGTTGCATCTATTCTATTGGCAATATCTTGAGTACTGCCGTATGTAAACGAAATATTTTGATGTACACCTGCAACCAATGCTGCACCTACTGCATCCCTAGCATCTTCCGCATCAAAACCGGTAACCTGTAAGCCACCGCGGGTAGTGCCGTCACCGATCCATAATTTTCGGGTATCAGTAATATACACCAATTCGCCTGGTGCGAATGGTGATGCAATATCTGTTCTTTGTTGTTCGGTGCCTCTGCGAATCTGTAAGGGCATGTTTTTAACTCCTGGATGTCAATTCCTGTATTATATATTTATGTCGGAACAATAATAGTCAAAAAAATAGGGCCCGAAGGCCCTATTAAATGCTAACTTATTAGTCGGCTTTGCTAAAATTTCCGTTACGAAACCCTACTGATCCACCCTCTGCTTCGATGTTCTTTATGACATCTTCAAATAAGATAGGAGCAAAGTCCGGAGTTTGTTCTACACAAACGCAATGATAACGTACATCGTTTTCATCGCTGTATAAAACTTCCCCAGTTCTAGCATCAACTCCACGAGCTTTTTTCACACGATTTGCGTGAGTATGTCCGTGTATGTTAACACCAAAACGTCCTAAACTTTCTGTATGTACAGGAATGTGGCTAAGGATCATACCGTTCATAACATGATAAGCACGTAACTCACGGAAGTATTCGCGATACTCGTCGTCTCGAAAAATGTCGTGGTTTCCACGAATCAATACTTTATCACCGTTCAAACGAGCCAATGTTTTCATAGCCTTTCGATTAATAACAACATCACCCAAATGATAAACTTTATCAGTAGGCTTTACTCGTTCGTTCCATGCTTTAACCATTGCTTCGTCCATTTCCTCAGCCGAGTCCCAAGGACGAAGTTTTGTAACACCATCGTTACGTGTGAAGCGGCATACACCTGTGTGTCCAAAGTGCGTGTCGCTTACTAAGAATACACTTGGCATATAGCCTCCTTTTTTTAGTAAACTTCTTTTACAATTTTAAATTCCGTTGTTGGGTACTTTACTTTAAACTCATCTGTGTTAACAAACTCGTTATATTGTTTGGCATTAAAAAACATGCGATGAAAAACTGATTTGTGATCCATTGTGGTTACCGTTAAGTAAACCGATTTCGCTTTTCCAGCCATTTTGTGCCTTTCACTGTGTAATGTATAATTATAACATCAAACACTCAAAAGGTCAACCACTAGATATCACCATCTTGACGCATATACTCATCTCCTGCAAGCGGAACCGGCTTTTCATCCGCATCATAAGTCCAACCCAAATGCTTCATCATGCGATGCTTGACTAGCAAGTTAGGCGCACGGAAACGCTCAGTATCGCTGAAGCCCATCATGACTCCAACCTCACAAACCGCACCCGAACGGCAAATGCCAGCGTAGCAATGAACAACCACATTCATGCGATTTTCCAATGCGTGTTGTAGTAGTCGAACCAACTCAGCGGCCTGCTCATGACTACAACGCATGGCTTCATCTAGTGCAAAGTCTTTTTCTTCGATGTCCAAGAACTCAAAGTTATGACGCTCTTTGAATTCATGTTTAGCTTCAGGACGCCAGCTGGCTGGATCCACAATACTAATCAGCATACTATTTGGGCCAGCATCGTGATGGAACCCAATTGGGATATCAGCAGCCGCTACGTTTTCAATCCAAGGCATCATATTCTCCGTTTCTTCCAGGTGTAATCTACACCATCTGGACACTTGCCGTCGACAATGCTGTCAGCGCCAAATCGTCCTACTATTTCCATTCCATTAACTGTAATGGTAACAAATTCATCTACATTCTTAGCCCACATCATTGCGAGGTCTAGTGTTTCGAATTCTTCTATTTTTGTTTTACTTTTTACTTCTATCATACCGTAATTATAACACCAAACAAAAACCCCGTCAACCAAAATTAACGGGGTGTTGTAAAAATGCCACAGATTAGTTTTCTGTTACTAATGTATTAATAGTTATATTGTGCCACTTATTGTATCTATTTCGTAAAACATCTTGATATTGTAAAACTTCATCATTTACAAATACATCGTAATCTTCTTGAGATTTAAAAATTAATGTTTTGGTCTGCGTAGAATAGTCTTCACTAATACTGCTAGAAGTGCTGATAAGTTTGCCTGTATCTTGAAAATGTTTTTTAATATATTCTGCAATACCATCATCGCTGTTAAAAAAGCGATCAATGCTATCAGTATCTATTGGTCTTACGCTGATTATTTTTAATTGTATCATGTGTAATCCTTAACGAAGTCAACTTTAAGTTTTGGAAAAGATTCAAATATCTTAGCTCGAGTCCAATCCCAATTATGTGGACTATCGGGTATTAGTTTGTTTCCTACGCAAATAACTGTTTTTAAAAGAAAAGCATCTTCGTTTTTAGATGACGAAAACGTGTCGTAGTCTATGTGTAGATATTCTTGTAATTCTTTTAAACGAGGATCCTGACAATCTAAACTGTTTTGGTATGCTAATGCATATCCACGGTTTAAAACAGCCATTCCCAATTTAGAATAAAATCGGCCAAGATTGATTAACGATTTTCCATCCAATGTATCAATAGGAGGAAGTATGATTAACAACGGAGCATAGATAGAAGGAAGTTTAACATCACCGTTAAATTCACCATCTCTACACCAGTGTCCAATATGAAAGAATTTTTTAATAACTTCTTTATCTTGTATCATAGTTTTTTTAGCAATTGGATTTTCTGCTAAAAACTCGTCTATCATGTTGCTTAGATATTCTACGGTTTCTGCATCAACAGGAGTGTCAATGTCAAATGATCGATTGGCATGCACCAGTGTATGATTTAAAGTAAGATTATACATTGACCAGCACCTCGAAGTATTTTGGAGAATTAGATTCGTCTATGTTATATGGAATATTATTGACTTGAAAGAATCCTTCTAATGCTCCTATAGCCAACCCAGTGTGATGGTGACTTTCGTAAAAGGTAAAAGAATCTTGCAGTCTAGTTTCATCGTCTGCTCTTTCATCCAATTCAAAATATTCAGTTGTGGGTGAAAATTTTATTTTAAGTGTATCACTGTCTTTTGTTATCACGCACTCAAAATATACTCTGCCACATCGTGCTGGAGAGTGATTAATTACATTTTTAATTGATTCAAGTAGGTTAGGATATTTCATTATGATTTTTTATTGATCCAATTTGGGTCCCACATATTGTCCGTTAAATCCGGATAATACAATTCTATTGGTACTGTTAATTTCTCTACTTTAACTACTGGAGGCGGTGCTGTCATTTCATTATAGGAATTATTGGCAAACGCCATTAACCACAATGCTAATAAAGTATCAACCATAATTTTTCTTCAACCTGTCTATATGATTTTGACAATCGATACAAGTTTTACATCCACGAACTGCTTTTTGCCTAGCTTCAGGAATTTCTTCTCCGCATTCGTCACAGTGACTCTGACTTGGACCAGTTGGAATAGCAGCTCGGACTCGGGCTACAGCATCTGCATTAGCAGTTACTGACAGCAGTTGAGCCATATCGGCTTCTTCTAAATTATCCCCTTGGATGCTTTCGTACTCTTTAATCATCTTGTTTCCTTTCAGCGTTACATTTTTACATATATATTATAGCATCAATTAGCATACTTGTCAAGCGAAACTTTGGAGCGGGCAAGGAGGCTCGAACTCCTGACATCTACCTTGGCAAGATAGTGCTCTACCAACTGAGCTATGCCCGCATAATACTTGGTCCGCCGACCAGGACTCGAACCTGGAATAATAGCTTAGAAGGCTACTGGTATATCCCTTTACCTATCGGCAGAAAATTTATTGATATTCTATATCTACAGCCAATATAAATCTATATTGATCACTTTGTACAATTCCTGGACGATGCCAGTGACTACTTGGATACAATAACCAATTAAAGTCTGTAGGACGAACAAAAAATTTATCATCGCTGGCAACACCTTCTGGTGCCATTTCTGTGCCGCAATAGTCTCTATCTTTAACATCTTCGGGTATACGTAGATAAAATATACCGCTCATCATTTTGCTATTTGGATTTTGTGGATGCCAGTGATGATGCCATAAACTATCACGTTCTTCGGCACCCTCAAGATTTGTCATAAAACTCCATGCCATCATGTTTGATACTTTTACTTCACGTCCAAGATACATGAACAGGCTCATTAAGAAACTCATTCTGTACTTCACCCAAACTGGTTCAGTACGGGCAAACAAATTTTCTTTGGTTTGATATTTTGGACTGTTGGTAAAGTAGTTACCGCTGTCTACAATCTTTTTAATAATTTCTATAACTTCGTGATTGTCTTGTTCTTTAATTATAGAACTAAAATCAAATTTTTGAAATACTTCGTTTGAGTCGATGACTTTGTTCATAGAATCCTTGGAGCGGGATGGGGGAATCGAACCCCCGACCGAAGATTGGAAATCTGCTGTTTTACCATTAAACTAATCCCGCAGTGTTGGTGATATTTACATTATTTTTTAAAACCGAATGGGCATTTAGATTCTGCCTTTGCATTTAACAATGCTCGATGTTGTCCGAACCACATAAACTTTGATGTAAATGAATTTGCTATCTTGTTGTATTCTGTGTCGTCGACTAAATGACTGCGTAACTCTACTTCATTGTCTGTTAACGGAATGATATGAGCTAACGGTTCTCCTGCTTGTATTTTCACGGAACTGTTCTTTTTCATGAACACATTCACGTGTGTGTTATGCTGTGCTTTATAATCAATTACGCCGGATAATACATGAAAGTTTGCCAGTCGATCTGTATTGTGCCAATCACATTGCTGCCAAGAAAATTGTATTCCTGACTTTTCACGTATTAGCCAAGGGCTATACAGTTTAAGATGATTGTAACCTTTGTACAGATCTCCCCACCACATCCAATCTGGGTGCGGATCTGCTTTTTGTATATTCATTGGGTCGTAGATGTTAAATCGTCCGTCTGACATCATTTCGATGTTAACGTCAGTCCAACTAGGTAGTACAAATCCTGTTGTAAAAAGATTAGTCAATCCCACGCATCGTTTTATAGTAGATACTGGAATTGTCATTTTACTTGCCGGATTGGTATTCGGCTTCATTTCGTTAGCCACAGGCATTGCCTTCCATGCTTGTGGAACAAATCGATGTGCGTAGTCAATTTTAAACAGTTCATAAACAGGTGGTAAGTTTATAAAGCAATCTACTACTACCTTTTTACGTCGAAATAAAATCATACTTCTCCTCAATATCCTTTGGTCGGAGTACAAGGATTCGAACCTTGGACCCCCTGGTCCCAAACCAGGTGCGCTAGCCAGACTGCGCCATACTCCGATATTTGGTTGCGGGACCTGGAATCGAACCAGGGACTGAAGCTTATGAGACTTCTGAGATGCCGCTTCTCCATCCCGCGATAACTTTAATCAAACACACTTAATACTTTTCTCAACGGTGGTGTATCGTCCTTACCACCTAGTACTATGTCTAGGCTAAGTGTATTTGATTAAAGTGTCTAAGTTTCCCTAGACACAATAATTTTTAAACCAATCCTTCAGCTTGCAGTGTTGCCACTACTTCATCTGTCAGAGGAATCTCTGTTTTGATGTTTAACTCAAGAATTTCATCGTTGAGTTTTTGCTTCTGTTTCTTGAGATTTTTAATCTCAATTTTAGCTTGATCCACTTGTTCAGCGCCAATAACACTAGTAGATACTGTGTCATCGCGACCGTACAAACTGGCACGGCTTTCTTCTTTGCGGTTGCGGATCTTGTCTAACTTGCCTTTGATGACTGCGATATCAGTAACTGAGTCACTGTTAGCAATTTCATCTAGTTGGGCAATACGCTTGTCGATGAATGCTGCTTTTGCAAGATTCATATCAATGCCAGCACTGGCATTTGCCGCTCCAACTAGTCCGCGAATGTTGTACAACGCCAACAACAACTTTTGACGACGGGCGTCACTGGCAAACAATTTGTCATTTGCCTTTTGTAGTTCAACTACAGGATCCTGGAACTCTGTAAGTTCGATAGTCTTTTCAACTTTAATGCCACGAATAGCATCGTTGATAGAACTTTGGATCGCATTAGCTTTTCTTAATGTGATATTCATTCTCTCTGTCCTTTCTGTTTTTTCGGTAAAGTATCGTACCATTCTTTTTTAGTATATTTGCCTTCTTCAATTTCTCTCAATGCAGTAACCACTGTTGTTGCATCGGTTCCTTCAACTCTTTGTACATGCCCATTTTTCAATTCTCTTGCTCTGTGGGATGCCATTAGCACCAAATCAAATCTGTTTCCGACCATAGCGGCCGCTGCCTCTGAAGTATACCTAGCCATTGTGGCTCCTTTATAAAATGACGGGTCGACGAAAGGTCAAGTAATAGACCGGACAATAGACAACGGAAGGGTTATAATCTTCCTTTGACAATGTGCAATATACAATACACAGAGGTCTATATATTTCCGATTAACAAATAACATTCTTAGGGTCGGATCACATAAACACGTTCCAATGTTCAGTTGGACTGTAGTTTGGATTAGGCTTGGAGCCTAAACCTGTGTCTATCCTCATCTACCTTTCGCTTCACCGGTTGTGTATCACTACACAACAACACTATTATATGATCTTTGTTGACGGATGTCAACTCTTTTTTGGAACTAATTTAACATCCCAAGCCAATACAGTTCGATGTCCGCTTCCGCTCCACGGATAAACTGTGTGCGGAACATAACTTGGAAACATCACCATTGTACCTGCTGTTGGTGTGTATCGCCATTGATCTGAAAAAATAAAATTTGCCGGGTTTCGAATAACTGGCAATCTAAATTCTAATTGAGCATCTGATGTTTTTGAATTTGGATCTAACGCAGGTACTTCAATATAAATGTTCCCACTTATGTGTGCTTCGTGTGTATGTAATGCTTGATAATCTCCAGGGGACTGTTTAATAGTCCAAGCACTGATTAACACGGGATCGTAGATGTTTAAGTCATTGCGTCCGCTTTGTGCTAAAATAGTATCTAACATTACTCGACAATTTGCTTCTACAAATTCTTTTAATGGAGCAATGTCTAATCCAAATTCGTTTGGCAGCAGTTGTACCTGTTGGCCGCCACGAATACTAATCTTCGGATCGCCTTCATCGTTTAAATGAGCATTAGTATGAGCCACATCTACCATTGCCTTGAATGTGTCAAACAATGGCTCGGGAATTGTTTCAACTCCCATTACTGTTGGATTAAAATACGCAAATTTCACATGTACCTAAAATTGGTGCCCCTTGTCCGACTCGAACAGACCACCTACTGATTACAAATCAGTTGCTCTACCAGATGAGCTAAAGGGGCGTAGTATTACTTAGTCTGAAGTACCGCCTTCGCTGTCATCAAAACAATCTTCTGTACTTAGAATGTCTTGATACTCGTTTTTGTCTGTACCTGTATTGTCTTCTACCCGTTGTACTTCACCGGTAGACTTGTTTAATTCAAACTCTGGCAAGGTTTCTTTTTTCTTCTTGCCAAAGATAGCATCAAATCTATTATCAAACTCATCCTTACTAACACTAAAAGGACGAGGCTTGCTGCCTTTACCTGCTTCATGCGCCATCTTTAATCTCCGTTAGCCAACACTGGATAGTGTATCTAATATCGCCGTCATAGTTTACTGCTGAAGTACTATGCCTAACACCATTTCTCTGCCATATTGCACGATTCTTTTGCGGAAGAATAGCTTTGATTTCGTCACCATCTTCGTACATTAGATATCCACCGTTATTCTCAGTCCATTTATCGTTTAAGTAAATGGTCATTGCGGCATCTAGATGAGAATCCTCATGCCACGGTATATAACTAAAACGTGTCCAGTAATAAAATGCGGCATTTACTGAATAATTCATTCCTGTCTTTTGATTAATGGTCTTTGTTAAATTTTCCATAACTTCATCGTCTTCGGCTATCCTAGCAATTAATACAGGGAAGCTATCGAGCACCACATTGGATCCCCAACTTTTATGAGTTTTCAATACATGTTCACCGCCATAATACACACTATGGCTGTAACTACGCATTTTTAAATATAAACTCTTATCTAAGAAATTATCGAATTTTATAACGTCTGACATATTAACCTATGGTGGAGGTGACAAGGATCGAACTTGCTACATCCTGCTTGCAAAGCAGGCGCTCTCCCAAATGAGCTACACCCCCGTTTTTTACTTATTGTGCTTCTTTACGACCTTTGGTAATTCTTGGCACAATGGCCGCTGACAATTCTGCATCAATCATCATTCGCTTGTACTGATTACGTTGTTCTGTGTTTGCAATACTACACAGCATACGCTTGGTTGTCTTACTCAACTTAAACGTCTTATTTGGTTTTAACATATTTTCCTTTTTATAAAAATGGCGGAGAGTATAGGAATCGAACCTATCCACCCATTACTGGATGACGGTTTAGCAAACCGTTGCCTTAACCGCTCGGCCAACTCTCCAAATCTTATCTTGTTACCTTACGTATTAATTTATACCAATAATACTTTAAGCCACGCCATGTTGGAATAAAATCCCAATTGGTACTAAATCCTACTTCTCTAGGCATATTACCGTATGCTTTGTTTAGAGTATCTTCTTGTTTTGACATACAGTTTATCCTATGAGTGGTGGGTCGTGACAGTCTCGAACTGCCGACATTCTGCGTGTAAGGCAGACGCTCTACCAACTGAGCTAACGACCCAAATTTGGTGCGAGTAGCCGGAATCGAACCGGCACGCCCGAAAGCGAGAGATTTTAAGTCTCTTGTGTCTACCAGATTTCACCATACTCGCTCTAATACGGTTACCATTAAAAAATAGCATTACACCTTATAGGATGGAGCGGATTTCTGAGTGGAGTTCGATATTCCTCATCAGCCATTGCCCACGGTTTTATCAGAGGAGTAAGATGGCCCTATTCCTCATGAGTCTGTGCGTCCACAAACGATACCCGCTAATGCTATTTTTTAATGGTGCCCCAGGAGAGACTCGAACTCTCACGCCTTGCGACATTGGCTTCTAAGACCAACGTGTCTACCATTCCACCACCGGGGCAATTTCTAACTAACAATATATATTATACATTCTAATCACAGTCTTGTCAACAACTTTATGAAAAATAGATAAAATAAATTGGTACCAGCGTAGGGAATCGAACCCTATCAAGAACGCTAATCTGGCGCTAAAAGGTATATAAGACCTCTCTGACTACCAAGTCTCGCTGGCAATTCGTTTGGTGCTACCTCCAGGGATCGAACCTGGTTCAACGGTTCTTCAAACCGCCGCTATGACCACATCAGCTAAAGTAGCATGGGGTGAAGTGGGGAATCGAACCCTCTCTAACTGTTTCACAGACAGCTATGCAACCATTACATTAACAACACCATTAATTGGCCGGCCCGGAGAGACTCGAACTCCCAACCTCTAGTTTCGAAGACTAGCACTCTAATCCATTGAGTTACGGACCGATATCTGGCACCCGGAGTAAGAATCGAACTTACAATAGCAGAGTCAAAGTCTGTTGTGTTACCACTACACTATCCGGGATCAATCTGGTGGTAATGGAAAGAGTCGAACTTTCACTGGACACCGTATGAAGGTGTTGCACTACCGTTATGCTACATTACCATATAGAAACACACTCACGTTTCTTATGTCTCTGTATACTATGTGTATACCGAGTGTGTTTTTATATGGTAGGGGCACAGAGAATCGAACTCTGATTAATAGGTTAAAAGCCTACTACTTTACCGTTAAGTTATACCCCCCAGCATCTTATCACTCTTGTCACTTGTCATGACAGATCTCCTTTTAAAAAATAAATTGTTGTAGTTTTACCAGTTAAACTATTGTAGCTGATTCTTAGTCTTGACTACAAGCTGGCTTCGAACCAGCAACACAACGTAGTTGGTAGCCTAAGGTGGGAACGATCCACCGACCTACCGCTTATCAAGCGGTTGCTCTACCACTGAGCTACTAGGCTATATTTGGCGGAAGCGGTGAGATTCGAACTCACGGAACATTTCTGTTCGTCTGTTTTCAAGACAGGTGCAATCAACCGGACTCTGCCACACTTCCTAATTTGGTACCCCAGGCGGGAGTTGAACCCGCAGTTAAATTTCTCCTTTTGAGAGAGACGACTTTGCCAATTTGTCCACTGGGGCTAAAGAAAAACTCCACAGCATCGACTATGTCGAATGAGTAGAGCCATGTTTGGAGTAGCGGGTGAGATTTGAACTCACGGTTTTACGGATTTGCAATCCGTTGCAATGGGCCGCTCTGCCACCGCTACATGTTTGGCGTACCCTCAGGGCCTCGAACCCCGAACCTCTGGTTTTGGAGACCAGCACTCTGCCAATTGAGCTAAGGATACATTAAAAGGTACTCGCCGCTGGATTCGAACCAGGCTGTCTGACTCCTTATCTTCCTAGTCCTTTCACGTAATAGTCGACTTATACGCTTCTCATCGGGTGCTAGTGTAGTCAAACTTCGGCAAGTATAACTGGTGCTCGGTACGAGAATCGAACTCGTCTTTCCGCCTTGAAAGGGCAGCGTCCTAACCGATAGACGAACCGAGCAAATTGTTTGGCTCCACAGCGTGGGCTCGAACCACGGACCAAAAGATTAACAGTCTTCTACTCTACCAACTGAGCTACTGCGGAATAAATTGGCGACTCGACGGGGAATCGAACCCCGATAATCGGATAGACAATCCGAAGTAATGACCTTTATACGATCGAGCCTAATTTGGTGGAAGTGGTTGGATTCGAACCAACAATGTTTCTTATGTGGCGGATTTACAGTCCGTTGCCTTCAACCAATTCAGCGCACACTTCCAATAAAACAATTATACACTCTCAGGCTATGCCTGTCAACCATACAATTGGTAGTGAGAGTGTGTATTAAAGTACTCTCCACAACTATGTTGCCTGTCCTTCCGATAAAGGGAAGTAGGTGAATACTTTAATACGATCTGATTTTTAGTCCCACAAGAGGGATTCCATCCTAGTCGCCGCCCGTTCGCTCCATGTTTTAAGTGCAGAGCCAGGTCCTCGTTACCTGTATATTCACACTTTGTGCTATTAGTTTACACTAAACGTTGGTGCTTTCGCTAACGCTTGGTGATACATTGCAGCACGGTCTAACTTATTTTGAATAAGTTTTTGGAACTGTTCTTTAGTTAGAACATTTTCATAAGCCTGTTCAACAATACGTTCATTCAATTTTGTATAATCTATCTGTTCCATTTTTCCTTTCCTTAAAAACAAAAAACCCCAGGGTTTTTAATCCTAGGGTCCTTAAAGTTTGTTATGTAAGTGTTACGTTACATTACAATCCTCCGGACCCCGGTTATCTCTGGTAAACGATCATTTGTTAGACTTGTATTAATCGATAACCAATAAGAGGGCATAAAGCCTCCAACCTGGGCAATTGATTTACAGTTTCTATGTAATGATACGTTTTGCATTTTGTTTCTCTCTAATTCCTTAATATGTTTCTATTGTAACACCTTGTTGCTCTGTTGTCAACCCCTATTTTTACAAACGGAATATCAACAACTGCATTTATTATAGCGTCAGTTTATTTAGCTGTCAATGATTATTTCGCACTCAAATGTGGCATTTTTGCAACACTAGTCTTCAAACGATTCTTGTGAGATTAGTAAGTGCTTACCAATTTCAAAAAGTCCAATGCTGCCAGGCAAGTCCATTGCGCTCACATGTATCTGTGCAATACCGTCATCGTCGAGACTGCAGGCAACAAATTCTTTTATCTCTCCCGCGTCAACTGCGTTTTTCATGTGTGCAAGAACTTCGAGCATAGATTGCTTTTGTTCTTCTGCTTGTACTTCATCTTTACGCTTTGGGTTAATACTTACAATTTCCATAACATCCTCATTCTAAAATGTAATCAGCAGCACCATGTTCAATCATTTCGTGCGCTGTCATGTAAACATCAGTTGGTGGTAACAGTCTTTTCTTAACATACGTTGGTGCTTTGCCTGTGGCTGCTACCAACACGTTTGTCATGCTAACGTTCAGCATGTCGTTCTCTTTCATCTCAGCTTTAAGATCGTGATACTTGGCATCGCCTCCGCCTCCGGCAAATTGATGACACATACAACTGGTATTCTGTGCAAGATATCGTTCGCCTTTAGATCCAGATGCTGCAATTAAAAATGCTGCACTCATAACAGTACCTATGCCAATTGTGCGTATAGGATACTCGCTAGTATTCATTACATCGATTAACGCCAATGCTTGATATAAATCACCGCCTGTGCTGTTGATATAAAGTGTTAGAAGTTTTTCAGCTTTAGTGTCGAGATTTTCGTAGGTGATCCATTTGATACACTTGGCAATATTTTCTGCTTCGATCTCGCCCGTAAGGAAAAATACCGAGTTTTTTAGTAGTGTAATGTCAATGCGATCATCTGCATTAAATTCTTCAATTTTACGTGCGGCCATTTATGCTCCAATTATACTTTACTTATCTAAATAATAGCATATTATATATCTAGAAAACACCCACGATCCAACCGATAATTAAGATATATGTTAGATAGTGTAGGGCTTGATCCGCACCAAGCCAAATCCAAAATTCGCGATCAGCAGGAGTATATCCTCGATTCAACTGCTGTTTAGTCCAATCAATATGATAGTGTAATATTCCGTCTACTAGTGCAGGAAGCATTCCTAACATTCCAAAAATTGGAAGCAGTACAAACCAAGTTCCAAGGGCATGACACAATGCATGTTCTATGCCGCCGCGAGCACCGTAAATTCCTTTATCCGCAATCATATAGGAAAATTGGAGAGAAAAATCACATATGAAATGTTTAATTCCAAACAGTGCCAACAGAAGAATAATTAACTCAGCTTCATTCATCTCCAAACACCCCATTGATTATCCCAATGCCTAGTGTCATATACGCTGAGTTCTAAAGCATATCCAAATAATCCAATCATTAAGAATACACCAGGGTGGTCAACATGCCCTTGTCTTAATTCAAAAGATAGATCGATGATGTGATGGTTAGCATATCCGTTGAATTCCCAAGCCTTAGTTGCTGAAAACAGCAGGCCGTGTTTACAGAAAAGAGTTCTCCAACGAGTACTCCAAGGCCAATCTATTCTAAGGTTAAAGTTTATCATTCCGGTATAGGTCTAAATCGTTGTAAAAAACTTTCTAGGTAACAACTGTATTCACGAGTCAGTTCGTGCGCTTGAGCATTTTCTTTGATGTAGTGAACCCATGTATGTCCGTCAAGTTCTATCACGTGTATAACATGAAATTTATCGTTGCCGCCAGTACCTGTCCACTTAGATCCTTCTTTGACCATAAGACCTCCTATTTGAAAGTTTCTAATGCATCTGTATCAACATTCTCTACCATATGTATCATTAATCGATAAGAATCCCAAGCAGTCTTGACTGAATGGTTATCACTGAGCACAGTCGGAAACATATCGACCCAAACTGCATTTTCTGGTTGGCGATGACGATGCATTCCTTGTCTGCGTGGTTGCAAAATTTTATTGGCGGCCCATAAGTCCAATGCTACTGCTTGGCATTGCTCTTGATCCAAACCGTAAAGATAATCGTCATCGCGATACATGTATTGTTCTATTATATTAGCAAGTTGTGGTTCGTCATGAATTGATGTAGCTGCAATAATAAATGCAACATCGTTGATATTTACAGAACCGTTAACAATATCACGGACACAACGGCCCAAACTAAATCCGATCTTCATATGTAATCTTTCTTAATTGTATAATACATTATAACATCATTCTGTAGTAAAGTCAATGAGCGTCACAGCCATCTTAATGCAAAATTAACAGCATCTACTTCAGATTCAAAGATAAAGTCTGCACCGCTGCGTTCGAAGGGATTTTTACAATTTGCTTCTAACCAATATGTAATATCCACGGCATGTTTATTGTCTGTAAATCTATCCAACATGACTCTGCGCCAACCTATGCCTTCCAGCATACTCCAAAGTACTTCACGATCTATTTCTTGTTGCATTTCTTTGGCTTTGGCTTCTATCATTTCTTTTTCTAACATAACATTTTGCTCGCTAACCCATTTGCCCATGTTGGCTAGACATTCAGGACTGTAGTTCATAACCATTTTAATTGAAACAATGTTACTTCAGTATCATCATGTATGTAAACAGTCCACATAGGATCTCCGCTGTTAAAACGATGAGTCACATCCGCAGTAGGACACATTCGTTTCATCCATTCTTCAAATTCAAAATCGTCCTCTGGATAGACCCAACAGTACCACCCACGTGGCACACAGGTTTCTCCAAAGCGATTACCGGGATTGATAGGTTTAGTACCATCGTCAAATCTCCAATAATTTACAACTGTTTTCATGACCATTTCATCGCGAACATTGTCGCATCTTCCGCATTTTCAAAATACCAAATCCTGCCTTCCTCTGCACTTAGATCACGGAATTTGTTTTGACAGTTTTCTAAGCACCAAGTGAGTTTTTCTGAGAATTCAATGTCGTTGGTTATAAGAACAGAATGATAAGATTCCAATAACTCCATAAGTCGGATATCACCTTTTAGTACCTGTTCTGCTTTCATTGCTTTAAACAGTGTACTGGTTCTTGCCTCGTATGGAGTGTTGCTCATTTACCGTGCCTTAACAGCCATTCTGTTAAACGAGCGCCTTGTAGTTTAGCAGTGATAGCATACTTGTATCCGTAGTTCATATTGTCAGCCATTCGATGCCAACACGGTGTTTCTACTGCGTGTTCCATAATCCATTTGCCTTCTACGCTTTCTTGCCATTTGTATAACGGTTCGGCTGCATATAAATCTGGATCTTCAACATCGCCCATTGTAAATTCGTGTACTGTAAGTTCTCTAGTTTCTTCCACCCTTTCTCCTACCATTGTAAACTGGTATATAGTCTTGGTAGGTTTAGGGCCTAAAAAAACGGATTCACGACCCCAATCGTCTACTTCCCAAAGAATTCTACTAGCCATTCTTTACACTTGGGCCAATCTCTATATACATGGGCATGTCCGCCTGCAGACTCCCATTGCTGACAATTGTCAGTTCTATCATCAATCAATATGTCGCCGGGTTGGCAGTGCTTCCATTTGTCTGTACTGTACGGACCGATGAACACAGGAATATTCGGAAAGTGTTCGTGAGCCCACCATACCTTATCATTCACTGCCCAAGGCATATCGTCGCCACGTGGCAACGCTGTTAAGAATCGTAATTCAGTTCCTGGGTGTGCGGATACATGGTCACGACACCATTGCACTAAATCATTTGCTCCCTCTTTAAGAGGCAACTCACGATAGAAGCGACTATGCTGTTTAAGACGATCCCAATCCGCCTGCGGAATTCGTTCTTCTTTATGCTTCCATTTCATTTTTAGGAAGTCTTGAGCTGAAGTGTACCAATCAGCCACAACATCGTCCATGTCTAGATATATAATCATTTTAATTTAGTTCCTTCAGATGATCCAAATTTTAACATAAACATCATAGCATCATAATCATCTTCAAATTGAAAATAAAGTGCATGGTAATGTTCTTCACGCCACAATCCCCTACAGTTAGTTATGCACCATACGGCCATTTCTTCAACCTGGGCAAGTTTTATTTCAGAAAAATTTACTCTGTAGGGGAATGTTGCTCTAGCACGAGTAGATAAAATTTCATGGATCGTTCCAATTTTAGTTTTTGCCATTACCATATCTTAGCAAAAACATTGTGCGTTTTTCTTCATCGTAAAAATCCAAATGAACAGTATGCTGACTACGCTTGCCTTCGTACCATCCCATATCACCAAACAGATCGTCAGCCTCTGGAGATTTTACATATTCGGGATCTTTAATGTATTCTCTATGATCCCGAACTGTAAATCCTAAAACTTCTTTCATTTTAGATCGCATGAGATAAACAGCAGGTTTTTCCTTCTGCTTGATCTTTAACAGTACATGTTTCCATTCATCTGGAGACATAACTACGGGCTTGCTCACGACCAAGTCCTGTGATCTTCAGCCACCCATTCTGCACCATCATAGTCACCAATGTGCCATTTAACATCACCTGGAATTTCAACCAGTTTAAGATTAGAATGAGTACCGTTAGCACCCATACCTAGTTCTTTAACAATCTTAACTAGATAGGGGTCGTCACGAGGAATCTCTCTTTCGCTAAAACTTGGATCTGTAATGCCTGCTAAGGTTTTGTATTCGTTAATAGCACGAGGGCTAAGTCCAAATCCACCATAACAGTCATTGATTACTACAGTTCTAAGACCACGAAGAGCGTCCATAAACTTTTCAGCGTCCATTATTTGCCTTTCTTTTTCTTCTTAAGTTTTTTAAAAGATTCTGGTGCAGGAAAGTCAATAGGATTATCTGTTCCCGTTTCGTGAGCAGATATAACATTACGCAGGATATCTTCAACCATTTGGTTAAGTGTAAGATCTCGATCGTGTGCCTGTTTCATTAATTCAAATAACAATGCATCGTCAAGGTCCAGTGGTACTTGAACACGATTGTCATACTCTACTCCTGCAATAATAGCACGAGCTTTTTCTAGGAAATCTTCTACAACATCAAGATCAATGTAGTCTACATCGTCCCATGCCTGATTTCCTAATTCTCCACGATCGTGACTTTCTTCATCGTGCTGTGATTTGTAGTCTGGATTAATCATACGATAAGCACGGTTGTTAGTGTAATCGCAGATCTCTACTTCATAGACTGTTTGAAAGTCTGTATCAAAAATAACATTAGTACTCCAGCCACCATCGCCGTGGATGCCATTCCAAGCACTCAACATATGAGCCTTTGGTCCGTAGCAGTTCCAGCCGTAGTCACAGCCTTCTGTGATACGATAATTAACTAGTTCAAAATACTGTTGAAGGGTAACCATGCCAATCCTTTCATTATATAGTATATTATAGCATCATTCTTTGGGTTTGTCAACTTCGTTTTGGATTTTCTTTTCTTTATAAACAGGTTCGGGCAAATAAGGAGTGATCACATAATAATTGGCACTCCACCAACCAATCGCTGAAAAGAATCCAACCACTATCCATTCTACTATCATTCTTGTTTCTCCTTAGTAAGATGACACATCAACAAAAAGTGCTCATATGCTGTTCGAACACTTTCGTGTTGCATTAACTTGTCTGCTTCTACTTGTAAGGCTTTTAGTCCAGCCTCAGCAATGTCTCGACTGCTGTTGATGTTTAGTGTGGCAAGTTCGTCCCCGAACTCTTTAGCTAGTTTCTTCCAGGCTCGACGCTGTCCTTCTGTGATAGGAGTACTACGTGGTCGTAATTCACTGGCTTGCTGTAGTGCTTTACACATAGCATCTTCAGCAACACGGCCAGCAGCAATCATTGGAGCATAAGCAGGATCAATGCAAAACCGACGGCTGCTACCTCCGGGATACACCTGCACCAAATGATCGCCCTTTGGAAAACTATCCAATAGTTCGTTATCATATTCTGAAACTGGGACATATCGACGACCTTTCTTTTCATAGTATATTTTCTTCATTCTTCAACTCCGAATTTAATTAACGTTCCACGTACAACCTGTGGCTGTTTAGGAAAATCAGTCCAGTTAATGTATATGGCCACAAACATACAGGCAATCACTATGGCATCAACAGTTTTTCTCATATCAATGGAATTGGGTGTACCAAAAAGCAGTCCAGGTAATCAGCCCTATGATAATCAAAACTAAATTCACGATATCCCAGCGATTGCTTCGACGTTGTTTTTCAGCATTCAAATTATCGTTGATTGTTTTAGCACACAATTGGACCACTGAGTGAGTGTGTTCTTCTCTAACTTTATCTGTAAACGCTTCCAATGCCTTTTCGCTAAAAGTATACGTGATACCTAGCGTTTTATCCTCGCCTCTACGATTGGCCCAAATGTTGGCAAGAGATTCAGTTTGTTTGTTCATTATACTTCCAATACTATGTTAGGGTTCCAACCAGTGTCTTCGCTGTAACCATCGTTTTCGTAACCTCGTGGGTTACAGACAACTCGTGTCTCTCCAATCATGTAATCAAACGGATAGTGAGTGTGTCCATGTGTCCACAGTTTAATCTGTGGGTGATCCAAAATAAACTCACTCAAGTCACTATGGTAGCCACCGTTCATTAGAGTTTCGTGTTTGTACATATCATGCACACTTTGAAAACTTGGACTATGATGTCCAACTACAACACACTTTTTGTCCTTGTGTTCTTGCACAATCAGTTTGATATAGGCAAGAGTCTTGTCGTGACGTATGGCAACATCCAACGCACTCATAGACGCATAGTTACGCTTGTCGTTACGAATGATACGAAAGTCGTTCATCATACCTTCAATGGCATGCATGGTAAGTGGGTCACGCCGGTTCATGTTAGTCCAGAGTGTTCCGCCTACAAATACTACATCATCGATAATTTTGGTATCTTGTTCCAACATGTAAATGTTAGGGTATTTGGCACACTCTTCTCTCATGTGGTCAACGCTGTCGTAGAAACGACCATGGTAGAATTCATGATTGCCCATAATGTAAATTACATGTGGGAACTGAAAACTGCAACGCTTGAAGAAGTCACGGAATCGAGCAACTCGTTGTTGCTTACGTCCTAGATCAGCAAACGCACCATGCTGGTATGGATTAAAGTCGAAGTCAGGATGTTCGTGAAGGTCTGCGGCGATCATAATGTCACCGCCAAGAATCAGCACATCACAACCATCATCATTTGTGATGTTGATATCGCTGAATTCTAGGTGTAAATCGGATACGAGTTTGATTTTCATGATTGTCACTTTGCGGAAATATACGTACATTATAGCATCACTTTAATTTCTTGTCAATTGGTTAAATACTCATATTAAACAACAGAGCGGGGCGAAAAAATGAGCGATATTTTTAAAATAATTGGTGATTTGGGTATGCCTGTAGCCGCGGCGTTAGCTGGTGGCTATTTTGTATACTTAACCATTAAGTTACTATTGCAGGGCGTACTTGGATCAATCAAAGGTATGGCTGGTATTATCACTGCTCTTGATAATCGTGTAAAAACAATGAATCACGATGTTATACGTATTGATGCAGTTGTATCTAACGCACTAGGACTAAAACCCGATGTAGACCGTATTGCTCGTGCAGACGGCAAAAATGATGCAAGGAGAGATTAATGGAACTCAAAGACAAAATTATACAATTACACGACATTGCTCGAGCAGTTGAGCAAGAACTAGGTGTAGGACAATTAAGCGAAGATATTCGTAAGGCAGCAGATAGACTGAGCGCATTGTTAAAATGAAGCACTATGATTACGACTGGGATTTAGAGCCTGAATATATTAAGTTTGATCCAGAATTAAACATAGATAAACTAGGATGGCGCCACGGTGATTATTTTAAAATCACAAACGTTGACGGAAGAGCAATGTTGGTTAAATGCGATCCATTAGTTAAATTTATTAAAGAAGGGGAGAATGCAATTGAGCAAATGGGATAACTGGTACGATAGCTTACCACAACACACAAAAGAATATTTAAAAACACAACCAATATGGCATGACAAAGATGTAGCATTTTTTGTCAGCATTGCATTAGTGGTAGGTTTTTTCTTTGGGTATATTGCCCACTAAGGAGTAGTATATGGATGTCGTAGAATTAGTAAACAAGTATGGTTTTCCAATTGTCATGGCAGTTGGGTTGGGCTTCATTATCAAGTATGTTTGGGAATGGGCAACAAAAGAAGTTAAGCCTGTTATTAGTGATGCTAATGCTGTGTTGATTGCTCTAATCGATCGTATACGTATGCTAGACAACGACTTGATTCGTTTAAATCAAAAAGTAAACACTGTGCTACACCTACGTGGTAAGATGATCGAAGGTGATCGTGTTATGGAAACAGCAATAACAGAAGCACAGGCCAACGCCAAGTTTCATGAAGCTATGGACGAAGCTGATAAGATTGGCTCACCAAAGAAAGATTCAAAATAACTACTTGGAAGTTGCCACGTAATAACCATTCCAGTCTTTAGGGCATCCGCCAAGTAGTCTCTCTTCCATAGCATGATAATACTTCTCCATCTCAGGAGTAGCATTTATACATAATGGAATTAGAGCTAATGCTTTCTTCCATTCGCCTGCATAGTATAATTCAATAAACTGTCTATGTTGTTCTGTTTCGGCATGTATGGCAAAGATACGTACAGGTTCTTTCTTACCCTTGACAGCAATGTTGTCCAACTCCCAAAGTGCAAAATCATCTTTAACTAACTTGGCAGTATTATCGCTAATGATCATTAACACACCGTAGCCCTTAGTTTGACTTTCTAAACGTGCGGCCAAGCTGACTGGATCTCCTAACACATCATATCCAAATTTGCTCTTGGCACCGATGTTACCAACCACGATTTCTCCAGTGTTAACACCAGCACCCATACCAACTGGAGGCTTGCCTAATAATGCCAAGTCATTGTTAAAGCCTTTAACAGCTTCGATCATTTCTAATGCGGTTTGGACAGCACGTCTAGCATGGTCGGGATCATCGATAGGTGCACCGTGTATGTGTAGGCTGGCATCTCCAATAAACTTGATAAGTGTGCCGTCATTCTTCAAGATAGGTATTGACAATGCTGTCATGTAGTTGTTCATAACTTGAGTAAAGTCTTCTACTCCTGCCTCACCATAGCTTTCGCCCAGTGCTGTGAAGTTACGCATGTCTGTCATTACTACACTCAACATCTTTTTCTCACCACCTAGTTTGATCAGTTCAGGATGTTGTTGTAATCGTTCTACAATAGTAGGGTTAACATAACTACCAAACTGTTTCTTTATTTGTTGCTTTTGGAGGAACTCTGAAACAAACTTAACTCCGTAGGCATGCAAAGCGACCAAGATTGTGCAAACTGCAAAGGCAGTACTGTCAAATAAGAATAAAAAGTTAGTGAAAGCATACTGACTGCCAACAACACCGCCAACAACCAATACAATAACACTCGCAAGTCCAACATAAGTCCACCTTGTTAAAAATAGTAATAATAATCCTGCGGCTAGGATAGCAACAATCTCTAAACCATCTGCATAGTCAGGACGTTGTATAACAACTCCGTTAGCCATTGTGGCAATTACACTGGCCTGTACTTCATGCGGAAATACAGCACCTTTACTTGTTGGTACAGGATTTGCAATGCCGGCAGCAGTGGGACCTACAACAACGATAGCGCCACCAAAATCTTTTGGTAAACTAGTCAACGATACTGATTTACTCTGCTGACTCCAATCAATCCATATACGACCTAGATTATCTGTGGTAATAATTCCAACTTCGCCAGGGAGCCTCATTTTCTCAACACCACCTTCAAACAGCTTGACTTGGAATGTGTCATTGCCTGTAGCAACACGTAATGTTTCTAGTGCCAGTCCGGGATATAGTTTATCGTTAACTGCAACGATCAGCGGAACTCGACGATTAACCCCATCTACTTCTGGGAGTGTGTTCACAATACCAACACCAGCAGCTGACTTTTCTAGTTGTGGCACGTTGGCGATAAGTCCAGGGTACGTAACTATTTGATCTAACCATTCTGGACCTAGTACAGCACTACCCGGGACACGTGGAGTATTCTTTGTTTTGTCGCTAGGTACAGATCCTAAAACGACAGGATACTTTTTAAGTATGGCACTAAGATCTCCATCTCCACCAGTACGATCGCGCTCAGCCATAAGCACGTTGAGCACAACAAGGCCAGCGTTACGATGATAAAGGTCTTCAATAATTTCAGCATAGTTAACCCTCGGTAGTGGCCACTGGCCATATTTGTCTAATGCGGCTTCGTCTATGTTGACCGTATAGATGTTGTTCTGAGTGGGGGCTTTGGCTGTGATCAGTGTGTCAAAGTAGCGTAGTCTTACACTTTCTACAAAGCTAGGATCGGCGATTCTTATACTTATAATAAGTGCCAATGTTAATAGGGCAGTCCACGGACTTAGAAGGAGTTTTTTTAGCATCCGATATTTATCTGTTAAAACTTGGTGTAGGACCAACCTGAACCACAAGGGCTGCATTGAATGTTCATACCACCTTGGTCAGGCGTAGTTGGATTAGTTTGATTGATGGTAACACCTGCGCCGGTAGCGCCATTAAATTGTAAATCAAATCTTTTGTCAGAGCCAGTGCCACCACTCTGTGTAGCATTCACAGTATTGCCATTATTAGTAGCACCATTGGGATTAGTAATATTAAAAATATGATTACCGGCACCTTGTTGTGTTACACTTACATTGTTTCCTGAGCCAATCATATTTTGTATAGCTGCACTGTGATTACCAGTGCCGTCTTGTTGTATATTAAAGGTATTGCTGACTCCAGATTTTAATTCTATGCTGGCCGTTTTTGCGGCACCTTGTTGTGTAATTGTAAACGTATTGTAATCGACATCAGAGGTAGCACCTGCCTTAACCGTAGCACTGTGTCCACTACCATCTTGTACAATTGTAGGTTGATTACCTGTTCCTATTTGATCTACGCTAACAAAATTGTCAGCCGCATATACTCTTCCTGACATTAAAGATATTATAAAAATAATAATAAATGGGAATGAAAATAGACCGAAAGCAATTAT